>Ga0193752_1002924_pt1 | contig 12243 bp, 9 predicted proteins | sample H1c1metaG_FD_144924 | JGI IMG/M metagenome (GOLD analysis project Ga0193752, IMG submission 144924) | Soil microbial communities from a riparian zone of the East river system, Colorado, United States - H1c1 | ecosystem: Environmental > Terrestrial > Soil > Riparian zone | place: USA: East River... | reverse complement strand
GAGCGTTCGCACAGGGGCTCTTGTAGCAGCCAAAGCCGCGGGTTTGGACCCGGCGGTTTGGACCCGCACACGCAGGCTGCTACAACCCCGGCCGCAGAGCGGAAGCCCCATGAAGCGCGTGCTCGTTCATACCTTTGGTTGCCAGATGAACGCGCACGACTCGCGGCGCATCGAGGAGGCCCTGTCGGCCGACGGCTACGAGCCGACCGACCTGGCCGAGCACGCCGACCTGATCGTGCTCAACACCTGCAGCGTCCGCGAGAAGGCCGAGCACAAGCTGGTCAGCGCCCTGGGCAAGCTCCGCCCGCTGAAGAGCGACCGGCCCGAGCTGCGGATCGTGGTCGCCGGCTGCATGGCTTCCGAGCACGGCCCGAAGCTGCTCGACCGCTTGGACTTGGTCGACGTGATGGTCGGCCCGGACAACATCCCGGAGCTGGCGGGCCTCGTGCGCAAGGCGCAGGCGGGCGGGCGTTACGCCGCGACCGCGCTCGATGAAGAGCCGCGCTTTCTGACCGCCGAGCCGCGCGCCCAACATCCGATCACCGGCCGCCCGGAGACGAGCGCGTACGTGACGGTGATGAAGGGCTGCGACGAGCGCTGCAGCTACTGCATCGTGCCGCACACGCGCGGCGCGGAAAAATATCGTCCGGCGCACGACATCGTGCGCGAGATCGCGTCGCTCGTCTCGGGCGGTGTCCGTGAGATCACGCTGCTCGGTCAAACCGTGAACTCGTGGCACGAGCCGACCCGTGTGACGGGCGCGGACGACGAGGAGTCGCAGTTCCCGGAGCTGCTCCGGCGGATCGCCGCCGAGGTGCCGGGTCTCGCGCGCCTTCGCTACACGTCGCCGCATCCGCGGCACCTGACGCTCGCGCTGATCGCGGCGCATGCCGAGCTGCCGATGCTGCCGGCGCACGTGCACATGCCCGTGCAGTCCGGATCCGATCGCGTGCTCAAGCGCATGATCCGCCGCTACCGCCGTGACGAGTACATCGAGCGCACGAACGCGCTGAAGGCTGGCCGTCCCGGGCTCACGCTCGCCACCGACATCATCGTCGGCTTCCCGGGCGAGACCGAAGACGACTTCCAACAGACTCTTTCACTGGTCGACGCGGTGCAGTTCATCACCGTGTTCGGCTTCAAGTACTCGCCGCGCCCGCACACGCCCGCGCTCAAGCTCGAGGATGACGTGCCCGAAACGGTGAAGAGCGAGCGCCTCGAGCGCTTGTTCACCGCGGTCGACGTGCACCAGCGCCGCCATCTTGATGCGTTGATCGGCGCGCGCGCGCACGTGTTGTTCGAGGGACCGAGCAAGTCCGGCGCCGGCAAGTTTCAAGGCCGCAGCGAGCGCCACGAGATCGTGCACGTCGATGCGCCCGACGGCGTCGACCTGACCGGCGCGCTGCTGCCCGTCGAGATCACGCAGGCCAACAAGCGATCGCTCGCCGGTCGCCTGCTCGATCTCCCGACGGCGCAGCAGCCCGTCAAGCGGCCGATGCGACTGCCCGTCGTCACGGTCTGAAGAGCTCGACCCGTGCGCCGCGCCCTCCAGACCGCAAAGCCCTGGCTGCCCGTGATCGCGTACATGGCGATGATCGTGGTCGCGTCGGCGCAGTCCGGGCCGCCGATCGACATGGAGGACGTGCCGCTGCACGACAAGGGCGCGCACTTCGTCGAGTACGCAGTGCTCGCGATCTTGATCGCAAACGCGCTGACCACACGCCATCTGAGCAAGGGCGAGTCGCTCACGCGCCGCGCCGGTTTCAAGCTGTCGACGTGGACGATCGGGCTCGCGACGATCTGGGGCTACCTCGATGAGCTGCACCAGGCGTTCGTCCCCGGCCGCTTCTCCGACTCGCACGATCTGCTCGCCGACTTCCTCGGATCGATCGCGGGCGCGGCCATCTACTTCACGGTGAGGCTGGCGATCGCGCGCAAGCGATCGAGCGGAGTCACCGCGAAGACCGCCGCGCTCTCGCAGGATCCGCCGTAAGCAATTTGCCGTGCACCGCGGTTGATCCGTATCGCACGCGATCGCTCCACCACATCTAGGGGCGATCGTCGCATCGCGCATACAATCGCCTCACGCGGTGCGCTTTGACATCGACGTGCAACAAAGCCTTCTTGCAGACTGCAAAACCCTGATGCGTCCCACGCAGTTGCAGCAAGACCCGGCGTTTACCGAGAATCAAGATCTCGATGACGCGTTGCCCGTCGAGACGGCGCGGCTCTTACGGACCCACCTCAAGGTGTGGACCGAGACGCTGTGCGTCGATCGCGGCACGGGCCTTGCTGCTGACTTCCGCGATCTGGTTACACCGGTGCTCGCGGTGCGCTTCGAGTATGAAGGCTTCACCGTCGCTGCCGGCGACCCGCGCGATCGCCTGTTCTGCGGCAGCGGCGATCGCATCGAGCCGCGCGGCCGCGATCGCTCCGCCGAGGATCGCGCCCGGATGGTGCTCGAGGGCTTTGGCGCGATCGAGCTCGAGCTGCTCGAAGGCTACGCGGCCCCGCCCGGATCGAAGGCTGACTACGTGGTGCTACCCGAGCAGAACGCTCAGCACCTGTGCGCGTTCACTGCGCACGCGGTGCCGCAGCTGCGCGCGCTCGGCTTCGTGGTCGAGGTGGCCGAGGACTATCCATACAGGGTTTTGACCGAGACGACACCTTGGTACGCCGTGGTCACGCCCGACTCGAAGAAGCCCGACTGGTTCGGTCTCGAGCTGGGCATCGAGGTCGAGGGCCACCGCGTGAGCCTGCTCTCGGCGCTGCTCGATCTGATCGACCAAGGCGGCAAGAGCGAGCTCAGCCGGCTGGCGCCTTCGAGCTCGCGCTACGTGTCGGTGCCGAGCCGCGGCTGCTATGTCGAGGTCCCGGCCGAGCGCTTTCGCGCGCTGCTCCGGGTGATGAGCCAGCTCTATCAAGGCTCGGACACCGGCACCGAGAAGATCGCGTTCCCCGCGCAGCGCGCGACCGCGATCGCGGAGCTCGATCAGATCTTCGCCGCGCCCGGCGTGCAAGGCTCGCTGATCTTCGAACAGGGCGGCAGCGTGCTCGGCCGCGCGCGGCGGCTTCAGGAGCCGGTCGTCGAGGACGCCGCGCTCGAGAACCCGAGCTTCGTGCGCGCGACGCTGCGCCCGTATCAGCTCGCGGGCCTCGCGTGGCTCGAGCGGTTGCGGACCCACGACGCGGGCGGCGTGCTCGCCGACGACATGGGTCTGGGCAAGACGCTGCAGACGATCGCCCAGCTCGCGCGCTTCGCCGCGACCAAGCCCGGCAAGCCGTCGCTCGTGATCACGCCGACCAGCTTGGTCGGCAACTGGCTGCGCGAGCTGACCAAGTTCGCGCCGCAGCTCAGCGTCGTCGTCTACTTCGGTCCTCAACGCCATGCCAAGCGCCTGGAGCTGGCCGGCGCCGACGTCGTGATCACGAGCTACTCGGTCGTGCTGCGCGATCTCGACGTGCTGCAGGCGCTCGAGCTCGGATACGTCATCCTCGACGAGGCGCAGGCGATCAAGAACCCGCGCAGCCAAGCGGCGCGCTGCGTGAAGTCGCTGCAAGCGCAGCATCGCGTCGCGCTCAGCGGCACGCCGATCGAGAACCACCTGGGCGAGCTGTGGTCGCTGTTCGACTTCGCGATGCCGGGCCTGCTCGGTAGCGAGCAGCAGTTCAAGATGTTCTACGCGAATCCGATCGAGCACGGCGACGAAGAGCGCGCCGCAGCGCTGCGCGCGACCGTCGGCCCGTACGTGCTGCGGCGTATGAAGGAGCAAGTCGCGCCCGAGCTACCGCCGAAGACGGAGCTCGTGCGCTCGGTCGAGCTGAGCGGCAAGCAGCGCGAGCTGTACGAGAGCATTCGCCTCGCCGCGCACACCGACGTGCGCGCCGCGATCCGTAAGAAGGGCTTCTTGGCTTCGACGGTCGCGATCCTCGACGCGCTGATGAAGCTGAGACAACTGTGCTGCGATCCGCGCCTGGTGCCCGGTGAGGCCGCGCGCTTCGTGCGCGAGTCGGCCAAGCTCGACTTGTTAATGGAGCTGCTCGATCGCCAGCTGGCCGACGGCCGGCGTGTGCTGATCTTCTCGCAGTTCACCAGCATGCTCGCGCTGATCGCCAAGCAGCTCGAAGCGCGGCGCGTGAAGTACAGCGTGCTCACCGGCAGCACGATCAATCGCGACAAGGCGGTCGCGATGTTCGAGCGCGGCGACGCCAACGTGTTCTTGATCAGCCTCAAGGCCGGCGGCACCGGCCTCAACCTGGTCAGCGCCGACACCGTCATCCACTACGACCCGTGGTGGAACCCCGCAGCGCAAGAGCAAGCCACCGACCGCGCGTACCGCATCGGCCAGAACAAACCGGTGTTCGTGTACCGACTGATCGTCGCCGGCAGCGTCGAAGAACGCATGCTCGCGCTCCAGGACCACAAGCGCCGCTTGGCTAACGCGGTGATCGGCAACGGTTCCACCGAAGCCTCCGGCCGCATCATCCAAGAGCGCGAGGTCGAGCACCTGCTCGCGCCGCTCGACGAGCCGGACTGATTCGCTGGCCGGTCCAGCCGACTCGATCAGCGACGTGCGGATCGAGCTCGTGGAGTAGGGCTTTCGCACTACGGCCCGAGCAACTCTAGCGACGCCGTCGAGCACCAAATGCCGGAGATGCCGCGGCCGCACATCTCGACCTGGCCGCCCGCGTAGTTGTTTACGTCGGCGAGCTGAATGGTCGTGCCATAGCGCGCCGGCCCCCAACCATCGAGGTCGTTGTATTTGTCGTTGCGCAGATGGAGGTAGTCCGTGAACTTGTAGCCGGCCGAGAACGCGCAAACGATGCCCGTGTCGTTGCGCCCGCATACGTCGTCTCGTCCGTCGCCGTTCACGTCTGCGAGCCGCAGCGACCCAAACTTGCCCGAGCTGGTGTTCCAACCATCGCGATCGGAGAAGCGATCGACGATCCAGAGCGTGGTTTGCAAGAAGCCAGTGCCGCTCGAGTTGGCGAGCGCGCAGCGAATGCCGCCCGCGTCGCGCCCGCACACATCGGCGCGATCGTCGCTGTTGATGTTGCCGAACATGATCGTCGTGCCGTACTGCAGCGGCGACCAGTTTTGGAGGTCGGTGAAACCGGCGAGCCATCGCGTCATCGGGCCGAACTTGTCGACGCCATTCGAGAGCGCGCACCAGATGCCCGTGTCACGCCGTCCGCAGGCGTCGGCTTTGCCGTCGCCGTTCACGTCAGCCAACTTGATCGAGCCGTAGTAGCTCGCCGACGCGCCCCAGCCGTCCGCGTCGCTAAAGTCGCTGCCGGTCGACCAGCGCGTCGTGCCTGTAAACGCCTGAACACCTTCTTTGCCGCGCGATTTCGCGCACCACAGGCTCGACGCGCCGCGGCCACAGACGTCGGCATCACCGTCACCGTCGATGTCGCCGAGCTGGATCGTCGTCCCGTACTTTTCCGCCAGCCAACCGTCGGCATCCTTGAAGTCCGAAGTGAGCCAGAACTTCTCGCTCACGAAGGCTCCGCCATTCGAGACCGCGCACCAGAGTCCACCGGTGCCGCGCCCGCAGATGTCCGCATCGCCGTCGTCGTCGAGGTCGCCGAGATGGATGCTCTGGTAATAGCTCGGGCTGGCAGCCCAGTTCTTCGAATCGCTGTACTGGCTGGTGAAGAGCACCGGGTAGTTGAAGCGCTTCGGTCCGAGCACGCCGGGGATGGCGTCTAGCGGGACGAACACGTAGCCCTGGCTCCGCAGCGCATCGACCAACGCGACCGTCAGCTCGAGCGTCTCGGTGGTACCGGCGGCCGCGCCCGCGAGCTCGCTGTCGCTCTCGCGGTCGTGCAGCTGGATGATGCCGTGATCACGCTGATTAGAGCCGGTACCGATGCCGTTGAGCACGGCTTGTGCGCACTGTGCCGGCGTATACGTGGTGGAGTCGAGGCACGCGTAGTCGTGCTGCACATTCGATATCGTGCCAATGAAAGGCACGATATCGAACTTGAACGGACCGATCAGCTCGGGTGCGATCGCGTTCACGTTCGCGACGATGATGTCGTTAGTGTCCGCGTCGTCGTCCCAACCGTTGTGCGGCGGACGCAGTAGAAACAGCTGGTCGCGCACCGCGCCTTTGAGCAAGTCCTGCACCCCTAAAACCTGACTCCGGATCGTCGCAGCGGATGCGTTGGCGAGGTGCACGTGGTCCATCGTGTGATTCGCCACGCGGTGCCCTAGGTCGATTAGATCTTCGAGCACGTCAGGCGAGAAGCGCGCATCGATCGTCTGGTCCGGCGGTTTGCAGGCTTGATGGCCCTGCGCGATCGGCGTCGGACTGCCGTCGAAGCGACAGCCGTTTACGAAAAATGTCGCCGGCACGCCTTGGTCCTGCAGGTACTCGGCGATCGCCATCGTGTTGCGGCCCGGACCATCGTCGTAGGTGATCGCGAGGCGGCGACTCGGCAGCTGCGCGCCGTTCAGCTGGTCGTGGACGACCAGCGCTTCGGCCGCGACTGCAACTTGATCATGCGTCGAGCCTGCGCTCATGCAGGCGGAAGAAGCGACGAGCAAAGCAAAGACGAGAACGGTAACTGTTCGAGATCGGTCGCGCATGACCGGCAAGCTACCAGCGTACCGAAGCCGCGCGGCACGCTAAAAACTTCGCATGCCTCGCAGTCGCATCCCACGATCCAGACGTTCTTCGAAGCCGACCAGCTACTCGATCTTGAGGATCGCGTGGAAGGCTTCTTGCGGGATCTCGACGCTGCCCACGTTCTTCATGCGCTTCTTGCCCTCTTTCTGCTTCTCGAGGAGCTTGCGCTTACGTGAGATGTCGCCGCCGTAGCACTTCGCGGTGACATCTTTGCGCATCGCGCGCACGGTCTCGCGGGCGATGATCTTGGAGCCGATGGCGGCTTGAATCGCGACCTCGTACTGCTGGCGCGGCACGATCTCTTTGAGCTTCTCGGCGAGCTGGCGGCCGAGCTGCGTGGCGCGGTCGCGGTGCACGATGCAGCTCAGCGCATCGACCTTGTCGCCGTTGATCATGAGATCGAGGCGCACGAGGTGGTTGGGGCGATAGCCGATCAGCTCGTAGTCCATCGAAGCGTAGCCGCGCGTGGCGCTCTTGAGCCGATCGTGGAAGTCGAACAGCACCTCGCCCAGCGGCAGCTCGTAGGTGATGATCACGCGGTCTTGCGACGCGTATTGAATGCCGAGCTGCACTCCGCGGCGGTCCTCGCACATCTTGAGCACCGGGCCGACGTACGTGCCGGGCGTGTGGATGCCGACCTTGAAGTACGGCTCCTCGATGGTCTCGATGCGCTGCGGGTCGGGCAGCTTCGACGGGTTCTCGACGTTGATGACTTGGCCGTCCGTCGTGTGCACCTTGTACACGACGCTCGGCGCGGTCGTGACGAGGTCCAGGTTGTACTCGCGCTCGAGCCGCTCCTGCACGACGTCCATGTGCAGTAGACCCAAGAAGCCGCAACGGAAGCCGAGGCCGAGCGCGTCGGACTTGTCGGGCTCGTACGTGAACGCGGCGTCGTTGAGGTTGAAGCGGGCGAGCGCGTCGCGCAGGTCGTCGTATTGATCGCTGTCCGTCGGGAAGATGCCCGCGAAGACCATCGGCTTCACGTCGGCGAAGCCGGGCAGGGCTTGCGTGGTCGGCTTGCGCGCATCGGTGACGGTGTCGCCGACCTTCGTGTCGCGCACCGACTTGATCGCCGCGGCGAAGAAACCCACCTGGCCGGCGAACAGCTCTTGGATCGCAAAGGGGAAGGGCGCGTACACGCCGATTTCCGCGATCTCGTAGTCCGCGCTCGCGGCGAGCATGCGGATCTTCTGCCCCTTTTTGATCGAGCCATCGACGACGCGCACGAGCACCATCGCGCCGCGGTAGGTGTCATACCAACTATCGATGACTAGGGCGCGCAGCGTGGCTTCGGCGTCGCCCTTTGGCTGCGGCACGAACTTCACGACCGCTTCGAGGATCTCTTTGATGCCTTGGCCGGTCTTGGCGCTGGCGGCGACCGCATTGGTGCAGTCGAGGCCGATCACCTCTTCGACCTCGCGCCGCGCGCGATCGATGTCGGCGCTCGGCAGATCGATCTTGTTGAAGACCGGGATGATCTCGAGGTTGTTGTTGATCGCGAGATACACGTTCGCGACGGTCTGCGCCTCGACGCCTTGGCTCGCGTCGACCACGAGCAGCGCGCCTTCGCACGCGGCGAGCGAGCGCGACACCTCGTAGGTGAAGTCCACGTGGCCGGGCGTATCGATCAGGTTGAGCTGATATTCGATGCCGTCGTCGGCCGTGTACTTAAGGCGGACCGACTGCGCCTTGATGGTGATGCCGCGTTCCTTCTCCAGCTCCATCTTGTCGAGGAACTGGTCTTCCTTCTCGCGGTCGCTCAGCGCACCCGTGAACTCGAGGATGCGATCGGCCAGCGTGCTCTTGCCGTGGTCGATGTGCGCGATGATCGAAAAGTTACGGATGCGGCTCTGATCCATCTTTGATCCACAGCCGCCGACTTCGTCGCGGCACTGTCCACACGCCGCCGACTTCGTCGCGGCTTGCGGGCCGCGTGGTCTAGCACGTTCCCGCGCTACTTCTTGTCGTTCGCGGCGAGCTGCAGCTGACCTGGAAGCTCGTTCTGATGAAGGTCGAGCACGAGGTCGATGCCCTCGCGGATGTACACCGCCACCGGAACCTTCGTTCGCTCGTGGAGCAGCTTGAGCCGGTCGTTCTGTTCGGGCGTGATGTAGATCGTCGTCGAGATCTTCTTGCGTGCCATGGCTTGCCGAACCTCACGAACCGTTGAGCCGAGCGAATTCAGTACTCGTGCCACCGCGCTTAAGCCCGCGGCACGACAAACTTTTACGGTCGTGAACGTACATGCCACCATACATAGTGTCAATCTTGCGGCACGGCTTGCAGCCGCTAAGCGCGTACCAGTATGCTCGCGGCGCCTGGCGGCGGCCGAGGGGGCTCCTTCTGCCTTCTTTTGCGCCTACGCCTCCAGGCCCGGCTTGCCCGCCATGACCTTTAGGCACTTCTTAATCCCCGCCATCGACTTCGTCATGGCGCCACGTTTCCTTGTCGTGCCAGCCACTTACAGCCTGATCGGGCTGTCCGCTTGTGGTGGCTCCACCCCTCCTCCCAAGACCCCTGAGGTCGCCCGGGTCGAAGCCCGCGCCGCGACCCCGCTCGCGCGCAAAGCCTGCAAAGGCGACGGCGATGACTCCGTGGATATCGGCGGCAACGGCAAAGCAGCCGTTCGCCACGTGAAGGCCGGCGGTAAAGAGGTCTGCGCCGAGCTCGACCTGAACCTCGACGGCCGCGTCGATTTGATGCGCAAGGTGGGCGCGAACGGCCAGATCGAGCTCGAGCAACACGACCTCGACTTCGATGGCCGCCTCGACCAGGAAGCGTTCTTCGAGGACGGCAAGCTCGCCCGCAAGGAGCTCGACACCAACTTCGATCGCTGGATCGACACATGGGTGTTCTGCGATGGCGCGTTCATCACCAAGCTCGAGCGCGATCGCCATCGCGTCGGCAAGGTCGACACCTGGGAGGAGTACTCGAAGGGCCAGCTCGCGCGCGTCCGCTACGACGACGACGCCGACGGTCGCGTCGAGCGCTGGGAGCTGTATCGCAACGGCAAGCTCTACGAGATCTCGTACGACCCGAACGCCGACGGCGTCGCGGATCGCACGCAGTCGGACATGCCCGAGAGCGGCGTCGGCGTCGAGCCGGTGAGCTGCAACGGCTTCCCGCTGCCGCCTGCGCCTGCGGACGAACCGCCGCCGCCGCCCGCGTTCACGACGCCCGCGCCGACGACCACGCCTGCGCCAGCAGCACCGGCCGCGACTGCGACCACAGCGCCGAGCCCGACCACACCGGCGACGACGGCGACCACGCCGACGACGACGCCGACCACCACGACGCCTGCGGTACCCGCAGCGGGAGGCAAGGCGCCATGAGCATCCGCATCCTGACCACGGTCGCCATGTTGCTCGCGATCGGCGCGTGCGCCGGCACGAAGAAAGAAACGACGACGGCCGAGGGCACCGCGACCGGGCTCGACTTGAAAGGCGTCGGCGGCGAGCGCTGCGATGCCTCCAAGCCGAGCCGCGAGATCAGCGAGTACGACAGCTCGGGCGACGGCAAGCCCGACGTCCGCAAGGTCCTGCTCAGCATCGGCGAAGGCGTCGACGCCCGTAAGGTCATGATCTGCCGCGAGGCCGACGTCGACGGCGATGGCCGCAAGGACGTCATCCGCTACTACGACGACAACGGCCGCTCGCTGCGCGAAGAGGCCGACCGCAACTTCGACGGTAAGATGGACCTCGCCGTGATCTTCCAGAACGGCAAGATCATGCGCAAAGAGGTCGACGAGAACGGCGACGGCAAGATCGACACCCGGATCTTCTTCGAGAAGGACCTGCCGATGCGCGCCGAGCGCGACCTGCTCGGCAAGAGCACCGACACCGAGTGGAAGCCGAACCGTTGGGAGTACTACGAGAACGGCGTGATGGTCCGCATGGGCACCGACCTCGACGGCGACGCCCGCGTCGACCGCTGGGACCGCAACGCCGCCGCGGCTGCCAAGGCTGAAGAAGAAGAGAAGGCCGCCAACGCCGAAGAGGGCAAGGCGGACACCGAGGTCGTCGAGGACTAAAGCCTAGGCGTTCGGCCGTTTGCTTTGCGGCTATTTGCTTTGCGCCAGCATTCGGGCCACACAGCGGCTCGCATGGCGAAAGAACGTCTTCAGAAGATTCTCGCGCAAGCCGGCGTGGCCTCGCGCCGCGCGGCTGAGGCGCTGATCGCCAAGGGCGAAGTGCGCGTAAACAGCCGCGTCGTCACCGAGCTCGGCACGCGCGCAGACGCTCAGCACGATCGCATCGAGGTAAACGGCACCCGCATCGTCGCAGAAAAGCCCGTCTACTACGTGCTCAACAAGCCGCGCGAAGTCGTGACGACGCTGAGCGACCCGGAGGGCCGCCCGACCATCGCCGACCTGATGAAGCGCATCCCCGAGCGCGTGTACCCGGTCGGCCGCCTCGACTTCCACACCAGCGGCGTGATCCTGCTGACCAACGACGGCGAGCTCGCCCAAGCGCTCCTGCACCCGACGCGCGGCGTGCCCAAGGCCTACGTCGTGAAGGTCCGCGGCCAAGTCCCGCTCCCCAAAATCGAAGCGCTACGCAATGGCGTCGTGCTCGACGACGGCCAAAAGACCAAGCCGGCCCACCTCTTCATCGTCCGCGAAGAGAAGACCAACACCTGGCTCCAGATCACGATCACCGAAGGCCGCAACCGCCAGATCCACCGCATGTGCGAAGCGATGGGCCTCGTGGTCATGCGCCTGTCGCGCGTCGAGTTCGCCGGCGTCAGCGCCGAAGGCTTACGCCCCGGCGACTACCGGGAGCTGAGCGCCAAGGAGCTCTCTAAGCTCGACAAGGACTTCCGCACGCCTGCGACCCGCGAACGCGTCGACCAGGCTCGCATCCGCCGCTACGCCGAAGCGGGCTTCGACTTCGGCGACGTCAAGGTCACGCGCGCCCCGCGCGGCCCGCGCCGCGGCGCTGCGTCGACGTTCCTCGCCGAGGCCAAGGACGCGCAAGAAGCGCAGCGCGCGGAGCGCGCGAAGCCACCGCCACCGAGACGAGGCGGCAAGCGACCGTTCGGCACGCGCACGACCCAAGGCCGCACCGATTCGATCTTTGGTAGCGGCTCGGGCCCGGCCAAAAAAGGTCAGCGCGGCCGCTTCGAAAAGCGCTCCGACGCGACGACCGCGACGGCTGCGACGAAGAGCGGCGTCCAGAAAGGACCGCGCGATCGCTTTCCAAAGCGCACGGACCAACGCACCGATGCGAAGCGTGGCCCCGTGAAGAAAGGTCCGCGCGACCGTGCAAAAAAGCGCGGCAACTCTCGTCGCTGAAGGCGCACTAAACGGTTGACACGAGCATGCCGAGACGTATGCTCCCCCTCCCTCACCGCGGGGTGGAGCAGCCTGGTAGCTCGTCGGGCTCATAACCCGAAGGTCGTCGGTTCAAATCCGGCCCCCGCAACCAAGATCGCGAAACGCCGCAAGCCCAACAGCTTGCGGCGTTTTCGTTTTGGCGCGGCGGTCACCGGCGAAACGATTCGGAACGAAGCGCATGACTCGCAAGCGACCGCGTTCTTTCAGAAAACGGCGGCCGCCGAGGGGCGCTGGTGATCTTCACGGTTGACCAGTGAGCAGAACGATCACTCG
>Ga0193752_1002923_pt1 | contig 12250 bp, 12 predicted proteins | sample H1c1metaG_FD_144924 | JGI IMG/M metagenome (GOLD analysis project Ga0193752, IMG submission 144924) | Soil microbial communities from a riparian zone of the East river system, Colorado, United States - H1c1 | ecosystem: Environmental > Terrestrial > Soil > Riparian zone | place: USA: East River... | reverse complement strand
CCATCTCTCCCGCTGCGAGCATTGAGGGCAGAGTGTCCGTGCCCGTCCAGCTCCCCTGCAGCATGCCGTTTCGCCGCTTATATCGCGAGAATTGGCGCATGAAATCCTTGCTCATGAAAACCCCGCTGGCAAAGGAGGTTTCGAGACGATCGTCTATCGTTTTCGCATAGCCGTAACCGCTCGCCAGCGACTGAAGCTGCTTGATGATCGCGTCTGCCTCCACGAGTTTGGCGTCGATCTGCGTTTTTGCCTGGGCCTTGTATTTTTTCGATTGAAACTGGATGCCGAAACCGGAGGCGATCTGCGCTCTCAGTTCCAACGCCTTTGTGACTGTTCCAGAAGGATCGTTATAGATGGCGTTCCTGTCATTCGCGAGCGCTTTCAGCTGGGCCAAAGCGTCCGTAAATCCTTCCTGCAGCTTCGGCATGTTTTCGTTTTTGTCGGCTTTTCTTTTCGGATCGTTGTAGCCGAAGAAACCGAGCAGGCCACCGGCCACCGCGCCGATCGCCGCGCCCCATGGTCCGAACATCGCGCCGATCGACATGCCTGTGCCCGCCATGCTGATGGTGTTGCCGAGCCGTCCGGGTACAAAACCACCGACCATTGAAGCGATCGCGCCTACCCCGCTCATCGCTCCGGCCATCGCGCTCGGCTTCCCACCGTTTAATAGATTAGGAACGGGTCCGAACATCCCCCCGCCTACTCCCCCGGCGTTTACCTGCGTCCGTCCGCTGCCGGGATACTGCGAAGTGCTGTTCCCGCCATTATTCAGCGCGTTTTGCATTTCAGGGCTGAGCAGATTTTGCCCGAAGCTGCTCAGACCGCCCGCGCCGCCCGCGCTGGTAAATGCGTTAGGGTTGAAAGAAGGAGTTGTATATCGGCCCCCGGTCCCCGCTGCAGATCCGCTGCCTGGTCCGCTGCCGCTCGCGCTGCCCCTGCCGCCTATCCCGAGCCCCTGCAAAATGCCCTGGATAAAGCCGCCGATTCCACCGCCTGAACCGCTTCCCGTGCCGCCTCCGTTTTGGAAAACCTTGAAGATCTTCGAGGCCAGCCATTGCGCGGCCATATCGACCAGCATTCGTTTGAAGCTGTTCAAAATATGCTTGAACATCGCGCCAAAGCCGTCCTCGGCCAGGATCTGCAGGCTGTCTCTCAGAAAGCCCTCGAATTCGCGGTATTGGTCCTCTAATTCGCGTTGCGCCTTTAGCGCCTCGCGCGCCTGGTCCACCTCCGCTGCCTTCGTCTTCAGCGCCTCGCGCTGCGCATCCGTCAGGTCCTTGTAGGCGTCCGTGGCCATCATCTGCGCCAGGCGGTTAGCTTCCGTCAGTTCAGTGTTGCCGGCCAGTTCGTTGTTCAGCTGCAGCAGCGTCTGGCTCATTCCCAGCATCAGATCGCCATAAGCCTCCAGGGCGCGTTTTTGTCGAGCCGCATTGTCCGCAGCGGTTATTGCGTCCCCCAATCGTTCAAATCCTTGAATTAATGTAGAAATATCTTCATCAGCGAAGGCCCTTATCTCCTTCCCGTCCTTGAAGGTCATTAAAGTTTGTAAAAATCGCTTTAGTTTTCGATCCGGCTCTGCAAACGCGTCGCTGCTTTTCTGTATTCGGCGAACCGCGTCCAGATATTCATTGACTTCTTTTACAAAACGGCTAGAAGTCGCGTCGATACCGAATCCGCTGGCGTATCCCAACTTAGTGTTATGATCGGTACCTCCGCCCGTCAACCTATTCGCCTTAGCAAAGGTCTCCAGCGCTGCATTGATGCCCTTTTGCTCGGCATCTTCGAACTGACGGATCTGGTCTTCAAGCCCGCTCAAAATAGTTTTGCGCCGATCGGCCTCTTCCTTCGCGATCCGCTCGCGCTCTTTTGCCTGCTTCTTGTTTTCGGCGGTTATCCCCTGCTCCACCAGCCGCGCTTTATCGGCCGAGATCTTGCGATAGCCGTTTATCTTGTCCAGCGTCTGCCGGTTGAGCAGCTCCCTCTCCTGCAAGCCGAGTTTTTCGCTATTCGTCTGCCGCTCCACCAGGGCTTTGTAGATCGGCAGCAGTTTTTCAAACTCCGCCGCAAACCACGTCTGCAGCTCGGTAAAGCTCGCCTGGTACTGGGCCGGGTTATTGGTTTCCTTGAATTTGTCGGCGATCACCCTGTATTTCTCGTCGTAGAGCTGCGAGAGGTCCCTGAAATATATTTCGTATAGCGAGATCTGCGCCGCCAGGTCGCGTTTCGTGGCCTGCAGGTGCTCAACCTGCGCTTTCTGGGCTTCCTCTGCAAATTTCTTCGCCATCTCGGCCTGTCGCTCGGCGAGCGCACTCGCCTGATCGCTGTTGTATTGGCCGGAAGGGCCGACCATGGACTGAAGCCTGTTCGGCAGATCTTTCAGGCCATCGATCGCCGCCGTCCTTCGGTCCTTTCGGCCGCGCTGCTTCAGATATTCCATCCCGAGGTAGATCGCGTTAAATATCGGATCGACTCGCGTGGCTTGGACCAGGTCGATATCGAAATATTCACGTTTGGCTGCTGTCAGCTCGCTCCATACCGTTCTTAAGCCGCGGAGCAGATCGCCAACGTTTGTGGCCCAGCTTTTTACTCTGTCCTGGTTGTCAGCCAGGAAGCCGCGAAAGTCCTCGAAAAAGCTCTTGATCACCGGCAGCGCCTCGCGGCCGAATGTGTACATCAGCCCTTTCACCAGCGCCTGCACCTCGCCGAGGACCTTGTTAAATTCCTGTGCGGCGCGCACATCGTTTTCGCTTAGAACAACGCCGAGTGCAGTGGCCTTCTTGATCAAACCGTCCAGATCGCCATCAAAGGTGGCCAGGAAGGGCAGCAGGTCCTTACCCTTATCACCGAAGGCATCGATCGCCGCGTTGGTCCGGTCGATCCCCGCAGGATAGCTGATGATCGTTTTCAGGGTCTGGCGCAGCGCGCCGTCCATATCCTTTGCGGCGGCGACGGTATCGATTCCCAGGCGTTTGGTTTTCGCGATCGCTTCGGTGCTGCCGCTGTTTGCTGCACCGATCAGCTTTTGGTATTCGACCAGGGCGTCATTCAATATATCGACGCTGCCGCCCGATTTGGTCACTTGGTACCCCAGAGCCGAAATGGTTTCGGCAGCCAGCCCGGTTTGTGCTTTGATCTGGCCAATTTTCACGCCGTAATCGGCGAAGGCGCGGCCGGCGTCATACAGCTGCTTGAAGGTATAAACAACTGCAGCCGCGAGTGCGGCCGCAACAACGGTTACCGCACCGAGCGCCTTCCCGGCCAGATCTCCAACGCCCTGCAGGCCACCAAGCCTGTCGGACAATCCGGCCACACTGGCGTCGGTGCCTGTCATTGCTTCGCTTACCTGCTCCGCCTGGTTCTTAAGCGGGGTCAGGTCGGTCTTGGCGAGCGATTCTGTGTGTTTTTCGGATTTTTGAGCTTCGTCGCCGATGCCCTTAACGGCCTTCGTCGTTTTATCGGCGCTCTTGGCGGGTTTGCCGAGGTCCTCGCCCGCGAGCAGCTTGGTTTTTTTGGAGGTTTTTTCGGCCTCGGTTCCAATAGAAGCAACGGCGCGGTTTGTCTTTTCCGCGCCGTCCTTTACGCTCTTGGCGTCGAATTCTACTGATAGTGTGAAATCAGCCATTTATTATCTGCGGTTCTTGGCTTTGTTGATCCGCTCTTCCTTGCGCTCGCGTTCCTGCCGCATCGATTCGGCCTTTTCACGCCCCCTGGTCAGTCCTCGGAGGCTCGCCCATTCCGTCGCCGCCAATCCGTCCGGGTAAATGAATTTCGCGCCGCCGCGCTCTATCTCCGAAAGCTCTAGTGCCAGGTATAGGCCCGGCCTCAATTCCTCCGGGACCGCCTCCGGTTTTGACCGGAAGAGATTGCATCCTCTGCAGATCTCTTCCTCCGGTTGTTCTGCGTATTTATTGAGCGGTTTCCCCCGGGTGTCCCTGCAGGTTTCCGCTCCTGGGCAGCTCTCGCCTTTGTTCTCGTTTATGCAGTCGATGTGTGCTGCGAAATGCCCGGCAAGAGCTTCGGTCAGTCCGTTAATTCGTCGTTAAATTCACCGGCGAAAGTAGAAACCACCTTTCGCTGGATCAGCGGATCGACCTGCGCGATAAATTCATCCCTGCGATCGGGCGAGCAGGCCGCGCCGCCAACCGTTGCGCCTTCGATGCGCACCAGCCACAGGCCGTAAAACTCCATCGCTGCCGGCAGGTTCGAGGTCGTCACCAGCTTCTGCTTTCCGCGCTTGCCGGGCTTGATCTCACTATTTGCAGAGCGCCGTCGCCATCGCTTCAGCTCCTGCTCGGTCGGCTGCCGCATGATGTGCTGTATCGTGAAATCCGGATCGTCTCCGCCGCCGATCTCCTCGATCACGGCCACTTCGTCGGCAAAAATATCGGCATCCTCATCGACGTAGATCTCGCGTTGGTAAAGTCCCTGGAAGGCGGCCGCCTTGTGATAACCCGGCACGCTGCCCGGATAACCCTCGGTTTTTACCACGATCTGATCGTAGTATTTGGCGTCCACGTCCTCCTGGGCGGTCGGATCGGGCAGTTTATAACCGCCGTCTTTGCCGATCGGGATCTCGTTTTCAAGTTCCTTTTCCCGCGCCAGGATCAACTCGGCGGCCGGCCTCGAAAGTGTGTGCGTAAACCGGCCTTTCTTCAGGCTGATCTCCATGTCCTGCCAGTCGAGCTTAAAGCCCTTGGCGGGCGACGAATTGACCGGAGCGGGGTTCTCACCCGCGCCGGCCGTGTTGTTAACTTCCAAAATATCTTCGTTCAAAATTAGTTATCTCCTTCCGTTTCGGATTGGTTTTCTTCGGTCTCGTTATCCGGTTCGTCGTCGGCCGGTTCCTCGCTGGACTCCTCGATCGGCTCTTCCTCCGGCTGTATCGCCCGGTGGCCATTGTCCGGGTAATCCTCGGTGTCCGGGTACCTCACCGTCTCGCCGGTCCGGGCCTCGTATTCCTCGCGCTCCCTTTCAAAAAACTCCTTGGTAAGCTGCTCCTGTGTTTTCGGCTGTTCTTTCTTCTTTTTTGCCATAAAATTACCCTGCGTTTTTTCTTTTACTCACAACTCAAAACTCGCAACTCACTACTCTAAAGAAGCGTTGCTGTCGCGTTCCTGATGCGGCCGGTGATCGTGCCTTTCGTGGTCGCGTCCTCCAGGCAGATGATGTTGATCGGGGTTGCGGCATCGCCTTCGTCGTCGCCGGTATCGGGCGAATCGAATACAAAGCGGGGCACGATTATCTCGAATTCATGCCGGTAGGTGCTCGCGATCACGGGGCCGATGCATGTGAATTTGAGGTTTGAGAGTTCCTCGTTTTTCACCGACTTCTGCCAGTCCGTCAAGTCCGCGAAATCCACGATGATCTGCGCGTTCGTTTCATATTTGCCGCGGGGCATCGAGCGAACGTAAGCGCCGATCCCGGTGTTAACGGTTATCGTCGGATCGCCCTGGCGGCGTTTGTTGGTCCGGATGTTGTTCTTGTGCTCCACCATCCAGTCGATCACCTTGCCCAGGCTTGAGAGGTCCACGGTCGTCGTGCCGTCCGAATCGAGATAGCTCACAACCGTGCGCCAGCCGTCCAGGCATTTCGGCGTACCCTGCGCCGGCAGCGAGGTCACCCCGTGCGGTGTCGTAAATTTGCCGCTGTTAACGATCGCCGCTTCGAATTGTGCCCTTTCCGCACCCTTCTGGCTCAGCTTAAAGCTCTCCACCATGCAGCCGTGCAGCAGGAAGGTCGCCGCGTCCAGAACGGAAATGAAGCTGAAGGAGGGCAGGATCGGACCCGTCTGTGGGGGCAGGATGCCGAATGTATGATCGTAAACTCCGGCCGAGACGGTCGTATCGGTTACCGAACCGCCGAGGGCGCGGCGCAGCAATCTTGCGGGCACACCCGTTTCGGCGTCGTCGGCCAGCCCGATCTGTCCCGGCGACCAGTAGGTGTTACAAACATGCGTGGGCGCATTCCGGCCGACGCGGTTGGCATCGTTCACCTTCTCCATCTTTGGGAGCAGAAAAAAGGGTTGCGTCGTCGGCACACCCTCATAGTTCGCGCCCGTGGTTTCCCCGGTGTTAAAGGTGCTTTCGACCGTTTTCGAAATATGATTGGTTGTCGATTCTACTCTCATAAGGTTATTGAATTAGCAGCAAAGTTTTACTTCCAGCCGGCATTGCGCAAAATGTAGGGTTTCCTCCCCGGTGTCGATCGTCGTGTTGGCTGCCACCTGCAGCAGTCCGTGCGGGTCCAGTCCTTCCAGGTCCAACGTGGGCTTTTCCTTCAGGGCCTCATAGATCGCGTCCAGGATAGCGCCGAAATCGTCGTCTGAATTCTCGCTCTCCTTTCCGCTCGAGTAACCGTAAAAGCCCCAAATGTCATAGACGAACGTTTTCCGGTCGCGCTGCCCGTTTTTCCATCCTCCCGAAACCCCGCCGCGCTTGATGATCCAGCCATGTGTGCCCGTCTCCGTCCTGAACATCCCCGGCCATTCGCCGAGATTGTGCGAGAGAGCGTTCCACTGAAAAACGACCGCATCAGGATAGAGCGCCTTGATAACGTCCTTGATCGCCGATCTGATGTCTTTGTCTGTTGCGTCTGCCATTGCTATGTCCGAGGTGGTATTCTCCGCAAAATTCGCACTCGTAAACGTCGAGCTCCCCGGTGCGGCCTAGAACGTTTTCCAGAAAGAGCGCTGCGTATTGTTTCGTGTTAAAGGCTCGCTTGCGCGTGCAGCTCCTCTCCCGTCGCGAGTTATCCGGCCTATTCATACCCGATTTATGTAATGCTCCAGGAGCTTATCCAATGTTGGTAGTTCTTGTTCCACCGTCTTTGCCCATAAAGGCCTTGGTCTTATCCCACCCATCAGCGGGCCCATGTTTCCGTCCTTGGGGCTCGGCGCGTTGGTCCCGTCCTCAAGCCACTTTGCGTAAGGAAGGACCGTCCCTATCAGAGCTTCGAGAGCGTTTGTCTCGAAAACCTTGTCAATAACGATCGAATTGATGTAGTTGCCCGAATCTACAGCAGGCGATTCGCCCGGTGCCGAAGCCTGATGCCGAGCGATCTTCCCTCGGGGATAAGTTCGGCCTGATTTGCGGTCCGCCATCGATACCTTCATGGTATTGACGAGGTGGAGGGACCCCGCCCGGACAAATTGCGATACCGCATTCTGCACTTTGGCTGTTAGCTCCGGGACCCGGTTTTCAAATTTAATGGTGATCATTGGATCTTGCCTTTTAGCTTCCACACCAGGCTGTGCCCGGCCGGCTTCTCAACCTTCTGGATCTTCCAGCGCCGATCGCCGATCTTCAGCGCCGCGGCCTTGATCATGAACGCCTGGCTTGTCTCCCAATCGTCGGCCGACGAGATCTCAAATTGCCACTCCCCTGTCGGTGCCTGGTTCGAGCCGTCCGTCGTGGGCGTTACGCGCCTGGCACGCCAGTCCTGCTCAAATTCTCCCGCCTCGGTCTCACCGTCAGCCGGCGAGGTTTCAAAGATCTTTAGCGTCTCACCGGGAAAGAGCAGCTCCCTGGCTTCGTTCATTGCCTTCAGTCTGATTTCGCAGTGATAGCACATTCATCTCTGAGGCTTACTCGCTCGCGGCCGCCGTTACCGAAACACTCGTGCCGCTGCGGGAATAGACGCCGATCATGCGGTTGCAATGCTCGAAGAGCTGATTGCTTGAAAGCCGGTCGCCGTCCAGGTCTGTCGAGACCGATGAGCTGGCCTTGGCCGCCTTCCATCTCCAACCTTCGGCAGCAGCTGCCCGCAGGTTATAGGTCTCCACCCAATCGTCCTCCCCCGGCGCAACGTCATTCGCGTCCGTCTTGGAAAAAGCCGCGAGCAACGCGTCGATCTCATCTTCAGACAGCGCGGGGGTTGAATCCCACGCCGTCATTCTTTTGAGTTGGGTTTTGAGTGCCGAATCGGGCATCGGTTAGGCCTGTTCCTCGGTTTTATCGTCAGCGTCGGGCTTCGAGTCTGCCTCCGGTTCGCTCTCCACATCCTTCGCCTCGATCGCGGCGATGATCTGTTTATTCGTCCACACCGGATCGACTTTGATTCCGCGTTTTCCCGCCTCGGTGGTTAAGTCAGCCTTATTGAGCCTGGAGAGAACGATCGGCTTCTCGGCCGGGGTCGTCTCAGTTGCAGGTTGAGCGGATTTCGCCTCCTCCGGATTGAGCGCCTCCTTTTCGGTGATCCTGGTAAAGCTCCCGTCCGCCGATACCAGATCGAAAGCTACGCCGCCTTCCTCTATGTGATGGATCACGCCATCCGTTCCCCTGAAATATGCGATTGGTTTTGCCATCTGATTGTCTCCTCTAAAATTTTAATAAGAGGGCGGGACGTGCCCGCCCCGTTCTCTACATCTTCGGCAGCCGGATCGCACGAATGTTCAGCGCGGGTGCACCGGTCGCTGCATCGATCGTCAGATCGAAGGTGCCGTCCGCTTTGCAGATCATCTGCGATTCGAACGGGCCCCAAAAGCGTTTGTCGGTAGGAGATCCCGAGGCCGCCAGAGTCAGCGTCAGCGCCTTTGCCTGGTGTGCCTGCACACCCGTGCCCGCGGGGATCGTCAGCGTCACCGCCGCGTCGTCAGCGTTTTCGATATCGAGGAAAAGGCGATCAGTGCTGCCCCCTGCATTTACGGGCACCGTTGCGTCCGTATCGCATGCCTGGAAGGTCGGCTTTGTCGCGCCGCCGTTCATTGAAAGGTCCGTTACTGTGATTGCTGCAGGATTTGCCATAATTTTTTATATTGCGTTGGGGGCTTTGCGCCCCCGTTTTGAGTAATCCGCTTCAGCTATCGCGCTGAAACTATCCTTTATTCGCCGTCAGCAGAGCCAGGGTTGCCGGTCTGATCACCTTCGAGCCGTAAACGTGGAGGCCCTTAACCGCATCGCCGAAACGCTTCTCCGGTTTGTAGGTCACCAGGTCAACGATCTGCTCGGCGTAAGTGGTCGCCATCGGCACACCGGCAACGATCTTGTATTTTGTCCCCGAGGTGTTAGGCACGTTATTTGAATTGAGGATATTGAAGCCGGCCGCGCGGCCCACTTCGCCATTGCGCAGGACCTCATCGGTCTTGGCAGTGCCCGCCGACACGAACCGCGCATCCTTAAGGAGCAGGCCGTGGAACCATGCGGGAACGACGACGAAGCGGCCTTCTGTCGGCGCATTCGCCTCATCAAGCAGCACCCCGAGGTCCACCAGGTATTCGTAGGCGTCGTTTTTCGTAGGCACCTTAGGCGTGGTATCGTCGCCGATCGAATTGCCCGAGGGCACGGCGAGATACATCTGGCTCGCGAGCCGCTGGTCCGCAACATCGCGCAGCGCAAATGCGGCCCGGCGCATCGCTTCGTCCATCACATTCACGTTTTGCTGAGCGCGATCAATGCTATCCACATAGAAGTTGAAATACTTCGACTGGTCGATCAGCAAGGTCTGCTCGGCATCCGTCAGCGTCTCCGGGTCCGAGATGTTCGTATTTTTGGTGTAGTTGCCGATGGTCACATCGCCGATCGAGCCGATCTTCACCGTGTTGCCGGCTTCCTTGATCTCGCCCTCGTAATCGCGGTTGACCACCCCCGACTGGCCATAGACCAGCGCTTTGTCCAACGCCTTCAAAAGGCGAGCTACCCAAACCGAAGGAATAAAATTCAGTGCCATAATGTTTGTTGTTCAAGATAGCCGGGCTTCTCGCCCGGCGCGTTTTTTAGGGTTTTACAGAAGAGGGTTAGACTCCTTTGGCCATTACCTCGCTAACTTCTTTCCAATCGAGAGCATTGATCTCGGCCGGCGACATTTTCTCCAGCATTGCAACGGTCAGCTTACCGCCCGTTTCCTTTCCCGCACCGCCGTCAACGCTGCCATCGGGTTTCTCGGTACCGAATTGATCGGCATACGAGGTTTTGAGCGCCGTCGTGATGTCCGCCAGGTTGATCAGCTTGCCCGCCTCGTCAAATTTCAATTGATCCTGGCTTGCCGCGAAGAGCAGCTCCGGCGATTTCGCCCCCGCCGCGGTCAGCGCAGCGATAACCTCGCCCTTTGCCGTCGTGAGCCGCTGGGCATCCTTGAGATCCTTGTTTTCCTTCTGGAGGCGTTCAAGTTCCGAGAGGTCCTTTTCCTCTTCGAATTTCTTTTTCGCGGCATCCACCGCCTTCGAGACTGCCGCGTCGATGTCCGCTTGTGTCAACGCCTTCTCCGGTTTTTCGGTCCCCGCGGGTTTTTCATCGCCAGGCTTCTCGTCACCTGCCGGCTTCTGGTCCGTGGGTTTTTCCTCGGGCTTCGTGGATTTTTCTTCTTTTGCGGGTTTTTCTTTTGCTTTCTCGCTCATATCGTGAGCAAGACTAAAACAAATCGAATTCTCTTGAAATACCGTTTGGAACGGATTATCGCGTTTGTGATAAATGGAATGGTTTTCTAACAAAAAAAGAGCGCCCAGAGCGCTCCTATCGAAAAAAAACTATTATGTGATCGGGATTCTACAATAGATCTCCAAATCCCTGCAAACTATTTTCCCTTTTTCGTCGTTTTCGTTTCCTTCTCAGGCACATTTTTTATACCGAGTTTCTTCTTGTAAACCGATTTGCCCCAGAGCTTGCTCGTTTTCCAGCCCACCAGGTCTGCCAGCGTGATTTGCCCCGAGGAATATGCCTCGAATTCTGCATCCCCCAATATCTTCTCCTTGTCTTCGTCCGGCAGGCTGTCGAAATAATCCTTGCCGAGCAGCCGCGGCGGCCGCTCCATACCGTCGATAACCGCTATCATCGTGCAGCGGCAGTTTACGTGCTGTGGAAACGGGTCACTTACTTTGAATACTCGCCCGTCCAGTGCCAGGCACACGGGGCAGGTCCGTGTCGATTTTGCCGCTACCCACTCCCACCCGGTGACTATTTCCTCGTTTTCTTCGAAGATCTGTCGGGTCGTTTCGCGCCTGATCCGGTTTACTTCAGTCCGTGCTGTGGCGAGCGCCCGGTAGCGCGGAATATCGCTCACTTGGCGCAGCCGGCGTGCGAGGGTCCTGAAATCCGTGCCGAGCGCGATCGCTTTTATGATCTCCCGGCGGATCTCCCGTGTAACGCGCGTGGGTATATGTTCCTTAAAGTACCCGATCAGTGCCGTGCCGTCGCCCAAAGCTCCGACCGCGTTCTCGATCGCACGCGTCGGCAGCTGCGTTCCGAGCGCAGGAAATTGGCCCGGCGCAGTAGAGGTAACGAGATTGTAAACATCGCCGGCCTGGTCGATCGCTATCTTGATCGCCTCGCGCTGCTCTCTTGTCACTACCGCCGCTGCCTTTCCGCCAAACCGGGCGATCTGTTCCTCCACCTGGTCGAGCAGCGCCTGCAGGCGCGCGCCCCGCCGCGCCCACGAGTCCGACAGGTTGCCGGCAGCCTGCGCCTTGATCATCTCCGCCTCGAGATCCTTGATCAATAACGCGAGCTCGCGCTGCAGCTCCTCGTATTCGGCCAGCAATTCAGCAAAGGCGGCCGTCTCCCTCTGGATGATCCGCCGCCTGTGCCTTCTCAATATGTCGTCAAAAACCGCCATTATCCGTCTAACATTTCGACCATATCCACGGTTAACCCTTTTAACGGGTGATGGCAGTCGTCAAGAAATTCAATCTTTCCGTCTCTAACGAACAAATGACAACGGCGCGTGGGATCGTCTTTGTCACAGAGCAACGAAGGCGCAAAGGTGGGCCTGTCGAAATCGCCGTTAAACGTCCATCGTTTATCAAAGGCGTGCAAATATCCACAGCCGGGACACTCAAACGCATAATATGAATCTGGATACACTTCGATTTTTGCCATGCTTCTTTTTTTCGCCCCTTTCGCGTGTTTCGTAGGCAGATTTCTTTTTTTTCCGCTATCCGCTATCCATTATCAGGTAACGGGTCATCTTCCCCGGCGTTAAACTCCCGCGCCGCGGCCTTGGCTCTCTCCTCCTTGGCCTTGATCATTTTCTTGATGTCCGATTCTCCGTAGCCAGCCTCGGTTAGCGCCTGTTCGTCGCTGATGCCGATATCTTGCTTCAGCAGGATATTTTCGAGCGCTTCCTTTTCCGAGAGCGGTGCAGGGTCGGCCCACTCGGCGAAGAGTCTCACCCCTTTGGTTCCCTCGATCAGCAGGGCGAAGGCCATCACGTCTTCCCACACCTGGCCGAAGCTCTCCTGGCGGTCTCGCACCTTCTTGGTAAACCGCGTTTCGCTTTTCCGCAGCGCCTCGCCCGAGGGAAAATCACCCTTCGATTGCAT
>Ga0193752_1002922_pt1 | contig 12251 bp, 11 predicted proteins | sample H1c1metaG_FD_144924 | JGI IMG/M metagenome (GOLD analysis project Ga0193752, IMG submission 144924) | Soil microbial communities from a riparian zone of the East river system, Colorado, United States - H1c1 | ecosystem: Environmental > Terrestrial > Soil > Riparian zone | place: USA: East River... | reverse complement strand
AGGATTAAGAAATTGTTCATAATTAAACAGTTTCTTTAATTCTATATCGCTTATTTTAATAACTTTGCGTTGCTTTTGGTTTCTGATCTTTCCGGTCAGAATTAAAAGGGAATATGGTGTAAATCCATAACTGTCCCGCAGCTGTAAGCTCTTTAACGGAATTCGTATCCAGCCACTCATGTTAAACATGGGGAAGGCATGAATCTCCGGGAGTAAGTCAGAAGACCTGCCTCTAGCATTATATATTTCATAGCTTTCGGGGATTGAAGCTAGGGGTGAGCGCTTTTTATTGACGTAATCATTTCCTTAATCTGCTGTTTGCTGTGGGTAACCCTCACAACAAAATGACCAAAAGAAAATTTGCCTTTGATGGCATCTGTAATTCTTTTTTCGGCTTTTCTGCTATACTATGGCTTGGGATTTTTGTGCCCTTTAGTTCTTTGGCACAAACTGACTCTGTTAAAAAAGCGAATGAGCTTAAGGAAGTTTCTATTCGTGCAATAAAATTTGGCAAACGCCAGCTTTCCGCTTCTCCTTTACAGATTTTATCAGGCAAAGACCTGGAAAGAATAGGCAGTCTATCGGTTGCTGATGCAATCCGGTTTTTCTCTGGTGTACAATTGAAAGATTATGGAGGAATTGGCGGCCTAAAGACAATTAATATCAGGAGTATGGGGACTAACCATACTGCCGTATTCTATGATGGCGTACAATTAGGGAATGCTCAGAACGGACAAGTTGATTTAGGGAAGTTCTCATTAGATAATATTGAAGAAATAGAACTTTATAATGGACAGAAGAGTGCCATTTTCCAATCCGCAAGAGGTTTTGCTGCCGGAAGTTCCATTTATCTTAATGCTAAACAGCCTGAATTCGAAAATGGACAAACCGATCATATCAAAGCTGCTATTAAAACAGGTTCATTTGGGCTGATTAATCCAACTTTATTGTGGCAGCATAAAATCAGCGATGCGGTTTCGGCCTCTGTCAGTACAGAATATAAAAATGCTAACGGCAGATATAAGTTTCATTATACTAATGGAGTATATGATTCTGTATTTGTACGGAAAAATGCAGACATAGAAACAATGCGGATAGAAGCGGGGCTGAATGGTAAGTTGCCGGACAGCAGTACGTGGACAGCTAAGGTTTATTTTTACAAAGATCATCAGGGGCTACCCGGAGCTATCGTGAGCAATGTATATGATTTCACCCAGCGGTTATGGAATGAGAACTTCTTTGCGCAAACTACTTATAAAAAGGAAGCCGGCCGGTATAACCTGATGGTGGCAGCAAAGTTTGCAAATGATTATTCAAGGTATCTGAACCCGGATTATGTGAAAGAGGATGGGTTTCTAAACAACGTCTACAAACAACGGGAGCTTTACTTGTCGGTTGCCAACCGTTATAAAATAAATTCATTTTGGGATGTCGTATTATCTGGTGACTATCAGCGGAATACTTTGGATGCTAATCTTGAACGGTTTCCTTATCCTACAAGGAATACCTTTTTAACTGCACTGGCAACGCAAATTCACTTTGATAGAATTGATATACAAGCCAACTTATTAAATACGTATGTAAATGATAAGGTAGAGCAATATTATTCTGCGGGAGACAAACACATGCTTTCACCTACTATAATGGTTTCCTGGCAGCCTTTTAATCAGAAAGAATTCCGGATACGCAGTTTTTATAAGAACATTTTTCGGATGCCTACTTTTAATGATTTATACTATACTCAGATTGGTAATACATTCCTTAGGCCAGAATATACAAAACAGTATGATTTAGGATTGACCTATATCAGGATTTTTGAAGGTAAGCTGCTTCAGCAGATTTCTGTTCAGACAGATGCCTATTATAATACCGTAAAAGATAAGATTGTCGCTGTACCCGGAGCCAACCTGTTTCGTTGGAGTATGCAGAATATTGGCCGTGTAGAGATAAAAGGGTTGGATGTGAATGTACAGACGGCATGGAAGATCACAAATGATCTCCTTTTGAATACAGGACTTACCTATACCTATCAGCAGGCCCTGAATGTAACTGATGTAAACCTTAATTATAGAAATCAGATTCCTTATATCCCATTAAACAGCGGCTCTTTTCTATTGGGGGTGGACTGGAAAAGTTTTGCGATGAACTATAGCTATATCTATACCAGTCAGCGATATGATCAAAGTGCTAATAACGCCAATAATTATGTACCAGCATGGTACACCCATGATATTGCATTTCATTATACAAAGACAATAAATAAGCAGCATTTTCGCCTTTCGGCAGAAGTTAATAACCTGCTGAACCAATATTATGATGTGATCACCAATTTCCCAATGCCCGGTCGTTCTTACCGGTTCACTTTGGCCTATTCTTATTAAACCAAAATATAAAAGAAATGAAAAAACATATTACTTATCGTTTATCATTGGCCGTTCTGGTATCAATATCCCTGTTTTCTTGCAGGAAAGAGCCATATCTGATTCTTGAAGATGAAATAGTCGTGCCGCCAGGCCCGTCAACACCTGTAAAAGGATTTTATCTGGTTAATGAAGGTAACATGAACATGAATAGAGCTTCATTGGATTATATGGACTTAACATCAGGTCTTTATCGCAGAAACATTTATAATCAGGCAAATCCGGCAGTTGTTAAAGGTTTGGGAGATGTAGGTAATGATGTTGGTGTGTACGGTTCTAAATTATACGTAGTAGTTAATATCTCTAATAAAGTAGAAGTTATGGATGTTAAAACTGGTAAACGTATCAAACAAATTGATATTACGAATTGCAGGTATATTACTTTCCATAAAGGAAAAGCTTATGTAAGTGCTTATCTGGGTACAGTGGGAGATCCTTCAGCACCAAATGGTATTGTTGCAGAAATTGATACCGTATCACTCACTGAAAGCAGGAGAATAAGTGTTGGCCGTCAGCCAGAGGAAATGGCAATAGTAAGAGAAAAGCTATATGTAGCCAATTCTGGGGGATATACTCCAAGTAATTATGAAAGAACAGTCTCAGTAATTGACTTGAATAACTTTCAGATAGTTAATAAAATTGATGTTGGTGTTAATTTGCATCGGCTTAAATCGGATAAATATGGTGATTTATACGTAACCTCAAGAGGTGATTATTATGATATCCCTTCTAAACTTTTTGTAATTGATACTAAAACGGAGAGGGTTAAGAAAACCTTTGATATTGGAGTGAGCAATCTTGTCATAGATGATAATTCTGCTTATTTCTACAGCTCAGAGTTTAGTTATATAACCGGGGGATATGTGATCGCTTACGGTATTATTGATGTGAAAAAAGAAGTTCTGACAGACAGAAAATTCATTACTGATGGTACAGATAAAAATATTACTATTCCTTATGGTATTGCAGTTAATCCTTATACAAAAGATGTATTTGTGACTGATGCAAAGGATTACGTTTCACCAGGCACACTATACAGCTTTGATCCAACAGGTAAAAAGAAATACCAGGTAACAACAGGTGATATTCCTGCCCATTTTGCTTTTGTTTATTAATCAACCTAAATCATAACATGATGAAACCTCTACAAACTAATCTCAAGCCTTTGGTAATTGCACTTATTGGTGCGATTACATTCGCAGGATGTAAAAAAGATGTAAATAATGACGTTAAAACAGAAGCTCCGGTAAGAGAGAAAACTGCTGCCAGCAGTAAGTTTATTACTAAAGTATTTGAATACCTGCCTGCACCGGGACAGTTTATTAATGAAAATTTGGGTAGTCTGGCAGGTGCACAGCGGATTATTGGTGATGTTAGTCAAACGGGCATGATCTCGCTGGGAGGCTATGGCGGCTATGTCATTTTTGGATTTGATCACTCTATTACCAACAGACAGGGGTATGATCTTGCAATTTATGGTAATCCATTAGGCCCCACTTTACAATGGTCAGAACCTGGTATTGTAATGGTAAGCAAGGATAGTAATGGTAACGGTTTGCCAGATGATCAATGGTATGAGCTTGCAGGCAGTGAATATAATGCAGCAGGAACTATCAAAAACTATGAAATTACTTATACTAATCCTAATGCGACGGCAAATGTAAACTGGACAGATAACAAGGGGAAATCAGGACAGGTAGAGATTAACAAGTATCATAATCACAATTATTATCCGCTGTTTGCGCCAAATCAGGTAAAGACTACCTTTAAAGGGACATTACTGAAATCTACATGGGGTAAAAATGGTGAGATCTTCATTAATAATCCATTTGCATGGGGATATACAGATAGCTGGTCAACTGGTGATAATTTTGCTGATAAACTGTATAACTCATTTGATATCTCATGGGCAGTAAACATTAGCGGACAGGCAGTTAACCTTGCTACAATTGATTTCGTAAAGGTTTATACTGGTCAGAATGAAAAAGGTAATACGATGTTAGGTGAAATTTCTACTGAAGTCAGAGGAGCCGCAGATTTAAATATTAACTAATCAATACAATGAATTTTAAAAAATCAATACCATATGTGTTTGCTGGTTTAGCTATGCTAGCGATCTCATCTTGTAAAAAGGACAATGAGAAAGAGCTTTTAATCAAGCCAGAAGTGGCTGAGCAATTAGCTAAAGGAGGAAAGGATTCAATTACAATTAACGATACCTTGTTCCTGCATCCAAAACTAAAAAATACTAAAAGTGCAGTTTACAGCTGGACAGTTAATGGTGCACGTAAAGGGTCTGACTCTGTGTTCACTTTTAAAGGGACAGATCAGGGTGATTATAAGATCAATTTCAAGGCAGCTACTCCTGGTGGTGAAGTTAGTGTTGATTATCAGATTCACGTATGGGGTAAATATGAGAATGGTTTTTATATCGTTAACGAAGGCTGGTATGGTCATGGAACGGGAACGATAAGTTTTTACCGTTACAATACCAATAAAATGGAGGACAGCATTTTTGTTAAAGAAAATCCAACGAAGAATCTGGAACCTAAATCATCTACACTGCAATCGGGTGTTATATTTAACAAAAAATTCTACCTGGTTTCAAAGGTAGGGGGTCCAATGGTAGTTACGGATGAATATAGCATGAAAGAGCTGGCCCGTATACCGAGTCAGGGTGGTAATGACTGGCGTTCTTTTGTTGGTATTGATGAAACTAAAGGTTTGATCAGTGCTGGTGAGGGAGTATTCCCGCTTGACCTGAATACCTTAGTTGTCGGTCAAAAGATTGCTGGTGTTGGCGGAGAGGTTGGCGATATGATCAAAGAAGGTAATTATATCTTTGTGCTTTCCTCAACTGACGGTGTAGTAATTTTGAATGCTGCTGATAACAAAGTAGTGAAGAAAATTGCAGATGCATCAGTTGGTTTTACACGTACTATCGATGGTAGTGTATGGGCAGCAGGAGGAACTAAGTTGTTTAAAATCAATTCTACGCTTAATGTTGAAGCTATTACAGTACCTTTTACAATTTTTGGTTCATGGGGTGCATGGCATCCGGGATCTATTTCAGCTTCTACAAAAGAAAATGCTGTATTCTTTGCTAAAAATGAATCTTTTAGCGGTGGTACAGAAATCTATAAGTATATCCCCGGAAATGAGAATTCTTTGAAAACAGCATTTTTAAAATTACCTGCGGGTAAGATTTTTTATGGTGCTGGCTTGAGTTATAATGCAAAATTGGATCAGTTATTGGTGAGTACTGTACAGTCAGGTTTCGGAGAAAATTTTAAAGCAAACAACTTGTATTTTTATGACGCAATAACAGCTGCAGTTAAAAAGACAGTTTCTTATAATGGTTATTATTTACCTTCGGTAATAGTAAATCATAAGTAATCATAAAGACCTTGTGTGTGTGTTGTGACCCCTTTTACTATCATGGTAAAGGGGGTTTTTTAAAATAAGGTAATTCCGGAATTCCAACCTATCCAGCCTTTAAGCTTATTATTGAACGCATGAGCGTAACCAGGTGCTACCTGTTGTTTATAGCCTTTTATACCAGAACCTTCAGGATAATCTGTATTATAGAGTGAATAGGACGGGCCTCCAAAAATAGTCAGCCAATTGAATATTTTGAACTGTAGATTTACCTGTAATTTATTCAGACCGGAGACATCGTTCCATTTGCCGGTAGAAATTAGCTGAGCAGTATACTCAACGGCAAGAGATAGTTTTTTATTCATCACAATATCATGTCCAAGCCCTAAACCTAAAGCTGTAATCTTTGCTGTATCGGATAAATTCTGTCCTATCATCAAGATGGAATATAGTTTTTGAGTACCAGTTTTGATACTTAGATTGGTATTAATGAGCTCATTACTGGACAAACTGATTTTATGATACCCATTTTTCTTGACCAGGTTGAGCAGGCCGATACTATAACCTGAGGAACTATCAGCAACGTTTACTAGTCCAAATTGTACACCTTTCACTGTTTTGGCGTAATTAAATAATCCAGCGATCTGTACTCCTTTCATAGTTCCTCCAGTCATATTCGCAGCACCGGTCATTTGTACTCCTTTAACATCCTTGCGGGTATGATTGAATAAACCGGCAACCTGGAATCCGCTCATATTCCCAATGACAGAATTTACAGCCCCCGCCATCTGTAAGCCTTCTACAGATCCGCCAACAATGTTAAACAGTCCTGCAGCTTGTACAAAACGTACATCAGTTTTGTCCATATTGAATAATCCGGCCATTTCGATGCCATTTAAACCTGCGGAATATCCGCCTAAAATATTAAATGAGGCTTTATTGATTACCTGTGAACTCATCATCCCATGTGAACTCAAGCCTGGTGTAAGGGAGGCCTGAAACGGGCTGTTTGCGAGGAAACCGGATATGTTTAAACTTTGGAGCCTTTGTTTGGAGGACACAAAGAACCTTCCGATACCCATATTTTCTACCAGGTTGCTTACCTTAGTTTTGCGTCCTGAAGTGGTATCTTCATATCCTTCGGGCTTGATATTGATATTAGAGAGGAAGATTAGCGTAGTATCCCGGTAAGCTTCTTTACTGGCGGTCAGTATTACTTCATTATAATCACCTTTGAAACGAAGTTTAAAATAACCATCGTTATTCGTTAAGGTGGATTGAAGCAATCGTTTTTCATAAACACTGGCCTGTTTGATTCTGGAGCCTGTTTTAGTGTCGATAACATAACCGCTGATCATGTATAGGCGTTCGGCAGTGGTGATATTTTCAGGTTCTATGGTGAGATGCAGTGTCGCTAGCCGGAGAATAACATGCTGTCCATTTTCTTTATAATCTACTTTACCCCTAAATAACTGATCAAGAACGGTTCTGATAGAGGTGTTTTGAACAGAAAGGGTAATAAGACTATCAGCATTGAATAAATTACCTGGATAAGAAAAATAGAAGTTACCGGAAGTACTGATCTGATTCAGTACTTCGGCAATCTTTTGATGTTTTACTTTTATAGTAACTCTTCTAGATAAATTTTCAGCCTGATTGTCCTGTTGTGCGTATAGTTTGCAGGCAGTGAAAAATAAAAAGCATAGTACAAGTAATGTCTTGTTCATTATAATTTGTTTACCAAGAGGATTTTCCCTTCACTGTGCACCTGTTTAATATCCAGTGTCTGACAGATAGTCTGTAGAATATGATCCAGTGAATCCTCTGTAAAAGTAGTTGTGAGTGTTAGGTTTTTGATGCGCGGGTCTTCAATAACGATATTTACCTGGTAGGCCTCGTTTAAGGCTTCTATAAATCTCGAAAGTGAGGTGTTATTAAGGCTAAAGGCTTTGCTGCGGTAATAATTATATAGCTGATCGGTATTTATCTCTTTTTTTAATTCAGCTGTACCATTCTTTATAAATACTTTTTCTCCTTTATGTAATTCTACAAAGGCGCTGCCGATGCTTACCTTTACGATGCCTGTTTCTACAATAACTTCTGTTTCTTCGTTTGCATGTTTAACATTGAAAGAAGTACCGACTACCTTTATTTTCACCTTATCTACATTGATGATGAATGGTTTTTCTTTGTTTGGCGTCACTTTGAAGAATATTTCCCCTTTTTGTAAACGGATTGCCCTGTGATCAGTAAAATTACTAGCAAAGCTCATTAAGGAGTTTTTATTCAGTGTTAATACTGAGCCATCTGGAAGTGTTTTAACGATAACTTCTTTTCCGGCACCGACCGATATATAATCTGTAGTACCAAAAAAGCGGTAAGTACTCCATATTCCGGCAGCAATCAGGAATATAGCGGCAATTTTAAGCCAGCCATATTTATAGCGCAACGGAACAACTTTAGCTTCCTGTTCAACGGAGATAGAAACTCTGGCCTTAAATTTCTTCCAGGCTTGTTCTTCGTCTATTGTACTAACCGGCTCTAGCTTTTTACTTGTTTCCCAAATCTGTTTAAAATGGTCATAATAAGTCTTATTAGCCGGGTCTTCAGCTATCCAACGCAGTACTTCTGAATTTTCTTCAGTACTGGTTTCGTTTAATAAATACTTTATTAAAAGTTCATCTCTATCGCCCATCTTAATTCAAAAAATCCTTGTAAAACATTATTCCCGGTAAAATAAGGGCTAAGAAATCGACCAGCTTTAAGCGTAATATCCTTAAAGCTTTTCCCATCTGGCTTTCTACTGTTTTAATAGAAAGCCCCAGATGTTCAGCGATTTCTCTATACTTTAACTCTTCAAACCTGCTCATATGAAATATAAGCCGGCATTGTTCGGGTAAATCTTCCATAGCCCCATGTACTCTGGATTCTAATTCGTTTAATTCTATTCTGTGTGAAGCAGGCTCACTGTCCTGAGAAGAGTAAAGCGCATAATTCTGATAACGTGTTTTTACCTTTTCATGCTTCAGGAAATTCAGGGTGTCATTGTGGACACATTTATACAGGTAGGCTTTAATCGAGGTTTCAATATTCAGCAACTCTCTGTTTTCCCAGAATTTCATAAATCTGTTCTGCACAATTTCTTCTGCCATCTCTTCATCACGAATCATCGTGTTTACATAGATATGCAGTGCTTTATAGTGCGCTTTAAACAATTGTTCAAACGCGGTATCATCGTATTGAGTAGCTGCAGTTTGTGTCACAGTTCCGGTTAATTCCACGTGGTATGTCTTCTCCAAATATATTAAATTATTCTTCTTCGGTATCTCAAATATTAATTCTTCGTAAAATTTCTCTTCCATTAGTGGTGTCTACTGCAACCAGATCGATATATTGTACCGTAGGATACCAGAAGGAGCATCTGTCTAGTTTGATAAACATTCTTTTGAGTAGATAGGGCTGGCCTTCATCTTTGATATAGATCTTGTACTTGTTGTCGGTTTGAGAACATCTCAGGTATAAGGGTAATTTGGTATAGGCCATCAAATGAATTTCATATTCGTCATTTCCCAAATTTTGACTCTGTACACCATAGATGTGTTTTCTTTCTGTACTGGTTAATTCTTCTTTTTTCCCGTCTTTAGCATACATGATCCAGGAAACCTTAACCGGAGCCTGACTGCAAAGTGTACCGTCTTCATTGAGGTTCAATTCGTAAACTACTGTATTGGCATCAGGACTTTTCTGGATAAAAAACAAAAGGTTTTCTATGCGTGCGTTCATGGAAGGCTTGTCTCCGAAAGGCTGTGCACTTAAAGGGCTTACTATGGTCAATAGTACCAGTAGTACGATTTTAATAGTTTTAAGAGCTTTTCCGAACAAGGTCATAATCTATAGTATTGATGTAGGTATTTTGTTTTTGTTTAGAATACATATTGTACACCGGCGGTATAACCTGCATAAATTCCCTGGAGCCTGGTATTGTTCTTACTATCCCATTTGGAGATAAATTTATCTGTCAGCTCTCTTCCTTCTGCAGTATTAGTGTTTACGTAATTGAATGTCGGCCCACCGAAAACTTCAATATGTGGTGTGATTTTAAAAGCGGGAAGAATTCTAAGAGAGGATTTGAAATATTCTCCGGCTTTAAAGTTTTCTAAGGAGACGGCGGCTAATTCAATATTTAAACGGAAAGCCTGTGAGGTGTAAACATGCGCACCTAAACCGGCTTCAAAAGCATATACTTCTTTGTCATTCTTGAAATTATAACCTGCTCCAATGATTCCGTAGAGGATTCTTCCCCCTGATCTGAAGGTTAACAAGGTAGTTAGATTGTCGTCAACGGTTATACCAATGCTTTTTTCTCCGTTTTTAATCAGGTTGATTAAGCCAATAGGATAGTCGGAGCTATCAGCTACGTTGATAAAGGTGGAAACTTGTACACCTTTGACTTTTTTAGCGATGTTCATAAAACCTGCAACTTGTGTACCTTTCATGTCGTTTGATTTATTAAGAAAGCCGGCAACTGAGAGGCCCTGACTCTCTCCGGTGATATTCATTAAGCCGGCTACTCTTGTTCCTTCTGCTTTTTGACCAATGTGGTTTGAGAATCCAGCAATCTGGATGCCTTTTGAGGTGTGATGGATAATGTTGGTTAAACCTGCTAGGGTAAAACCGTCTTCTGCTGCTGATACGCCTGCAATCAGGTTAAGGGAGAAGGAATTGCTGTCCAGTGGGGCATGTCTGCCGTTACTGCTTAATGGATAGACTAAACCTATATGTGTTTTAGATGGTTTGTTTTGAGCGTATAGGGCTGTACTGGTTAATAGGGTTAGCATTGCTGTTTTCAGGATGCTTATTGTGTAAGGTTTTGTGTTCATTTTGTTGTTGTTTTAGTCTAGGGACAACGAGATTGAGGTTTACCCTTACGTGGATTTGAAATTTATTTGTAAACCATCGTATAGGAAGGGATTTAAAATAAGTCATAGCTGTTTTACAGGCCGCGTTCATCTGAAGGGATGAACAATGCCCGAAAACAGTTATGGTCTTTTTTAAAATTTCTAACCGGTATGGTGGTTTGCAGATGCGTTCAAATAGGTAAGGAGACACCTTAATGGGGGGAGTTGGGTTGCTGGTTAGTTGGCTAGTTAGGATTACTAGTTGGCGAAGCTGGATTGGAAATTAGATTATGGTTTGAGGTCACAATTTGTGACCTCAAAAGAAGATCGTCAGGGATTGCGTTATATGCCTTTTTGTTTTACTGAACAAGGTGTAACTATGCTGTCTTGTGTGCTAAATAGCGAAAGGGCTATTCATGTGAATATACAGATCATCAGGATTTATACACGGATTCGTGAAATGTTGCTGCTGCATAAGGATGTATTCTTACTGGTTGAACAAGTAGAGAAGAAAATGTTTAAGCAGGATGAGAAAATAGAGGTGCTGTTTACTTATTTAAGTAAGTTTATTGAAAAGGAAGATAAGCCCCGCATGGAGATTGGTTTTAAACGGAAATGCGGTAAATTTTAGTATTATTTTTCAACAACTATTGTTTTACTAAATATATTAGTATAATATTGCTGGTATATGGAAAAGGAATTTAACAGGAGACTGAATAGCCATCTTAATCAATGGGTAGAGAACAGTCAGTCATCAGGCTGGTCCGCTACTGAGGGGAGCTTTTTTAATGTTGATGAAGATAGTTCTGTGAAAGTTAATCTGAATAAACTCAGTGAGGAATATCGGACTAAACAGATCGTTAGCCAGCCGGGGAATTATTGCAATGCTTTTTTACAAATGATAGAACCATACCTGGTTGATTTTTTAATCCAGTTTGGTGTTAAGTCGTATAAATTCAGATTTGTGTTTGTTCTGTTTGGCACTATCGCAAAGGATTACTTTGTAAGTACAAAATAAATGATTTGACTGCTGAAGACGGAAAATAAGAAGTTACAGTCCGCCACATGGCCAGCTTTGTGACGAAACCGGGTGGATAAATTACTATAAAGTAATTATTGTGTTAAAACAACAATTTCTAAGCATTTGCCCTGTTGATAAGTCAAGGTATGGTGAGAAAGAGGTTAAGATGCGTAAGGGATTTATGTTGGGAAGGGGTTGGTAAGGCCATTGGCCTTACCAACCCCTTCCCAACATAAATCCCTTACAGAACAAAGACAGTCGTTGAACTTATCATGCAGGATGTCTGTAATCTTAAAACCCGCATTATTCTATAAAATTATAACAAAATGATGTAAGTGTTTGGATCGGGCAGGGCTTATCTTTGTTGTATAATTAAACAAGATGTCAGATTTAGCGAAGCTCCAAACCATTTCTCTTCCAGTATTAGGTATGACCTGTGCGGGTTGTGCCTCTAGTGTACAATCCATGATTGAAGCTCAGGAGGGTGTACAGAGCGCAGAAGTTAACTATGCTACACAACAAGTGAAGGTAAGT
>Ga0193752_1002920_pt1 | contig 12252 bp, 16 predicted proteins | sample H1c1metaG_FD_144924 | JGI IMG/M metagenome (GOLD analysis project Ga0193752, IMG submission 144924) | Soil microbial communities from a riparian zone of the East river system, Colorado, United States - H1c1 | ecosystem: Environmental > Terrestrial > Soil > Riparian zone | place: USA: East River... | reverse complement strand
CGCAGGATGCGAACGCGGAACGTGACCAAGTTCCCACTGGCTTTTCAGTAAACCTACCACATCATGTTTCGTCCTATTAAGAGGTGCGTCCTCTTAATCCTCTTAATCCAAGGCACCATACGACCGGCTCGTCTTGGGCTATAATGAAACCTTGCTACTTGAGGAAGCGGGCGAGTTACCCCCGGGCAGCGTACACGAGGTAGACCTTGCCACAGAGCATCCCCTTGGCATTGAGGCGGTGGGAATGTACTACTGGGAAAGAATAAACCCCTTATTAGAGCAAGCCTATGCGCTTATTGATCAGAGAACACTTAACGCTCCTTTCTTGGCTAAGTAAGCGGCAAATGATGAACGTAAGCTTCTTGCAAGCTGCTACTATAAACCAATGATAGATGAACCGATTTCACCCTCGATCTCTACCGCATTAAAGAACACCAAGAAGCTTTATATACTTACAGCCCTCACTAACCTGTGGTTCTTTACGGGTAACTGGCTGTATTTCTACAGGCTCTATATGTCCGACAGGCAAATCGGTATATTGGATGGTTTAGTATTCGGGATTGGTTTGATTGCCGAAATACCATCCGGTGCGCTTGCTGACCTGCTGGGCCGTAAAAACCTGCTACGAGCTGGGCTGCTTTTGATGTCGTGTGGCTTTTTGGCGCAAGGCTTTGCGCATCAGTATCTGCATTTGCTGTTTGGCTTACTTTTGTTTAATGTTGGTGTGGCAATGGTTTCGGGTTCAGATGATGCGCTTGTCTACGATTCACTTGATTCAGAAGGTAGGTCTGGAAGATGGCAGCAAATAATTGCTCGCAAGCATCAGATCATGCTCACTGTGACCATAGCAAGTTTCCTTGTGGGCGGCATCTTATATATTGTGCATTTTAGGCTGCCCTTTATAGTGGCCGGACTAGGCAGCTTGCTGGCGTTTTTTGTAGCCGCGTCGCTCAAAGAGGCAGAAGTAATACGCGAGAAACTCGGTATGGCTACCTACGTAAAACAAAACATTGATGGAATGAGATATCTGCTAAAGCGTACCATGTGGCTCTATGCATTTATGGCGTTGGTGATACTTGGTTGTGGATACGCATTTGATGTCGGGGTAGTCAAGCCTCTTGTTCTTGATACATTTGGTTTTCGTGAAAACGCGCAGGCTGTAATCAATACAGTGGCGGGAGTAGCTTCAATTCTTGCCCTGACCCAGCTCAATCGATTAAGGAGGCTGCTAGGGGAGAAGCGCGGACTTATACTTCTTGCTCTTGCTATGGCTGTTGGTTTCCTGGTGTCATCTTTCTCAATCGGCGCCTATGGCATCCTGGCATTTCTAGCAATAGTCGTTATAAATAGCCTGGTTGAGCCATGGCTGAATGACATTGTCCAGCATCAAGTACCTTCCTCGCACAGAGCAACTGCATTATCGACACTAGCTTTGCTGCAAAAGCTTCCCTACGTTTTGCTCGCGCCTATGGCCGGAATCTTATCCTCGGACGGCAACCTATCGGTATTCCTGGTTGGCATTTCTTTGAGCATCTTCTTGGCAATAATCATCCTGCTTTCATTCGGAATTCTTAATAAGAACATTCGACGAAAAGTACAGAGTAATTAGGGCAACCAGTAAAATGCGCCAGTACTCATGGCAGAGCTGGAGCAAGAGTTAACACAGAGAGTAGATTATAGGTTAAACAATCCCCTGCGAGCCTAAGCGGGCAACCCCTATCTACTATTGTCCCTACAGAAAGGCTCTTCGAGGATAACCCTCCACCTCTTAAATTCATCTAGTTGGGGTTTAAACTTTTTTATAAGTGCACCTCCAAATCATGAAGCCACCTTGTGTGGCTTTTTGATCTGGAAGTTTGGTGGCTTGAATCTCGACACGCAAAAAGGGTGTCGAGGGTGAGGAATGCCTGTGGCTGTTCGCAAGGAAACCTTCCGGTGGCAACCGAGTTGCCACCGTGAAGTTCCGGGTGAGATGAGCCAGTGGCTCATCGCAAGGCCATGTGACTGATTTGAAACTTGTTGCAAGTAAGTTCACTGACGGGCTCGCAGGATGCGAACGCGGAACGTGACCAAGTTCCCACTGGCTTTTCAGTAAACCTACCACATCATGTTTCGTCCTATTAAGAGGTGCGTCCTCTTAATCCTCTTAATCTTAATCAAAGTCTCAATATATGTTTTCCTTACTCTCGTAATAGCCTTGGCTATTCTATTGGTAAGTAAGAAACTTCGAAAATATACGTTTCTTTACGAAAGCCTGTACTGCATTTCGTTTGTAATTGTAATGTCGGTCATTGCTCATACCTAAGCCACCAGAGAATCAAACCCCCTTAGCAAGCAAGAATATGCGGACACAGCATTAGCATCCACAGTGGCCCTCTAAACAAAGATCCCTACTCGTGGATCTTTTATTTTAAGTGCTGTAGCCGCGTCACCACCCAGCAGACTCTAAAATTTCCTAAAAAAGCTATATCATCGTCTCCCTTCGTTTCGACTACGGAAACCTGTTCGCAAGAGAACCTTTGTTACTGTTTGAGCTTTCGTAGACTCATGCGCTAAAATGAAGCTATGAAAGAAATGCAATTCCAGGTTGAGATAAAAGCCACCAAAGAAAAGGTATGGGATACTCTTTGGCAAGACGAAACATTGCGCGAATGGGCAGGTATCATTGACCCGGGGACATACATGGTTGGTGAGCTGAAAGAGGGCAATGAAGTACAGTTTATCTCTTCTGAAAACGGGTACGGTGTAACCAGTTTGGTTGAAGAGCTGACGCCGGGCGAATTTGTGCTGTTCAGACACCAGGCAGATACGCAAGGTAGCGGAAAACAGGAACGCGCCCAGGAGTGGACTGGCGGCAAAGAAAGTTACTCACTCGCAGCAGACAAAGACGGCACCACGATTCTAACCGTTGCATTTGATGTTCCGCTAGAACAGGAAGAATATTTTAAGGACAACTATCCCAAAGCCCTGGAGCGAGTTAAAGCGTTGGCTGAAAGAAACTAAACTCACGGACGGGAAATACAGCAGGGTGAAGCCTATGAAGAGAGTTTTGGTAACCGGCAACGCCGGGGCAGGTAAATCTACGCTGGGCAAGCGTTTGGCTGATATTCTCAATGTGCCTTTTCATGGTATGGATCAGATTGTCTGGAAAGCGAACTGGCAAAAGGCAACGAAAGAGGAGCAGCAGCAGAAAGTCGCTCAGCTGGTTGCCTGGGAAAGCTGGGTAATAGACGGCGTGTCATATGAAGTAATGGCGGCAGCGGATACGGTCATTTTCCTCGATGTGCCACGAAGAATTTGTTTTTGGCGTGCAGCTAAGCGCAATAGAAAATACCTGTTTAAATCCAGGCCCGATCTACCGGCCGACTGCCCGGAGGTTCTCATTATTCCGCAGCTCATAAAGATTATTTGGCGATTTCCTAAAAGGGTGCGGCCTAACATTCTTGCTGAAAAAGACAGACGCGGAAATGACTTTATACATATTCGATCCAAGAAGGATGTAGAGGACTACCTGCTATCACTTTAGTTGATATAACGTTTACGATCGCCCTCTAATTGGCTGCACTTAAACGTTTCCTCGGAAGTGTTTTTCTTTTGCTATGATTAAGGCATGGAAAAAGTAGCTATTATTACGGGCGCAGCGAGAAATATTGGCAAAGGTATTGCAGTTACTTTATTGCAGGAAGGGTATTCCTGCATACTACTGGACAAAGACGAAGAAGCCCTCAGGCGCGCAAAAAGTGAACTCGAAAAGCTTGGTGCCTGCCGTGATTATGTTGTTGATGTCGGTGATATAGCTGGCCTGAAAGAGTTTCATCAATGGCTGAGCAAAGAACCCATTAAGGTGTTCGCCCTAGTAAACAACGCTGGCTTTGATACAGAAGAATCGTTTCTAGAACTTACTCCCGACAAAGTAAAAAGCTCAAATCTTGCCAACACAGAGGGCCCGTTTTTATTGGCATCATGGTTAGCGCAGGATATGATCGAGCAAAAGATCAAAGGTACTATTGTTTTTACCAGCTCCGTTCACAGCCAGATTATCCGCACCCATCCGATGTATTCCGCGGCTAAAGCCGCAATTGAGATGTTCATAAAAGATGCTGCGCTAGAAGTCGCGCCTCATGGCATCCGCATCAATGCAGTAGCACCCGGGCCCGTAAAAGATACCGAGGACTTAGAAGAAAGTAAGTACGTCCCGCTAGGCTACGTACTGCAACCAAAGGATGTTGCAGAGATGGTAGCATTCTTGGTCTCAGAAAAGGCTCGCTTTGTGACAGGTCAGAGCTTCGTGGTTGATGGCGGCTTTTCACTCACCCACACCCATCATTGGATCAAACAAAATAAAATCTAGTTCCACTAGCAGTCACGATGGCCCTTCACGATAAAACCATCCATCTGGGCGGTTTCATCGGGGTTGTGCAAGTTGACTTGAACCCTGGTCACGCCAAGGTGGAGAGTGAGACCTGTCATGATAGATCCCCCGTTGACTTACCTAGAGGTTCAATCCCCAATTGGCTAATCACAAGTACCTAACTTGTGATTTCCCTATCTGTTAAGGATCAGATCCTTTGATTCCATATTGACATAAAGCAAGATACTTGTTATTATAAATCACTATGACAGGAGAATATGCGAAAGCCGTCCCAATCGTGAGCGCAGGTGATACAGGTGGTTTTGAGACTATAAAACAAGTCGCAGATGCTTGTAACGACATCCTGCGGACTAATAGATATTTAGGGCACCTATCAGTTGATCTAGGGCCAGGCGCTGAAGAACGCGGGATTATTTTGTTCATAGAAGAGCACAGTGACTATGATGATGCGGCTGGCGGATAAGCTTACATAAGTTCATAGGTAGCAATCAGTATCGAGAGCTTTAGTTTTGATAACACCTACTGTGGCCCTCCATTTCGGTTATGTATAAAACAGAGGTAAATTTACCTCTGTTTTTTGGTATCATATGGACTATGAAGATGCATGCTAACGAGGTAGACATTAATAAAGAAATTGTTGCCGGTTTGGTGTCAGGCCAATTTCCTGAACACGCCAACCTACCCATTGAAGCCGTTCTGTCTAGTGGAACAGACAATGCTCTGTATAAATTAGGTGACGAGCTTGTTGTTAGATTACCTCGTACGGCCGCCAAAGAACCTCATATAGAGAAAGAGTATAAGTGGTTACCAAAACTGGCTCCGCACTTGCCACTTGCTATACCCACTCCGGTGGCAATCGGTAAACCAAACAATAAGTATCCTTTCAGGTGGGCTACCTATAATTGGCTGGAGGGTCAGCCTGCCAGCGACATGCCACCTTCTGACCTCAGCAAGGCAGCAAGTGATTTGGCAGATTTTATTATCGCCTTGCAAAAAATCGATCCAACGGACGCACCAATACCCAAGAGCGATTATGATCGTGGGGTGCCCCTCATAAGGCGTGACCTACATACTCGAAACGCCATAGCCACCCTTGAGGATGGTTCTGATACCGACGCGTTGACCGCCGAGTGGCAAAGAGCACTCGATGTACCACCTTGGCATAAAAATCCTGTATGGATCCATGGTGACCTAGATGGACGCAATATGCTGGTCGAAGATGGTCTTTTGAGCGCGGTGATAGATTTCGGATCTATGGGCGTCGGGGATCCGGCCTATGACGTGATGGTGGCGTGGAAAATATTCAATGGTGAAAGTCGAGAGGCTTTCAAAGAAAAACTCCAAGTCGACGAGTCTACTTGGATTCGAAGTCGTGGTTTAGTCTTGTCGCAAGCAGCTATGATCTTGTCATACTATACGCTTAAAACGAATCCAGTATTGGTGATGGAAGCTAAAAGCTGGATGAAAGAACTTGGATTCTAGTTTCACTAGCAGCCACGATGGCCCTCCACAATAAAACCATCCATCTGGGCGGTTTTTTCGGGGTTGTGCAAGTGACTCGAACCCTGGTCACGCCAAGGTGGAGAGGTGAGACCTGCCATGATAGGTTCCTCGTTGACCTACCTAGAGGTTCAACCCCCAACTAGCTAATTACAAGTACCTAACTTGTAATTTACTCATCTGCCCAAGGATCAGATCCTTTGGTTTTCTTTGGTTTTAATGAAAGGCATCTCAGCCCAAGGAGTCTTTTTGTTATAGTAAGAAAAGTGATTTGCACAAATTGCGTATTATCACTCATTGAAATAAAGTTAGTCAAAATCTTCAATGAACAGATCAAACTTAGTAAAGCGAGAGGCTTCCTAGCCAGGAATCTGAGGGAATATATGAATCAAGACGTCGTTGATAGTTACATACACAAGGCAAAATCTCCAACATTCCTTGTCTTTGCTTTAACTGGAGTTGGCTATGTTTTATCGGGCTTCTACGAAATGGGTTACTTAAGCTACTATGATATTAACTTCAGTTTTGCTCAAATAACATCCTGGCAGTTAATTGCATCGGGATTGTTCACGGCACTTATATTTAATCTGTTTATCACTTTCTATCAAATTTATTTAGCTGGTGACAAGAAACTAAAACTAGTAACAGGTAAAGATAAGTATAAAAAGCAACTTCGTGATTATATGTATAGTTTGTTCGCTATCATACTATTAACTTTGCCCTTGGCCGTCGTATTAAAAAACTCCTGGGTTTTATTGTCATTCATTGGCTTCACCTTATTGGTATTTCTGATTGAGCATCTTTTCTTGTTAGTTTATTTTATACGAAGCAAGGATCTCGAGTCAGCATTGTTAAGATTCTTTAAAAGGCAGGATGCCTTGAAGAAACGAAGAGATGAGGATCCTACTGCGGTTATGAAGTCTATTGTTGGGATTATTTTGTGCTTTATGATCTACAGCTCATTTCTTGGGTACTTATCCGCTATGAATGTTGAACTATTCGCTACAAGTAATACTTCAGGCAAAGAATTCACAATAATCGGAAGTAAGCATGACGGTAAATATGATGTAGTTGTAAGAAATTATGGTGAATTGATTTTAATAAAGGAATTTGACACTAAGGCGGGCACTTTTGAGGAATCGTTTCGAGTCGAATCGGTAGTTGATAAAGCTTTTATACGTAAACGGCTAGCTAATTAGCTAATAGGTTTCGCTTGCGGGCTCTGAACGCTCGACGGGCTGCCTGTCTCGTGTCAACCACACAACAATAAGCGTATAGTGTTTAGCAATAGCGGCTAAGGGAGGGTATTATGACAGAGATTAAAAAAACGGTCACTACCAGTCAGAACGAAGGTGTAAGTGAAACAGGCGCACAGGTAAGCCAAGAAACTCAAAAAGTTGGAACGGAGGTTACCGGCGATAGCAAAAATACCGTAACGAACGGTATCTGGTACCTGGTGGGGTTTGTCGAGATTCTTTTGGCATTTCGCTTTGTGTTAAAGCTTTTTGGTGCCAATCCAAAAAGTGGCTTTGTGGACTTCATCTATTCGGTAACCGGTGTGCTGACAGTACCCTTTGACAACATATTCGGTGTTACCAAACAACAAACAGCCGATGGGTAACTGCTCACCCCCTTGCCCCGAAGGGGCGTTCGGGCTACCCTTTTGGATAGAACGAACCAATCCAACAAACATAAAAACACCTATGGCTAAAAAATTATCACAAGCTGAAGTTGCCAAGCGGATGGTCCGCCTCCGTAACCTGGAAGAGCTGTACCGGCGTAGTAAACAGCGCCGGCGTCTGCAAGATGAGCTCGTAGCTGGGCTGCAAGCGCTCGTCGAAAACCAGAACCAGCTCATGGAGCAGCAAGACAAGATCATCGCTACGCAGGCTATCCGTATCACTGAGCTTGAAACTATGGTCTTTGGCAAGAAGAAGCGACTGCCACCTAGTGGTACGCCACCCCCGACCGACCAGCAGCGGGACACCCTATCATCTGGCTCTTCTGCCAAGCCCCGAGACAAAGACTCCTACCGACGACCCATTCCGCCAGACGCAGCAGTCACCGCAACCGTACCGGTACCCGTAGATCAGTGTCAGTGCGGTGGTTTGCTCACAGACCTTACAACCCATGAGCGTTATATTAAAGACATACCACTGCCCGATCTAACAGCCGGCTACACCGCCAAGCTGGTCACGAAGTATCTGGTACAACGAGGTATATCTGTACCGTGTGTGGCCGGGCCACCAGCGGACGCGACCTGGGTGGAGCCGTAGTATCCCTTGGTTCAAACGTTCGGCTGCTCATCTGCCATCTCATCAGTACTATGGGCATGAGCTATTCCCAGGTAGCTGGATTGTTCCTTGGGTTGTATGGTCTGACCATCACTGACGGCGAGATAGCCCTCGTCCTGCAACGCCAGCACAAAGCGTGGCTGTCAGCCTACGAGCAGCTCAAGGCTGACATCCGGGCAGCACCGGTCGTTCACGGTGACGAAACACCCTGGCCAATTCAGGATTTGCAAGGCGCCGGGTACGCTTGGAACATGAGTGATGCTGCCACCCCAAAGGTGTGCTTTGCCCTAGAGCAAAGCCGTGGGGCGGTGCACGCCCAAACGCTGTTCGGACAGGACACTGGCCAGCCCTTTGCTGGTGTCCGTATAACGGACGACTATGGTGCATACCGAAGCCGAGCCCTGCCCGGACAACAGCAACTCTGCTGGGCACACCTGTACCGAACTATCCGAGATCTGAGACACAACACCAATCTGCCGGAAGAGCAACTTCCGTACGTGACCAAGTGGTACGAACAGTTTGCGGCCATCTACCAGGACTTAAGACAGTACTTGGGTGAGCCGTACGACGAAGTCGTACGAGCTACCCAGGCAAACGAGCTATGGGAGCGAACAAAGGAACTGGCACATACGCCGACTGGACACGGTGAGCCAGCCAAGCTGACCAGGCTCAAAGCCCAGCTCCAAAGAGCTGGCCAAGACAGACTACTCGTCTGTCTGACAAAGAACACGCCGTGTGACAACAACCGGGCAGAACGGGACTTGAGACAGTTGGTGCTCAAACGCAAGCGTAGCTTTGGCAGCAAGAGTGAAAAAGGTGCCCAGGCACTCGCCACCATTCTTTCGCTGTGCGCCACTGCGTGGCGCACTAACCCTACGGGTTACTTCACGCAGCTGGCGCTGCTTGGGTAGGGGGTGAGCAGTTACGGGTGCTAACATTGACATACACTCTTATATGTGGTATTCTATCTAAATATGAACACCCTGCGAATCGATCTAGGGCATGTCGAGCACATAGCCACAATGACACGAGCAGACTTCGAGTCTGGTGCCGTAACTGATAAAGAGATTATTGCAGCGGCAATTGAGTTTGATTATGCGCACCAATTAGTTAGTTTTGTGCCAAACTTGGATGAACGAAATAGTCTAATCCAGGCTGGTAAACTCCTAAAAGTTAACAGGCAGCTAGTCAGACACCACTGGTAAACCAGTGGCTTAGTGAGTAAGGTCGTCCCAAGGACGAATCCGCCGCGGGGGTTATTTTGTTATTGTGGCTCGAACTGTCCTAGAACGCTCCTTGTGCTTTTGAACGCTCATCTGTCTCTTGGTCTTCGATGTACTTCTTGATGACCGACTCCTCAAAGCCAACCGTAGATACTGCGTATCCACGGGCCCAGAAATGTTCACCAGTGAAGTTGCGTTGCTTGCCACCAAACTCTCGGGCCACAGCAATGGCGCTTTTCCCCTTCAGGAAACCAACGACTTCGGAGACTTTGTGCTTTGGCGGAATCTCAATCAACATGTGCACATGATCATGCATCAGGTGGCCTTTGACGATGTGACACTCTTTCTGCATGGCCAAAGCATGAAAGATCTGGCCCAGACGGGGACGAATGTCCCCGTAGAGCTTGCTCTTTCTCATCTTGGGGATGAAAATGATGTGGTACTTGCAGTCCCACTTGGAGTGAGCAAGGCTGCGATACATTTCTGACATAGGATTGTTCCTTTCGTTCCCGCGACATGGAGACGACCCTACAGAAGCAATAAGCTCCAGGCTAACGCCTGGAGCTTATTTTACTTGTACTGAAAGGTCGAACCTTTGGGAGTCACACCAGTAGAACTGGTGGATTACCTATGGGGTATTTAGAAAGTGAGCTTACCGGAAGCGTGGAGCTATATGACTATTTATAGGTCGCGGTCACTTATAGACATCACACCCGAGACATGCCCCACCAAACCCGCCACTTATTGCCCCAAACAGTCCTTTGCCTTGTCGGCATACCTATAGGTATGCTTCCTCACCAGAAGAACTGTTTGGAACAAAAGTGACCCGGGTTTGGTTTAGGGGCAAGCTTAAGGGTGATGTCTATAGGCCCCGTCCTAGACGGGGCCTTACTTCTTGGGCAGCCTTATAGAAAACACTGTCTGCTGCCGAATGGCCTTCAGCGTAATAGTGCCGCCAAAGCTATCTTCGATGAACCGCTTGGTCAGGTAGAGGCCCATACCCATGCCATCTTTTTTTGTGCTATAGAAGGGTTCAAAAATATGGCTTCGTTTGTCTGGCTTGATACCCATGCCTTGATCCACCACAGACAGCAGCACAGCATCTTTGTCTTCGGTAAGCGAGACCCGGACTCTACGCTCCCTCTGAGGAGATTTACGAACAGAGGCATAGCTATCAATAGCGTTTTTTAGCAGGATAGCCAGTACTTGTTGAAGCAAAACCTTTTCACCGATGTAGGGAACAGGCAGAGACGGCGGCATCCAGTCCAGCGTAACACGGGCTTTTTTGGCAACAATCTGCAGTGATGCAACAGTCTGAGTGATTTCCCGTGCGATGTCGAATGTCTCTCGGCTATGGCGACCTCTCAGCTGAGCACGCGCAGTGCCTAGTGCGCTATTTAGGTGTTTGATCTTTTTCCTCACCCGCGCAATAGATTTGTTGTCGGTCTGGGATTGGATGCTTTCGACTTCCAGGCCAAGAGAAGAAAGTGTATTGGCCAGGTCGTGAATAAGTGCCGTGCTAATTTCCCCGATTTCGGCAAAGCGGTAGAGTTGCTGCAACCTCTCTTCTTCGGATGCTTGCAGCCGTTGGTTGGCCTGTAGCAAATAGTGGTGCACGACCCCACAAGCAACCGCCAGCACATGAAGCAACAGGGCAATAGCTATCACCGTATCAAAGTTGCTTGGTTGGGGTACGTATACATATTCTGGCCGCACACTCCCGCGCAGCTCACTAAACCTAAACCAAACCAGCGCAATCGTGCTCAGTACCGTTGGAGCCAGTGCAAACCAGAATCCATAAAAAGCGCTGGTCAATATCACAGCGGCCGAGAGGAGAATAGCCGCGCCTGCACCTACCCCCACGCGACACATCAGCGCCAGGCCCAGAGTCACATAAATGACTATCAGAAGGGTGCCAGCAAAAGTGATGAGCCTCCTTCTGTCCACCCAGTAGAGTTCCGATGTCACAACAGCAGCGACGGCAAAGTAAGGCAGTGTTATCCTGGCAAACGCGCTATCGCCCAGTAGAAGCGCACCAGCCAAACAGACCGCCAAAAGCAAAAAGGTCGCCGCAGTGCCCAGAATACCCATACTCGCCAAAGACTGCTGCCACTCACTCCCGGTATGACTTTTGAAAAAGTGAATAAACTGTTGGCAGTATTTTTGCACCATTCCGTCGTGTCCTTAGCACCCTAAAATCCGGTTTTGCAAAAAGCCGAAGTAAAGGACTTCACATCTCGTGACTTATTTAACCTAGATTTAATATTATTTGCGTAGTTCCAGTGTAGCAGAAGTTAGCCGCTGGCCATATGAGGCTCCACCCACGCACGAAAAGTTTCACGGTATGCGTAACTAGGGAATATACTTACTTATAGATAGCATCTACAGGAGCAACCAATGAAGGCCGTGAGTTCTTTTGTCAGCCCTAAGAACCCACGGTTCATGCGCCGTATTAACGGATGGCTGACTATTTTTTGGATCGCTATGATTCCCACGGCATTTCTTATGGGATGGCTCAAAAGCGTCACTTTTGTTTCAGCGCTTTCGCTATGGGCCTTGGTTTCGGGCCATTGGTCGGCCTGGCAGGCTGCCCGGGTAGAAGTCGAGCAAGAACGAGAGAAAAAGGTAGACACCGAAGGAAAGATTGTTCGAAGAATCGTCAAAAAAATCTGGGTCAAGGTGAAAATCCAGAAAAGCCCACACAGTCCACTTACACCAACCCGTCAAGACATTTTTTTATAGTCACCAGCCTAGTACCCCACCACACCTAACTCAACGACTATTTGGTATACTGGTAGCGTAAGCTAACCAGGAAAACAAATAGTCCTATGAAAAAGTATCATGTAAAACTTACGGTCAGTGA
>Ga0193752_1002919_pt1 | contig 12254 bp, 12 predicted proteins | sample H1c1metaG_FD_144924 | JGI IMG/M metagenome (GOLD analysis project Ga0193752, IMG submission 144924) | Soil microbial communities from a riparian zone of the East river system, Colorado, United States - H1c1 | ecosystem: Environmental > Terrestrial > Soil > Riparian zone | place: USA: East River... | reverse complement strand
GGAAGTCCGTGTGCACGGCTTCGTCATCCCCGAGCTCGGCCGTGCGGTGCCTTATGGCGTCTACGATATCGCCGGCAACCTCGGCTGGGTGAGCGTGGGTATCGATCACGATACCGCGGCTTTTGCGATCAACGCCATTCGAAGCTGGTGGAAGCTGATGGGGTGCCAGCGCTATCCCAACGCTCGCAGCCTGACGATCACCGCCGATGGCGGCGGCAGCAACGGTTCGCGCGTCCGATTGTGGAAGCTCGAGCTGCAAAAGCTGGCCGATGAGCTCGCCATTCCCATCACCGTGTGTCACTTGCCTCCCGGAACAAGCAAGTGGAACAAGATCGAGCATCGCCTGTTCTCGTTCATCACCGGCAATTGGCGCGGCAAGCCACTCGTCAGCCACCAGGTCATCGTCCAGCTGATCGCCGCGACGACGACCAAGGCCGGCCTCACGGTTCGTTGCCAACTCGATCGAAACTCCTACCCTGCCGGCATCAAGGTGTCCGACGCTCAAATGCGGGCCATCAACCTCACCCGCCACGACTTCCATGGCGAGTGGAACTACACTGTCAGCCCAACACCTTCACTGGCCCAATAATTTGCGGACGGGCCCTAAGTGGCGTAATCCGGGCTGATCCGGTCGAGCTTCCGGCGCAGCGCGTTCCAGGGGCGCTGGCCCTTCGGGCTCTGGGCAGCGAAGCCGTCGAACTGGGCCGCCGTGTGCTCGGAGACCTTGGGTGGCGGCAGCGTGATCTTCTGCCCGCCTTGCGTGGCGGTGACCTGGATGCGGCAGGCCTGCTCCAGATAGTACATGTAATAGAACGCTTCGCCGACGGTGCGGCCGACGGTCAGCAGGCCGTGATTCTTCAGGATCATCGCCTTCCTGTCGCCGAGGTCGCGCACCAGCCGCTCGCGCTCGTCGAGATCGACCGCGACGCCTTCGTAGTCGTGGTAGGCGAGGCGGCCGTAGAACTCCATCGACATCTGGTTGAGCGGCAGCAGCCCCTGCTCCTGCGCCGCCACGGCCATCCCCGCGGTCGTATGCGTGTGCATCACGCAGTGGGCGTCGTCGCGGCTCATATGCACGGCCGAGTGGATGGTGAAGCCTGCATTGTTGATCTTGGACTCCTCCTCCGACTCGATGGCATGGCCGTCGGGGTCGACCGCGACCAGGCTCGAGGCCGTGATCTCGTCGAACAGGTAGCCGTAGGGATTGAGCAGGAAGCGATGGCCCTCGCCGGGAACGCGCATCGACAGATGGGTGAAGATCAGGTCGTCCATGCCGAAATGGGCGATCAGGCGATAGGCGGCGGCGAGGTCGCAGCGCGCCTCCCATTCTTGCGGATCGACATTGCGCATCGGATCACCCCTTCTTGGGCCAATGCAGGCATCATGCCACTGTGGCCCGATGCAGCGCCATACCGTTGCCGTCCTTCTCGCGGGGTTCTCCATGGCGATCTCTCCGGCACAGGCCGCCGATCCGCTCGACCGCGATAGGCTGATGGCCGACATCGCGCGCTACGAATCTTTCGGCGTCCATCGCTACGGCTCGCCGGGCGCGGCGGCGGCACTCGACTGGATTGCAGCCGAGCTTGCCGCGGCAGGGCTGGCAGTGACCGAGCAGCGCTTCACCATGGACCGGCAGTACTTCTTCGAGCGCGGCACGCTCGAGGTCGAGGGCCGGCGCCTCGATATCCTGCCGCAATGGTGGATCCCCGAGGACCGGGCGAGCCTCGAGCTCACGGCGCCGATCGCGCCCGAGGGGTTGCTGCGGCTCAGCCTGCCCTACGACCGCGGCGCCTATCTCAATGAGGGTCATCGCGCCAGGCTTGCCGAGGCCTTCGCCCGCAAGCCGGCAGCGCTGTTGCTCGACATCGGCCACCCGAGCGGCGAGATCTTCACCTACAACGTCGATCAGGCGGCCAATTCCTGGCCGGTCCCGGTGCTGCTGATTGCTTCCCGGGACGTGCCGCATCTGCGGCCGGGCGCGACGGCCACTGTCTCACTGCGTGGCGCCTATCGGCGCGAGGTAGAGGGCCGCAATATCGTCGCCCGCCTCGATCGCGGACGTGGCCGATGGCTGGTGGTTTCCACACCGGCGACCAGCTGGTTCACCAGCACCTGCGAGCGCGGGCCGGGCATTGCCGGCTTTCTCGCCATGGCGCGGCTCGCGAAGGTGAGGTTCACCGAGCACAATCTCGTGCTCGTTGCGACCTCGGGCCATGAGATCGGCCATGGCGGCATGGAGCATTTCATGCGTGACGGTGCGCCGCCGCCCGAGAGCACGGCGGCGTGGGCGCATTTCGGCTCCTCGCTTGCCTGCCGCGATCCCATGGTGACGGCAATCAACAGTTCCATCTCCATGACACGGCCGGTCGACCACGCCTTCGCGCAGATCGAGGGCATGCGCCTCATCGGCGATAAAGCCGCGATCGGCGAACTGCGCGACGTGCACGCGGCAAACTACCGGCACTTTTTCGGCATGGCCGGATCTCACAAATTCTTCCACACGCCCGCCGACAGTCTGGCGGCAGTCGATCCGGACCTGCTGGTGCCGATGGCCCAGGCCTTCGCCGACACCCTGTCCGCGGTACGTTAGAGCGTGATGAGTTGAGTTCGTCTCAGACTCCCTCCCTCGTCTGCGGGGGAGGTGTCAGCGTCTTACGCTGACGGAGGGGGAAGGCAACGGAGATGGTGCGTCACGCCCCCTCCGTCGCGGATTACCGCGCCACCTCCCCCAAAGACGGGGGAGGGAGCCCAAATTCATCGTGCGTCAGCACCGCGGAGTCGAATCTTTAGATCGGATCGCGGACCAGTGGTCCGGTCGAGCAGTGGATGCCGCCGCCGCCGAGATAGACCTTGTCGTAGGGCACCAGCCGGATCGAGATGTTGGCGTCGTTGAGCTTGTCGAGCGTGCGCGGGCTCACCTGATCGGCGATCAGGATGCGGCCCGGCCGCACGGCCAGGCAGTTGATCGTCCAGACCGGATCGTCGGGGCAGACCTCGATGGTCTTGATCTTCAGCTCCTTCAGCCGCTCCAGGAAGGTGAACGGCAGCTGGGTTGGATTGATCAGCGCGGTGTCGACGTCGATCATCACGAAGTTGCCATCGATATGCAGGCGGTAGCCGGTGAGATGCACGCGAATCAGCTCGATGCCCTGCACCTTCAGCACCTCCTCGATCTGCCGCGCGCCCTCCTCGTTGACGCGGCTCGAGATGCCGACCACGGCGGTCTTGGGGTTGATGAAGGCGAAGGAGCCGCCTTCCATGATGCCGGTGCCGTGGATGGTGCGCAGGATCGGCATGCCCATCGCCGCGAGCGTGCGCGTCACCGGCAGCTCCTCGCCGCGCCGCACCGGCGGGCCCATGCGGGTCACGATTGCGCCGCCGTTCACGGCGATCACCGAATCGCGGGTGTAGACCGACTTCATCTTGCCCGGCGCGCAGGAGTCGAGGAACACGATCTCGACCTGCTCCTCGCGCAGCGCCTCGACCAGGCCATCGTGTTGCGCCTGCTGCGCTTCGAGGTCGGGCACCACGTCGCCGCGCCAGTACCAGCCCTTGTCGGGATCGCCGTAGGCGCCGATGTCCGGCAGCTTCTTGGCCGGATCGACGATCTTCAGCTCGTCGCCCGGCCGGTGCATCAGGACCTTGCGCAGGTTGCCGACGTCGCTGTTGCAGCCCCAGTTCTGGCCCCAGACCTCGACCTGCTCGCTCTCCGTCTCGAAGGCCGGCTCGGGCCGCGAGGCGAAGGTCTTGATCAGCATGTTGTAGCGGTATTCCGACTCCGTGATGATGCCCATGGTTTCCTCCTCGTCTTGCTTTTTCGTCAGCCTTCTTTCTTACGCCGCATCCTGAGGTCGAGCACCAGCAGCAGGCCGGTGAGCACGATCATGATCGTGGCGACCGCCGCCATGGTCGGATCGAGATGCTCGTTGATGCCGTCCCAGATGCGGCGCGGCAGGGTGAAGACGACGCGGCTGGCGATGAACAGCACGATCACCAGCTCGTCCCAGCTATGGATAAAGGCGAAGATCGCGCCCGACACCACCCCCGGCATGATGCTGGGCAGCACGATCCGCCGCAGCGCCTGGAGCTGGCTGGCGCCGAGGTTGCGCGCCGCCTGCTCGAGCCGTGCATCGAAGCCCGCCAGCGCCGTCGACACCGTCACCACGACATAAGGAATGCCGGTCACGGCATGGACCAGGATCACGCCGGTGTAGGTGTCGAGCAGGCGCAGGTCGACCCAGAAGCGGTAGATGCCGAGCGCATAGACAATCGTCGGCACGACGATCGGCACCAGCATCATCGCGCGCACCGTCTCGCCGGCGCGGCTCGACAGGCGCCAGCAGCCGATCGCGCAGAGCGTGCCCGCGGCCACCGAGATCGCCGTGGCGACGGCGCCGATATAGAGGCTCTGGCCGATGCTGCCGAGCCACTCGGTGCTGGTGAACAGATTGACGTAATGCTTGAAGGAGATGCCCTCTTCCGGCAGCGACAGGTAGCGCTTGTCGGTCAGCGACACCGGGAAGACGATGGTGATCGGCAGCACCAGGAAGCAGATCACCGCCCAGCCGACCGAGTTGGTGAGGCGCGTCGGGTTCATCTCACTTCGCCCCGAACAGGGAGCGCAGGTCGACCAGGCGACTCAGCGTAAACATCAGCGCGAAGATCGTCGCGACCAGGGTCGAGGCGATCATCGTGCCGACGCCCCAGCGCAGGGATTCGTGGATCTGCACGTTGATGTACTCGGCGACCATGATGGTCTTGCCGCCGCCCAGGATGGCCGGCGTGATGAAGAAGCCGAGCGAGAAGATGAAGACCAGCAGTCCCGCGCCGATCACGCCGGGCAGGCTGAGCGGCAGGAAGACGCGCACGAACGTCTGCGTCGCACTGGCGCCGAGACCGCGCGAGGCCGCGAGAACGCGACCGTCGATGTCGCGCATCGCCGCCCACAGCGGCAGGATGCCGAGCGGCAGCATGTAATGCACCATGCCGATTGTGACGCCTATTTCGTTCCACATCAGCGCCAGCGGCTCGTCGATCGCACCCATGCCGATCAGCGCATTGTTCACCAGCCCCTGCCGCCGCAACAAGGTCACCCAGGCGAAGGCGCGGACCAGCACCGACATCCAGAGCGGCAGCAGCACGCCCAGCATCATCAGCCGCTGCGCCGTCGGTTTGGCGTGGGTCAGCACGTAGGCCACGACATAGGCGAGCACGAGGGTGATCGATGTCGTGAACACGCAGATGCGCACGGTCGTCCCGAGCACCCGCTGGATCGGCGCCGAGGTGAAGAGCAGCGCATAGTTACCGAGGCCCGGCTCGGGCTCCATCACACTGATCGCCAGCACGCGGGCGAGCGGCAGGAAATAGATCACGCCGACCAGCAGCAGCGCCGGCGCGATCAGCAGCCAGGCCGACCGGCGGTCGTTCATGGGAGCGCGCCACCAACAAGAAACTGAAAGTTGGAATGCGTGAAAGGCCGCCTCGCAGCAGGTGTCATCCCGAGCGCGGCGAGAGACCTACGGCAGCGCCGGCCATAGGTCCCTCGCTGCGCTTGGGATGACACCGAGAGTGCTGCGCCATTGTAGCCTGTGTGAGACACGGATGCGCCAGCACTTGAGAGATGCTCATGGGCTTGCTGGGAGCGCGGGTCTCCAGACCCGCTCATGATCCTGAGCGGGTCCGGAGACCCGCGCTCCCAGCGTGCTCCTTTGATCATGACGCGATCATGTCGAGGAATTCCTGACGCGTTCTGGCGTAGTTCTTCTCGTACCACTCGCCATCGATCTTGGCTTGGATCTTGACGTTGTCGGGCGACGCCGGATCGAGCGCCTTCAGCTCGGCCGGAACGAGCGGCGCGGCGGCGGGATTGGCCGGGCCGTTGCCGAGCGCCGCGAGCAGCTTCACCTGGCCTTCAGGCTCCTGCATCGAGGCAATCGCGGTCCACACCTGCTTGCCCGCCGGATTGCCTTTCGGGACGATCCAGAGGCCGGGCTGCAGCAGGCCGCCGTCGAAGCTGAAGGTCACCTTCCTGTTGGTGTCGCGCTGCAGCAGCGTGGCGCGTGTGTTCCACAGCCAGCCCATCACGACCTCGCCGTCGCGCAGCATGCTCTGGCTCTCGGCACCGGTGCCCCAGAACAGCAGGTCCTTCTTGATCGCGGCGATCTTCTTCAGCGCGCGCGGCACGTCGAGCGGATAGAGCTTGTCGGCCGGCACCCCCTCGGCCATCAGCGCCATCTCGTACATCGCCTGGCTGTCCTTGCGCATCAGCCGCTTGCCCGGATATTTCTTGAAATCGAAGAAGTCGGCGAGCGTGGGCTTCTCCTTCACCTTGCTGGTGTCCCAGGCCATCACCGTCGAGAACATGTAGTTGCAGACGCCGTACTTGTAGGCGAAACCCGGCAACACCTTGTTCTTGTCGACGACGGAGTAGTCGATCTCCTCGAGCAGCCCGGCCGGACCGAGCTCGCCCGTGCCGCCGAGGCCGGAATCGGCGATGTCCCAGGTGACGTTCCTGGCCGACACCATGGTCTTGATCTTGCCGTTCGACGGGCCCGAGCCGTCGATCACCATCTTGCCGCCGGTCTTCTTCTCGTAGGGCACGACGAAGGCCTCGGTCATCGCCTTCACCGCGTCGCCGCCGAAGTTGCACAACACGACCTCCTTCTTGGCCTGCGCGTGCGCCGCACCGCTCGCACCGGCGATGCCGAACGCGGCTGCGCCACCCAGCACGCCCCGACGGGTCATCGCCACAATCTCCGCGCGATCCTGGGCAAAGGTCTGATGCTTGGTCATGTGATGCGTCCCTTCGTTAATCCTGTTCGACCCGGATCGAGGCATCGGGGTCCCAGCTGAGCGTGATCTTGCTCCCGATGACCGGCGCCGCGCCATGGCGCCAGGTCGGCACGGTGACGGCCAGCCTTCCGACCACGGTGTCGACCAGCAGGTGGAACGTCGTGCCGAGATAGCTGAACTCGGCGATCGTGCCGTCGAGAATGTTGACGAGCTGCGAGCCGGGCTCGACCAGCCGGATGCGCTCGGGCCGCAACGCCACCAGCACGGCGGCGCCGACTTCCGGCTTGAGTTCGGGGCCGAGCTGCACGAACAACGAGCTGCCGCAGCGAAAGACGAAGCCTTCGGCCGAGGTCTGCTCGACCTTGCCGGCGAGGAAGTTGCTGCGGCCGAGGAACTCCGCCACGAAGCGCGTCGCCGGCCGCTCGTAGAGCTCGCTGGGAGCCCCGAGCTGCAGCAGCTTGCCGTCGCGCAGGATGGCGACGCGGTCGGACATGCTGAGCGCCTCCTCCTGGTCGTGTGTCACATAGATGAAGGTGAGGCCGACCTTGCGATGGAACGCCTTGAGCTCGATCTGCATGTCGGCGCGCAGCTTGCGGTCGAGCGCGCTCAGCGGCTCGTCGAGCAGCAGCAGGTGCGGCGCGAAGACCAGGGCGCGGGCCAGCGCCACCCGCTGCTGCTGGCCGCCCGAGAGCTGGCGCGGCAAGCGGTCGGCCAGCGCGCCGAGCTGGACGAGGCCCAGCGCATCGCCGACCTTGCGGTCGATCTCGGATTTGGGCGTGCCGCGCACCTCGAGCGGAAAGGCGATGTTGCGCGCCACGGTGAGGTGCGGAAACAGCGCGTAGCCCTGGAACACCATGCCGAAATCGCGCTTGTCCGGCGGCAGGTGCTGGATCGGCTGGCCGTTCAGCAGGATGCGGCCGCTGGTCGGCGCCACGAAGCCCGCGATCGCCATCAGCATCGTGGTCTTGCCCGAGCCCGACGGTCCGAGCAGCGTCAGGAACTCGCCACGCGCGACGCTCAGCGACACATCGTTCAGCGCCGCCACGGTTCCATAATGCTTCGAGACCCGGTCGAGCGACAGTTCCTGCAGCCCGGCCATCAATTGTTCCGCTTCACGATGCCCTCACCCCCGGGCATCATGCGATGGTCGTGCCAAAGTCGCAATCAGCCGCGATCGGCAGCGCGCACCAGGGCCGGCAGCATCACGCCGATCATGTGGGAAAGCTCACGCACATGGCGCACCACGGCATGCGGCACCGGACCGACCTCGACAGCCAGAACCGAAAGAGCCTCCCGTGCCGAGACACAGGCCTCCCGCACCGCGACGCGCTGGCGGTCGAAGGCGGGATCGAGTCTATAGGGATGATCGAGTTCCGTGCACCAGCTCGTCAGCGCTGCGTGCAACAGGCCCGGCGCGCCCGGCATGTCCGACAGGCGCAGGAACTCCCGCGCCGCCTGATCGATCCGTTCGAGCGCCGTAACGAGGCTGTCGATCTCCATGGCCCTGCTTGCGCGCCGCTCACGGCCCGCCTCCCCGGTTCGGGTGATCCCTGACGAACCCAACGCCCCGGAACAATCCAGCGTTGCGCTCCTGCCGAGCCCGACGCCTCGCCTCGCGCCGCTGCGCGGCTGCCGCCGCGGCTTCAAGTGCGTAAGAGACGTCGCTGATCTGGGCCGTCCGGCTCACAGCCAGGGGCACGACGTCGCCGGACGCCAAGCCGACGGCGGCATGGCCGAGCTGATCGACTCCGTAGGCGATGCGGCTCGCAACCAGCGAACCCAGCGGCACACTGAGCAGTATGAGGCCGAGCCCGATCGCAGCCATGGTCAGCGCGGTTTTCCGCAGCGGCGCATTCACGACAGCCGCCGGTACCGCCACGCCGACTGTCCAGCCGATTTCTGGGTCACGCTCGAACGCGTCCTTCATGTCGATGCCGTCGCGCGACACGGCATCGAAAAGTCCGGACGTGGCGGCTCCCGCGCTCGCCTGGACCATCGGCGCCTGCGCCAGCTGGCCGACGAAAGCCTCCGGGCGCTGGCTGCGCACCAGCATGATTCCCTTGCGGTCGACCACATCGGCAGACCACGCATCGCGCAGCCCGAGCTTGGCGTCGCCCACCGTGACAAGGTTGGAGACGTGGAATTCCTGGCCGCCGAGAATGGCCGCCACCCCCGGCCGCGCCAGGATCGGCGAAGGCCGGCCTGATCGCCGCCGGCTCGCTGAACATCAGCCGGGTGAAGGGGCGAAAACACCCAGTCCGACGAAGCCCGCGTCGAGGACCACGTTGGTCACGCGGTGCTGCGTCTCGGGATTGCCGGCTTGCAGCCGGGAGACGTTGCGATGCCGGTCAAGAAGCCGGACGTCGCCTTGATTTCGCGGTCGATCAGATGGGTGAGATTGCTCACCACGTCGAGCCGCTCGGCCTCGATGATGCGACGGCCGGCACCTCCATAGTGCCAGGCGAGGTACGCCACCAGCACGATCATCGGCAGCAGAATCGCCGCGATCAGCAATTGCAGGTAGGAGCGGGTCGAATAGGTGGTGCCGACCGCCGAATTCTGCCGCGGGAAGGACAGCAAGCTGTTTCATCGAAGGCATGAGCTGGCAGTCGGGGACGGTGCTCGGTGCCACACGAGTGCCTTTCGGCGAGACATCGACAAGCGCGACGTGCAGTCTCCAGTAAGCTAAACCAATGCAATAGTTTGCACTTTGCGCGCAAGTACGTTCGAAGCCCGGCGGCCACGCGATCTTCATATTCCCGTCGTTGCTACGCCCCTTCATGATGGTCTCTCATGAAGTCCCCGCGATCGACTGAAGCCAGGCCGAAGGAAGACGCGATGCCGGTTCACTGGACGATCTCCCATTCCTCGCGCCTCGTCGTTGCGGTCGCCAAGGACGAAGTGAAGGTCGAGGACATCGAGCAGTACTTCGCCGGCGTGACTGCGGAAGGCGCCATGGCCTATCGCAAGATCTTCGAGATCACCGAGACGCCCATGGCGCTGAGCGAGCAGAACCTGCGGGCGCTTGGCCAGCGCGTCATGCTCTACGCCCAGCACGGCCAAGTCGGACCGCTCGCTCTTGTTGCCAGCTCGGACGAGAGCTACGCCCAGGCTCAGGCCTTCGCGGAGGCCGCCAAGGCGCGCCGGCCCTTGCAGATCTTCCGCGAACTACACACCGCCCGCCGCTGGCTGGAGGAGCAGGACACCGTCTCGGGTCAGGGCGCTTTGCCGGGTTCGCGCTAGGACGAGTGGCGCGCGACGATGCGGGCCAGCACTTCCGCTTTCCTGGCTGCCGACCGCGACGGCTTGCCCAAGCGCGCGAGCGCGCCCTCCTCGAACGCCGTGACGACGGCCTCGTGCACGTAGCTCTTGCGGCAGACGGTGGGCGTGTTCGTCAATTCATCGGCAACCGCCGTCACCGCCGTGCGCAGCTGCGAACGGCGGCCGCGTTCGCTGGTCGCGGGTTCGCTCGCGGCCAGCGCCTCGAGGACGCTCGACGAGGCGACGAGCGTGCGGAAGTCCTTCAGTGAGATGCGCCGCCCGGCAATGCCGCAGAGATAGGCATTCACGTCGCTCGCCCGCACCGTATGCACTGCGCCTTCGGCGTCCTGGTATTGAAACAGGCGGCGGCCGGGCAGCATCATCAGCGCTTCCACCGCCGCGCACAGGCGCGGATCTCGCACTTCCTTCGACACCGGCTTGCCGCCCTTGGCCTTGAACTGCAGCATCACGGCGCCATCGATGGTCTTCACGTTCGACTTCAGCAGGGTCGTGGCGCCGCGTGTGCCGTGCTCGCGCGCATAGGCCTCGCCGCCGGCACGGATCGCCGTCAGGCTGACCAAGCGTACGACGGCCGCCAGCACGAAGCTCGCATCGACCGTCTCGGCAAGCAAGGCCTTAACGATGGCGCGCTCGATGTCGGGCAGCGACCGGGCGAGGCTGGCCAATCGCCGGGCCTTCAACGCCTCACGGACTTCGGTCCATTTGGGATGATAGCGATATTGCAAGCGACCGGCAGCGTCGGTGCCCACGGCCTGCAGATGGGCCGAGGCATCGGGCGCAAAGCGCACCTCGGTATAGGCCGGTGGCACCGCCAGCGCCTTCAGCCGGACGAGATCGTCACGATTGCGCACGACCGCCCCCGACGCGAGGCGGAAGGTGAAGCCCGTGCCGCAACGCTGCCGACGAACCGTCAGCGCGTCAGGCCCCACGATCGTCAGGCCCTTCTCACGGGCGAGAGTCTCGACAAATCTTGTTTGTGACTTGCTCATGTGAGCTTAGGCAACGTTGCCGCAGGGTCGCCGTTCCGCCGCAACTCGAGGGCACGGTCTTTCGTTGTGCCGCACATGATCTCATCACGACGCCTCGCGCCGTTCTTTGCTCTCCTCCTGCTTCTTGGCCTGACGGGAGGGATTGCCGTCGCACAGCCGGCATCGTTCGACTTCGCTTCGGTCGAAGACCAGGCCCGCAAGCTCGCCAGCGAACCCTATCGCGACGTGCCGTCGGTCGAGGGCGAGATGCGGAAGCTGGGCTACGACGCATACCGCGCGCTGCGCGCGAAGCCCGATACCGCCTTGTGGCGCGACGCCAAGGGACTGTTTCGCGTCGAGTTCTTCCCGGCCGGCTTCATTTACGAAAAGCCAGTGTCGGTCGGCATCGTCGAGAACGGCAACGTCACGCCGGTCATCGCCGGCAGCGGCCAGTTCGACTTCAGCGACACCGGCTTGAAGGAGCCGCCCAAGGATATCGCGCTCGCGGGATTCAAGGTCACCTACCCGCTCAACCGGCCGGACAAGTTCGACGAGGTGATCTCCTTTCTCGGCGCCAGCTATTTCCGGCCGATCGGGCGCGACCAGGGCTACGGCAGCTCGGCGCGCGGCCTTGCCGTCGACGTAGCCACCGATCGGCCGGAGGAATTCCCCACCTTCCGCTCGTTCTGGCTCGTGAAGCCGGCAGACGACTCCAACGAGCTCGTTGTCTGGGCATTGCTCGATTCGCCCGCCGCGGCCGGCGCCCTCGCCTTCACCATCCGCCCGGGCGCGCGGACGGTCGTGGAGACCAAGGCCGTCCTCTTCATCCGCCATGACGTGTCGCTACTGGGGATTGCGCCGCTGACCTCGATGTTCTTCGCTGGCAAGGCCTCACCGCCGCGCGACGACTATCGCCCGGAGATCCACGACGCCGACGGCCTGTTCATGCTGACCAGCAAGGGCGAACGCATCTGGCGGCCGCTGGCCAATCCAGCGGCTCTCGGCATTTCGTCGTTCAGCGACACCAATCCCCGCGGCTTCGGCCTCCTGCAGCGGGAGCGGGCATTCACCCAGTATCAGGACAGCAGCGCCCGCCTCGAAGCGCGGCCGAGCCTGTGGGTCGAGCCCCAGGGAGATTGGGGCGACGGCGAAGTTCGGCTGGTCGAGATCCCGACCCAGGCGGAAACCAACGACAATATCGTCGCCTTCTGG
>Ga0193752_1002918_pt1 | contig 12256 bp, 6 predicted proteins | sample H1c1metaG_FD_144924 | JGI IMG/M metagenome (GOLD analysis project Ga0193752, IMG submission 144924) | Soil microbial communities from a riparian zone of the East river system, Colorado, United States - H1c1 | ecosystem: Environmental > Terrestrial > Soil > Riparian zone | place: USA: East River... | reverse complement strand
CGATCGATTTCACAAGCTCAACGGCACGGTGATGGACATGGCGCCTTGCGACGAGGTCAAGGGGCTGGACGAAATCGATCGCATCATCGAAATCGACCAGAGCCCGATCGGCCGAACGCCGCGCTCGAACCCCGCGACCTACACGGGACTGTTTGGACCGCTGCGTGAATTGTTCGCCGAGGTTCCCGAGGCGCGCACCCGCGGCTACGACGCCGGCCGATTCAGTTTCAACGTGAAGGGTGGCCGCTGCGAGGCCTGCCAGGGCGACGGCTTGATCAAGGTGGAAATGCACTTCCTGCCGGACGTGTACGTACCCTGCGATGTCTGCAAGGGCCAGCGTTACAACCGCGAGACGCTCGACATCCGCTGGCGCGGCAAGAACATCCATGAAGTGCTGGAGATGAACGTCGAGGAAGCGTTGCGCCTGTTCCAGAACGTGCCGGGTGTCGGCTCGCGCCTGCAGACGCTTCTGGACGTGGGACTCTCCTATCTACAGCTCGGCCAGAGCGCGACCACGCTGTCGGGCGGCGAAGCGCAGCGCGTCAAGCTCGCGCGCGAACTCGCCAAACGCGCCACCGGCCGCACTCTCTATATATTGGATGAGCCCACGACCGGTCTGCATTTCCACGACGTGGCGCAGCTGCTCGACGTGCTGCATCGGCTGCGCGACGAGGGCAACACCGTGGTCGTGATCGAACACAACCTCGATGTGATCAAGACCGCCGACTGGCTGATCGATCTCGGTCCCGAGGGCGGCGCCGGGGGCGGCAACATCCTCGCCACCGGAACTCCGGAGGAAGTGGCGCAGCATTCGAAGTCGTACACCGCGCAGTATCTGCAGCCGCTGCTGGCCAGGGCTTGAAACGCGAGGGATCCGCCACGCTCGAACGAATCAACCGCCACCGTCGCCGGCGCCGACGGATCCCACGTAGTCCAAGCTGATGGCGCCGGCCAAGTCGAAATACCGTTGCGCCAGCGCCAGCACTCCGTCGCTGAATTCCTGGTTGGTGAACTGCGTCGTGCTTTCGAAGTCCACGGTTCCATCCGCTTCGAAGTCGTTGCCGACGCGAGACATCGTGCGCTCGCCGTGCTCCCCGTATTCGTGGTCGACGAGCACGCGCCGCGGCGCGCCGCCGAACGCATCGCTCGTTTCCGCGACCAGGTGGACGAGGTTGCCCCGAGCGTCGTAGACACTCGTGGAGGTTGAAGTGGAGTACGGGATTCCACCGACTTCCACGGCCTGGGTGCGGGTTTGCGAGAGCAAACGATTGTCACTGTCGTAGGTCATGGTGAACACGGCAAATCCGTAAACGGTATCGTCCGGTCCGCGCGTATCGACGATGGTGACGGATGTATTGCGCCCTGCAACGTCGTAGACGTAGCGCGTGGTCGAACGGTCGTCGATGACGCCATCCACATCCTCGTCCTGCGTCACGGTACGGACCACGGCCCGCGGACCGTCGTTCGCAACGTTCGTGACGGCATGCAGATCGATGACGCCATCCGCATCGTCGTCGGAGTCGTAGATTTCCGTTTGCAGACGGTCGTTCGCATCGAATGTATCCGTGAACGAATATCGCTGGTCGGCGACGCCGTCATTGTCCAGATCGATGGTCCCCGAACTTGCCACCGGGTTGCCGCGGGCATCGAACGTCGTACGTGTGACCTGGCGTACGTTGTCCGTGCCGTCGCCGTCGGAATCCACCGTGGACGTCGACTCCGGCGCGTGACCATACGCATCGGCCGTGCTGCTGGTCGAGCTGCGGTAGTAAGGGCTGCCAAACAACTGCTGTTCGGAGGCGGTGCTCACGCGATTGCCACGCGAGTCGAATGCGATCGTGTAACTGAACGCCGACGATGATTCCCCCGAAGACAGGCGGGACTCGCTGCTGATGCCGGTCGTCCGGCCGAGCGCGTCGTACGAATATGTCGAGGTCGACGTGGAGAAACCGATTCCGGCCGATGCGGAAACCTCGGTGGCTCGGGCGCCATTGGCCTGGTAGGAGATCGTGGTACTGCGCTGGGCGAGCAGACCGGAATTGACCTCGTAACGCACCGGGTTATGCGAAGCCACGGTGAGACCGGACGCCTGGTACGCGAACGTCAGCGTGCGTGGCGTCGGAATGTTGCGCGTGATGTTGGGTGCCAGGCGATCGAGCTCGTTGGCAAATGCGAGCAATCCGAGCCCGAGATCGATCTGCTTGCCGGCAAGATCTGCGGCGCGGCCGTTGACGTCGATGCCGTTGTCGGGATTGCTGTCCGTGTCGAGCGCGATGAGCAGGCGCGCAAGGTTCATCACGCGGACCAGCGGTGTCGCCCGCCGTTGCGAGCGCTCGAGCTCGCGCCGCAGCGCGACTTCACTCGCGGGCGGCGTCAGGCCCGCCAACGTGAACAGCGAGATCTTCGCGGTGCCGGGCACGGCGCCCAGCTGTACGCCACCGATGGAGAAGGTCACGGTCTCGCCCGGAAGATAGCTGAACGTGCCGTTGGCATCGGTCGCGCCCGATTGCGTCGGGGTCTGGTAATTCACGCCGGCCGCCCGCCCCGCTTCGAGCGTGCCGGTCGACGGGTCGGGCGCGGAGTCGTCTGAGTTCCCACAGCCCGAAACAGCGAGCAGTCAAAGGACAAATGCTGGCAAGGTTCGCATGATGGAAAAGTTGTTTGGAAACACGAGGGACTTCTGTCACGCGAGCCCGATTTCTATCAGGTGAACGTGGAGATTTTCGGTCGCGAAGTGGGCGGTTTTTTGAGCAGAACCCGCCATGCGGCGGCTATCGAGCAGGGGGCGGAATCGCCTCAAGCGCCTGTTTTTTCAGTAATTTGTAGGAGACCCCCGACATCACGACACGGGGTCCTCTGTCAGCCGGTGCACCTGGAAATCCCCGTACACTCCCGCCCGACTTTTACGCGATCGATGGTGAGCCCCGATGAATCGATTCGAATCCACCACGCACCCGGGCATGTACTGGGGGATCGCGATTTCGGTGCTCGCCGTGTTCGTGATCGATCTGCAGACGCGCATCGGCGTTGCCACGTGGATTCTCTACCTGATCCCGCTGATGCTGTGTTTCCGCGTCTCCAAGCCGTGGCTGCCGGCCGTGGTCGCGACTGTCTGCACGGTGCTGCTGGTCATCGACTGGTTCATGTCGGCGCCGGGCATCTCGGAGCAGATCGCGCAGTTCAATCGTGCGCTCGGCATCATCGTGATGTGGAGCGCCGCAATGCTGGCGCGGCAAACGCTGCTGGTACGCATCCGGCTGCGAAAGGACGATTGGATACGAACCGCGCGCGCGCGCATCGCGGACGCGGTGGCGGGCGAGCAGTCGCTCATCCGGCTCGCGGAACGAGTCCTGGAAACGCTCATCGGGCATCTGGGAGCGCAGGCGGGCGCCATGTACGTGGCCGAAGCCAGCGGCAACTACGTCCGCGTCGGCGGCGTCGCCTTGCCGGCGGACTCGAGTGCGGCGACGGTTTTCAAGCCCGGCGAAGGATTGCTGGGCCGGGCGGTCACCGAACGCCGCGCCATTCGCATCGAAAATCTGCCGCCGGACTACCTCAACATCGGGTCGGGCCTGGGCAGCCGCCACCCCCATGCATTGCTGGTGGCCCCGCTCACGATCGAAGACAGTGCCCACGGTGTCATCGAGCTCGGGTTCCTGCACCCGACGTTCGACGCGGATCTCGAGCTGCTCGACGCCATCGGGGAGCCCATTGCCATCGCGCTGCGCACCGGCATGCTGCGGCGTGAACGCGAAAATCTGCTGCGGGAAACCCAGCGCCAGGCAGAGGAACTGCAGGCTCAACAGGAAGAACTGCGCGTCGCGAACGAGGAACTGCAGTCACAGAGCACGCAGCTGCGCGACTCCCAGGCTCGCCTGGAGACGCAGCAGGCCGAGCTCGAACAGACCAACGTGCAGCTCGAGGAGCACGCGCAGAAACTCGGCCGTCAGCACGACGAACTGGCAGCGGCGAAATTCGATCTCGAGCGCAAGGCGGATGAGCTGACGCGCTCCAATAGATACAAGAGCGAATTTCTCGCCAACATGTCGCACGAGCTGCGCACCCCGCTCAACAGCTCGCTGATCCTCGCCAAACTGCTGGCGGACAACCGCGACGGCAACCTCACGCCGGAGCAGGTCAAGTTCGCGCGCAGCATCGGCGCCGCCGGCAACGACCTGCTCACGCTGATCAACGACATCCTCGACCTGTCGAAGATCGAGGCGCGCAAGATTGACGTGACGCGCACCGCCGTCGACATCGGCGAGTTGACGGATCGGCTGTCACAGACCTTCGAACCGATTGCCGAACAGAAGCAGATCCTGTTCAAGGTCCTGAAGAGCCCGGGCCTGCCCGCCTTGATCGACACCGATGCACAACGCCTGTCGCAGATATTGAAGAACCTGCTGTCGAACGCGATCAAGTTCACCGAACGCGGCACGGTCACGATCGAGCTGGCGCCGCGCGGCGATGAGGTCGAATTCGCGGTGCGCGACACCGGCATCGGGATCGCCGCCGAGCATCAGCAGATCATCTTCGAACCGTTCCGGCAGGCGGACGGCACCACGAATCGCAAGTTCGGCGGCACCGGCCTCGGGCTTTCGATCTCGCGCGAGCTGGCTCGCTTGTTAGGCGGCCAGATCACGGTCGACAGCGTGCCCGGTGAAGGCAGCGTGTTCCGCCTGCAGTTGCCGCGCGTCATGCCCGACGCCGCGCGCGAACCCGTGCCGGCGCCCTCCGCCGCGCCCTACGCGCCGCTTCCCCCGCATCCCGCGGCGTCCGTCCCGCGGCCCGCGGCGCCACGCCCGAGCGCGCTGCCGGACGACCGCAATTCCCTCGCACACGATGCGCGAATCCTGCTGGTCATCGAGGACGATCCGCTGTTCGCGAAGGTGCTCTACGACCTCGCGCACGAGCTGGGTTTCGATTGCCTGCTGGCCGGCACGGCCGACGAAGGCATGGAACTCGCAACCCAGTTCCGGCTCTCCGCCGTGGTACTCGACGTCGGACTGCCCGACCACTCCGGTCTGACGGTGCTCGACCGCCTGAAGCACAACCCGATGACCCGGCACGTGCCGGTGCAGGTGATTTCGGCCGAGGACAACACGCGCGCGGCGCGCCGCATGGGCGCCGCGGGTGCGTTGATCAAACCGGTCGACCGCGATGCGCTGTTCAGCACGCTGGCCGCCCTGAAAGACCGTTTCGCGAGCGAGCTGCGCACGGTGCTGGTCGTCGAAGACAACGCGCTGCAACGTGAGAGCGTCTGCCAGCTCCTCGGCAGCGACACGACCCGCACGGTCGCCGTCGACAACGCGTCGGCCGCGCTCGAACAGCTGCGCAGCACGACCTTCGACTGCATGGTGCTCGACCTCTCTTTGCCCGACGCGACCGGCTACGAACTGCTGGAAAAGATGGCGGCCGACGACTCGTGCGCATTCCCGCCGGTGATCGTGTACACCGGCCGCGCGATTTCCGCCGAGGAAGAGCAGCAGCTGCGCAAGTATTCGCGTTCGATCATCGTCAAGGGCGCGAAGTCGCCGGAACGCCTGCTCGACGAGGTGAGCCTGTTCCTGCATCAAGTCGAAGAGAAACTCCCGCCCGACCGGCAACGTATGCTGCGCGACGCGCGGGCGCGCGATGCGGCGTTCGAAGGGCGGCGCATCCTCATCGTCGAAGACGACGTGCGCAACATCTTCGCTCTCTCGAGCGTGCTCGAACCGCTGGGCGGGTCGATTGTCATTGCCCGCAACGGGCGCGAAGCGCTGACCCGCCTGGCTAACAAGCCGCTGCCCGACATCGTGCTGATGGACATCATGATGCCGGAGATGGACGGCATCGAGGCGATGCAGGAAATCCGCAAGAATCCCGATCTGCGCGACCTGCCGATCATCGCGCTGACGGCGAAGGCGATGCCCGACGATCAACAGCGTTGTCTCGCCGCGGGCGCGAACGACTACATCACCAAGCCCATCGACGTGGACAAGCTGGTCTCGCTGATCCGCATCTGGATGCCGAAGTAACACCATGGCCGTGCCCATCGGCGAACTCGAGATGCGCCTCCTGCTGGAAGCCATCTTCGATCGATACCATTACGACTTCCGCTCGTATGCGATGGCATCGCTCAAGCGGCGCCTCGCCCAGGCCTGCGATACCTTGCGCGTCGGCACCTTGTCCGGCCTGCAGGAAAAGGTGCTGCACGAGCCGGAATCCTTTTCCACCCTGCTGCAGTACCTCACCGTGCAGGTGAGCGACATGTTCCGCGATCCGGAGTTTTTCGCCGCGCTGCGAACCGGGGTGTTGCCGGTGCTGGCGACCTATCCGTCGATCAAGGTGTGGGTGGCCGGCTGCAGCGCCGGCGAGGAGGCGTATTCGGTCGCGATCCTCCTGCAGGAAACGGGGCTGCTCGAGCGCTCCATCATCTATGCGACCGACATCAATGCGCAGGCCTTGCGCACGGCGCAGAGCGGCGTGTTCGAGCTCGCGCGGTTGCGGGGTTTCACCGAGAACCACCGGCGCTCGGGCGGCATGACGTCGTTGTCCGACTACTATCATGCCTCCGGCGAGTCCGCGATCATGGACACGGCGCTGCGGCGCAAGATCACCTTTTCGGATCACAGCCTCGCCACCGACAACGTGTTCTCCGAGGTGCACCTGGTCACCTGCCGCAACGTGCTCATCTATTTCGATCACGCGTTGCAGAACCGGGCGCTTTCGTTGTTTGGCGACGCGCTGGTGAGCCGGGGTTTCCTCGGGCTCGGCTCGAAGGAAAGCCTGCGCTTCACCGACGTCGCCGGCCGCTTCACCGAATTCTCGGCACCCGAGCGCCTGTATCGCAAGACGAGTGAACACCCGTGAAGCGCACGGTCGACCTGGTCGTGATCGGCGGCTCGGCGGGCGGGATCGAGGCGTTGCGCCAGGTGATCCGCGGCCTGGACGCCGACTTCGCGCCGGCGATGGCCATCGTCATCCATCTGCCGGCCGACAGCACGAGCCTGCTGCCCAGCATCTTCGAGCGGCCGGGCGGTCCGCGCATGAAAATCGCCGAAGACAAGGAACCCATTCAAAGCGGGACCATCTACTTCGCGACGCCCGACTATCACCTGCTGGTCGAACACACCCGCACCTTTGCATTGTCCCAGGACGAGCGGGTGCACTTTTCCCGCCCGGCCATCGACGTGCTGTTCGAGTCGGCCGCGGAAGCCTATGGTGACAGGCTGCTGGGAGTCGTGTTGTCGGGCGCCAACGCCGATGGTGCGGCCGGATTGAAAGCGGTGGCGGTGGCCGGCGGAATCGCCGCGGTCCAGTCGCTTGAAACTTCCGAGATGATCGCCATGCCCGCGGCCGCGCTGCAGGCGGTGCCTGAAAGTGTCGAGGTGGATATTGCCGCGCTGGCCGATTTTCTGCGTGCGCATGGAGAAGCTGATGTCGGATAAGGTGAAGTGTCTGCTGGTCGACGACGTCGAGGAGAACCTCGTCGCGCTCGAGGCGCTGCTGCGCGACGAAGATCGCGAGATCTTCAAGGCGGTCTCCGGCCCGGCGGCGCTCGAACTGCTGCTGGTGCACGATTTCGCGCTTGCGCTGCTCGACATCCACATGCCCACGATGGACGGATTCGAACTCGCCGAACTCATGCGCGGTACCGAGCGCTCCAAACACATTCCGATCATCTTCATCACGGCGGCCAGCCCGAACGAACCGCTGCCGATGTTTCGCGGCTACGAATCCGGCGCGGTCGATGTGTTGTTCAAGCCGATCAACCCCGAGATCCTGCGGCAGAAGGCGGCGATTTTTTTCCAGCTGCACCGGCAGCGGCTGCTGCTCGAGCAGGCGGTCCGCGCGCGCGATGATGTATTGGCCATCGTCTCGCACGATCTGCGCACGCCGCTTGCGGTGGTCCACACCACCGCGTCGATGCTGCTCAATCCGAAGTACCAGCTCACACCGCAACAGGTGCGCGAGCAGCACGAGCGCATTCGCCGCAACGTCGAACAGATGAACCGGATGATCGGCGACCTGATGGACATGGTCAGCCTGCGCGGCGGAAAACTCTCCATCGAGCCCAAACCGATCGTCATCAACGAAGTGCTGCGTGAAGCCGTGAACGCGCACGAATCGCCGGCGCGCGACAAGGGCCTCACGTTGACCTACGACGCCGGCAACGACGTGATGAAAGCGGACGCCGATCGCGGCCGTCTCATGCAGTTGTTCCAGAACCTGCTCGGCAACGCGGTCAAATTCTGCAAGGCCGGAGACACCATTACCGTCATCAGCCGCACGCGCGGCAACAGCGCGCACATCGAAATCGCCGACAGCGGGCCGGGGATCGCGGCCGACGACCTGCCGCACATCTTCGATCCGTATTACTCGGCCAGCAAAAAGCACCAGAAGGCCGGCACGGGTCTGGGGCTGTACATCGGCAAGGGTATCGTCGATGCACACGGCGGCCAGATCCGCTGCGGGTCCGAGCCGGGCGTCGGCACCACGTTCAGTATCTCCCTGCCCTTGATGCCGTAATGTTTTCAAGAACCGCTACTATTCCCCGACGGAAACCGGTGGACAACGCGCGGCGGGGCAAGCGATGAATCGATGGTCGAGAGCGGTGGCCGCTGCAGGCCTCGCATTGATGTCAGGCAGCGCGATTGCCGCACCGCAAAAGGCGACGTTCGCGAACGACGTGTCGACTACTCAATGGCCGCTTGCCGAGATCGATCCGCAGCTGCCCGTCGACTGGGCCGATTTCCAATTCCTGGTGGTCGAGTTTCGCTCGTCCACGAGCCAGCGATTCGAGCTCGGCCTGGTGGGCGACGACGGCAGCGTCTCCAAACGTATTCATCCGTTCGCGAACGTCTGGGTGCGCGCCTCGATTCCGCTACGCTTCTATCGCGACGGGCTCGGCGATGCCGACGAGCTCGCTGCCACCGTCAACCAGCCACGCAACAGCTACTGGATCAACATCGAGGCCGGTGGCCATGGCCCGCTGCGCCAGGTGCGCGCGCTCAGCGTGACCATGCGTTACCCCGCTCAGCTCGCCACGGTCGAGATTCGCAAGGTGACTGTGTCGAAGACCGATCCGGGCGATGCGGTGCTCGACGGCGGCGCGCCGCTCGTCGACGATTTTGGCCAGTACATTCACTCCGACTGGCCTGAAAAGACCCGCTCACTCGATGCGCTGAAGCGCGAATGGCAAACCGAGCAGCGCCTGCTGGTCGCGAAAACGCCACCCGCCTGCCGGTACGGCGGCTTTGCCAGGGACAAGCGCCGCGCGACGGGCTACTTCCGCGTGGAGAAGATCGCCGACCGCTGGTGGCTCGTCGATCCAGAAGGTTGCCGGTTCTGGTCCGCCGGGGTGAACGGTGCCGGCGATGAACCGCCGCGCACGCAGATCGTCGGACGCGACAAGTTGTTTGCCAGCATTCCCACCGCCGCGCAGATCCCGGCCGCGAACTCGGAACCCGATCCGCTGCGCGACCCCGTGTCGTTCTACGCGGCGAACCTCATCAAACGCTTCGGCCGCGACTGGGATACGCCGAGCGCGCAACTCACCGCGCGCCGCATGCGCGCCTGGGGCCTGAACACGGCCTACGGCGTTGCGCTCAACGAATCGCTGGCGCCCACACCGACGCTGCGCCAGCCGTATGTATTTCCGCTGCGCGGCTGGCAACGCATCGAAGGCGCCGTCATGGGCATGCCCGATGTGTATTCGGACGCGTTCGCGAAACGCGTCGACCTCGAAGCCAGGCAGCAACTGGCCGAGCGCCGGGATGACCCGTGGATGATCGGCTACTTCATCGGCAACGAGCCGCCCTGGCCGGCGCGCGAGAGCCAGCTCGTCGATCTGGTGCTGCAGGGAGCGGCATCGGCGCTGCAAAAGAAGTTCAAGGCGGAACTCATCAAGGGCGACACGCCCGCGGCGCGCAAGACGATGGTCCACGCGGCGTTCACCCGCTACCTCGAAATCGTGAACGCCGCGGTGAAGCGCCACGACCCCAACCACTTGAACCTCGGCATCCGTTTTGGCGGCACGCCGCCCGACGACGTGATCGCCCTCGCCCGCGGCTTCGACGTGTACAGCATGAACAAGTACCGCTGGGCGCCGCCGAAGGAGTTCATCGATCGCGTGTACGCGATCACCAGGCTGCCGATCCTCATCGGCGAGTTCCATTTTGGCGTACCCGAACACGGCATGGCGCCGGGCCTGGTTCAGACGATGAACCAGACCGAGCGCGGCGTGGCGTATTCCTACTACGTCGAGCATGCCGCCGGGCACCCGGCGATCATCGGCGCGCATTGGTATCAATGGATCGACCAGCCCGTGACCGGCCGGCGCGACGGCGAGAACTACAACATCGGCTGGATCGACGTCACCGATCGCCCGTATCCCGAGCTCGTGGCGGCCGCGAAGGCGACGCACGCCAAGCTCGATGACATTCATTCGGGAAGAGTGCTGCCGACCACGCGCAAGCCGCGGGCGTCCGAGTTCGGGACGCCGGAGGATTCCATCCAGCTCGGAATTCCTGCGATCCAGTAATGGACATGCGGGCGCCGATGGCCCGGAACCCCCCTTTGGTCTGCGCGAGCCTCGCCATCGGTAAACAAGACTCGAGCGTCCCGAACCACCGGCGCCAACTCCTGTGAGTAGCGCGAAGTCCCCGGTGGGTTCCTTCGATGGCTGACCTAGTAACCTTGCGCCGCGCCGTCCTTGCGCGATTCCGAAGCACCGAAGTACACGCCTTCGGCATTTCGCAAGATGGCCTGGTAGCCGCCGAAGTCGCCGTCGTTCGCTACCTTTACCTTATGTCCGCGCGCTTCGAGCGCCTTGACCGTTTCGGGCGACACGCCCACCTCGAGCACCACTTCGCCGCCGTCGTGCATCTGCTCGTCGGTGGGTTCGCTGGAACCATCATGACGCAGGCGCGGCACGTCACCGGCCTCCTGCAGATTCATGCCGAAATCGATGAGGTTCACCAGGATCTGCGCGTGCCCCTGCGGCTGCATGCCGCCGCCCATCACGCCGAACGAAAGCCACGGCTTGCCATCCTTCGTGACGAAGGCCGGGATGATGGTATGGAACGGCCGCTTGCCGGGCGCGTACACGTTCGCGTGGCCATCCTTCAATGAGAACAACTCGCCGCGATCCTGCAGGATGAATCCGCAACCATCGGGTGTCATGCCCGAACCCATGCCGCGGTAGTTGCTCTGGATCAGCGAGATCATGTTGCCGGCCTCGTCGGCCACGGTCATGTAGATAGTGTCGGCCTGGTCGAGCGCCTTCGCGTCCGTGGGATATTCGAGCGCGGCCCTGTCCATGTGGATCAATGCGCGGCGTTTCGCCGCGTAATCCTTGGACAACAGGCCTCTCAAGGGAATCTTCGCGAAATCCGGGTCCGCGTAAAAACGCGCGCGGTCTTCGAAGGCGAGCTTCTTCGCCTCGATGAACACGTGGATATAGTCGGCGCTGCCGTATCCCATCTTCTTGAGGCCATAGGCCTCCAGGATGTTGAGCATCTGCAGCGCCGCGACGCCCTGCGTGTTGGGTGGCAGTTCCCATACGTCGTACCCGCGGTAGTTGGTCGAAACCGGCTCGACCCATTCCGAATGGTGAGCGGCCAGGTCCGCCGCGGTGAGGTATCCGCCATTCGCGCGCATGTAGGTTTCGATGCGCCTGGCGATGTCGCCCTTGTAGAACGCATCGCGGCCGCCGTTGGCGATCGCGCTCAACGTATCCGCGAGCTGCGGATTGCGGAAGATCTCGCCCTTCGCCGGCGTGCGGCCATTCGGCATGTAGACCTGTGGGAAATTCGGGTACTTCGACAAGACACGCGCGTTGCGCGACCAGCCTTCCGCGATGACTTCCGTCACCGGAAAACCGTTGCGTGCGTACGAGATGGCGGGCTGCAGCAGCTCTTTCATCGGCAGCTTGCCGAACTTGCCGTGCAGCTCGAACCAGCCGTCCACCGCGCCCGGCACGGAGACCGGCAGTGGACCGGTCTTCGGAATGGTCTTTGAATCGAGCTTCGCAAGCTCGGCACGCAACTTCGCGAGCGTCAAGGATTGCGGCGAACGGCCGCTGCCATTGAAGCCGTACAGTTTCTTCGTTTTCGCATCCCAGACGATCGCGAACAGGTCGCCACCGACGCCGTTGCTGATGGGCTCCATCAATCCCAGCGCCGCATTCGCCGCGATCGCGGCATCCACCGCGGTACCGCCGCGCTTGAGTATGTCGAGCGCCACCTGGCTCACGAGCGGCTGGCTCGTCGCG
>Ga0193752_1002917_pt1 | contig 12261 bp, 13 predicted proteins | sample H1c1metaG_FD_144924 | JGI IMG/M metagenome (GOLD analysis project Ga0193752, IMG submission 144924) | Soil microbial communities from a riparian zone of the East river system, Colorado, United States - H1c1 | ecosystem: Environmental > Terrestrial > Soil > Riparian zone | place: USA: East River... | reverse complement strand
CCCAAAAGGCAGGGTGCGTGTAATCGAAGCCAACATCGAGCACGCCCACAACTACACCGGCACCGGAAAATCCCTTTGGCAGGCCCCATCCGGCATGTGCAGAATCAACACGGGTTGTACTGCGGGCAGAGTCCATGCTTGGAATCAGCGGCTCGTCAAGCTCCAGATACCTCAGGCTTTTGAGCGCTGCAACCTGTGCCAGCCTGGCCGGCGGAATAGCAACTGTCCAAACGGAGCCGGCCCGCGTTTCGATACGAACGCCCAGCGCCTCCAGGTCTGCAGCGGCAGCGCTGTTGTTTATCATAAGGAGTGCCGGCAGTACAGTAGCACCGCTGGCATCCCTGCGGTAGAGATATCCGGCCTGAAATGCCTGTGTTTCTTTATAACGATCCAGAAAGATGCGCGTGCGCGGTGAAAGGCCTGCCTGGGCAGCAGCAGTACCAGCAACAAAAAGCACGAGAAGTGAAAGAAGCGTTGTCTTCATATGGTAATAAAGATAGGGAGGGAAGCAAGCTTGAATGCATCCAGGTCTGCAGGTCGGGTGTTTTGCGCGCACTAATCGCATAAGTCAGATTATTAACCGGAGTTACGCGAGTGAACAGAATTTGTGCATCTGAACGCTTCATACTCTAAAGCTCCAATACCCATAAACGCACTTGCCGCACCCATCATAAAACGCTCTTTATGGGATACATCATAAAGTTTGGGCCTGATGATGTCACATAATCTGGATCATCTAACCAGCGGAGAAAGCGATCATTATCTATTTGCGTCAATAAATGAAATGGAGAACACCAATTCATCAGAAGCGGCCGACATTATTTGACCACCAGTCTTCAATGATTCCAGGAGTGTTTTAAGATCAGCATCACTGAGTCCGTTTAGCGCGAACGCCACCATAGCATTGCTTACTACAACCTGGCTATTCAACAAGTGATTGATACTCCTTTGATAATCATGAATTTCTCGCACGAAATCCCGCAAGCGGATTAACTCAGAACTATAATTCATGATAAAATTCATTAACAGATTTATTGGTCATTAATTCAACAATTATTTATTAGTGCTCTTGGTATATATTGGGACTGAAAATACATACTGCAGATTCATGTTGTATGCCGTACCGTTTAAAAACGGTAAACGCGGAGTATAAGCATACATATCTTTACCATAATAATCACTAAAAAAATTCTTATGATTCCATGAATGTATTTGTATGAAAGACCCGTGTGATGAACTTATTGCAATGCTCGGCGAGATTCCTGTCTACTCAAGTTGGAAGGCTATCGAGTTGCAAACTGTTTTTGTTCGCTATCGAGAGATCGTAGTGGGAATGGTCGAATCGGATGATTACCAAAACTTTCGATGGTTGGCGGACTATTGCCCTGATCTCAGCGGTAGAATACAGCAGATGTTAGACGAACAGGAAATGGTTAAGCAATACAGGCAGTTCAATAACATTGTATTTGAACTACAGTGTGCCATTGAAGTCGTAGCAGGCACTTTTGAGTGTCAAAATCGGGACGAATGGAATTCTCTGGTTCTTCAAGGACTGCCTAAGGTAGCTTAGTCCGCCATCCTATCATCAAGATCTATTGCATTCGTACTTATAAACTCAAGGAAGGCATGATAGGCTGTCTTAGCTGCGGTGCATTCCTCCAGTGCAAGTCGAAGCTTATCAACATAATATCCGCTAAGGGTAACGTTGTCGACGTGTCCTATTTCAAAATACTGTTCTGATTTCTCGATAACCTTGTCCAGCAGTTGAGCAAGGTATTCTCTATATGTCATTTGCGATAGGGTATAGCAAATGCTCAGGATCTAATTTTTGCTTTTAATACGCATAACCACCGTTGATAAACGGTATGTCAGCGTATGCGTTGCAAGTAATTTGCGTCCTAGCACGTAGGTTATGGGATTATAGTTAGGTAGGCGCAACGATTTGATTGGATTATTAGAGAAAAAAGAGCGGTAATCAGTGGTTTGGTTTTCTCTGATTTTGAACAGAGCCAGACAATGGGTTTCTTATGATACTGAGAAAAACCCCGCCAAAAATGGCGAGGGTTTTTTCGTGTGTGTGTGTACTGAAAAAAGGTGGCGGATAAAAGTATAGGTTTGTATTGACAAGCGGGTAACAAATAATTGAATAAATTCTTTATTGCTTAAAGCTTTTTTTCACATTACAATTTATGTCGTGAGATAAAAGCGCAGTCACGAAGATTCATTTTTATACGACCTGGACATCCAATTTATGAATAGCGGTGGGACATGAACGAGCGCTTTATAGCGACTTTTGTCATCCGCCGCGGCGGATCTTTAAGTATACTGTGTGCAAGTCCCGTCCTGTCGGGAGACAAAAGTTTAGGAAATAGCTCCATCCGATAATTAGTTGTCTACTTGGTATTAGAGTGCCAGGTAATCGGTAATGGCTCCAGTGAATTCCTCAATAGTGCGTACGACAGCGAATAGATACAGTCCTTCGTGCGATGCCGGGAATGCTTTTCTGTTCATCAGTCAGACCGTTCGATCCTAGGGAAAAATCACCAAAAAAAAAGGTATAAATCACCTTGTAGCCCATCATAGTTGCGAATAGGTTTGTTGCTCATTATTCTGATAATGCTCACAGGCACAACGACCTTTCAAGCGGAGCTCAAAAGAGCTCTCGAGGTAGCAAATAAATGCTCAGAAGCCTTAGATTTTTTGCTGAAGGAAGCGCGGGATACGGGTGGGGCCGACCTGGCGCAGTTTATGCGAATTTCCAAAGCAAACAAGCATTGTGGAGAAGCGATGGACAGATTCATTATTGTATACGGGGCATACAAAAATGTACGAACTGCCTAATTCGGTTGTTCAGTTCTTGACTACCGCAACACAATGCAAAAAGGCCGTCTATCAAGGCGGCTTTTTATATGATATCACACCGAAAAAAGCACCCAAATTCGGAGCCTCTCCTATCGGAGTGCTTATTTATCCATTCTTGTTTTCACGTCTTCAAACGCTCTTTCATATTGTTCCCGACTAATTTCGACAGCCTTGAAGCTAAGGCCATCCGTTGAGCTTGTTTTCGCAATTACTTCATTACTAATGTGACTGGGGAAATGCTTTTGACCCGGAACTGCTGCCAGGTACAGGTTTGAGAAAGACATCCCCGCCTTTCCCGGAATCCCATACCGGGGATTACCTAACGAATTTGTGGGAGACAGGCCTTCGATTAGGCGGACTAAGCAGGGGGCCCGCAATTCATTTGACTCAGTCCGTAGTAATGAAAGAGACACTGAATAAGTGTATTATCGAAGGACTCCTTGATCACTCCTTCACTTTTTGGAATCATTCACCAGAGGCTGTGCTATCCACCAACCGTACTGCCAGCACTATCTTTAGTTGAACGTCCATTTCTGAATTCGGTTGTGTCTAAAAAACAGGCTTGTTCAGATTTATGGTAGTGAGGAAAGTGGAGGTCTAACAGCTTTCGAAAATTACCCTTGGTAAATATTTTATTTTCATAACCTTTTACACCCGGGATTTGGAGAGCACGTTCAAGATCGTCCGGATTCAGGGAAGATGTCAGCACAATAAGGATTGTTTGGCTTTTTTCAGCATCGCTGAAAGTCTGGAACACATCCAGAAATTCCCAGCCGTTCATTTTAGGCATATTTACATCCAAAAGAATCAGTTCCGGCCAGGGCTGTCTCCCATCTCTGCAGTTTTTCAGGTAGTCTAACGCCTCCGCACCATTGAAAGCTTCCTGTATGTACTCTGCACAATCCGTCAGCATAATGATCCTTCTGTGGAAGAAGTGGCAGTTCTTATCATCATCGACCAGTAGGATACAGGATAGTTTTGGTTTCATATTCACGTCGACAGGGTAAAGCAAAATAAACTACCACCTTCCGGAATTGGTTCAACCCAGATAATTCCACCGTGTAGCTCGACAATCCTCTTGCAGTGCGCCAGGCCGATTCCGGTGCCGGGATATTTCCCCCTATTATGCAGGCGCTGAAAGATGACAAATATCTTTTCTGATTGTCCCGGATCTACGCCCAGGCCATTGTCGCGGAAAGAGAACAGCCAGTCGTGATCTCTTTTAACCGCTGATACCTTTATATGGACCGGTAAGGCTGAGCGACGGAACGTCATAGCATTCTTCAGCAGGTGATAAAATACCTGTTTCAATTCCGGCCTGCAAGCATTCAGTACGGGCAGGTTGTCCAGTTCGATAGTAGCAGCACTCTCTCTGATCAGGGGGGCAAGTACACCTATTGCTTCGTGCATGTATTCATTCAAATCTGCCCATTCCGGCTTATTTGCGCCGCTAAGAAAGGAATAATCCAGCAGGTTTTTTAGCAGTATATCCATATGGCTGGCTGCAGTTGAAATGCTATTCAGGTAGACACGTGTTTCTTCGTCGAAGCATTCCGAGCTTTTCTCCATAATAAGATCTACATAACTCTGCATCGTCAGCAATGGCTCCCGAAGATCATGTGAAGCAATGTAGGCGAACTGCTCCATTTCCTTGGTTTTGGCCTGCAGGATGGCGTACTTACGGAGGGTTTCCTCCATTCCTTTACGATGTGTCGTATCTGTTGCGATCCCCAGGAAGCCGGTGATCTGTTCCTGGTCATTGGTAGTGGCCGTTACGACCAGTTGTACAGGCAGGGTAGTACCGTCTTTTCTAATGTAAGACCATTCCCGCGACTCATGCCGGTGCTGCCGGGTCAGTTCCACGAACACCTGGATGTCTTTGATTTCCTTTCCAAAGAGCGCCATGATCTCATGTTCCCGGTCTTTCATTTCCTGTGCTGAAAGGAAAACCGCCGGCGTAAAATGACCGATCATTTCAGTGGCCTCATATCCCAACATCGCTTCCGCACCCTTACTGAAATGCGTGATCACTCCCTTGGTATCGGTGCCAATAATTGAGACGTGCTCGGAATCGAAAATTGCCTTTAACTCCTGGTTGATTTTTTGCAGCGCGCCTTCTATTTCTTTCCTTTTCGTAATATTTTCAATCTGGAATATAAAGTGCACCGGCGCTCCGTTCTGATCCGTCACCATGGATACATTAAGGAGTACCCATACGACACTTCTGTCTTTATGGAAGTATCGCTTTTCCATCTGGTAAGATTCAATCTCACATTTTAGCATCTGCCCTAACTGCAGCAGGTCCAGCCCCAGGTCTTCCGGGTGCGTAATATCCAGGAATGTCCGTGACAGCAGTTCATCCGGGGTATAACCCAGCATGTTGCACAGTTCGTTATTTACTTTCAGCCAGCGGCCGGCATTTGAGACGAGGGCCATTCCGATAGCTGAAAATTCAAATGCTCCTCGGAACTGTCCTTCGCTGATCAAAAGCTCCTCCCTGATTTTTTTCTGCTCACTGATATCCTGAAATACTCCGATCAGGCGTATGCATTTATCTTCAACCATCTCCGGCTCGCATATGACGCGCGTCCAGATGTTCCTCCCCGTTGCGGTAACCAGTTCCAACTCCAGGTCAAAAGTGCGGCCAAAGAATATGGCGGAATCTACTGCTTTAATGATCCTTTGACGGCTATCGCCTTCTCTATAGAAAAGAATACCTGTTTTCAGGGTCGGCTGGTAGGTATCGTCCACTTCATGGATTTCCTGTGTCACGCGGGTCCAGGTTACAGTATTGGTTTTCAGGTCAACTTCCCAGGCGCCAATGCGTGCAATCTTATTCGTCTTGTCCAGGATGTTCTCTATCCTTACCCGTTCTTCTTCCTTTTTCTTCAGGTGCGTAATGTCCGAGGTGGCCATAAGCAGGCCGCCAATACGGCCTTTAGTCAGAAACCAGGGCCTGACCTCCCAGTTGATCCACTGCACCGATCCGTCCTGTCGCTCAAAACGGGCTTCCGAGCATTTATGAACTTTCCCAAGCAGGCATTCCTGATGGATCCGCTTCCATTCGTCGCTGATCTCCGGGAAAATCTCATAGTGTGGTTTACCAATCAACTCCATATCGCCTAGCCCGTAATCCACTATCCACTGCCCGGATACTGCGAGGTAGCGCAGCTGCGGGTCAAACATAGCCATAGCATGCATGTTCTGCTCATTGATTATTTGCAGTTTATCTTCAATCTGTTTGCGCTGGGTAATATCCCGGATAGCTATGGTGACAAGGGTACCCTCAGCTGTAATAAGCGGACTGATGTTTATCTCAACCGGAAATTCTTCCGCGCCTTTCCGAAGCCCGGCCAGTTCCATTACCGAATCCTGTGACCTGGCTCTGTCACCGATACAACTGCGTATTTGGTATTCGTGAAAAGCCTCCCGAAATTGCTCCGGTACAATCATATCCACGTGAAGACCCAGCAGCTCTTTATGATTATATCCAAAAAGAGTCTCACATCGTAAATTAGTTAATCGTATGATACCGGTACTGTCAATAATTACCATAGCATCCGGAGCGCTCTCTAATAACTTCCTGAATTTTCGTTCGGATTTTATGTGTTCCATTTTTTTCACCGGCGTTATATCAACGACCTGTGCAAAAAAACCTTTAATTATACCATGACCAATATCCGGGGTATAAGTAGTCATCGTATGTCTTGTTTCTCCGGACGGGATCGAAATATCACATTCAAACATCTGATTCGTCCCTTCAAGTACGCCCTGTATATACGGCAGATGGTCTTCATACCCTAGTCCTAAATGCTCTTCAAGCGTAATTCTGCCCACCATATCTTCCCGGGATTTCCCGCACCAGCTTATATATGCATTGTTGGCAAAGCGGCATATCTGGTGAATATCCCAATAAGAGAGATTAACGCTCACATGATCAGCTACATGTAACGCGAAATCTTGCCGGCTCTGATAGGCAACAGGTAACCTGACAGCAGACATAATACCATTCATTATTAATTATATTTTTTAAAATTGAACGGCATGTAGCGTCGGCACTACAATAAATTCGGGACCCTAATTAAATTATTGGAGAAAGGATTCGCGCTGGTTCAAACAAACCAATAGAATATGGCGCAAAGCTTAAAAAATCTAAATTACGCTAATCTTTACTGAAAATTGTTTTCATTTGATACCAGGTAGATTTCAGTGCGTTACGTTGGAAGGAACCTGCAAATCCAGCCGTAATCCATTTACATTAGGGTCTCAATGGCACATCGCAAATCAAAAATAATATTGTTGTAATGCCTGTTTTGCTTTTCAAAATTCTTTTCAAGGAGCATGCCCTTGATACGGCCCTGCAAATTGGGAAAGCAACTATCAAACCATTCCTGCTTATCATATTTATCGGGTTCCTTCATCTTTAAGGTGATTTCCCTAAATCGAATAAATACTATTTCTAATTCAATAACTTTCCAACTGGCATAAACTGGTATTTGATCAAGCATCTGGTTAAGTTCATCATTAGTATTATACATGATTATTGAATGTTATGAATTATTTCTTCGGAATTCCCCAAACTGTACAATTCATTACATAAGGAAGTGCAGCTACCCCGAGTATATTGTGCGATTGGATTCAACTCTTCATCAATTTTTTGGCAGATAGATTTGTGAAAAATCTTATAGTGAATTAAGGCATCTCCTTCTCCATACATGCTAAAGCTATATAATGCACCAGCGGGGCATAGGTGTAGAAACTCAAGATCGTCAGACTTAAAATCCCATAACTCCTGATTCCCACTAATCAGACCACTTGTATTAATTCCTGCGATATTTAGTTGGAACTGTAGATTTTCTAAGTGCATAAATATTTAGTAAAAGTTCCTGGAACGAATATTTCCTGGCAAAAGGTGTTAGAATCAGTTTATGTATATTAATAATACTTATCGTATAATCGTAATTATGGGATAAAATTCAAAAATATTTTGATTAACTATTGGATGTTATAATTATTATTTTAATTGATTTTTTATATTTAGGAGTAATAAATAACGAATTAATTTTCATAAAGATACTTTTTATCGACACGGCGAAAAGCGTTTATAAACTGTATTCGTTCACAATTTATTAACGAACAAATAGCGATTTCAGTGATTTATATATTTGACCTTCTGGTTGAAGACCATAATGCGAAACGCTGATCCTGTGATAGACTTTATCAGTTCGACGCTTAGCGCCCTTACCGCTTCCGTAACATGGTGGGAAAAGTTTATTAAACGTCTCGAATATCCGTTGGCAGAAGCCTTTTTTCAAATAATCCGGGACTTGCTCGTCACTGTTGAACTCGGGGCTGTAAGGTGGCACAACAATGTGACCACATTAGCGGGAACGACTAACCGGGCCTTTGGAAAAGTCCCCGCTTAATACCTAATGATGGACACCGTTGGTTCATCGCTGCCTGCAATCGCATCCGGCCATAGCTGGAAACAATTCGTATAGTAGTAGGTAGAGCACAGCTAGGATTGCGGACTAACACCTCTTGTCCGTTTTCCGTCGTCGCAGCATCACATTGCTTTACCTTTCCCCTTTGAAATCCTAAACGCCAATATTACCTGTGACCTACCACGCTGTCGGCCTTATGTCCGGCTCCTCCCTCGATGGATTGGACATTGCTTTTGTCAGGCTGCATAAGGAGGGTGGGGGCTGGCGCTATGAATGGATCGCCACGGAGTGCATACCATACCCGGCGAACTGGATAGACCCTCTGATGGAGGCCAAAGACCTTTCCGTGCCGGACTTCTTAAGGCTTCACACGGCCTACGGGCATTATACTGGGCGTGTCGTCAATGCCTTTCTCGAAAGACATGCGGAAGGTCTTCCCATCGACTTTATCGCCTCCCACGGGCACACGATATTTCACGATCCGGCCTCGGCGACTACCTGCCAGATAGGTGATGGCGCTTCGATAGCCGCGGAAACAGGCCTGCCCGTCATCTCCGACCTGCGCAATATGGACATAGCGCTCGGCGGACAGGGCGCGCCAATCGTGCCCCTCGGTGAGCAGCTGCTCTTCCCGGAGTACGACTACTGGCTGAACCTCGGCGGCATCGCCAATATCACCTACCAGCGCGATGGCGCCTGGACCGCCTTTGATATCTGCGCCTGCAACCAGGTGCTGAATGCCCTGGCAGCAGAAGCCGGCCTGGAGTATGACGCAGGCGGTACGATCGCGGACAGCGGAACGACCGATAGGCAATTGTTGGCTGCGCTCAACCAGGTTGAGTATTTCGGTCGGCCACTGCCGAAATCCCTGGACAATGCCTTTTCGCAAAAAGCGATCCTGCCGCTGATACAGGCGACAGCGCTTAGCCTGCAGGACAAGATGCGAACTGCTGTAGAGCATATTGCAGACCAGTTAGCACCTGCACTAAGCCATAATACTGCGTCCTCACGCATACTGGTCACTGGCGGAGGGGCGCTGAACACCTTCCTTATTAGCCGGCTGAATGCGGTTTGCAAAGCCAAAAACATAAGCCTGGTCGTGCCGGATGACCAGACAGTCCAATACAAGGAAGCCCTGATCATGGCTCTGCTGGGAGCCCTGCGCTGGCAGGGAAAACCCACCGTCCTTCACACAGTCACCGGCGCCCGCGAAAGCAGCATAGGCGGAGCCCTGTGGCTCGGACATAAAAAAGGCTGACGAGGTGCATACTGGTCAGCCATTTGAGTCTGCTGCGGCGGTCGTTCAGACCAATTCCTTAAGCCGTCCCATCTGCACACTGCAAATTGCAAATTGAAAATTGCCTATTGCTCACACCCCTTAGTCCCTTCAAAAGGTATCTATACCAATTTACACCCCCGCCTCTAAAAAAAAAGAGGCCGTCTCATTTTTGTTGAGACGGCCTCTTCACTTCGGTTCTCTTATTTGCTTACAGCTTGCCGGATTTCTTTACAATTTTTGCAAGCCTTCCTTTCAAGTCATCAAACAGCTCGTTGGTAGCATCTTCACACATAGGCTGGATCTTCTTGGGATCCATCACAGGAATGCCTTTAACGGCTGGCACCTTAGATTTTGAAACTGCCGACTCATTAACTCTGAATACTTTATTGCAAGTCTTGTCAAACAACGATATTGTTATGTTGGCCTTTATACCCGTAGCAAATCCCATTGCACGAGATTCAAATTCATAGTCCATTGACACCAACATTACGCCGTCTGCAGTAGGGAATATCTTCGTCATCCTGCATTGGTCCTGTTTGTCTTCACTGATGAGCAGCGTCTTGCCGCCAAAGGCCAGAACAAGCTCTTTGGCCCGCGCATACTGCACGCCCATCACTTTGTTCACGCCTTTGCTCGTATCAAAGAGAACACCCGAGCGAAACTCCCGGTATTCAGTATTGCTTACAACTTCATTGTAGTCCATCATTTCAAAAGGGAAATCCTTTGTGAACTCCAGGAAACGCTCGTAGGCCTTGTCTACCAATGGCTGCAGGTTAAAGCTTGGATCGTTGATCAGCGCTTCTGTCGTGCTACCCAGACCCGTGCCTCCGATTTTCTTGTCGCTATAAAACGCCACCAGGGCCACTTTTTTTGCCTGGGCCATCATTGTAGCCGGTACCAGGATCGCTGTCGACAAGAAAAGAAGGGTTAGTAGGAGTGATTTTTTCATTTATTGTGATTTGGGTGCAAATGTAAGCATTGCAGTCCCGTTTTGTCAGCAGGCTAAGCCAAATATTCGGAAAATCTTGTTTGTTGCAACAACGATTGCCAATCGCAAATTGAAAACTGCCTCAGGCGGCGCCCTGTGGCTGGCACATGAAAAAGGCTGACAAGGTGCAACCTGATCAATTCACAAGCATTACATCTAGATTTGGTTGACCTCGATGCGGAGATCAGTCTGACTGTCCGCCGCGGCGGACTGACCGTCTTGCATGCGTAACGGAATTGGTCAGACCCCCCTTTCAGTCGTTCAGACCAATTCCTCAACCATCCAATCTGCATATTGCAAGTTGCCAACTGCCAACTAACGACTAACAACTAGCCTCTACTACTCCTCCGTCATGTTCTCCACGCTCCCATGGGAGCTGTCGATAGCGTTACCATTGACGATCTTATACAGCGCCTGGGGCTGCCGGTAGATGCTGCTGGCGTATTTATTACCAAGCACGATGACGGTGAAATTATCCTTGATGAAGCGGTAGAAGCAGGTGTTATTGCCATGCCACCAGCCGTTGTGGTAAATGACCTTGTATCCGTCCGGGTAGCAGAGCATCCGCCAACCCAGTCCGTAATTTCTAACGCCCGGCTTCTCAAAGGAACAGGGGCCGTAAGCAAGCTCCATCGTGTTATTGCTTAGCAGCTTATTCTGGTAAAAAGACTGGTCCCAGCGGTACATGTCCTGGACGGTGCTGTAAATGCCCTTATCTCCATAGATGCCGTCCGCGAACATAACAGGCTCACGCGACCAGTTGTACTTGTAGCTAACCGTGGCATTAGCGGGGAAGCCCTTTGCCGGATCAAATACAAAAGTATTGTTCATGCCCAGCGGCTTGAAGATATAATCCTGCATGAACTCCGCATAGGGCGTCTCTGTAACCACCTCAATGACGCGTGCAAGCGTTGCATAGTTGCTGTTGCTGTAATGGAAACGCGTGCCGGGCTTGAATTCCAGCTTGGGCTTGTTGGCAGCCATCAGTGCCAGCATCTGCTCATTATTGATCGGCGTCTTATTGTCCTTCCGGTATTTGCCGTACCAGTGCAGGTAGTCCGGCAAGCCGCTGCGATGGCTGAGCAGCATACGCAGCGTTATGCCTTCGTAAGGGAAGCCTTTGATGAACTGCGATACAGGCGCGTCAATGTCCAGGTACTTTTTCTCATAGAGATACAATATGGCGGCGCCGGTAAATGTCTTGGAAGTAGAGGCAAGCTGCGAAGGTGTGGCGGAAGACCAGGGAATTCCCTGTTCCCGGTTGGCTGTACCGTAATACCGTTCATACAGTATCTGTCCTTTGTAGCCGATCAGCACCGAGCCATTAAAACCCGCCCTTACCTGCGCTCCGTAAAACGAATCCAGGCGGCTGCGTATTTCCTGCCATTGGGGCTTTGTGGTATCGGAGTATGGCAGGGAAACAACGCCGAACTTCCTGGGCTCTTCATGAAACCGGGGCGGGGGAGAAGCTGCAACCTGCCCTCTATCGGAATGGCAGGCTACCAGGCAGATGCTAAGCACCGGCACGGAGAAAACAAAATGAAAAATGCGACGCATAGGCATGGTAATACGGAGGGTCGCAAAATTATGCCCGCACTACGCCCGAAGTGCAAGTGTTTCATTTTTAACATACGCGCGCAAATCATCTATCAGTTCGAAATAGCACGGATTCAGCTGATAGTAACGAC
>Ga0193752_1002915_pt1 | contig 12267 bp, 11 predicted proteins | sample H1c1metaG_FD_144924 | JGI IMG/M metagenome (GOLD analysis project Ga0193752, IMG submission 144924) | Soil microbial communities from a riparian zone of the East river system, Colorado, United States - H1c1 | ecosystem: Environmental > Terrestrial > Soil > Riparian zone | place: USA: East River... | reverse complement strand
TAAATAATCTGTTTGAACTTTCAACGCTTCGCAAGCGCCATAGAGCTTGAGATACTCATCCCCGGCATCAACGGCTATCTGCCATTTCTGCCATTCCCCTTTGGCGTTCCAATTATCCATGTACTTTTTATACAAGGCTTCCTGGTTTACTGTATCTTCACACGGACCTGCCGCGGGTGCCGCCGGTGCCGGTGTCGCCGCCGGATCCTGCGCAAAAACGCTGGTCCCGCTCGCCGCAGCGAACCCGCTTATCAAAACTGCTAATCCCAAAAATCTAAAAATCGTTTTCATCAAACTTCCTCCACCAAAAGTGTGTATTTCCTTAATTATATATCAATATTCGAAACAGGGCATTAATTCCGGTTTCGCGTCAATTCAGATGTTTTTCCCGAAAAATAAGTTGCAAAATTTTGCTGCAGAATAACCCCAATGTATTGAACGCCGAGACTGGACCAAATATCGAGAAAGCTCAATAATCACGTAGTTTTCGGGTGTGTGTCAAGCAAAAAGGACGCATAGCGCAAGAAAACGCTTCAAAACTTTTCGAAGCGTTTTCTTGAACTATATATTTTTGATTTTAACGATGCTGCAGTTGCCGATGCGTTTAGAAGGCGATCGAAACATTGCCTATCTCACCTATCGTTAATTTTCCTTCTTTTTAACGGTTATGATCACCGGCTTGAACATCGGCGGCGGCGGATTAACGGGCTTTTGGTCAACGATCGTTTTTACCTTTTTCGTATAAGCCGGCGCGGGGACCACCTGCGGCTGCGGGGCCATCGTATCTCCCGCTTCGTCCTCGTCCTCTTCGTCGGTGTCGACCGCGGCGGTCGTGATCGCCGGTTGCACTACCATCGACTTCGGTTTAAGCCTGTCAGGTATTGCGGCAATATTTCGGACGCCTTCCTCAAACAAACGGGGCTTCAGCGCTTCATAAACCTTGCCCGCGACGGCTGCCGCATATTTTCCCCGCTCGCTCTGGCCTCGCGTGATCACGACGACCGCATATTTCGGCTTCTCGACGGGCGCAACCGAAGCAAAAAGCCCGAGCCACGAACCCTTGCCGATGCACGAGCCCGTTTTACCGGCGATCCCAAGCCGCGCATCGACGCCACGATGGGCCGTTCCATATTCGGCGGCACCCACCATTCCGGGTAGAACGCCTTCGAATTTCTCGCGCTCGAGCGGGATCTGCTGGCGATAGCGCCCCTGGAAGCTTGTTTTTTCGATCTGTGTACGCGGAACGTGTGGGACAAGGACCTTTCCGCCGTTGGACAGCGCTGAGACCATGACCGCAAGCTGGACCGGGGTTACCTCGGTATCGTCGCCGTGCGAATAGATGCGGCCATTTGTATTTGTATCCGGCAGACGTCCGGCAACCTCGCCCGGCATATTCAGTCCCGTCTGTTCACCAAGCCCGAGAAAGCGCCCGTAAGAATACATGCGCTGCGGACCAAGCCCTTGGCCAACCTTTTGAAAATAGACGTTGCTGGAGAAAGCAAGGGCGCGATCAAGCCCCATCCTGAAATTCTTCGCATTGCGGATCTCACCGTCGCCGTCGATCAGGTCCTCGTTTATTGCGGCGACACCGGTGACCAGTTTAACCGTGGAGCAAGGCCGGTAGCTGTTGCGAATTGCCCAATCCTGGTTGACGATGGTCAGCACTTTTCCGGTCTGCGCCTCCATCACGACAACCATTCCGGCTTTATTGCCGAGTGCATTGATCGCTGCGCTGCGGATCTCGAGATCTTCACCCTCCGTGTTGTCCTTTGCTATATTCGCGACCGTTTCCGTACGCAAACCTCGCTCAAAAGCTAACGCCCGGGCGCGCGCTTCACGAGCAGCCTGCTCGCGCCGGCGTTGCTCAGCCACGATAGCCTGGCGGCGCGCCTCTTCTGCGCGTTTCCGTTCGGCAACCTCGCGTTTGGCGGCAGTTGTTTCCCTGGCGCTTTTCTTCTTTGTATCCTTTTTATCGTCCTTTTTAGCCTGTTGGGTCTTTTTGGCGTCCTTCTTCTTATCCTGTAATCGCTTGGCTTCCTGCTGCTTCTTTTTCTCCTTAGCGGTGAGCGGTTTAGCCTTAGCGTCTTTACGCTTATCTTTTTTGGCATCCTTTGCGCGGCTTTCCGTCTTCTTAGCAACGGGTTTCTTGGCAGAAGATTGTTTTTTTGATTGTGCGTGGAGGCTGGCGGGGAGAAGAAATGTTATTACGGCTAAAGCAAGACAAACCTTTAAAAGGCGGTTTTCGGGATACATCAACTTCATGTTTTACCTCAGGTTAATTAGGACTTTATTGTGATTAAGGGTTAGAAGGCAGCTCTGAAAATTACGAGTACTTCGGTTTACCAGAAAGTTGCCTAAGTGCTACAAAAAACTATAACATTCAAATCGACCGCGAATCAAGACCTTTATAATAAATATTTTCGATAGGAGCCATAAGCCAAATTAATCTCTCTCCGGTGTGGTATAAAATATGAATTTTTTCAACACATTTCGGGGAAGACTGTTAATCATCCTGACCTTTCTCTTGTTGGCCACTCTTGGCACCCAGTACTACCTGAACCTCGTCACGCAGCAGGAGAATGAAACGCAGCGCCAGATGCAGGAACAGGCGCTTGTGGCCGGTATCACCTTGGGCTTCACGAGTATTCCCCTGAAGGACTCGCGGGTACAGGACCTCTTTAATCAAAACGATCAATCCTTTTTCGACGAGGCCACCAAGGAACGGATAAGGGACATTATTATTATCGATAGCGAGTGGAACGTTTACGATAGCCTGAATCCCAATTACTGGCCGGCTGCCGGCGACGACGGAAAGCTTGTATATAAAAAGCTAAAGGACCTGACCGACCTCCCCCCTCTGATGGAGGGCAAGCGGCTCGGCACCGACCTGCAGAACTTCCCGAACCGCAGAACGCGGGAAAACCGGAAGTATGACGACGAGGCGCACGCGATACCGATCGAAACCGACGCGGGCCGATGGTACGTAATGGTGCTTCTCCGAAATGATAAAAAACTGGCCGCTTGGCGCGCCGCCCAGCCGGTGGTTTATACCATGGGCATCCTCCTTATCTCAACACTTATCACCTTCTATCTCGTACTGCGATTCACCCGGCCGATCGCGAATTTGTCCGATGCCGCGCGGCGTGTTGCCGAGGGCGACCTGTGCGTCAGGGTGCCGGACGACAAGCGCTCGGACGAGATGGGCCAGCTTTCCCAGCGTTTTAACGAGATGACGGCCGAGCTCGAAAAAACACGCGAGCTCGAGATCCAATTGCAGCAGGCCGAGAAAAGCGCGGTTGTCGGCAGACTGGGTTCGGCCATCGCTCACGAGATCCGCAACCCGCTCAATTACATAAACTTAACGCTCGACCATCTTCGCTCTAAGTTCGCGCCCGAAGAGGCTGAAAAGCGTGAAACATTTGAGAAACTGACGGCCCAACTAAAAGCAGAGGTCGCGCGAATAAATCAACAGATCTCCGATTTTCTCAACTATTCACGCCCCGCAAAAGCAAACCTGCAGCCGATCGATGCGCGTGAGGTTATCGACGATTCGCTGCGCATTGTCGAAGGCCAGGCGGCGGAGAACCATATAAAAATAGGCCTGATCGAGCATGAGAATGTATCGAAGATAATGGGCGACCCGGAATTTCTGCGGTCGGTCTTTAATAACCTCTTTATCAACGCGCTCCAGGCCATGGGCGCCGATGGCGGGCATCTCAATATAAAGATCGCTCCGGATGACACGGGAGATTTTGTCCGCTTCGAAATTTCGGACACCGGCAAGGGCATCCCCGCCGAAAATCTCTCCAAGATATTCGAGCCGTATTTCTCGACGAAGGAAACGGGCACCGGACTCGGACTCGCGATCGTTCATAAGATCGTTGAAATTCACAACGGGAAGATCCGCGTCGAATCGACAGGGGGCACGGGGACGCGGTTTTTGGTCGAACTGCCGGCTGCGAAAAAGAGTGATAAGATTGAAAACGCAATATGAGCAGAAAAAGCATTCTTGTAGTAGACGACGAAAAGAGCCAGCGCGAGATCCTGGAGATGATCCTCTCGGGCGAGGGCTATGACGTAACGACCGCGAGCTCGGGTGAGGCGGCGATGAAGTTTGTCGAATCTCGCCGGTTCGACCTCGTTCTTACCGATCTGAAGATGACCGGGATGGACGGGCTCGAGCTGCTAAAGGAGCTTACCAACTATGACAAGTCGATCATTGTCATACTTTTAACGGCCCACGGTTCGGTCGATTCGGCCGTGGATGCGCTTCGGCTTGGCGCCTTCGATTACCTGCAGAAACCCTATGACAGCGCAAAGCTTTTAGAGACCGTTTCACGAGCACTGAAAAAACTCTCGACGCTCGACACCGAGATCGTTTCCGTCTCGCCCGAGATGGACAAGGTCAAAAAGCTTATCCTGAAGATCGCGAAATCGAATTCGACCGTGCTCATACGGGGCGAGAGCGGCACCGGCAAGGAGCTTATCGCGCGCTCGATCCACAAAAACAGCTTGCGCTCGAACGAGATCTTCCAGGCGGTAAATTGCGCGGCGATCAACGAAAACCTGCTCGAGTCCGAATTGTTCGGCCACGAAAAAGGCTCGTTTACCGGCGCGATCGCCGAGAAAAAAGGACTTTTCGAGGTTGCGGACGGCGGAACGTTGTTCCTGGATGAGATCGGCGAGCTCGATATCTCGCTACAGGCAAAATTGCTCCGCGCGCTGCAGGAAAGGCAGATCAGGCGGGTCGGCGGGATCAGGGAGATCGATGTCGATGTGCGAGTGGTCGCCGCGACGAACCGTGACCTGCTGAAAATGGCCGAGGAAAAACGCTTTCGCGAGGACCTCTACTACCGGTTGAATGTTCTTTCATTAGAACTGCCGCCCCTGAGAACGCGCCGCACAGATACACCGGTTTTGATCGAATATTTTCTAAAAAAACACACACGCGGCACCGAACGCAAGATAACGATCGATACACCGGCGAGGAAAACGCTCGAAGATTTCTCGTACCCGGGCAATGTGCGGCAGCTCGAATCGGCGCTGGAGCGGGCGATCCTCTTATGCGAGAACGATACGATAACGATGGAAGACCTTCCGCCCGAGATGTCGCAGACGACCGCCGCGGCATCGGGCGACCTTTTCAAACTTCCACCCGAGGGCGTCAATTTTGAGGACGTCGAGCGAAGCCTGATAATGCAGGCGATGGACCGCACCGATAATAACATCACAAAATCCGCCAAGCTGCTCGGGCTCACCTTCCGCACGCTTCAATACCGGCTCGAGAAATTCGGTGTCAAAAAGGACGGGGCGGGAACCGAAGAGGAAGACGAATCGTAAACGGATGATTGTTGATTGTTAATTGGGAGAAGACATTTTCATGTTGTTTCGTGTGTTCGTGGTTTTCTTCATAAGATCGACCTTCGGTTCATTAACAATTAACCATTAACTATCAACTAATCTATGGAATGGTTTTCGACAATTAGCCTCGCGCTCGGCACCGCATGGACCTCCGGCATCAATCTGTATGCGACGGTTGCCGTGCTCGGGCTGCTGCAAAGATTGGGCGGCACGCACCTTCCGGGCGGGCTGGATGCGCTGGACAACTGGTGGATAATCGGCGTCGCGTCCTTTCTTTACATCGTGGAGTTTTTCGCGGATAAGATCCCGTATCTCGACAGCGTCTGGGACGTTATCCATACCTTTATACGAGTGCCGGCCGGAGCCGTGGTGGCATATGCGGCGACGAATCAAACCGACCAGACGGTAAATATAATTGCTACGCTGATAGGAGGCGGACTCGCGCTCTCGTCGCACGGAACAAAAGCCGCGCTCAGGGCCGGGGCTAATTTCTCGCCTGAACCCGTTTCCAACTGGGCGCTTTCTATAATCGAGGACTTTATCGCGTTCGTCGGGTCTCTACTGGCGGTATTCGCACCGGTAATTATTTCCATCGTATTGGTCCTGTTCGTGTTATTTTTCCTGTGGTTCTTCCCGAAGGTCTACCGGGCCGTGAAGAGAATATTTATCGCGATCGGCGCATTTTTCCGCGGTGAAACTTTTAAAGAAGTTGCGCGCAAGGCGGGGTAGGCAAGTACGTTCTATTACCGGAATTCCATTTTCAGGAGAATAGTAATGAACCGACTTACGATCTTTGTGATCCTTCTCGTCTCGATCGGTACGGCATGTGCTGACGCAGGCACAGCCCTTGATTCCAACGCCAGCAGCAATAAACCCGCATCAATATCGCAGGTGCCCGCCCCGCTTATGGCCGTTACGGATACGGATGCCGTCAACAAACAGAACGAGGCTACGGTGGTCCCGCAGGAAAGAAAAATTATTCGGAACGGCGAGCTTACCCTCGAAGCGGCGGTCCCGGAAGAAACACAGCGTGCGATCGGCATCATAGTCGAAAGCAAAGGCGGTTTCGTCGTCGAATCGCAGCAAAGCACCAACGATCTGAGTTCCTCAACCCGCGATACCGTCACGATGAAAGTGCGCGTTCCGGCCGAGAAATTTACCGAAACGGTCGAAGAGGTACGCAAAACCGCTGCCCGCGTGGTGGTTGAAACGGTCAAAGGACAGGATGTGACCGAGGAATTTGTCGATATCGAGGCGCGCCTTAAGGCAAAAAAACAGCTCGAAGCGCAGATGATGGAGATAATGAAGCGGGCCGGCTCAGTCGAGGATGCGTTAAATGTGCAGAAAGAGCTGGGGACCGTGCGCGCTGAGATCGAGCAGATCGAGGGAAGAAAACGGTTTCTCGAAAATCAAGCGAGCTTGTCCACGATCAATATCCGTATCCAGACACCGGCCGCGATCACGGGGAGTTCGAAAGGGTTTTTGTACCGGCTCGGGGAAGCAGCGAGTACGGGTTTCAACGGCGCGCTGACTTTTGTGCTGTTTTTGGTTACCCTGTTGATAGCGATCCTTCCGTTTTTGTTATTGATCGTTCTACCGTTGACCCTGCTTGGCAAATATTTGTTGAAGAGGCAGCGTCGTGCTCAAAGCATAGTGGAGATCGCACGGGAGGAAATAAAAACGGATTGATCAAATGATACTACCTTTTAGAATACTGGCGGTGATCCTTCTAGGGGTCGCCGTATTTTTCTGGTACCGGGATGAGAGCGACTGGGCTTTCGCCGGTGTTGTCTGTGCCTCAGCTGCCTATTTCCTCGCGATGAGATTTCAGATGAAGGAGCGAGTCCGGCAGGCTGACGCGGAAGCTGCGGGCGAATACGACAACGATGCTGAGGAGGCCGTCCCGGGCGACCAATAACAGGCCATGAAAATAACCCTCGCCACATTCGGATCCTTAGGCGATCTTCACCCAAAGATCTCTCTCGGCCTCGAGCTTAAAAGCCGCGGGCACGATGTAACTGTCGCCGCGATGGACTTCTACCGCGAGCGGATCGAAGCCGAAGACCTTACATATGCATCGATGCGCCCGCATTTCGACATGGAAGACCGCGACCTCGCGGTCGAGCTCATGGACCTCAAAAAAGGCCCCGAGACGATGATGAAAAAGGTCCTCTTTCCGAACTTGCGGGGGATGTACGACGATCTGACTGCCGCTGTCGAAGGACAGGACCTGCTGATAACCGGCGAGGTAGTTTATGTGGCCGACTCCGTTGTAGCAAAAACGGGCATCCCGTGGATATCGACCTCGCTCGCGCCCCTCTCGTTCTTCTCCGCGTCGGACCCGAGCGTCTATCCGACCGTCGAATGGATGGACGCCCTGCGATTCCTGCCGTCTTTTTTTCATAAAACTATTTTTTCGATCGCAAAAACAACAATTGGCGGGTGGCTGGGGCCTTACCGCGAATTCAGGCGCGAGATCGGCCTTTCGGAAGATCATGAGCCGGTCTTCTTTGGGAAAAATTCTAAACTGCTCCACCTCGCGCTGTTTTCAAAGGTCCTTGCAAAACCGCAGCCCGATTGGCATCGGCCAACGCTGCAAACCGGGTTTTGTTTCTACGACCGCGCGAGCGATGCGAACACGCTCGAGCCGGCACTTGCCAAATTTCTCGACGCAGGCGAACCACCCATTATTTTCACTTTGGGCTCGGCTGCCGTAATGGATGCGCGCGATTTTTTTGAGGAAAGCGCAAAAGCCTCGCGAATTCTGGGCCGCCGCGCCGTTCTTCTCTACGGCGAGTATAATAACCCGCCAAAGGGGTTGGACGGGAACATCGTCGGGTTCCCGTACGCCCCCTATTCGCTTGTGTTCCCAAGGGCTGCGGCCGTTGTTCATCAGGGCGGCGTAGGCACGACCGCGCAGGTCTTGCGCGCCGGCGTGCCGCACCTGATAATGCCGTACGGGCATGATCAGCCGGACAATGCGGCCCGGTGCAAGCGCCTGGGTGTCGCGGAGATCGTACGAAGGAATAGTTATAATGCGGAGAATGCCGCGAGCGAGTTGAAAAAGCTGCTCACTGACGCCGCTTACCGTGCAAATGCGGCCGAGGCAAAGAGCATCATAGATGGCGAAGGCGGCGTAAAAATAGCGGTTGACGCTATCGAAAATATTTTGAAGAAATAAGCATTGCGAATAGAATAAGTCTTGAAATGCGACCAATAAAAACCAGTATGAAGACACTTAAGCTTCTTGTATTATCCATCGTGGCGGTCTGTTTATTGAGCTCTATAAGCTTTGGCCAGCTAACGAAAAAGCCATCGCCATCACGCTCCGGCCGCGAAGGCATGAAAGCCACTCCAAATTCGGCAAAGCGTTTTTTGAATGTGATAAAAACAAAGGCCGATTTCGACGCGATGGCCCGCGTCTATAACGCAAAAACGCCGTACGCGCTGCCGCACGCAATGTTCGTTATCGACCGGAAAAACAAGAAGATCTTTTACGTGAATTCGCAAATGTACCGGTTTCACCAGGACTTTGCCAATGCCCAGTACCTGACGCTGAAGCGTAGCGCCGAGTTTTTCAAAGAGGTCTATACAAACGATAAAAGGCCCCTGATCGTCGGTACGATCGCATGGCAGGCGCCGGTGCAGAAATACACGTTCGAATTCTGGGAGGGCGATACGATCCCCGGCAAACTGGTCAAGGAAGCCTACGACCTCATCAACAAGACCTTTTTTACCGAGGTTTTTTTCAAACCCAACTCCATCAGGCACGAAGACAACACTGCCGATCTGAACCTGCCGAAGGTAACCTCTGACGATATCTCGCGCAATCAGGCATATCTCGGTATGAACACCGCTGTACGCGCGGGCCGGGTCCACATAATAGACAAGCTCGATGATACGGTCGAGATCGGCTACAACGAGATCGTGATCCTGAGAGAGCTGCCGCTGGATCTGCCGCCAGTGTCGGGAATTATCGTTTCGCAAATGTCTTCGCCGCTATCGCATGTAAACCTTCTCGCGAAGGGTTGGAATATCCCGAATGCCTACATCAAGAATGCCCACGAGCTTTTCAAGGAATGGGACGGTAGATGGATCGAGCTATCGACCTCGCTTACGGATTACAAGGTGAAAGCCTGTCTCAAAGATTGCCTTGATAAAAAGGATGCACTTGAAAAAGCCCAGGGCCGCATATTCAAGTCGCCCGTCTCGAACATTGCGGTCACAAAACTGGCGTCGCTTAGCGAGATGCGCAAGAAGGACAGCGTTATTTACGGAGGGAAAGCCGCAAATCTTGGCGAGCTGATGCATGGAAAGCTTCCCGGTTTTGAGGTTCCCGACGGATTTGGTATCCCGTTCGTCTATTACAAGCAGTTTATGGAGGCAAACGGATTTGATAAAGATCTGGAGGTCTACCAAGACACGAACGAATTTGTTCATAACCCCTCAGTACGAAGGAAAAAACTCGAGGAATTCCGTGGGAAGATCCAGGCGGGCAAGATGGACGAAAAACTCCGGGCGGATATTATTGAAACCTGGAAGACCATGCTCGGGAGCAAGCCGGTTTTTATTCGCAGCTCGTCAAACGCCGAAGATACCGGTAAGTTCAGCGGAGCGGGCCTTTACTCGAGCGTTCTGAATGTCACCCACGAGGACAAGATCATCGAGGGCGTAAAGACGGTTTGGGCGTCGATCTGGAACTACGCCGCATACGAGGCCCGCGAGCGCAATTTTGTCGAGCATCGTGACACTTATATGGCGGTGATGGTGCAGGTCGGTATCGATATGGACGCCGGGGGCGTGATGATAACGAAGGACCCGTTTGACGCGCAAAACAAGGGCGCGGTTTACATGAGCGCCACTTTCGGCCACAACCTGAGCGTTACAAACCCCGGTGAAGGAGTCGAGGAAGGAAAGAAACGTCCGATCCCAGAGCAGATAATATTTACACCTCGGTCGAATTCAGTTACGGTGCTGACGCGCTCCGATCAGGACACGATGTTCGTGCCCGGAAAAGACGGCGATCTTGTTCCGGTGGCGTTCGACAACAAGCGCCGCGTGCTTGGCGATCTGGTAGCCCGGCGGCTCGTCAAGGTAGCGAACGATATCAAAAAGCTCTTCGGCGGTGTCGAACAGGATATCGAATGGGGTATCATGAAGGACAAGATCTATGTCGTTCAGGCCCGTCCGTATATCGAAAAGAAATAGGTATTTTATGAGTAAATTATTGATAGTCGGCTGCATAGCATTGGCTGCTGCCGGCTGCGGTAACAGCGCCTCGCAGATGGCGATAAGCAACAACGCGAACCAGGCACCCACGCGTAATGAAAAGACCCAGTCGGCTGTCGTTCACACCACTGAGAACCAGACCCCGCCTGCTTACAGCAATACAAATGCGAACACGAACGCCACGGCGAGTCCCGGCGGAAAGTCGAAATGGACGCAGAGCGGTAATCCCATCGACGCGAAAAAGTTCGATGCCGATATTGCCATCGCCGAGAAATTGCTGAAATCGAAGCCGAACGATTCTCCCGCCAAAAAGTCGGTGTCCGAAGCTTATTTCGCCCGGGGATTTGCGCTTACCGAGGCGCGGCAGTATGCATCGGCGCTTGGCGATTTTCGCAAGGCGATGAAATACGACCCGAATAATGAACAAGCGAAGGAATGGATCGACCAGATAATTTCGATCTATAACAGCATCAACAAGGAATTCCCGAAAGAAGGCGAGGAACCTCCCGCGCTTCCCTTTACGGAAGAAAAGAAGCCATGAAGAACTTTCTGAAATTATTTACGCTCGCCGTCTTTCTGGTCATATTGTCCTATGCGGCATCTGCGCAAACGCGCGTAACCTTTGCCCGCGGCGCCACTACAAAGGTCGTAAGCGGTCAGATGTCCGGGTTCAAGTCAGAGCGTGTTTATTTGATCCGCGTGAGGCAGGGGCAGACGTTAAAGGTAGAGCAAATGGGACGATCAAATCCCGTGTCGATCTATATCCAGAACCCCAACGGCGAAGACGCCACCGATATGGACCTGTCCTGCCACAGCACTCACCGGATCTCGCCCACTACTCGCGGGGATTACCGTGTAACAGTCACGGAATGTAAGAAGGCCGATCCTTGGCGGGGAACGTACAGGATACGGTTCGCCGTTAGTTTTGTGCCCCGCTAGACAAAAACCCCTTATAAAAACTAAACTAAATCTTTTGTGCTAGCGCGCAATTTATCAGCATAACGGAGATCAGTATAGTTTTATGGCACTTTCGGCTAACGATATAAGAAAAGGCATGGTTATTTTGTTTGAGGGAACGCCGGCAAAAGTGATGGAATTTCATCATCACACGCCCGGCAACCTTCGCGCGATGGTACAGACGCGGCTTAGAAACCTGCTCACGGGCAACTCGTTCGAACATCGCTTTCGCTCGAACGACACGCTGGAGCGCATCACGCTCGAGCAGCACAAGATGGAATACCTCTATTCGGACGGTTCTCATCACCATTTCATGAACACCGAGACCTACGAACAGGTTGCGCTGACCGAGGACGAACTCGGCGACGCGGCGCAGTGGCTGATGGCCGGGCTCAAGATCGAGGTCGAATTCTATAACGGAACGCCGATCGGGGTTGCGCTGCCGGCATCGATGGAACTCGAGGTCGTTGATTGCGAACCGGTCCTGAAAGGCGCCACGGCGTCGAATTCGAACAAACCGGCTACGCTCGAAAACGGCGTTACGCTCCAGGTGCCGCCCTTCATCGTTCAGGGCGAGCGGATCAAGGTTAACCCCACCGAGGCTAAATATATAGAAAGAGTAAAATAATCGCCGCAGTTCGTGCTAAAATTCGAAGAGTCTCGTTTATTTACGGGGCTCTTTCGAACTTTTAAATGTTTTTTCTCTACAGTCTTCTTTTC
>Ga0193752_1002914_pt1 | contig 12269 bp, 6 predicted proteins | sample H1c1metaG_FD_144924 | JGI IMG/M metagenome (GOLD analysis project Ga0193752, IMG submission 144924) | Soil microbial communities from a riparian zone of the East river system, Colorado, United States - H1c1 | ecosystem: Environmental > Terrestrial > Soil > Riparian zone | place: USA: East River... | reverse complement strand
CGCCGATTGGCCGCGCGCGCGGCTCGAGTTCGCGGTCAATCGCTTGCTGTATCGCCAGACCGAGCTGCACGAGCTCGGCCACTGCTTCGGTTTGCGCCACGACTTCGGTGCGAGCGCGGATAGCGATCACTATCGCGACGAGTACTACTCGCTCGCGACCAAGTTCCCGCTGCCGAGCCCGGAGGACTTCGACAAGGACGGGACCCAGGGCCTCTCCGAGCCGGAGTCACGCGCTTACGAAAGCGCCTATACCGACGTGCGCGCCGAGCGCGAGAAGGCGGGCATCGACGGCGCGATGAGCTCGTCGGTGATGGAGTACACCGCGAACTGGTACGAGCGTCTGCAACCGCTCGGCAAGTACGACAACGCGGCGATCGCATTCACGTACGGCGACATGGTCGAAGCCTACGCCGGCGACAAGTCCGGCACCGCCCAGCGCGAGATGATCAAGTACTTCCAGGGCGGAGAGGTGTGTGAGACCGATTCGGATTGCCCCTACGCGGCTGACGGTTCGGGCGCCGACAGCATGCTCGACGCGAACATGCAGAACGGCATCACGCAGCACTGCATCGCGAATCCGCGAGTCTCCGGTGCGAAGATGTGCTCGAGCATCGATGACGAGCTCGGCGACAGCGAGACGCGCGGTGGCTTGCTCAAGCCGCTGCGCTATCGCTTCTGCACGGATGAGCGCGCCGACACGACGCTCGCGTGGTGCAATCGCTTCGACGAGGGCGAGAATTACCGCGACATCGTGCGCAACATCGAAGAGTCGTACGACCGCATGTACATCTTTTCGGCGTTTCGGCGCTATCGCGCGAAGTGGGACGCGAGCACCTACACGGATGCGCTGCTCGGCCGCCGGCTGAACATCCTGCAGAACGTGTATCAAAACCTCGCCTACGAGTACGCGAACAACCCGGGCTTTCGAGACGAGACGGGCCCGTTCGGGTTCTACGATCAGTTCTTGGCGACGACCGACATCCTCAACTTCTACGCGCGCATCCTCGCGCAACCGAGCATCGGTTCGTATCGCTACCAGCCCCAGACCTCGACCTATCAGTTGTGGTCGTACTCGCAGAACGTGCCGAGCACCCAAGTGTCACTCCCGCTCGGTTTGGGTCGCTACTTCTACTCCGACTATCAGTCGGGTCTGACTGGGATCGAACGGCTCGAGCGCGTCGGTACGTTCTTCGACAAAGCGCGTGTGATCGAGTTGCTCGCCGAGCGCGGCACGGCGCCGGACTACACGCGCGACGTCGCGTTCTTCTCGAACTTCTACGACCTGTTCCCGAATGAGATGCAGCAGATCTTCACCGGGATGATCCGCGGCTATCCGCAGGCTTACATGCCGCGGCTCGTGTGCGACGGCGCTCCGCTCGGTCAGGGCTGCGCGACGCCTCGCATCGTGTACATGGACTTCTATCGCGGCGATTGCAGCAAAGCTGCGACTTGCCGGCCGAACCCGGCCGAGACCACGTACGCGAACCTGCCGGTGTTGGACGGCGGTGCCAGTCTGACCTTGCAGATCTACGCCGCGCTCTACGGCCTCGCGTACTTCCCCGTGTACTTCGACACCACATTCCAAAATCAGTTGTTCGTGTGCATCGAAGGCCAAGCGGATTGTTATCAACCGTCTACGAACGCGGTCGAGAATCGGGACTTCGTGCGCTACACGAGTCCACGTTACCGGCGCACGTTCGTGGCCTTCCAAGTCGAACCTCGCGAAGGTGTCGCCGAACAGACGTCGATCGGCTTCGCGATGGTCAAGGAGGCGTACGAGCTCGATATCGCGCTCTCCGCCTTACGTAAGATGAAAGATGGTCCCGAACCGAACTCGGTTGCGAACTTGAGTCCGGATGATCTGAGTCTCGTCGCGCAAGTGAACTACGTGTTGCCGACTACGCCGACAGGTATTCAGGAGGAGCTGGACCGCATTCAAAACCGCATCGTCGACCTCGAGTCTTTCCTCAACCAAATGATCGAGATCCAAAGAAGCTCCGGCATCCAAGGCATCTCGTACTTCACGAATTGAGGAGGCGCGTCATGAACAGCATCACAAAAATCATGTACGTGTCGCTCGCGGGTCTGCTGGCGATGTCGGCGGCGTGCTCCGAAGAGCAACCGCAGATCAGCCGCGTCCAGACGAACCTCGTCGAGAAAACGATCTTCGACGGGGAGTGGTGGTACTCGAGTACGGCGATCGACGTCAGCTACGACGAAGCGTTCGTGTTCAACTCGGCAAACGCGTTCGCGCCGTTCAGCGGCTCGATGTCGACCGACTACGCGCTCGACTACAACCGCGGTGGCCCGAACGTGCTGGGCACGCCGGCGTATTCGTTCCCGATCGCGCGCGTTCGCTTCGTGGTCGACGAGAAGTTCCTGTTCGCGTACCGCTCGTACGAGCTGGTCGCGGGCGGTAACGACGACGCACACGACGCGAGCTTCCTCGGCCAGCCGCTCGCGGTCTTCGCGATCGACGACCACGTCGACGTCCGCAAGGAATACGACGAGGTCACCGGCGAGACGAGCAACGTCACGTCCGAGAACACGACCGATCGCAAGTGGTACGAGCGGAAGTTCATGCGCGTCGACTGGTCGCGCAACCTGCTCGAAGACTTCTCGGCGAACGACGTTCAGGCGAACGAGCTCTTCACCGCGTTCCGGCGCGAGTCGATGCCGTTTTTCGTTCAGTCCGGAGCGCATTCGGACTTCCCGAAGAACTATCAACCGCAGTTCATCCGCGTCGGCGACGACGAGGACTACGCGCGCAGGGACGAGTGGGATCTCGACAAGGACGAAGACACGGTCCACTACATGTCCTTCGTCACGCAGGAAGCGTGGTCACCGCAGGGCTCGTGTTTGACCACGGGTGGCGTGTGCGCGAGCGCGACTGCGACGATGCGCAATGCTTTCTTGCGCGTGCCGCCGAATCACGAGTACGCGGTGCTGACCGAGACGAACAACGAGTTCGATCGGTTCGGCTTGTTCCGATCGCATCAGCCGAGCTACGCGCGCGGCGGTGCCGACACCGCGGTGCAGCACAAACATTGTGCGCGCGATTCCGACTGCGGTCCGGGTGGCGCTTGCGACACGGCGCAGCGCCGAGCGGCGGATTGTCAGGCGCAAGGCAAGACCAACACCTGCCGCGTCGAGCAGAACATCTGCGTCGGTGGCCTGACGGAAGATCAGGGTGAGACCGACTTCCTGAATTACTACGTCTCGCGGCTCAACCTGTACTCGGATTCGTTGACGGCCCAGACCTGCCAAGAGGACTGGGAGTGCGACGGCCGCTACGGGCAGGTCTGCGACAAAGACGATCCGAAGAAGTGCCTCGGCGTCGAAGGTTCGCAGTGCGACCTCGCAGCCAAGCGCTGCACGTTGCCGCTCGACCAGCGCAAGGTGCGCCCGGTCACGTTCACTCTCACGGAGAACTTTCCGCCGTACCTCGTGCGGCGTGCGTTCGACGCGATGGGTCAGTGGAACGAATCGATGATGCGGGCTCAGCGTGCGACGCGCGGTATCCTGCCGTTCGATCAGTCTCGCTGCGGTGCAGGCGGCAACGACGTCTGCGACACCGACCTGTCGTCCACGGCGCAGATCGCGTGTCAGAACGACGACCCGACGTCGTATTGCTTTTGCGGTTCGCCGGAAGACGTCGATGGCAAGGGTAAGTGCCGCCAGGGGTACGATCCGTTCGAGAAGCCCGAAGACGCGAAAGCGCGCGGCATTCCGAATCCGTACGACTGCTACATCGATGGTGCTCCCGACGTGAAGAACCCCACGCGGTACGAGGACTACACGCGCGAAGCCGCGTACTCGTACACGTTCAAGGGCAAGGAGTGCGTCCTCACGTTGCGCGCGAACAGCTGCGACAAAGATTCGAAGAAGCCGTGCGAAGAGCTCGGCGACTTGCGCTACCACTTCATCAGCCACTTGCAGCACGGTGGCGCGGGCTTCGGTGGTGTCGCACAACCGCTCAGCGATCCAAAGACGGGCGAGCTCATCGTGTCGACGGCGACGTTGGCTTCAGAGAGTATCGAGACGATCGGCACGCTCGCCTCGCAGTTCTTCCCGGTGTTGCGCGGCGACGTTCCGGAAGACACCTATTTCACGGGTGAAAACATTCGCGGCTACTACGGCCGCCTCGGCCAGGTCCAGCATCCGGTCGCGACCGTGCCTTCGAATACGTCGGGTAACGAGATTCGCGACGACTCACGTCCGACGCGCGACGACTTCGATGCAGCTGCAGCGCAGACCGACGCGGTGAAACAACTGCAAGACCGCATGGAGCGCGTCGCAGCGAAGACAGAAAAGCTGAGAGGCCAGGAAGGTCGCGCCGCAACCTTCTCCGGTCGTAAGGCTGCGCTCAAGGGCAAAGCGATCGACCAGCAGCTCGCCGGTGCGTTGGGTGAAGCGCTGAAGTCGCCCACGCCGCTGACGGCTGCAGGGTTACCTCAGGGCAACGGTACCGCGCTCGATGCGCCGATGGCCGAGCTCGAGCAAGAGCGGCAGCGCCGGCAGGCGATGTCCTCGCGCAACATGGATGTCTTCGAGGGCCAGATCTACAACTCGCAGTACTACCGGTACTTCGCGGATCGGTTCAAAGGTCGTTCGACGCAGGAAGCATCGCTGCGCATGCAGCAGGCATACTTCCGCGGTGTCACGCTGCACGAGCTCGGTCACGTGCTCGGGTTGCGTCACAACTTCGCGGCCAGCCTCGACCGCAACAACTACCCCGACGCCTACTTCTCGATCGCGGTGAAGTCGCCGCTGCCGAACATCCTCGAGTACGACGACGCGGTGCACGGCGGTAACGGCGACGGTGAGGTCATCGGCGAAGAAGCGCAGAAGTTTGCGCGCGAGCTGCGCCTTGCGCGCGAAGAGCGCCTGCAACAAGGCTCGGGCAACGTCATGACCGCGTCGGTCATGGACTACAACGCGAACCTGTCGGACTACTCGGGCCTCGGCCGGTACGACCGCGCCGCTGCGGCGTTTGCCTACTTCGGTAAAGTCGAAGCCTACGACACGGGCGATCCAGAATTGGATCCGAGGGGCGCTGCGGATACGTTGCCGCTCGCGTTTTCGGATCTCGAGCGGCCCGATCTCTACCGGCGCGAGTTGTGGTCGTACTACCGCGGTGGCGAGTCGTGTCAGACCGACAACGATTGTCCAAACCGTGCGGGACGCGAAGTCACTGCGTTCCAGTCGATCAGCCAGCGTTGCGTCGCCAATCCACGCTTGCCGGTTCGGGGCTCGGGTTGCTCCGGTGCGGGCGCATGTGTGTGCTCGAACTTCTACGACGACTTCGATGCCTACCAAAACGGTACGGCGTACCGTGGTCGCGCGGAGACAGCGAAGTACGCTCCCGTGAAGTACCTCTACTGCCACGACAATCGCCTGAGCGATTTGAGCTGGTGCAGCCAGTCGGACGCCGGTGAGTCGTTCCAAGAAGTCGTCGAACACTATCGGCGCTCGTGGCGTGAGCGCTATCCGCGCGCGTACTTCCGAAACTTCCGCGCGTCGGGTCCGGCGAAGGGCTCGTCGTACGACACCGTCGTCGAAGCGGTGAAGATCTATCAGCACATGTTCTTCCGGCAGAGCTTCGATGGGCCGGAGTACCGGTCGCGGCTCGGTTCACTTGGGTATCTCGATCAGCTGTTCGCTTCATCGGCGACGCTCGATTGGTTGGCCGAGATCATCGGCACGCCGGATGTCGGGTCGTACAAGCTCGACACCGCAGCGAACATCTATCGTCAGATCAGCCCGGAGCCGGGTGCAGACGGTAGCGATCTCGATCTAGGCGTCGGTCAGGGCTACTACCTGTGGAGTCAGTATCAGACAGGGCAGAACGGCTTCTTCCGCTTGGAGCGAGCCGGCACGTTCTTGGACAAACTGCTCGCGATTCAAGCGATCACGAAGCGCGACTGGGGTCTGACCTACCAGGTCGATGAGTTCTATTACGTCAACTTCTTCGACGTGTTCGAGAAGGAAGTCATCGACATGTTCGGTGGCTTGATCATGCGCAATCCACGCCAATACGCGCCGCGCGTGGAAGACGGCACGCTGACGTACTTGAGCTCGTTCCGGCAGGACAGCCGCGGGAACACTGACACTACGTATCCGGCACCTGCGGTGGACGGAACGGACACCGAGGTCTTGCGCGACATCGCGACGATCGAAGCGCTGTCGGAGTTCCCGGTCTATTACGACACGTCGTTCGAGCAGCGGTTGTTGGTGTTCAAGCTCGGAAGCGGCGACGGCTACACGATTCCGACGACGCGCAAAGACGGAACGCCGACCTGCAAGGATGGCGACGCGAACTGCCCGCTCCCCGACTACATCGTCTACGACAGCGATCGGTTGCACACGTCGTACGTCGCAGTCGTGGTCGATCCGGAGGAGACCGGGAAGATCGACGAGCAGCAGTTGGCGTTCCAGCTGTTGAAGGGTTTGAGCGTGCGCCAGGCGCGGTTACGCGAGCTGCGTGCGAACACGGCCCGCACTGCGGACGAGCAAACGGAGTTCGAGCGGCTGGCGCCGGGTGTCGAGCGAGACGAGAGCTACCTCGAGTACTTGATCGAGCTCGAGCGGCAGCTGGGTATCAGCTCGTACTTCTTCTGAGATTGCGTAGGCGAGGGCGGGCGGCGAATGCGTCGCCCCCCTGCCCCCCTGTCCACCGACGCAGTTTAATGCACGTTCGGATCGCCGGCGCTCAAGTGACGCAGCTTGTCCGGGTTGCGCGTGATGTACATCGCGATGACCTTGCCGTCGGCAATCTCCAGCGCGGTGGTTTGCAGCGCGCCATCCGCCTCGAGCGTCACAAATCCAGGCAATCCGTTGATGAAGCCGTACTTCACGAGCTGAGACTTCTTCGTCTTGAACAGGCGCGCGAGCCCTTCGTGCAGCTGCACCACCGCGTCGTAGCCGACGATCGGCTCGAGCGCTGCGCTCCGCTTGCCGCCGCCATCCGAATGCACGACGACGTCTGCCGCGAGCATGGACTGCAATGTCTGCATGTCTCCGTTGCGCGAGGCCTCGAAGAACGCCGAGGCGAGCTCCATGCCGCGCTGCTTCGGTAGCTCGTAGCGCGGTCGCGTTGCACGCAGGTTGGTTCGTGCGCGGACTGCGAGCTGGCGAACCGTGTTTTCTTCGCGCCCGAGTGTCTCCGCGATCTCTTCGAACTCCAGCCCGAACACGTCGTGCAACAGAAACGCGGCGCGCTCGAGCGGAGACAGGCGTTCGAGCGCGACCATCAACGGCAACGTCACGTCGTCGATCTCGTCGTCCTCGTTCTCCACGAGCGGCTCCGGCAACCAAGCGCCCACGTAGGCGGTCCGACGTCGTTGGGCGGACTTCAAGACATCGAGACAGAGGCGAGTCACGACGCGGCGCAAAAAGCCTTCGGGCTCGCGCACCACGTCGCGATCGGTCGCGAGCCAGCGGATGAACGCCTCTTGCACGACGTCCTCCGCGTCCGCGACTGAACCCAGCATGCGATAGGCGATGCGAGTCAGCCGCGGGCGCAGCGGATCGAAAGTGGTCGCGGCATCTTCGTTCGTCATGTCAGCCCAGGTCAGCAACTTCAGGCTGCGTCGCGCTGCGCCTTCGCCGGTGGACCCAGGCGAAACCCGACACCGAGTCGATTGTAGCTGTTGATCACGCCGATCAGGAGCGTGAGCTGCACTTGTTCCTCTTCGTTGAACTGCGCTTTCACTTGCTGATAGACGTCGTCGGGTGCGTGGGTCGCGGCGACGAGCGTGAGCGCGTCGGTCCACGCCAGCGCCGCTCGTTCGCGGTCGGTGTAGAGCGGTGTCTCGCGCCAGGCATCCAGCATGAACAAACGCTCTTCGGTCTCACCGCTCTGGCGAGCCTCGCGCGTGTGCATGCTGAGGCAGATGGCGCAACCGTTGATTTGAGATGCGCGAATCTTCACGAGATTCGTCAGGTTCTTTTCGAGGCCGGAGTTCACCACGGTGGTTCCGAACTCGGCGAGCATCTGCATCAACTTCGCGGACGTGGCAAAGGGATTCAATCTGGGCGACATGGTCATTTTCCTGGTGTTTGGGGTCGTTACGTACAGGACGAGGCCCCCGAGGCCGGAGTGACATGCCGCCGAGATTTTTTTGCGAGCGGTGCGCGACGACTAGTACTACTGCGCGGGCAGCCGGGCGTTGAGCCAGCTCAGGATGTCCGCCAGCACGGTCTCCTTGCCCAGGTCGTTCAAGAGGTCGTGGTAGTGGCCCTCGTAGATCTTCAGGGTCTTGTCGGTCGAGGTCGCGTTGTCGTGGAACAGCTTGCTGCCGCTGTACTTGGTCGCATTGTCTTTCGTGCCGTGCAGGATCAGCAAAGGCAGCTTGAACAGCGGGAACTCTTTCTTGAGGCGCTCGTCTGCCCGCACCATTTCCGCGACTGTTTGAGTCGGTTGAACCTCGTTTGCGATCAGCGGGTCGTTGTTCATCGACTCGACGACTTTCGGGTCGCGTGAGAAGTCCTCGTTTTTGAGCTTCAGCACGTGCGCGTGCGGAGCGATGTGGCTGAGCCCCTTCAACACTGCGAGTGCGAAGTCAGGCGCGGGCACTTGAAACGCAAAGCTCTCGCAGATCAGCCCGGCGAGCTCCGTTTGATGTTCGAGCGTGTAGATGCAAGACACCACGCCGCCTGCGCTGTGACCGAGCAAGAACACGGGGAGCCCTGGCTCGCGCGACTTTGCGAGCTGAACGAACTTCGTCACGTCCGCGACATAGTCGGCGAACTTTTCGACGTAGAAACGCTCGCCATCGGACTTGCCGCGCCCGCGCAGATCGAGCGCGTAGACTGCGAGGTTGCTGGCGAGGAGTTGCTCGGCGACCCAGAGGTATTGTCCGCTATGTGAGTTGAAGCCGTGAACGATCACGACCACGCCCCGCGCCTGACCGGTCGGACGTATCGACCGGAAGAAGATGTTGTAATCTGCGACGCCTTTGAATGTTTCTTCGGACATGAGCCGGTACCTCGTGTGCTCTCGCGAGTGAACTCAGCGCGGCGTATCCGCGGTGGAACCACGCAATGTCTGAGACTCGAATCGGTACTAACACGCGCTGCTCAGATCGGAGTGGCCGATCCAGGCCAGCGTGATTTGTCTCGTGGCTTGAGCGACGCTAGGCTGTCTGATTCGTCGTCTCTAACCGGGAGCTCGCCATGTCTACGCCAATCGTTCTCGAAAAACGTCTCTACACTGCTGTCGCTACTGCGAGCGCAGGCCGCGATGGCCGCGTGAAGAGTGATGACGGCGTGCTCGATCTACAGCTCGTCCCACCGAAAGCGATGGGCGGTAGCGGTGCGGCGGGCACCAATCCCGAACAGCTGTTTGCTGCGGGCTACTCGGCGTGCTTCGGCAGTGCGGTCATGCACATCGCGCGCGCGCAGAAGATCAAAAGTGGGCCGGTGTCGATCACTGCAAGCGTGACGATCGGGCCTGCTGCTGGAACCTTCGGTCTCGCAGTCGAGCTCGTCGCATCGATTCCGGACCTGCCGCGCGACCAAGCAGAGGCGCTCGTCAAAGCCGCGCACCAAGTCTGCCCGTATTCGAACGCGACGCGCGGCAACATCCAGGTCGACATCCGCGTTGCATAACGCGACTAGCATTTCCTGCCAAGCAGTCAGCTTGTTTGCTGCAAGCGTCATTCGGTGAGCGAGGAAATACCTATTTTGGAGGCATTTCGAAGACGAGGGCGGTTGTAGGATGCCCTCGTCTTGACTGTCGCATTGCGCCAAGTAGGTTCACGGCGCGTATGCGCACAAGCTTTTTCCGCCTCGAATTGGCCTTGAGTCTTGGTTTGATTGCGGTCGCTTGCAGCGACTCGGGCACCGACGAACAGCCGTTTGTTGGAGCAGGAACCGGTGGTCTGGCCGTTCCCACCGCGGGCACGATCGGCACTGCCGGAACCGCCGTCGGCGGCACCGGCGGCTCGACGTCGACCGGGTTTGCGGGGACGACCAGCACTGCGGGGACGGGCGCAGCGGGCCAGCTGAGTGCAGCTGGGAGCGGCGGAAGCGGGACTGCGGGTGCGGCCGGTACGAGTGCGGCCGGCACCGGCGCAGCGGGCACGGGTGCAGCCGGAACCGGAGCTGCGGGTGCAGCTGGCAGCGGCGACGCCGACGGCCTCGGGGCCAAGCCTCCGTTCATGGCGACCGGCATGCCGATCATGGCGCCAGACAACATGTGGACCTGGGTGCCATTCGATAACTCGAAGTGCCGCGGCGGATCGCCCGCCGGCATCAGCGTGAACATGAACTCCGCTTCGAAGAAGTTGATGATCTATCTCGAAGGCGGCGGCGCCTGCTTCGACTCGCAGACCTGCGGCTCGAATCCCGATGCAGTCGGCTCACAAAATCCAGGCGGCGCTGGCGTGTTCAATCGCAGCCAGGCTGCGAATCCGGTGAAGGATTGGAACTACGTCTACGTGCCGTATTGCACTGGTGACGTGCACATGGGTGCGAAAGACGACGGAATGGTCGCGGGCGTTACTGGCACGCAGCACTTCGTCGGTCGCGCAAATCTGACTGCGTTCTTGCATCGCATCATTCCGACCTTTCAAAGCCCCGAGAAAGTGTTGCTCACTGGTGTCAGTGCGGGTGGCTTCGGTGCGAGTTCGAATGCATCGTTCGTGCAGTACGCGTTCGGCGAGGTTCCGATCACCGTGGTCGACGACTCGGGCCCGACGTTTTCGAACAAGTACTTGCCGACGTGTCTCACGCAGACGTACGTGAAGACGTGGGGGCTCGACAAGAGCATCCTCGACGACTGCGGCAGTGCGTGCATGGCTGACGCCGACTATTCAGTTCAGTTCCTCGACTACACTGCGAAGCGCGCGACCAATCGCTTCAATGGTTTGATCGAGTCGGATCAGGACGCGATCATTCGGGGCTTCTACGGCATCGGAACCAACAATGGCGCGAACGACTGCATGGGCATCTTGCTCCTCACGTCGATGTCTACCGACGACTTCTTGGCGGGGCTCTTGGAGTATCGCGAGCGTGTGAAGCCTTACCCGGGCTTCAGCACATTTTATCCCAGCAGCACGCAGCACACCTGGTTGGGTGGCGACAGTTTCTACACGGCGATGGCAGGCAACGTGAAGATGGTCGATTGGGTTCAGGGAATCATCGACGGCAAACCAGCAGTGCACGCGGGCCACTAGAGCTCTGGTCGCGAACACCGGAAGGCTTTCGAAATCGCGCGCTAGCAGCGAAGAGCGACGGCGTGATGCCGATCGGTGAACACGGGACGGTGCTCGAAATCGCGCGCTGGCAGCGACGAGCAAGGGCGTGATGCCGATCGGTGAACATCGGAAGGTGTTCGAAATCGCGCGTTCGCAGCGATGAGCGAGGGCGCGCGTGAGCACGTTCGCGTGCGACCGGTGCGATTGGATCCTGAACGCGATCTAGTTGGCCGGCGGCGTTCAGCCACACTTCTTGTGGATCAGTCTGGTTCTGGACCCAGTCCAATCGTACGCGTGCTTACCGGAGTTCCCGAGGCAAACGCCTTGGTTTTCTCGCACCGTTGCGACCCGTTGTAAGGCCCGCCTCTCTCTTGCACTCGCGCTCGTGGCGCCCCAGCAGTCTGATCAGCGATGCGTCGTTTGACGAACGAGCGGCCGTAGTCGCGCTCCGCGAGATCGCTTTTCATTGTGTGCGCGGCACATGAGGCAGATGTTGTCGAGGGTAGCTTCTCCGCCGCGGGCAAACGGAACGATGTGATGAAACTCGAGATTGCCCCGTGCGCGACAGCGTGTTCCGTCGCGACTAACGAAGCGACAACGTCCACCATCGCGAGCATAAACTTGGCGACGCAATGAGTGCGCGATGTGCCGGCGATTCGGTTTCGACGGCTGACGGTCGGCGCGAACCGTGGACGCGGTGGGGTCAGCTTCGTCCGCGGCCACCTCAGACGACGCGTGCGCGATGTGCCGGCGATTCGGTTTCGACGGCTGACACTCGGCGCGAACGGTGGACGCGGTGGGGTCAGCTTCGTCCGCGGGTGGCTTAGACAATGCGTGCGCGATGTGCTGGGTAGTCGGTTTCGCCGGTTGGAATTCAGCGCGAACCACGGATGCGGTCGCGTCAACTTTGTCTGCGGCGGCGTGAGATTCGGAAAGCCGTGGCACCCGTGGCTTGTTCGTTTGCGCGAAGCGCTGCTTCTTTCGCTCCGCGATCAAAAGCGCGAGCGCACGTTCGAGGATGCTGGGTAAGTCCCCGGTCGGCAGTTGGTTCTGGAACAAGTCTCGAGC
>Ga0193752_1002913_pt1 | contig 12275 bp, 12 predicted proteins | sample H1c1metaG_FD_144924 | JGI IMG/M metagenome (GOLD analysis project Ga0193752, IMG submission 144924) | Soil microbial communities from a riparian zone of the East river system, Colorado, United States - H1c1 | ecosystem: Environmental > Terrestrial > Soil > Riparian zone | place: USA: East River... | reverse complement strand
TAAAGGCAGGATCATAGGTTTCAGGCCTTTTGCGCTTGCAGCCGCAGCCGCTGTGCTGGCCGCGCTCTTCCTGGTGCCGGCGCTCTGGAAGCAGGCGCAGGAGCAACCCGTGATCGCACATGCTTTTTCGGAACCTGAGCCGGCTGTTCCGGTAAGGGACTACTATGCGGATAGCGTTTCACAGAACAGCTTATCCGCAGAGAGGAAGAAGCCGGGACGCCCGGCAAAGCCCGGTTCCGCAACCGGAAGAAATCGCCTTGCTAAGCAAATTCCTGCGCAACGTCTGGCTATACAGACTCTGCAACAGGATTCGATGATCTCCCTGAATGGCGCAATTGCAGGGCAGCTATCTGAAAAAGGTCTGGCAGCTCCGTTGTTGGAGACCAGTGCCCGGGAGTCATTGGTAGCCGTACGGCCGGAGTTACCTGTGGCGGAATCGCAGCGGCAACCCTTGATCACACTGGCGCCGGAGAACAGGCAGGCATTCCAGCTTCTGAAGGATGCTTTTGAAGCCCGGCTTGCCCAGGCATCGTCCGCCGCCCGCGCCGTAAAGGAGACAGCCTTAGAAATCAGGCTCGGCCATGGCGCCATCAATCTTTCGTTCTAAAAACCACATTCACGACAATGAAATACCTCATCATACTGTGTTCAGCTTTACTCTGCAGCACATGCCTGCACGCTCAGGTAACAACGACCTTACCTATTGATACAGCAAAGCAAACTGAGAAAAACAGGAAGAACATCAGTATCGGCACCGGAGGGGTGCGAATCAATGAATCAGGCAACAAAGATTCATCCGACCACGCGTTTGACATTCAGTTTGGCATGCTCGACCTGGGTATCAATTCGCTAATTGACCGCACCGACTATACCAACCCCGGGTGGACGCCAGCAATACCCCTTCCGAACAATCCTAATATTTTGCAGCAATTCATTCACGTTGCTCCAGACAAGAGGAATGCAGACCTATTCTCCTTGCGAACCAGTAAGAGTATTAATGTGAATATTTATCCGATCATGGTCAAGGCCAGGCTTTATAAAAGTGCCAGGCAGAAAATCACTCTGGCCACGGGCCTGGGCCTCCAGTTGTACAATTTTCGATTTACGAAGGCAATCAGCTATCGTGCCGATCCTATTCCCGGTATAGTGATGGACACGATTTCGTTCTCTAAGAATAAGCTTGCTTTCAACTACCTCATGGTACCATTGATGATCAATGCAAAGACGCGAATCGGATCATCTACCGGCAATGACCATCGCGGTTATTGGCTCGTATATGGCGCCGGCATCAGCGGTGGATACCTGCTTTCCTCATGGACAAAGCAAATCAGTGACGAACGCGGCAAGGAAAAGAATCACGATCCCTTCAACTTCCGTAAAACGAACGTATGCGTTAACGGTGAGATCGGCCTCGATGGATACTTCCGGCTTTACGCCAGCTACCAGCTTACCTCTCTGGATAAGGGCGCGCTGGAACAGTATCCGCTGAGCATTGGTTTTCGGTTCCTGCCAATCTAAACCCGCCACTGACTGCGGAATACAGATTGTCCAGATATTTCAATCTTAATTCTCCTGGTCTATAAGTAACATCGGCCATGTCGGTGATATCCCCTCACGAACAGCAACAAGACAAGTACTTCATTTTCCTGACAACCTTAATCCTTTTTCTAAAATCTATCCATCCATGAGATATATCATCACAGCACTTACGATAGTAATCTGCGCAACTTCACTTGACGCCCGGGTACTAAACAATTCTCCCCGCGACACAACAAGTCGCTGCGGCAAAGGCGGCGGACGAAGCTTAAGCATTGGTTCCGGCGGTATTTGCATTGGCAAAGACAATAAAGACAGTTCCGACAAAGTTTTCCAGCTGCAGTTCGGTATGCTTGACCTGGGCATCAATTCCCTCCGGGACAATACGCAGCTTTAATCGTGTCGCTGATCCTTATGCCAATTCAGATCTGTTTTCGTTGCGGAGCGGAAAAAGCATCAACGTAAATGTCTATCCCATAATGGTAAAGGCGCGATTGTATAAGAGTGCCGGCCAGACGATCACCTTAGCTTCGGGTATAGGTTTACAACTGTACAATTTCCGTTTCACGAAGCCGATCAGCTATCGTGCTGACCCTACACCCGGCGTCGTAATGGACAGCATTTCATTCTCAAAAAATAAGCTGGCCCTCAATTACCTGACCGTGCCGCTGATGATCAATGCCAAGACGAAGATCGCAGGCGGCAAGGGACTGGGTCAGAATAGCAGTGGTTACTGGCTCACCTACGGGATCGGCATCAGCGGTGGCTACCTGCTCAATTCCTGGACCAAGCAAATCAGCGATGAGCGCGGCAAGGAAAAGAACCATGATCCTTTCAACTTCCGTAAAACGAACCTTTGCGTGAATGGAGAGCTCGGCCTCGATGGCTATATCAGGCTCTATGCAAGCTACCAGCTTACATCATTGCATGAGGGCGGGCTGGACCAGCATCCGTTCAGCATAGGCGTGCGATTTTTGGGAATTTAGGGATGGTATCTAAAGACGAGAACTTTCAACAACGGCAACCTTCAAAAGGTTGCCGTCTTTTTTATGACCATTAGGCCTAAAATCATGCAGTCAGGTTGATATTAATTTGAACTTGGCACTTTCAATAGCCGAAATCGCCATTCATCCCTCCCATCCCGGTGATCGTCAAAAAGTGGGTGTAACCTGAATGGGAGCCACCCAAGGACACCTAACTTTGAGTAAAGCCAAAGAGGGCTGCCATGATAAGCAGTATCGATATGTATAATTTGCTCCGTGAAAAGATCGGGGATCAGCAGGCGAAGACGCTTACTGATTATGTGGAGCAATGCGCCTGGCAGTCCATTGAAAGAGAGAAGGACCGACTTGCGACCAAGGAGGATATCTATGCTGTTAAACAGGATATTGCTACTGTCCAACAGAGTGTTGTTGAAGTTAAGGCGGAGCTACTTAAGTGGATGATGGTGCTTTTTATGCCATTTTATGTTGGAATGATTGTCTTCCTGATAAAATTGTTCTGGCAATAACAATTCTTTCATCCGTCAATCGCAAAAAAAAAGCAGCCATCACAAAATCGTGATGGCTGCTTTCGTTATTGTCTGATTCAAATATGGATTCCGAAATCCTTTAATTCCCGAACTCGCTCAAAAACTTGATCCGCATCATTTGCAGATGCTCGATGCTTACGTCCCGGTCTTTAAACTCCTCGAAAGCATCTACAAGGTTGCCGTCAGCGCTCTCCTTGAAGTAATCAAAAATATCTTCCTGCTCATCTTCGTCGAGCTCGCTTTCCAGGCAGTAGTCGAGGTTGAGGCGGGTGCCTGAGGCTACAATGGTTTCCATCTCGCCGAGCAGGTCCTGCAGGTTAAGGCCCTTGTTCTTTGCAATGGTATCGAGTGGGATCTTTTTGTCGATATTCTGGATAATGAACACTTTCATGCCGCTCTTGTTCACGACGCTCTTCATCACGAAATCATCCGGCTTCTCGATGTCATTCTCCTCCACATATTTGGCGATCAAATCCACGAATTTCCTGCCGAAGCGCATCGCCTTACCCTTGCTCACGCCATGGATCTTCTCCAACTCCTCCATAGTGATCGGGTAGGAGGTAGCCATATCTTCCAGCGAGTTTTCGAGGAATATGACGAACGGGGGCAGGCCTTTTTCCTTCGCTACCTGACGGCGCAGATCCTTCAGCATGTCCAGCAGGGCTTCATCGGCAACGGCCGGCGCGGCTGCGGCGTCACGCACATCTTCTTCTGCCTGGACCTCCTCGTACTTATGGTTCATTGACACCTTAATGGCAAATGGCTTTTTCAGGAATTTACGGCCGGCATCTTCGATCTTCAGCAGTCCGTATTCCTCGATATCCTTGCGGATAAAGCCTTCCAGAAGCATCTGCCGGATGAGGGACTGCCAGAAGTTGGCCTCCATCTCCATGATCTGCCCGGAGCCGAAACATTTTAGCTTATCATGCCCGAAAGTGCTCATCTGTGGGGTGCTGTTACCAAGCACCACATCCACGACATAGTTTATGCCGAAGCGCTCTTCGAGCGCACTGATGGCATCGAGCACAATCTTGACGCTGTCCTTAACGTCGATCTTTTCCTTTGGATTGAGACAGTTGTCGCAGGAGCCGCAATTCTCCTGCTTCAGCGTTTCTCCGAAATAGTGCAGCAATAATTTCCGGCGGCATACACTGCTCTCGGTATAGGCAACGGTCTCAGATATAAGCTGGGCGCCCATTTCACGCTCCGATAGCGTCTTGTCACGCATCAGATGCTCCAGCTTCTGAACGTCTTTATAAGAATAATAAAGCAGGCATTTGCCTTCCAGACCGTCGCGGCCGGCGCGGCCTGTCTCCTGGTAGTAGTTCTCCAGCGATTTTGGAATGTTGTAGTGCATCACAAAGCGCACATCGGGCTTGTCGATACCCATGCCGAAGGCAATGGTCGCTACGATCACATCGACCTTCTCATGCAGGAACTGGTCCTGACGCCCCGAGCGCGTTGCCGGGTCAAGGCCCGCGTGATAGGCCACGGCTGATACGCCATTGGCGACGAGCGTGCTCGCCAGCTCTTCCGTGGTCTTACGGTTTAATGTGTAGATGATGCCGCTTTTGCCCTTCATACCATGTATGAAGCGCACCATATGCCGTAACACCTGGTCCTTCGTGCCCTTTGGAACAATCTCATAATGGAGATTCGGACGGTTGAAGGAGTCGATAAAAATGTTTGCATCCTCCAGGTCGAGATTCTTTACAATATCATCCTGCACCTTTGGCGTTGCCGTAGCGGTAAGCGCAATGATCGGCAGCTCGGGGTTGATCATGTCTATCATCCCACGCAGCTTGCGATATTCGGGGCGGAAGTCGTGCCCCCATTCAGAAATGCAGTGCGCCTCGTCGACCGCAATGAACGAAATTTTGATGTCAGAAAAGAAATCTATGTTTTCCTGCTTAGTGAGCGTTTCGGGCGCTACATATAGCATCTTGGTGCGGCCTTCGGTCAAATCTGCTTTCACCGCTTTCTGCTGCACCTTGGTAAGGGTAGAGTTCAGAAAATGCGCCACATTATCCCTACTGCTATAAGAGCGCATCAGGTCCACCTGATTTTTCATCAGGGCGATCAATGGCGAAACGATAATGGCAACGCCTTCACTGAGCACAGCAGGGAGCTGATAACAAAGCGACTTCCCCCCGCCGGTTGGCATGATCACAAATGTATCCCTGCCGTCAAGTATACTCTGAATGATCTCTTCCTGCTTTCCCTTAAAGCCTTCGAAGCCGAATTGCTCCTGCAGAGCTTTAGTCAGGGCTGTCTTTTTCTTTGGGGCACTGCGTACTGCTTCCATAATCACTTTATATAACGGGGGATAAAAAAGATATGGCGAAGATGTCGCCATAAATGCTTTTTTAGAGTTTGCGAATTTACGTTCAACAAGGTAATTCGCGTGCCGCATAAGTCCTACCGTTTTTAAACGGTATATGACGGTTTTGCGAGGTCATATCGCCTGTTCTCCAATCCGCCGGAAAGCAGGCCCAGCAAGCTATTCAGGTGATATTCATTCGTTTCGAAGTTGAAGGCAGCAGTGTCGATTACGATTACAGGAATCGTTAAAGTTTTTAGGTAATCTTCATACATTATACTGACCCTTTCGAGATAGCTGTCCTGGATGGCTTGTTCGTACCCTCGGCCACGTCTGCGGATATGTTCCTGAAGCGTTGCAACAGGCGTATGCAGGTATATAAGCACCCCGGGCTGTGCCAGTTGCGGATCCATTATTTCGAATATGCGCGTAAAAAGCTCATTTTCTGCATCATCCAGGTTAATACGGGCGAACAACCGACTTTTAATAAACAGGTAATCGGTAACAATCGACTGCTTGAATAGATCAGGAACCGATACCAGTTCTTTATGCTGCTTATACCGGTCGGCCAGGAAGGAAAGCTCCAATGGAAAGGCATATCGTCCGGGATCGCTGTAAAAACCGGGCAGGAACTGGTTGTCCGCAAATTCCTCTGTTACCAACCTTGCGCCTAAACGCCTGGACAGCAAGGTAGCCAGCGTGGTTTTACCCGCTCCGATATTTCCTTCTATCGCAATGTAAGGGTACATATTCTACCAGTTTGCAGCAGGCGGCGGCCAGTTTGCAATGTACAATCAATGAGTTATTTAAATGAGCTAATCAGCGGATAACTCACTGTCATTAATTACCTGTACCGGCAGGGGGTCTGTGCAGTGATCGAGTAATTCTGCCATGGTCTGCCTTAACACAGGGTGCATCAGTTCTGGCGCAATTTCCGCCATGGGGGCGAGCGCAAACCGTCGTTCCTGTATCTGGGGATGTGGAATGATCAGCCTCGGCTGGTGAATGATCTTATCACCGTAAAAGAGAATGTCTATATCGAGGGTTCGTTGCCCCCATTTTACGATTCGTTGCCGGCCAAAGCTCTGCTCTATCTGGTGGACGGCGGTGAGCACATCCTCCGGTGGATGCGCTGTATTCATACGGATCGCCAAATTCAGGAAGGACGGCTGGTCTTCAATACCCCATGCCGCGGTTTCATAAATGGAGGAACGGACTACCGGACCTCTGGCAAGGTGAAGTGTCAGATAATAAACCGCGGACTTCAGTTGCCGCAGCCGGTCCCCCTCATTACTGCCAAGCAGCAGGTAAATCGTTTCCGCCATCGCACGCGAAGGTATATTTGCTACCGGCAATTAGCCAATTAGCCAATTAGCCAATTAGCCAATTAGCCAATTAGCCAATTAGCCAATTCGCCAATGCACTTAGCATACAGGTCAATATACAACGTCCCACATTTCCACATTCCCCATATTTCCCACATTTCTCACATTTCTCACATTTCTCGCATTTCCCACACTTCAACTTCAAACTCCCAACCCCATTGGCGAATTGGCTAATTGGCTAATTGGCTAATTTCCCCCCTATGAAACAGTTTTTTAAAATGTTCTTTGCCTCGCTCCTTGCTATGATCGTAGCATCGGTGATCGTTGTAGGTATTACGGTAGGCATGATCGTGAGTGCAGTAAAGGGCGTCAAAACCCAGAAAAATACGGCACGTGTCGAATCGGCCAGCATCCTGGTTATTGAAACCGATAAGCGCCTGCATGAGCAGGGCGAGCAGAATTCACTCGCTTCCCTGAGCAATGATATTTCCTATTCCGCCGGACTGTACGACGTTATCCGCGCCATAAAGGCTGCAAAGGATGATGAGAATATCAAAGCCTTGCTCCTGAAGCTGAATGGCGGCCGCAATGGCTGGGGTACTATGGAGCAGCTTCGTGAAGCCCTAGTGGATTTCAAGAAGAGCGGCAAGAAGCTGTATGCGTATGGCGATGGCATTACACAGCGCGATTACTTCCTGGCGTCCGCCGCCGATGTGCTGTATCTGAATCCTGCGGGCATGATGGAGCTGAAAGGCCTGGCTACGCAGCTCACCTTTTTCAAGGGGACGCTGGAAAAACTGGGCGTTGAACCGGAGATCTTCTATGCCGGCCGCTTCAAGAGTGCGACAGAACCTTTCCGCTCTGACAGGATCAGTGATGCCAATCGCATCCAGATATCGGAGATGCAGCGTGACATCTGGAGCACTTTCCTCCAGGCAGCTGCGCAGAAGACTGCAACGGATACAGCGACCATTCACCAGCTCGCTTCTGTTGGGGGCATCTATTTTGCCTCAGATGCCCTGCGCGCGAACCTGATCGATGGCGCGAAATACTGGGATGAGATGGAAGAGCTCATGCGGGTTGTGGTCGACAAAAAGACTGATGAGAAGATTCCCTATCTCAGCATCAATGAATATGCAGAGCACATGGATGATGTTGGGGGGAAGGGGGACGGACGTATTGCCGTTCTGTTCGCCGAAGGCGAAATAGTTGATGGCATTGGCAACGACTACCAGATAGGCTCTGAGAGCCTGGTGAAAAGTATCCGGCAGATCCGGCGCAACGATAAGATAAAGGCGGTTGTATTGCGGGTCAATTCCCCGGGCGGTAGTGCCTTGGCATCGGAAGTCATCCTGCGCGAGCTGCAATTGCTCAAGGCTAAGAAGCCGCTCATCGTATCGATGGGCGACCTCGCTGCTTCCGGTGGTTATTATATCTCCGCCGGAGCGGACAGCATCTTTGCCATGCCGAATACGCTTACGGGAAGCATTGGCGTGTTCGGCATGATGTTCAACATTAGCGGAGGGCTAAAGGATAAGCTGGGCGTGACCTTCGACGAGGTCAAGAATGCGCCGCTGGCGGATTTCCCAACGGCCTCACGCGCGCTGACACCGCAGGAAGCCGCAAGAATGCAGGCCACCATAGATACCATTTACAGCACTTTTAAAAACCGTGTGGCCGTGGGACGGAAGATGACCCCAACCGTGGTCGATAGCGTCGCCCAAGGCAGGATATGGTCAGGTAGCGATGCGCTGGCTATTGGACTGGTGGATGGCCTTGGCGGCCTCGATCGCGCCATGCGCAGCGCAGCGGCAAAAGCGAAGCTGAGCACATACAAAGTGATTACTTACCCCGAACCTGTGGACCAGTACAGGAGGCCATCCGTACCGAGCTGAAGGAGAATTTTGCGCCTTATCAGCAGGTACAGTGGATGCAGCGTATATCCGGCAAGGCCCAGATGATGATGCCCTTCCAGCCCGAATTTCAGTAAAGCGCTAATCGTGCGGATGACGAAAATTATTTTTTGTCAACACGCAAATCCGCGCGGAGCAAAGCTTCGTTAGTGTTGTTGATCTAATTCAAAGACAAAAAATCAACGACATGAAAAAGCTAATTCTGGCATTCGCAGCAGCCGTTGCGCTCTTCAGCGCTACGCCCGAGACCTCTTTCGCTGCCCCAAAAGAAAGGACCGTCGTTGTGGGCGGCGCGGCTATGTATCCCTCAAAGAATATTGTGGAGAACGCCGTCAACTCTAAGGATCATACTATGCTCGTTGCTGCTATAAAGGCAGCGGGGCTGGTAGAAACGCTGCAGAGCGACGGACCTTTCACAGTCTTTGCGCCAACAAATGCGGCCTTTAACATGCTCCCCGCTGGTACTGTTGACGGCCTGCTGAAGCCTGAGATGAAAGACCAGCTTACCGGCGTCCTTACCTATCATGTCGTCAGCGGACGGCTAGGCAGCAAGGACCTGATGAAGATGATCAATGCCGGAGGCGGCAAGACTACCTTAAAGACCGTACAGGGCGAAGATCTTACCGTAATGATGCAGGGTAGCAACATCACCGTGAAAGACAGCAAGGGTGGCGTGGCTATGGTTACCACAAAAGATGTATTCCAGAAGAACGGCGTCATCCATGTGGTGAATAAGGTGTTGATGCCTTAAGCAGATACAACGCATCCTGTTCGAACGCGCCTGGAGGCGCGTTCTGATCATGGATCCTGAGTCGTCGCCCCCCCGGACGCCAAGCCACCTAATCCTGATTCATAGGTTCAGTTACTGCAAAAGTTTCGGGAAGCTGCATGCCTTCCGCGAGCGCTGCTCTTTCAACCATTGCGGCGGGCAGCTGATGCTTATTGGAGATCTTCAGCGCCTTCATCTCTTCAGCCTTGGCGATGAGGTTGCCCCGCCCGGTCGCTAGCTGGTTATAGCTTTCATCGTAGCTCAATTGCGCGCTGCGCAGGGCATTGCCCACTTTCTCATAGTTTTTGACAAAGCCCACCAGCTTGTCGTAAAGCAGGCCTGCATTTTTGGCAATGCTCTCCGCATTCTTGTACTTCTTATCACGGTCCCACAGGCTTTCCACCATGCGCATGAAGGGTATAAGGTTCGTAGGTGAGATGAGCAGCACCTGCTTATCATAGGCGTATTGCCAAAGGCTGCTGTCATGCTGTAAAGCGGTAATGTAAGCCGCCTCGACGGGGATAAACATGATCAGGTATCCCGGTGTGCCGACCACCTCATTGTAAGGCCTGCGGTGAAGCTCGTCAATATGCTTTTTCAGCGCGCCACAGATATGGGGGAGATAAGCATCCTTCGCTGCGGCCTCGGCAGCGCACATGTCCCAGTAGTGGTTGAGACTCACCTTGGAGTCGATGACCAGGTTGCGGTCGCCCACCATATGCAGGACGACATCCGGTCGGTAAGCGCTGCCATCGGCGGCCTTGCCGGCAGCCTGTATGGTGTAGTCTATACCTTCCTTCAGGCCGCAATGCTCCAGGATGCGCTCGAGGATGCCTTCGCCCCAATCTCCCTGTTGTTTGGTGCTGCCTCGTAGTGCTTCGGTGAGATCGGTGGCCTGTTTACTTAGCAGCTGGCTACTTTTTGCAAGCAGCTCGATCTCTTTTTGCAGGGCTGTTTTTTCCTTACCTTCTTCAGTAAAGTGCTTTCCTACCGCATCCTGGAAAGTGGTGATCTGTTCACGGAAGGGTTTCAGAAGATCCGTAAGCTTGCTCTCCTGTTGCAGGCCCAGGGTCTTTGCACTCTGGTCGACGGTATTGGTTGCGATGAGGCGGAATTCGCGCTCCATCTCGGCCTTAACTCCTGTTATGAAATCTTTCTGCTCAGTCAGCTGCGCTTCTTTGGTTTCGACCGCCGCCTGTAGCCTTGCATTGTTGCTTTGTAAGCTCAGTACGTCCTTCTGAGTTGTTGCTGATAATTCCTGCGCTTCTGTAAGCTGCGCGTTTATCAGGTCATGAGCCTGTTGCATGGCCGCATTTGTGGCCAGGGCCGCGGATGCCTTATTGGTAGCATCCTGCAGCTCAGCCTGCAGAATAGCTGCACGGCCGTTCACGGCGTCACTGGCTTCTTGTGCATCTTTAAAACGTCCGCGGAGGATCGCTTCTTCCAGTCGCAATTGCAGGTATTGATGTTCCAGATCTTTAAACTCCTTGAGCTGAACAGTAGTTTGCGCGAGTTTTCCCTTACAGATTAGCCAGGTAATAATGGAGGCAATAGCAGCGGCGCAAAGTGCAAGTAGGATAGTGAGCATGAAGAATAGAATGGTTTAGGCTGTTACGAGGCATCCAAGCTAAGTAAAATGTCAGCGGATTTTATTGCTCCTATGTGAACTGAACCTGCTGTTTAATCCGGCCGGAAGCCCACAGGCAGGGTATACCAGGTCTTGATCTTCCTCATGCTGGTATTAACCTTTCGGGAATCCAGCGGGGCGTCTGCCGGACCACGCGTATTCCTTCGGCATCCAGCAATGGATGTACCTCTCCAGAATTTTATCGCTGTCTATGCGCCCGCGCTCGTCAACGATAAACTGCAGCTTCACTCTTCCCTGGATACCCGCTTTGCGGGCACTGTCCGGATAATAGCGGAGGTTATTGCCAAGATATGCCGCGAGGTCTCCGCGGAAGCCTGGTACCTGCTCAACGAACCTGTACATCTTGACTCCAGCTTCGTTGATGAAGCTATCAGAGGCCTGTGCCTTCGCATTCCCTATCGGGAATATGGCTATCAAAAAACACCCAACAGAACCAAACCCCTTGAAACCAGCATGATGCAAAAACATATCTCAAAACGGTGCCAGCCTGACGCGTGCGGGTGACAGTCTTGCTATTGGATATATGGCTTCAGGCTGTCGATGGTCGTAATGCCGGTAAAGGTCTTTAGCAGCTTACGGTCCGCACTGTAGACATTGATTTGCGGCAATGACTCATAGATGAAGGTCCGGTTGATGAAGTCGGAGCTGTCCAGGCCCAACTTTATTTTTGGAAAGTTCTTGACCCGGGTTCCATTTTCAAAGAATTCCAGATATGGTCCCATTGCAGGAGCGGCCATCAGCAGGATATGCGATTTCTGAAAAAGATCAATATTCTTCTCGATCGCAAAGGTCATATCCTCACAATGTTCGCAGGTAGGGTTGAACATCATGACGAACAGGTTGGCATCATTTTTCAGAATTTCGCTCGTGTACACCGCCTTCTTTGGATATACCGCCCGCAATGGTGGCATAGGAGCTCCGATTGCCTTATAGTTAGGCCCGGCAGGCGCCACGGTATCCTGTGTATTATGCGATCTTTTTTTTGTGCGGCTTGTTCCCTGCGCCTCTATTAAGAATGGTACACAAATAAGTGCGGCTAGAAGGAGATGCTTCGTGCTAAATTGCTTGCGTATTGACATTAGCCAAAGATAAAGCACCTTGTGTGCTCCTGCTTTTTTGGGGAATGCTATTTAACATCGAATGAAATGATGAGCTATTCTGCCCCGCATGTACCGCTGGCCGAGCGCATGCGCCCCCAGGGGCTGGAAGATTTTATAGGTCAGGATCACCTCG
>Ga0193752_1002912_pt1 | contig 12282 bp, 14 predicted proteins | sample H1c1metaG_FD_144924 | JGI IMG/M metagenome (GOLD analysis project Ga0193752, IMG submission 144924) | Soil microbial communities from a riparian zone of the East river system, Colorado, United States - H1c1 | ecosystem: Environmental > Terrestrial > Soil > Riparian zone | place: USA: East River... | reverse complement strand
GGTCGCTAACCCATTGTTTTTACTGGCGCCCCCACGGGGTTTCGAACCCCGGTTTTCGCCGTGAGAGGGCGACGTCCTAGGCCGCTAGACGATGGGGGCGGGCCGGGACGATCTATAGCCTTCGCGAGTGCGGTTGGACAAGCGCGCGAACTTCGGTCGGCGGCGTGTCACCCCCCTTCCGCCCACACGCGCGCTGCTTCGCAGCGCTGTGGGCACCGCTCGGGCCTCGACAGCTCCGCTGTCCGCAAACAGGCCCTCGACCCATCAAGGGGGGAGGCAAAAATTAGTGCTAGTCCGCCAGCGCGATGGTGACGGGGGAGAAGCCGGTGGGGTCGGTGAAGAGGTAGGCTTTCAGCGTGAAGACCTCCGGGGCGCCGGCAGCGATCAGGTAGAGGAACCCGCTTTCGTAGGCTTCGGCGCTGTCGGTGGCGGAGGGTGCGGGCTCGCCGTCGGGGTGCGAGTGGAAACAGCCGATGATGCGGGAGTCGGAATCGCGGAGGCGGCGCATCAGGTCGAACTGTACTTGCGGGTCAATCAGGAACCGGGCTTTCGGGTTCTCGGCAATGTTTGCGGCTTCGTGGATGTCGAGCGCGCGCCAGCCGTCCGGCGTGGCGATGCCTTCGATCAGGCCGCAGCATTCGTTGGGATAGGCCTGCGAGGCCGCCAGCAACACGCGCGCGGCGAGATCGTCGGGGAGATGGAGCGTGGGCGCGGTCATGACGCGATCCGTCGCCAAAGGACAACAAGAAGCGCCCCCCACCCGAACCGCCTGCGGCGGTTCGGCCTCCCCACGTGGGGGGAGGCGGGAATGAGCCTGACGATCATGGTGTGTTTTCGAGGCGGATGCGGCCTAGGAGGCGGCCGGAGGCGGCGTCGAGGATGACGAGCTCATCGCCCGTGCCGCCGGTCAGGCGCATCAGGATGCGGTTTGCCTGGATCTCGGCGCTTTCGATGCGCGCGCCGGGCGCGGGCACGGCGGTGAGATAGGGCGTTGCCGCGCCTGCATCCGCGCGACGGCCGGCGCCGAGCGCGGCGCCCGCGATCAGCGCGATGACGCCAATCATGATAAGCACGCCCAGAACAATCACGAGCGCGAGCAGGCCGCGATGGCTTGCAGGCGAAGCAGGAACATCGCTGGTCATGACCGGGTTATCCGTGGACGGAGAGTTGCGCGAGCTGCACGCGGGCGACATGCATAAAGGCTGGCGGCTGGACCATTTCCTGGCAAAGGGGCTGCCCGATCTGTCGCGCGCGCGGCTTCAGGCGCTGATCAAAGACGGCCGCGTGCGCAAAGGCGAGGCCACGATAAGAGACACGAACTTCAGGGTCAAACCGGGCGAGAGCTTTGCCGTCACCGTGCCGCCGCCCATCCCCGCCGACCCGCAGCCGCAGGACATTCCGCTTGTCGTGCTCTACGAGGACGACGATCTGATCGTGATCGACAAGCAGGCGGGGCTGGTGGTGCATCCCGCGGCCGGCAATCTGGACGGCACGCTGGTGAACGCGTTGCTCGCCCATTGCGGGACGTCGCTGAAAGGGATCGGCGGCGTCGCGCGGCCCGGCATCGTGCATCGTCTCGACAAGGATACCAGCGGCGTGCTGGTCGCGGCCAAGAACGAGCGCGCGATGAAGAGCCTCGCCAAGCAATTCGCCGCGCACAAGGTGGAACGCGTCTATCACGCCGTTGTCTGGGGCGCGCCTCATCAGCGCCACGGCATCGTCGAAGGCAATCTCGGGCGCAACCCGTTCGACCGCAAACGCATGGCGGTGCTGCGCGACACCGGCAAGCCGGCGCGCACGCGCTATGCGACGGTCGAGGAATTCGGCTTGCGGCAAAAGCCCTTCGCTTCGCTTGTCGAGTGCCGGCTGGAGACCGGACGTACGCATCAGATCCGCGTCCACCTTGCCCATCTTGGGCATCCGTTGATCGGCGATGCAACCTATGGACGCGCGCGCCGGGCGCCGATACCCAAAAGCCCGGAGGAAAAAGCCGCGTTCGACGCCGCGTTCTTCTTCCCGCGCCAGGCGCTTCACGCCGGCGTGCTCGGATTCTTCCATCCGACGAAACAGGCGCAGATGCGCTTCGAATCGCCCTGGCCCGAGGATTTCGCCAATCTTATGAAGGCTCTGCGCGACCTTAACTCGCGGTAATGCAACACCCGCGTCTTGTTATCGCACCCTGCCGCGCCCATATGACCCGCGAATGGGGGATACGCTTTATCCGACATGCGTTAGGATTCGAGAGGACGTGGATGTCCGCGCCCTCCTTCGAGTCGCACAGATGAAGGGGATTTTAAAAAATGGCTCGTGCGCTTCCGATCGTCAACGAAGGCGGTCTTGCGCGGTACCTTGCGGAAATCCGCAAGTTCCCTCTGCTGGATCCCCAAGAGGAATACATGCTCGCCAAACGCTGGCGCGAGCATGAGGACACCGAGGCCGCGCATCAGCTGGTCACCAGCCATTTAAGGCTCGTGGCGAAGATCGCCATGGGCTATCGCGGCTATGGTTTGCCCATCAGCGAAGTGATCGCCGAAGGCAATATCGGCCTGATGCAGGCGGTTAAGCGCTTCGAGCCCGAGCGCGGGTTCCGTCTGGCGACCTATGCGATGTGGTGGATCCGGGCATCGATCCAGGAATACATCCTGCGCTCGTGGAGCCTCGTGAAGATGGGAACCACGGCGGCGCAGAAGAAGCTGTTTTTCAACTTGAGGCGCGTGAAAGGCCAGATCGAGGCGCTCGAAGAGGGCGACCTCAAGCCCGAACACGTCAAGACGATCGCAACCCGCCTGGGCGTGCCCGAAGACGAAGTCGTGTCGATGAACCGCCGGCTCGCCTCGCCGGATTCGTCGCTGAACGCGCCGGTCGGCGGCGAAGCCGACTCCGAGTGGCAGGACTGGCTGGCGGACGACGCGCTGGACCAGGAAACGCGGCTTGCGGAATCCGATGAGCTCGAAGAGCGCCGGACGCTGCTCTCCACCGCGCTGGACGAACTCACGCCGCGCGAACGCGACATCTTGGAGGCGAGGCGCCTGCGCGATGACCCGATGACGCTCGAGGACCTCTCGGTCAAATACGATATCAGCCGCGAGCGGGTGCGCCAGATCGAGGTTAGAGCCTTTGAAAAACTTCAACAAAAGATGAAGGAAGCGCTCAAGTCCAAGCGCGCCGAAACCCTCGACGCACGCTAGGCTCTGCCCTACAGTGCCGTCCCAGTTTTCCATAGAGGAAATCCGGGAGGTTCCATCATGCAGACTCCGTTCAAGGTACTCGTCGGCAGCGCCGCCGTCGTGGCGATCGGGCTTGGCGCGGGCGTATTGGCGACATCGGCGCCCCTGCAGGCGCAGCCGCTGACACTGAAGAGCATCTCGCTCCAGCAGGCGATCACCGTCGTGAAGGCTGCGATGGCCGAATGCAGCAAGGACGGTTCCGTGATCTCGATCACCGTCGTAGACCGCGACGGCGAAGTGCGCTTTGCGGTGCGCGCCAACGGCGCGAACCCGCACAATTTCGAATTGTCGCGGCGCAAGGCTTATACGGCGCGGACCTTCCGCTCGCCGAGCTCCGAGTTCATCGCCAAGTCGTCGCCGGACAAGGATCTCTATGGGCAACGCAGTCTGAAGGAAGTGATCGCGCTCGGCGGCGGCCTGCCGATCATGATCGGGCAGGATGCCATCGGCGCGGTCGGTATCTCGGGCGCCAAGGGCGGCCAGCCGCGGGAAGAAGCTTGCGGCAAAGCCGGCATCGCCGCGATCCAGGCCCAGCTCAGCTAATTAGAAAGACGGAGTTCCTCCATGTCCCGTTTCACCACAGTGAGCGCAGCCCTTCTCGCGGCTGCGTTGCTCTCGACGGCACAAGCAGCGCCGTTGATGGAGCGCAATATCTCCTCCGAAGACGCCATGGCCGCCTATGAGCGCATGATGGGCCAATGCGGCCCCGCCACCGACAACGTGACGGTGGTGTTCGTCGACCGCGCCGGCCAAGTGGTTCTGCAGGCGCGGGCGAACAGCGCCGCTCTGCACAATCTCGATCTCGCGCGGCGCAAGGCTTACACGGCGCGCACGTTCCGCGCGAAATCGACCGAATGGCGCGACCGCACCATGGGGTCCATGCCGGCCGCGGGTCAGCGTCAGCTTTCCGAAGTCATTCCGCTTGGCGGCGGCACCCCGATCATGATCGGAGAAGAGGTCATCGGGGGCGTCGGCGTAGCGGGCGCGCAGGGCGGCCAGCCTGGCGATCAGGCCTGCTCGGATGCCGGCGCGGCGGCGGTGGTCGCCGCGGCGCGCTGATCGCAGTCACACGAACTGAGTTGGAGAGAAGGCATGAGATCGCTTCTGAGCGTGCTGACGTGCGCGGCTCTTGCAATCATGGGGGCAACGCTTGCCGTGCGCGCCGGCGATGCACCCCAGCAGGGCCCCATCCATGTGACCTCGTTCTTTGAGGTGACGCCGGGTTCAGCGAACCAGGCGATCGGGATGCTGAAGCAGTATCGCGATGCCGCCAAGGCCGAGCCGGGCGCGAGGAACATCCAGCTTTACCAGGAAGTCGGCGCTCCATTCCGCTTGGTGAGCATGGAAGTGTGGCAGGACATGGCAGCCTACCAGGCCCACGCCAAGGCCAGCTCCACGACCGGTATCGGCGAGCGCATGAAAGCGGTCGAGTTCGGTCCGCCCGATAGCCGCCCGCACGCCGTCCACTTCGCAGCACCCGAGAAGGCGGCGGGGGCAGGCAGCGTCACCATCATCAGCCATCTCGATGTCCCGCCAATGGGCATTCCGCAGTTGCTCGAGCTGATGAAACCGTTCTCCGAGGGGGTCTCCAAGCAGACAGGGATGCAGACCTATCGCATCCTCAGGCAGACTCAGGGCGCGGGGAATCATTTTCGCAGCTTCGAAGTGTGGGCGAGCGAAAAGGACTGGGAAACGCACAATCTCGCCAAACACTCGCAGGACTATCGCATCGGGATGGGACCGCTTCTGGGCACGCCTTATGACCAGCGCAAGTACACAGTCGTGAATTGAGCGCGAACCGAACTTCTTGAATCATGCGGCCGCCGTCCTTCGGGAGGCGGCCGCATTTTTTCGCCGGACGGCGAACGAAGGAGAGGCCAAGACGATGATCCGCTTTCCCCATGTCATCGCGATCGCATTGCTGCTTGCGCCGTCCCTCGCGATCGGCGCGCCGGCGCCCGCAGCTCAGCAGACGCCCGAATCCGTACCCGGGCCACGCTACATGATGACCCATATCGAGGTTTCTCCGGATGCGACCGCGATGGCGCTGACGGCGATGAAGACCTATCGGCAAGCCGCGCTGAAGGAGCCGGGCGCCGTCGGCGTCGACATCTTCCAGGAGAGCGGTCATCCCAGCCGCTTCATCATCAGTGAAGTGTGGCGCGATCATCAGGCGCTCATGGGACGCGGCAACTCACCGGCCGGGACGGCGCTGGTCGCCGCGTTGAAACCGGTCGAGTTCAAGCCCACCGACATCCGTGTGCATTTCCTCTATGCCGGCACGCCCTATAAGGCGCCGACGGCCGGAAACGTGATGGTAATCTCGCATGTCGATTTGTGCTGCGGCGGCATGCCGGTGCTGCAGGCTGCGATGCAGTCGATGGCCGAGGGCGCGATGAAGGAACGCGGGATGGTGCGCTATGAGATGCTGGACCAACTCCCGCCCCGTCAGAACCACGCCCGTGCCTATGAGGAATGGGCAAGCGAACGGGATTGGATCGCGCACAATCTTTCGGCGTCGGTGCGTGATGCTTTCGCCAAGATGCAGGACTATCTCGGCACGCCGTACGATCAGCGTCTATACAAGCTGGCGAACTAGGAGGGCGAAATGAAAACGACGCGTCGTGTGATCTTGGCCGCGATACTTGCGCTGGGCGTGGGCACAGCCGCACAGGGCCAGGCTCCCCAGCAGGCGCCGCCGGGACCGGCCTATGTCACGACCTATCTGGAGTTTGCGCCAAGTTCGGTCGCGAACGCGACGACGATGCTCAAGACCTATCGCGACGCCAGCCGGCGCGAGCCGGGCGCCACGACGGTCGACATCTATCAGGAGGCCGGCCATCCGCACCGCGTCATCCTGCGTGAAATCTGGCAGGACCGCGCGGCCTATGATCGCCACGCGATGGCGCCCTCGACGACCCAGTTCGCCACCGCGGTTCGACCGATCCATTTTGGACCGATCTATATCTCCGTGCACATCGCGTATTGGACGTCGCCGGTGAAGCCATCGGGCCCGAACGATGCGTTCGTGATCAGCCATATCGACGTCGGCGGCATGAACGTGCCGAGACTGAAAGAGCTGCTGGACGCGCTCGGCCCCGCGAGCGTGAATGACGCCGGTCTCGTGCGTTACGAGATCCTCGACGAGGTGCCCGCGCATCCCAATCATTTCCGCTTTTTCGAACAGTGGTCGAGCGAAGCGAATTGGGCCGCTCATCACACCTCGGCGCATGCGCGCCGGTTTCGCGACGGCGTGACGCCGATCCTGGGTACGCCCTACGATCAGAGACTTTACCGGCTGGTGAATTGATCTTGGCGAATGGCGAGTAGTGAATAGCGAGTAGAACGCCGAGCTCTACTCGCTATTCGCTTAGTACCACTTGCGCAGGCGGACTTCGCTCGAAGCGCCGACGAGCATGCGGAACTGCTCCACGTTGCTCTCGCCGAAGTGGTACGGATAAACGATCTTCGGCTTGAACGCCTTGACCCAATCGGCTGCCGCTTCGGGCGTCTGCGTGTACGGCAGATTCATCGGAATGAAGGCGATGTCGATGTTCTGGAGGGCGCGCAGTTCCGGCGTGCCCTCGGTGTCGCCGGCGAGATAGACGCGCTGGCCGCCCAGGTTCAGCACATAGCCGTTGTCGCGGCCCTTCGGATGAAACTGAAGACGGTCGGGCGTGATATTGTATTCCGGCACGGCTTCGACCGAGACGCCGGCATGGGTCTGCGTCTGGCCGTTTGCCATCACCTTGGCCTTCGCCTGCAGGGCCGGCGGCAACATCCCGAAGACCGCTTGCGGAACGACGATGACCGTGTTGGGGCCGGCGAGCTCGGTCAGCGTCGGCACGCTGAAATGATCGCCGTGTTCATGGGTGATGAGGATCAGATCCGGTGGGTTCGGCCCGCGGAAATCGGCGGCGCCGCTGTTCGGTCCCGGCGGGAACGTCGTCGGATCGGCGACGATGCGCTTGCCGTTCCAGGTCAGCACGACACCGGCATGATGCACCGGATGAATGACGAGCGGGCCCATGGTGGTGGTGACGGTGTCGTCCTGCGACGCGGCGGCGGCAGCCGGCGCGGTGACCGATACCGACGCGGTAACGGAAGCGAGTGCCAACACGGCGGCCGCAGCGACGGCGCCGAGCAAGTGAGTGGGTTTCACGGTTCTTCTCCTGGAGTTTCGATAGGGGCCGGCCTGAACAGAATCATCGTCAAGCCGTCGAAAACGGATTATACGCGCCGGGCCGGTTCTGTGGCTACGGGCGAACAATAAAGGTCACAAAGGGCGAGCGCGGCGATGAAACTCAAGCTTTGGCAAGTGGATGCGTTCGCGGACCGGCCGTTTTCCGGCAATCCGGCGGCGGTGGTACCGCTCGACTCTTGGTTGCCCGATGCGACGATGCAGGCGATCGCCAACGAGAACAATCTCGCCGAAACCGCGTTCTTCGTGCCGCATACAGCCGGGATGGGTTGCTACGATTTGCGCTGGTTCACGCCTGCCGTCGAGGTTCCGCTCTGCGGTCACGCGACGCTCGCGTCGGGCTGGGTGGTGCTGAACGAGCTCGCGCCGTCGCTGGACATGGTGCGGTTCGAAACCAAGAGCGGCATGCTGATGGTTGCGCGCGAAGACAACGGGCGCCTGCGAATGGCGCTGCCTGCGGGACGCGTCGAACCGTTCGCGGCGCCGGCAGAGTTTGCCAAGACGTTGGGCGAAAGCCTCGGTGCGCCGCCGCCGGATGAATTGTTGCTGGCGCCCACCGGTGCGGGCGGCACATCGGCGCCGCTCGGCGTATGGCGGGAGAAAGATCTGCGCGCCATGCGATTGAGCGGCAACCTGCAAGTGGTGCTCGCTGCTGTGGGCGCCCATGCGCTGCTTGCGACGGCGAAGGGTGACGGGGCGCCCTACGATTTTCTTTCGCGGTTCTTTGCGCCTGGCATGGGCGTGCCGGAAGACCCGGTCACGGGATCGATGAACTGCACGCTGACGCCGTTCTGGGCGAAGCGCCTGGGAAAACGGCAATTGCGCGCGTTCCAGGCGAGCGCCCGCGGCGGCGATATTCTGTGTACGGATGAGGGCGCGCGCGCGACACTGTCTGGACCTTGCGCCCTCTACATGCGCGGCGAGATCGAGGTCTGAGCGACGGCCTCCGTGCGCTGCTTGTGCTCGGCCAAACGGTCGCTCAAGGCGTCCAGCGTGGATAAGAGCTTTTCCGGCGGCACCGCATCGTCGAAACGGAAGGCGCCTGCCGCCGCATGCGCGCCGATGAGGCCGAGCTCGTTCTTGGGGTCGATCCAGATGTGACCGGTCGATTCATGCCGCGCGCCGAACCAGACATAGATCGTGATCGAACGCACGTCGTTCTGCTTGTGCCCGGTATAGACATGCAGTCCGCGCGCCTCGGCCCAGCCGAGCACAATCGGATCGATCGCTTTGTAATCGCCCATCGGATGATCTTGGCGGAAACGCGGAACACGGCACAAGGCGTTAACCGCGATGCCGTGACGCATTTGACGCGCCTTGTGTGAATCGGTAGAGAAGCCGCGGGCCACGCTCCCCCAACGGAGCGCGATCATTCTGGAAGGAATGTCTGATGACCGGAACAGTTCCGGCCGTGCGCCCTGCACGGCCTTTTTTTTCGTCTGGACCCTGCGCCAAGCGGCCGGGTTGGACGCCAGAAGCTCTCAAGGGCGCCTGCCTTTCGCGCTCGCACCGCTCCAAGCACGGCAAGGCGAAGCTGAAAGAAGCGATCGACCGCACGCGCAAGGTGTTGGGCGTACCTTTAGATTATCGCATCGCGATCGTCGCGGGCTCGGACACAGGCGCGGTCGAGATGGCACTGTGGTCGCTGCTCGGGCCAAGGCCGGTAGACGTTCTCGCGTGGGAAAGCTTCGGCGAGGATTGGGTCACCGACGTGGTGAAGCAGCTCAAGCTGAAAGACACGCGCACGATCAAGGCGGATTACGGCGCGTTGCCCGATGTCGCCAAGACCGATCCGTCGCATGACATCGTGTTCGTGTGGAACGGCACGACATCGGGCGTGCGCGTGCCCAACGGCGACTGGATCGTGGACAACCGCGAGGGTCTGACGATCTGCGACGCGACCTCGGCCGCCTTCGCGATGGACCTGCCGTGGACGAAGCTCGATGTGGTGACGTTCTCCTGGCAGAAGGTGCTGGGCGGCGAAGGCGCGCACGGCATGCTGATCCTGTCGCCGCGCGCGGCGGCGAGGCTCGAATCCTATGAGCCGGCGTGGCCCATGCCGAAGCTGTTCCGCCTGACCAAGGACAAGAAGCTGGTCGAGGGAGTGTTCGAAGGCGAAACCATCAACACGCCCTCCATGCTGGCGCTCGAGGATTATCTCGATGCGCTGAAATGGGCGGAATCGATCGGCGGTCTCAAGGGCCTGATCGAGCGCTCCGAAGCCAATCTTGGGGCGCTGGCCCAATGGGTCGAGAAGCGCGCGTGGGTGGATTTCCTCTGCGTGGACCCGAAGCTGCGCTCCAGCACATCGGTGTGCCTCAAGGTCGTCGATCCGTGGTTCACGGCGCTTCCCAAGGAGGCGCAGGCCGCGGCGGCCTCCAAGATCGCGAGCCTGCTCGAGAAGGAGAATGTCGCCCTCGACATCGGCGGGTATCGCTCCGCACCGCCGGGATTGCGCATCTGGTGCGGTTCGACCGTCGACCGCGCCGACATCGAGAAGCTGACGCCTTGGCTCGATTGGGCGTTCGCGCAGGTGAAACAGAGCTGAACTTCACCCCACCCGGAGCGCCAACGCGCTCCGACCTCCCCGCGTTGGGGAGGTGAACACAGTGCATGGAGCCGATCATGCCGAAGGTATTGATTGCCGATCAGTTGTCGCCTGCCGCCGTTGCGATCTTCAAGGAGCGCGGCGTGGATGCGGAAACCAAGACGGGTTTGTCCAAGGACGAGTTGCTGAAGATCATCGGCGACTATGATGGGCTCGCGGTGCGCTCGGCCACCAAGGTGAACGCTGAAGTGCTGAAGGCGGCCAAGCGGCTGAAGGTGATCGGCCGCGCGGGCATCGGCGTCGACAACATCGACGTGCCGGCCGCGACCGCTGCCGGCATCATCGTGATGAACACGCCGTTCGGCAATTCGATCACCACCGCCGAGCACGCGCTCGCGCTGTTGATGGCGCTGGCGCGCGACATCCCCGCCGCGAACGCATCTACTCATGCGGGCAAGTGGGAAAAGAACCGGTTCATGGGCGTAGAGCTGTACGGCAAGACGCTGGGGCTGATCGGTTGCGGCAATATCGGCTCGATCGTGGCCGACCGGGCTAAGGGCCTGAAGATGCGCGTCGTTGCGTTCGACCCCTATCTGTCGCCCGAGCGCGCGACCGATCTGGGCGTCGAGAAGGTCGAGTTCGACGAGCTGCTGACACGCGCCGATTTCATTTCGCTGCACACGCCGCTGACCAACGAGACGAAGAACATCATCTCGGCCGACGCGATCGCGAAGATGAAAAAGGGCGCGCGCTTGATCAACTGCGCGCGCGGCGGGCTGGTGGACGAGGCCGCCGTCAAGGCCGCGCTCGATTCGGGCCAGCTCGCGGGCGCGGCCTTCGACGTGTTCGCCGAGGAGCCGGCGAAGACGAACGCGCTGTTCGGCAACGACCGGGTGGTGTCGACGCCACATCTCGGTGCCTCGACCTCGGAAGCGCAGGAGAACGTAGCACTTCAGGTGGCCGAGCAGATCTCCGATTACCTGCTGACAGGCGCTGTGACGAATGCGCTCAACATGCCGTCGATCTCCTCCGAGGAAGCACAGCGCATACGGCCGTGGATTTCTCTTGCCGAAAAGCTGGGCGCCTTCGCCGGCCAGTTGACCGAGAGCAGCATCTCCGAGGTGGAGATCGTCTATGAGGGCACGCCCTCGGGGCTCAACACGCGCGCGCTGACGCAGGCCGCTTTGTGCGGATTGCTGAAGCCTGCGCTCTCCGAAGTGAACATGGTCAACGCACCGCTGGTGGCCAAGGAACGCGGCATCCGCATCTCGGAAGTGCGCCGCGATCAGCAGGGCGCCTATGAAGGCTACATCAAGCTGAGCGTCACGACCGGCCAGATGGCGCGCAGCGTGGCGGGCACCGTGTTCTCCAACACGCGCCCCCGCCTCATCCAAATCAAGGGCATCGACATGGACGCGGAGTTCGCGTCGCACATGCTTTACATCACGAACGAGGACAAGCCGGGTTTCATCGGGCGGCTGGGCACGCTTCTGGGCAATGCCGGCGTCAATATCGCGAACTTCAATTTGGGCCGCTCCGCGCGGGGGGCCGATGCGATCGCGCTGCTTCAGGTGGACGAGCCGGTGGCCGACACGATCCTTGCCGAAATCCGCTCGCTGCCCTTGGTCAAACAGGTCCGCGCCTTGGAATTCTGAGCCCTTGCCGCTCCCGCGCCCTGGGTGGCGCGCGGTGCGGGAACGGGAGTAGAATCGGCGGTATTCCAGAGAAACGAGTCGAATGGCGAATGTAGCGGTGATCGGCGCCCAGTGGGGCGACGAGGGCAAAGGCAAGATCGTGGACTGGCTGTCCGCGCGGGCCGACGTTGTGGTGCGGTTTCAAGGCGGCCACAACGCAGGACACACGCTCGTCATCGACGGCGTGACCTACAAGCTTTCGCTGCTGCCCTCGGGCGTGGTGCGGTCCGGCAAGCTTGCCGTCATCGGCAACGGCGTGGTGGTCGATCCCTGGCACCTCTTGGAAGAGATCGCCAAGATCGGCGCCCAGGGCATCACGATCACGCCGGACCTGCTGGTGCTGGCCGACAACGCCTGCCTGATCCTGCCGCTGCACCGCGACCTCGACCAGGCGCGGGAAGCCGCCGCCACCCAGAAGATCGGCACCACCGGACGCGGCATCGGCCCGGCCTATGAGGACAAGGTGGGCCGCAGGGCCATCCGCGTCGCCGACCTCGAAGACCGCGAGGCCCTGGAGGCCAAGATCGACCGCCTGCTCGCCCACCACGGCCCGCTGCGGCGCGGCCTCGGCCTGCCGGAATATGACGGCGCCGCCCTGCTGGCGGAGCTGGA
>Ga0193752_1002911_pt1 | contig 12285 bp, 8 predicted proteins | sample H1c1metaG_FD_144924 | JGI IMG/M metagenome (GOLD analysis project Ga0193752, IMG submission 144924) | Soil microbial communities from a riparian zone of the East river system, Colorado, United States - H1c1 | ecosystem: Environmental > Terrestrial > Soil > Riparian zone | place: USA: East River... | reverse complement strand
GCTCGCCCTTGTTTGGCTGTGGCTCGCGCCCGCATGCGGGCCGGGTGAGTTGCCCGCGTTTGCAAATCCGCCGCCCGATGACTCGGGCGTGCGAACTGACGCGAGCGACACGGACGCGGACGCGGATGAAGAGGACGCAGGCGACACCGATGCGGGGATGCCTGAGGTGGATCTCACGGACGCCGCCGCGAAGTGAACGCAGCCTCGGCGTTTTCATCTAACCTCGCTGGATGCGGAGGCTGACGCGCTGGGCGGTACTTCAACTCGCCTGCCTCGTATGCGCGGTCGGGCTGCTCGGATTTGGCGCATGGCGTGTCTACGACCTCGAGCGGCGTGAGGTCGACTATTCGAGCCCGACGCGGACGCTGACCGAAGCGCTTCGCGAGCCCACCGCGACGCGTATCAGTGCGCGACTCGGGGTCGCCCTGCTCGGCTCGAACCAGCGCGCGACGTTCGAGTTGTGCGCCGCCCAGCCACTCGATCCCGCGAGCTTCGAAAACGCGTTCGAGCTCGCCGTTCTGCACCTCGACGAGAAGCGGCTCATGCTGCGCGTGCCGCTCGATGCAGCACACCTCGCCCATGCGCGCCGAAACAGTAATGGCGGGTGCTTGCTCCTCGGAAGTGGCCTGCTCGAGCACGGCGGGACCTACACCGTCGAAGCGATCGTCGGCGAAGCCGGGCCGCGACCCACGGCTGCCGACGTGCCGCTTCGGGTTCGCATCCTCGCGAAGCACCCGCTGGCGGTGCAGGACCAAACACTCGTCCTCGGCCTGGGCCTGTTGCTCTTGCTGCTGATCGGCCTGCAGCTGCGCGCGGCTGCCCCGGCCGACGCGGATGCCGCCGACGGCGTCCACTCGTTCACCTGGGCGGATATCAACGTCGATCCGATCGCGGCGCTGTTCGCATCGCTGGTCGTGTTCGGCGCGAGCTTGGTGCCGTTGACCGGCCCGACATTGACGCTCGCGAAGGGCGTCGGGCTCCTGAGCGTTCAGCTCGGGCTCGCGGTTCTCCTGACGCGCAGCACGCACGGGGTCGACCGCGACCAGAAGCTCGCGCTGTGCCGCCCCGCCCGGGTCTGGTCGCCCCTCCTGCGCGCGCTCGCCGCGTTACCTCCGCTCGTCGGCGCCGCGATGCTCGCGGTGCGGCTGATTCCGAGCACGGGAGAAGCGCCGATCCAAACGTTCGTGTCGTGGCCGAGCGGTATGCTCGCGGCAGCGCTGCTCGGCGTGTTCCTACCGATCGGCGAGGAAGTGTTCTTCCGTGGCTACCTTTACGCGGCACTGCTCGGATACGGGCGCTTCTGGTCCGCGGTCGTGAACGTCATCGTTTTCGGCTCGCTCCACGCGCTGCAAGGCTGGGGAAACTGGGGCGGATTGGTGGGCGTGTTCGCCGCAGGACTCATGTTCTTGTGGATTAGGGTCGCGAGTGGGTCAGTGCTCGTCGCGAGCCTCTTGCACGTGGCTTACAACCTGACGCTGTCGATGGCTTCACTTCGCGGGGCGGAGTGAGCGCGAGCAGCTTGCCTTGCGGCGAGTGCTCCTCCGGTGGTAGTTAGCCCCCCCATGACCACTCTCTTGGAGCTTCTGGGCGGCCCTGCCAAACGCAGCGCCATCATCGACGACTCGCTCGGTGTGCTCGATGCGGAGGTCGACTCGAAGGGTGGCCTGGGCGGCATCGCGATCAAGGGTGCGTACAAGATCGTGAAAGGCGTGAGCCCGGATTTCTTGCGGAACGTGGTGGATCACTTGCTCAACGATTTTCTGACCGCGCTCGATCCGATCTATCAAGAGTCGGTGCAGAAGGGCATCAACCCGCGGCAACACTTGACGAGCAACCCGGCTCGCGTCGCGGATGCGCTGTTGGCGATCACTGACGCGCGCGCAGGGCGAGCGAAAAATCAGATGGTCAAGAAGACGTACGAGAAGCTTCGCGAAGGCGCAAAGAAGCACGTCGAAGCAGCCGTGCCGCGCTTGGGCGAGATGTTCGCACGCCACGTGGGGAGCTGAGCTTCATGGCCGCGAAACGAGCGGCGAAGACGCGCCCGGCAAAGTCCAGTCAGAAGAAAGCCGTCGCGAAGCGCGGGCGATCGAAAGCGGCTGCAAAGCCGTCGAAGCAGAAGGCGGTCGCCAAGCGCGGCAAGCCCGCGCCCGTCTCGAAGAAGAAGACAGCCGAGCGCGGGGAGCTCAAGGCGGCTGCCCCCAAGCCGAAGACCAAGACCGCAAAGTCGAAGACGGCCGCGAAGCTGAAGGCTGTCGCGAAGCCGAAGACGGCTGCGAAGCCGAAGGCTTCTGCGAAGCCGAAAGCTGTCGCGAAGCCGAAAGCCGCTGCGACCAAGGCCAAGCCGAAGAGCTCGGGCGCCAAGCGAGTGAAAGTAGCCGCGGAGAAGCTCGGCTTCCGCTTGCCCGAAGACCTGCGCCCGACCCACTACGCGCTCCACATCGCGGTCGATCCGCAGTCCAGTCGCGAGTACCGCGGCGAAGTCGAGATCGAGATCGAGCTCGGCCGCGCGACGGATCGCATCGAGCTCCACGCCTCGGACTTGCGCATCACCGAAGCGATTCTGCGGACGGCCGCCGCGGACTGGACCGGCGAAGTCGAGCCACAGCCGGAGCATGAAACGATCGTGGTGACGAGCCCGCAGCCGATGGCTGCAGGTAACGTCACGCTCAAGCTCACGTTCACGAGTAGCTTGCGGAACGACTTGCGCGGATTGTACGGCGCGAGCGCGGGCGATCGGCAGTACGCATTTTCGCAGCTCGAAGCAGCCGATGCGCGGCGCTTCTTCCCGTGTTTCGACGAGCCCGCGTTCAAGGCGCGCTTCAGCGTGTCCGTCACGACGGCGAGCCGCAACGCCGTCGTCTCGAACGGCCCGATCGAGCGGACCGAGGAGAACGGCGATCAGATCACGACGTTCTTCGCGACCACGCCGCTGTTGTCGACCTACCTGGTCGCGCTGGCAGTCGGTGAGCTGGAGTTCTCCGAACCGGTCGAAGCCAACGGCGTTCCGATCCGGATCGTGCACGTGCCGGGCAACGGTCACTTGACCGCCTTCGCGCTCGAAGCCGCGCGTGAATCCCTGACGCGCCTCGCAGACTACTTCGGTGTTCCGTACGCCTACGAAAAGCTCGACCTCGTCGCAGTGCCCGACTTCGAGATCGGCGCGATGGAAAACGCGGGCGCGGTGTTCTTTCGCGAGACGCTGCTGCTCGTCGACGAGAGCAGCGTGAGCCTCGCCGAGAAGAAGCGCGCGGCCGAGGTGATCTGCCACGAGCTCGCGCACATGTGGTACGGCAATCTGGTCACGATGCGTTGGTGGGACGATCTGTGGCTGAACGAAGCGTTCGCCACGTGGATGGCGTTCGACATCGTCGCGAAGTGGCGGCCCGAATGGCACATGTGGAACGATTTCGGGCACTCGCGAAACTCCGCGCTGCATCTCGATGCGCTCGACAACACACACGCGATCTACAGCCCGGTCCAGACGCCGGCTGAAGCGACGCAGAACTTCGATCTGATCACCTACGAAAAAGGCGCATCGGTCGTGCGCATGCTCGAGCGCTACCTCGGTCCGAGCACGTTTCAGACCGGCGTGCGCACGTACATCGAGCGCCATCGCGAAGGCAACACAGTCGCAGCAGACTTGTGGCGTGCGCTCGGCGAAGCGGCCGGCGAGAGCGTCGACGACGTGGTGCGTCCCTTCATCGAGCAGCCGGGCTTTCCGCTCGTGACCGTGCGCACCGCTGCGAGCAGCAAAGGCGAGTTCAGCGTCGAGCTCGAGCAACAGCGCTTCTCCGCGCGCGGCCCGAACGGCAAGAGCGAAGCCACGCGTTGGGCCGTGCCGTGGGTCGGCCGCGTCGATAGCGGCTCGGAAAGTCACACCGTGCGCGCGCTTTTGACCGGCCGCCGCGCCAAGGTCGAGATCGGAACCGAGACGCCGGACTTCGTCTATGGCAACGCAGATGAAGGCGGGTTCTTTCGGCCGCTCCACCCGCTCGAAGAATTGCCCGCGCTCGTACGCGCACTGCCGAAGCTGAGCGTCAGCGAACGGCTCGGATTCGTGCACCACCAGTGGGCGCTCGTGCGCGCGAACTACTTGGAGCTCTCGGGCTTCTTGCAGCTCTTGCCCGCGCTCGCAGGCGAGACCGATGCCGACGTGCTGCGTGCCCTCCTCGGTCCACTCGAAGTGTTGGTCGACGACATCGCCGACGCGGCAGGCCCGAACGTGCGGACGCAGCTACAAGAATTGATCGCGAGCACGTTCACACCGGCGCTCCACGCGGTCGGCTTCGATGCGGTCGAAGCCGAAAACGACGCCGTGCGTTTACGCCGCGCGGAGCTGTTCGCGCTGTGTTCCGTCATTGCCGAAGACGAATCGGCGAGCGAGCTCGTGGAAGCACGCGCGGCGGCGTATCTCGACGATCGCGCTGCGATCGACGCAAACCTGGTCGGTTCGGTGCTCACGCTCGGTGCGCGTCGCGCGGACCAGGCACGCCTGGCTCGCTACCTCGACGCTTCGCAAAACGATGCGACGCCGCAGGAGCGTCGCCGCTTCCGGATGGCGCTCGCCGAAGTGCGCGATCCGGAGCTCGTGCAGGAAGTTCTGCGCGCGAGTCTCACGCCCGCGATCCCGACCCAGGACGTCGCACTCGTGCTCGCGCGACTGATCTCGAATCGTTTCGCGCGCGAAGCCTCGTTCGAATTCGTGCAAGCGCATTGGCCCGAGCTGCGCGAGCGAATGCCGGCGATGCTCGTGTCGCGACTCGTCGAAGCACTGCCGGCGCTCCGCACCGAAACACACCGCAAACAGGTGCTCGCGTTTTTCTCGGCGAATCCGATTCCCACGGCGGCTCGAGCGCTGCGTCAAGCCGACGAGAGATTCCGACTTGCGACTACCTTTCGGAAGCATGCCGCACCCGAGCTCAGCCGGTGGTTATCCAAACTTTCCGGGGAGTAACGACCTGTCATCGGTCGGAAGCCTGCTGAGCGGCCCGCAGCTCACGGCGTCAGCGTGCAGATACATGTAGGCCTGGCGTAGATTGTACGGGTGTCCCCCGGCGCTTCACTCTTACGCACCGCACCGAGCGCTCCAGCCTCGTTGTTCTGCGGCGCAACGAGTCTACAAATCCGCGCGCTGCTAGTCGGCACCCGCGTCGCTCCCGGCAGCTCCGAGAGCTGGCGCCGGATCGGGGATCGGCCGATCGTGCTCGCCGGTCCGAGTAGCGGCTGCGCGATGTTGTTCCGCTACGGCGCGGTCGTGTTGTTCGGTGTGCCACCCGAGGACGAGCCGAGCCTGCTGGAAGATTTGCAGGTGCGCGAACCGCTCGCGCGGCCGGAGACCGAAACGGTGGAGCTTCGGATCGACGGTGACCAAGAGAACGGACCGCGCATCGAAGACGGCGTGATCTTCGTCCCGGACGAGAACTTGCAGCGCTTGCAGATCATCGCGGAAGCCCTCGCGAAGAGCGTCGTGCTCGCACATTACGAAGGCACGATCGCGACCGTGTTCGATCGCATCGAGCCGCTCGCGCAGAACCTGAACGACCGCGGTCGCGCCGGCAACGTGCGCGAGCTGCTGAAACACATCGGTGATGCGTTGCTGTCGGAGCAGCGCATGGTCGGCCGCGTCGAAGTGCGCGAGAAACCCGAAGCGCTCTGGGACAACGCCGAGCTCGAACGTTTTTATCCGCGGCTCGATCGCGAATACGAGCTACGCGATCGCGCCGTCGCGCTCGAACGAAAGTTGGATTTGATCTCGCGCACGGCGCACACCGTCTTCGACTTGATGCAGCAGCGAAGCTACTTGCGCGTCGAGTGGTACATCGTGGCGCTGATCATCGTGGAGATCTTGCTGACGATCTACACGATGTTCTGGCCAAAGTAGGCCTCAATAGTCGCACTAGTCCCGGCCACACGGGTCACACGGGTCACACGAGTCACACGGGTCGGGTCACAGGAGTTACTAGCGCGAGTGAATCATCGTGCGCTCTTCGCCATTTTCGAAGAGGACTACGACCATTCGCTCCGGCTTCACGACCTGCACCTGGCCGACGCCGAACACCGGGTGAATGAAAAACTCACCCTCGATGTAGTTGCGCGAGCGGTCGTACGGCGCAGAACGCGCGCGTGCAGACGCGATGTCTTCGGGGCGCAAGCGCGACCCCTTGCGACGCGTGCCTTCACCCGATTTGGCCGGTGAGCGTTTCGAACCCGAGCTCGCGCTAGCCGTGCGCGACGGCGTCGCTACCGGCGCGGGCTCCACGTACCCGGTGCGGGCGAGCCGCTCGACCATGCGCTTCGCCTTGGCGACGTTCGCGCTACTGGCATCGCACACGATGACTTCTTCGATGTGCGTCGGCCGTTCCGCCGCGAAACAAGCCTCTTTGTACGCCGCTACGGCACGTACGATCGCGGCCATGCGATCCGCCACCGGCGCTTCGCCACGCCCTGCCCCGAGCGCAGGAAATGCCACGCGTACGACATCTTGTTGTGCGACGAACTCGATCACGCGGCGCGTGATGTCCTCGACGACGTCGATCGTCGGCGCAGCTGCAGACGAGGTTTCGCCGTGTGGCGGACGACTCGCCACCCAAATCAGAAAATCGCAGTGCAACTTTCCGGGATGCAGACGGAGCAGACCGCCCATGTCGAGCTCGCCACCGGAGAGGCGCTTGCGCTCTTTTTCGAGCACATCGGAAAGCACGTTTCCGTAGGCATCCGCCAAGTCACGATCGGGATTCGGCGGACGCCAAAGACCGAGGTCTTGCGTGCCGTCATACACGATGGCCGATGCACGCTTGCTCGAAGGCAGATGCAGCACCGAGGCTTGAAGCAACGTAATATCCACGACGCGGGCGAACGGTTAGCTTACTCGAGCGCGACGTGCAACTGCCATCAATCGATGCGGCGATCTTTGAGCGGCCGTGGGATGTTGTAGGCCTCGAGGCGCGAGATCAGCGTACGACGCGAAATGCCGAGCTCACGGGCTGCGCGCGTCTGATTGCCCCCACACCGCGTCAGCGCATCGATGATGTGGTGTCGCTCGACCTCCTGAACTTGCCGCCTCAGACGTTCACCGAGCGAGAGTGCGTCCGTCGCTTCGGATTCGTCTTCGCCGTCGCCGGGTGGAAGTGTGTCGTGTTGTGACCCATGCGGCGCTTCACGCTCGCCTCGCGGCGCCGAACGCGGAATCGGGACATCGCTGATCGGCGTGCTCACCGTCGCGGTCATTTTCTCGACGGGGAAGTGCTCGGGCAACACCGGGCCTTCGCCCGCGAGCAGCACGGAGCGCTCGATCGCGTTGCGCAATTCTCGAATGTTGCCCGGCCACGAGTAACCGGACAGCAACGCGATCACGTCCTGCGAAAGCGTGTGCGCGCGCGGATTGCGGCTGAGTTGTCGCGCAAACTCGCGCGCGAGCGGCTCGATTTCCTCCGCGCGTTCGCGCAGCGGCGGAATGTGCAAAGTCACGCCTGCCAATCGGAAGTATAGATCCTGCCGAAACTTGTGCTCGGTGGCTGCAGTTTCGAGGTCGCGGTTCGTCGCCGCGACGAATCGAACGTCGATCGGACGCGGCTTGATGCCGCCCACGCGCCAAACCTGCCGCTCCTCGAGTACGCGCAACAACTTCACTTGCACGGGCATCGGCAGCTCGCCGATCTCGTCGAGAAACACAGTGCCGCCCTGCGCCGTCTCGAGCAGGCCCGACTTCATCTGATGAGCGCCGGTGAACGCGCCGCGCTCGTGTCCGAAGAGCTCGCTCTCGAGGAGCGATTCCGAGAGTGCGGCACAATTCAAACGCAAAAACGGTTTGGCATTTCGCGGAGAGCGCCGGTGCACCTGCTCCGCCATGACTTCTTTGCCGACGCCAGTATCGCCCAAGATCAACACCGTGATCTCGCCGGGTGCGACGCGTTCCAGCAGCTCGTACAACTTCCGCATGACGGCGCTGCGGACGACGATCGGCCCGACCTGCACCGGCTCGGGTGGTGTACCGCGCGCGAGCGAACCCGCGCGGGCTTCGAGCACGTCCGCACCGCGACCGTCGCGCGGAAACAACGCGACGCCGATCTGCGCCTCTATTCCAACGTCGTCGAACGCCTTCTCGAGCGCTTTCACGATCCACGTGACGTCCGATTCGTTGCGTTCGACCAGCAACACTTCGTAGTCGCCGGGCCCGTACAGGCCGACGACATCGTCCGCGCGCAGCGTGTTCGCGAGAACTTGCTGCACGAGGTCGCCGTCCCCGGGCACCCGGATGCGCACGAGCCCAAAGTTGCCGCTGCTGCGAGTCGCACGTGCGCACTCGTCTTCGAGCCGGCCTTCGAAGTAACCGTGGGCCCAGATGCGCCACTCACGCGTCGCAATCGGCCGCTGCTGCACCATGACCATCGCGGAACCGAGGTCCATGACCTCGCCCAACACGACCGGTACGGGAATGTTCGGATCGATGATCGCCCCGCGGACGCGCGTTCCGTTCGCGCTGCCCACGTCTTCGATCGTCAGCGCCTCGCCGATCCGCAGGATCGCGTGGACCCGCGACACCGAGGCATCGATGATTTGGATGTCGTTTTCCCGCGCGCGACCGATCTTCACTTCCCCAGTTTCGGGCAGCGTATGGGTCGCGACCACGCCATTCACGATCACGAGCAGGCCGTGCTTGCCCTTGGCGGGATTCACAGCCGGTGTGTTGCGCAGGGTCGAAGCCCTGTCTCTCATGGCACGCGGGCGGTCCGTCACGGTCGGCGTCCGGGGTAGCACATATTGGTGCCACAGCGAAACAGCGCGCAGCGGGTTGCAATGCGCACCTTCACAGCAAGCACATCTCTACGAAAAGAAAGCGGAACTGCCTAAGGCGCCGAGGGCGCAGCGTTACCACCATCATCCTCGCACAGTGGAGACTCAGCGTCTCCGCTCTTAGCGGCATCCTTTTCGCAATCGCGTATTCCGGCGTCCTCGCCGGCGGATGCTTTACCCGCACTACCTTCCGAGTAGGAGCCTGCCGAGTTATTCGGAGCGCTCGTTCCGCCGCCGGCACCGGTATTCGGCGTGGTCGGGAGAGCACCAGTTCCGGCGTTGCCCGCGCCGAGCGGGGGATTCGGGGTCCCCGGCCCGTCGATGGTGCCCACACCATCGCGGGGAGGAAGCGGGTGTGGCCCGCCGATCGTGGGCCCGTCGCCGAAGCAGCCAGCCAGGACCAGCGCAAAGCAAGCAAGGCCCCGCCGAGCTGCGCCATGGAACAGCCTCGTTTGTGCCAGTTTGTGCCAAAAAACAGCGAGAAACGCCACTAACCTTCGGTTGTTGCAACCTGCGTACCAAACTGTGCCGCGAAGGGACACACGTGGTGCGATATGCTAAACCCAATTCCGCCCGTGCCACCCAGTGTGCGTTTTCGCGCCGGGCGAACCGCAGCTCATGAGCATCCAGCAGCGCTTCTCAGTCACGTTCGAATATTCAGTCGAGTTCACCGAACGCATGTTCGAGCCGGGCAATCCGACGCTCGCATCGGCGCTATGTGCGCGTGAACGCAAGCGTCATCGTGCGTTGTGCGTGATCGACGAAGGCGTCTGGAACGCCTGGCCGGAGCTCGGTGCACAGCTCGAGGCCTACGCACGGGCGCATAGCGACGTGCTGCAGTGGGCTTCTGCACCACTCGTCGTTCCCGGTGGCGAGCAATCCAAATCGGGCAGCCGCGTGCTCGACCAGGTCCACGCGCGAATGCACGAACTCGGAATCGATCGGCACTCGTTCGCGATCATCATCGGCGGCGGCGCTGTGCTCGATGCCGTCGGTTTCGCTGCCGCGACGACACATCGCGGCGTCCGCGTGATCCGCGTGCCGACTACGGTGCTCGCCCAGAACGACGCCGGCATCGGCGTGAAAAACGGCGTGAACGCGTTCGGCGCGAAGAACTTTTTGGGCAGTTTTGCTCCGCCGTGGGCCGTGATCAACGACTCGGCATTCTTGGCGACGTTACCGGCGCGCGACAAGCGCGCGGGACTCGCGGAAGCCGTGAAGGTTTCGCTGATTCGCGACCCCGTGTTTTTTGGGTGGCTCCGCGAAAACGCGGCTGCCTTGCGAGAGTTTCAGCCTGAAGCGCTCGTGCGGTCGATCCGTCGCGGGGCGGAGCTCCACCTCCAGCACATCGCGCAGGGTGGTGATCCGTTCGAGCTCGGCAGCGCTCGGCCTTTGGATTTCGGCCATTGGGCAGCACACAAGCTGGAGTCGCTCAGCAGCCACCGGCTGCGACACGGTGAGGCGGTCGCGATCGGAATGGCGATCGACACGCGGTACAGCGTCGAAACTGGGCTGCTCTCGCCGGCCGACGGCGACGTGATCATTAGCTTGTTGACGAGCCTTGGGTTTCGGCTCTGGGACGAGGCGCTCGAGCTGACCGACGCGCGCGGAACGCCGCGCGTACTCGCCGGGCTCGAGGAGTTTCGCGAGCACCTCGGCGGCGAGCTCACCGTCACGCAGCTCTGCGGCATCGGTAGGTCGGTCGACGTGAACCAGATGGACGAGCGACACGTACTTTCGGCGTTGGCGTGGTTGGGCAACGCGGTGCTGTCGTCATGCGCGTGAACGGCACGGCTGCCGCTTCGAGCGGCAGTAGGCAGCCCGCGCAGGCCGCGCAGCACCTCACGTACTGCACGAACATTCACCCCGGCGAATCTTTGCCCGAAGTGCGGGCCGCGCTCGCAGAGTTCGTTCCCAAGGTGAAAGCGCAAGTCGCGCCGTCGCAGCCGTTTGGCGTCGGATTGCGCTTGTCTCAGCTCGCGGCGGCGCAGCTCACAGCGGCGGGCCAAGTCGCAGAGCTACGTGACTGGCTCGAGCAGCGCGGCTTGTACGTGTTCACGCTCAACGGGTTTCCGTACGGCGCGTTTCACGGCACACGCGTGAAGGAACGTGTGTACGAACCGGACTGGCGCACGGCCTCGCGCGTCGAGTACACCGCGCAGCTCGCGGCGGCGCTCGCCGGGCTCTTGCCCGAGGGTGTGGCCGGTAGCATCAGCACCGTGCCCGGCGCGTGGAAGGCATCCGTCGCGAGTGCGGATGAGCTCGCGAGCATGGGCGAACACGTGTTGCAGAGCGCAGCCGGGCTCGTGAAGATCTGGCAGGCGACGGGTCGCGAGATCTCGCTCGCCCTAGAGCCGGAGCCGGGCTGCGTGCTCGAGACGATCGACGAGGCGGTCGGGTTCTTTGGCGCGTATTTGTTCAGCGAGCGGGCGATCGCGCGGTTTGCCGCGCTGACGGGCTTGTCGCGCGCAGAGGCGGCTTCGCGAGCGCGCGTCCATCTCGGGTTGTGTCTCGATGCGTGTCACGCTGCCGTCGAGTTCGAGGACCCGAAGCAGCTGCTGGCGACACTCGATCGCGCAGGCGTCGAAGTGAAGAAACTGCAGATCAGCTCCGGCTTGCGAGTGCCGCGCGTCGACTCTGCAGCGCGCGAAGCGCTCGCGGCGTTCGAGGACGACACCTATCTGCATCAGACGGTCGAGCGGCGCGCCGACGTGCTGACGCGCTATCGGGATCTGCCCGAAGCGATCGCAGCGGCGCGGTTCGACGGCGAGTCGGAGTGGCGCATCCACTTTCACGTGCCGGTGTTCCTCGAGCGTTATGGCGTGCTCGAGAGCACCCAGGGATTTCTGCGCGAGCTGCTCCAGTTGCATCGCGAGCGGCCGATCAGCGCGCACCTCGAAGTCGAGACGTACACCTGGGACGTCCTGCCCGCGGACTTGCGGGCGCAAGAGGTGACTGCTGCGATCAGCCGCGAGCTTCAGTTCGTGATCGCGGAGTTGAGTGGGCCCTCGCGATGAACCTTCGCACTGCGCTGCGCCTCGGACGCGTCTCGAACTTGCCGACCGTGATCACGAACGTGCTCGCGGGCTGCATGCTCTCGAGCAAGGAGTTCTCGTTGGCGGTCTACGGCGGGCTGTGCGCTGCGATGACGCTCGCGTACGTCGGCGGCATGTACTTGAACGACGCATTCGACCGCGACTTCGACGCCCGGGTTCGGCCCGAGCGGCCGATTCCGAGTGGTGCAGTGAGTGCGAAGCGCGTGTTCACGCTCGGCTTCGGCATGCTCGCCCTCGCCGCCTTGGGCGTGTTGCTGATCACGCTGCGCGGCGCCGGAGGCAATGCGCTCGCCGCCGGCTCGAGCATGCTTGCGCTCGTCGGCGCGATCGTCTTTTACGACCTCTACCACAAGCAGAACCCGTTCAGCCCGGTCGTCATGGGGTTGTGTCGGGTGCTCGTGTATCTGACTGCGGGGTTGTGCGTCGCGATGTGGCC
>Ga0193752_1002910_pt1 | contig 12285 bp, 6 predicted proteins | sample H1c1metaG_FD_144924 | JGI IMG/M metagenome (GOLD analysis project Ga0193752, IMG submission 144924) | Soil microbial communities from a riparian zone of the East river system, Colorado, United States - H1c1 | ecosystem: Environmental > Terrestrial > Soil > Riparian zone | place: USA: East River... | reverse complement strand
GCCGCACCGTCGCCTCGCTCGTGTTCGAAGTGCTTCCTGACACGCTGACGCTCGCAGCGGCAGCGATGCTGATCGCGCTGGCCTTGTCGCTCCCGCTCGGCACGATCGCTGCGCTGCGTCGCGGGACTCGCTGGGATGACGCAGCCACCGGGATCGCGCTCGTCGGGCTCGTCGTTCCCAACATCTGGCTCGGCCCCTTGCTCGTGCTGGTATTCGGCGTCTGGCTGCGTGTGCTTCCGATGCCGGGTGACGATCCGAGCTTCGCCAGCCTGATCTTGCCTGCGTTCACGGTCGGCGCTGCGCTGAGCGCGATCCTGACGCGACAAACGCGCGCTTCACTCGCGGACGTTCTCGGTGAGCCCTACATCCGCGCCGCGCGTGCTCGCGGCGTCTCGGAGCTGCGCCTCGTCGTTCGCCACGCGCTGCGCAATGCGCTCTTGCCCGTGATCACCGTCGCTTCGGCGCAGCTCGGCGCGCTCCTGTCCGGTGCGGTCGTCGCTGAAAAAATCTTCGAGCGCCGCGGCCTCGGCAGCTTGTTTCTCGAAGCGTTTTTCGATCGAGACATCCCGGTCGTACAAGGCTGCGCGCTCGTGATCGCGTGCGCCTACGTGTTCGTGAACCTGGTGATGGATCTGCTCTACTGCTGGGTCGATCCGCGCGTGCGACTGACATGAAGCGCGGTACAAAAGCTCTCGTCGTCTCCGGCACGGGCGCGTTTGGCGTCGTCGTGTCGCTGCTGTTTCTCGCGCTCGCGGTGGTCGGGCCGTGGCTTGCACCGTACTCGCCGCTTCAGATCGATCTCGCGCACGAGTACGAACTTCCGAGCGCGCGGCACTGGCTCGGCACCACCGACAACGGCGTGGACATTCTCAGCGTGCTCTTGCACGGCGCGCGGCTCGCCGGAGTGGTCGCGTTCTTCACTGTTGCGTCGTCGCTGTTGATCGGCGGCACGCTCGGCACGATCGCGGGTTATCGCGGCGGCCGCACCGACCACCTGATCACCGGCGCCTGCGACATCGTGCAAGCGTTCCCCTCGATCGTGCTGAACATCGCAGTGCTCGCCCTCGTCGCGCGACCGGGTTTGCCTCACCTCGTGCTCGCCTTGATCGCGCACGGTTGGGTGATGTTCGCGCGCTTGTCCCGCGCGCAAGCGTTGGTGTTGCGCGACGTCGAGTTCGTGCAGGCTGCGCGCGCGCTCGGTGCATCCGAAGCGCGCGTGCTCGTGTTCCATGTGGTTCCGAACTTGATCGGGCCGCTGATCGTGCAGGCCAGCGCTGCAGTCGGCGCGGCCGTGCTGGCGGAATCGACGCTCTCGTTTCTGGGCCTCGGCCCGGGCGCGGCAGCCTCATGGGGCGCTTTGCTCGATCAAGGCAGTGCAGTTCTGCTCCGCTTCCCCCACGTCGCGATGATCGCGGGCGGAACGATTGCGATCACGGTCTTTTCCGCCAACCGCACAGGCGACGTCTTGAGAGACCGCCTCGACCCGCGGGCCTGAAGCAGAGGCATTTTGCGTGGTTAGGTTGCCCAAATGGGCCGCGTGAGCGGGTTGGCTGCCATGCTATAAGCCCGGCTTCCGATGTCTTCCAAATCCCAAGCTTTCCTGCCTGTTTCCCCGTCGGTTTCGTTCCCCGAGTTGGACCGGGACATGATGGCGTTTTGGGACGCGCAGCAGATCTTCGAAAAGAGCGTGCAGCGCGAGCCTGACGCCACGAGCGGCGCCGAGTCGAAAGGCCAGTTCGTCTTTTACGAAGGCCCGCCGACCGCAAACGGCATGCCGCACCCCGGCCACGTGCTGACGCGCGTCATGAAAGACGTGTTCCTGCGCTACCGCACGATGTGCGGCTATCACGTGCCGCGCATCGGAGGCTGGGATACACACGGGCTGCCGGTCGAAGTCGAGGTCGAGAAAGAGCTCGGCATCACGGGCCGCCGCGCGATTCAGGAGTACGGCATCGAAGCCTTCACGCGGAAGTGCGTGGAGTCGGTGTTCCGGTACATCGAAGAGTGGCGCAAGATGACGCGCCGGATCGGCTTCTGGGTCGACCTCGACGCCGCGTACGTCACGTTTCATCGCTCGTACGTCGAGAGCGTGTGGTGGGCGCTCGCGGAGTTCTGGAAACAGGGGCTGCTCTACCAGGACTACAAAGTGGTGTGGTGGTGGCCGCAGGGCGGCACCGCGCTTTCGGCCGGTGAAGTCGGTCAGGGCTACAAGACGGTCGACGATCCTTCGATCGTCGTGCGCTTTCCGGTGGCCGGGCAGCCAGGCTTGAGCTTGCTCGCGTGGACGACGACCCCATGGACGTTGCCGTCCAACATCGCGCTCGCGATCAACCCAGACCAGCTCTACCAAACGGTCGAGCTCGAAGGCGGCGAACGCGTCGTCGTCGCAGCGCAGCTTCGCGACACGCTGTTACAAGGCTGCAGCTACAAGCTGCTGGAAGAGAAGTCCGGTAAAGCGTGGATCGGCACGCGCTACGAGCCGCCGTTTCGCTACGCCGAGCCCGAAGGTGGCGATGCCTACGTCGTGATCCCGGCGGACTTCGTGTCGATGGACACCGGTAGCGGGCTCGTGCACGTCGCACCCGCCTTCGGCGAAGACGACTTCAGAGTCGCAAAGGCGCAGCAGCTCGGGTTCTTGCAGCTCGTCGAGCCGGACGGAAAGTTCAGCGCGGCGGTGACCGACTTCGCCGGTCGCTTCTGTAAGGAAGCCGATCGCGACATCATCCGGAACCTGCGCCACCGCGGCCTTCTCTATTCGGAGGCAGTGGTGCGCCACGAGTATCCGTTCTCGTGGCGGCGCGACACCGATCCGCTGATTCAATACGCGCGCCGCTCTTGGTTTATCCGCACAACGCGCGAGATCGATCGCGTGATCGCGAACAACTCGCAGGTGCATTGGGAGCCCGAGCACATCAAAGAAGGGCGCTTCGGATCGTTTTTGCGAAGCAACGTCGACTGGGCGCTGTCGCGCGAGCGGTTTTGGGGCACACCGTTGCCGATCTGGGTGAACGACGTGACCGGCAACATGCAGGCGGTCGCGAGCAGTGCGGAGATCCGCGCGAAGAACCCCGATGCGTTTGCTGCGTTCGATACGGCGCGCGCGAAGGACCCGAGCTTGTCCGAGCACTTGATGGTGCACAAGCCGTGGATCGACGACGTGACCTGGACCGTGCCGGGCGAGGAGGGCGTATATCGCCGCGTGCCCGAAGTGATCGACTGCTGGTTCGACTCGGGCTGCATGCCGTTCGCACAGTGGGGTTACCCGCACCAAAATCGCGCGGAGTTCGAGAAGCACTATCCGGCGGACTTCATCACTGAAGCGATCGATCAGACGCGCGGTTGGTTTTATTCGTTGATGGCCGTGAATACGCTGCTATTTCCGAATCAAGCAGCGCCGCATCCGTTTCGGAATTGTGTGGTGCTCGGGCACATCGGTGACGAGAAGGGTCAGAAGCTCAGCAAGAGCAAGAAGAACTACACCGACCCGATGTTGATGATGGAAGCTCACGGCGGCGACGCCGTGCGTTGGGCGCTGTACACCGGCACGGTACCGGGGCAGGGCACGCGCTTCGGAGACGGCGCAGTGATCGATGCGCTCCGCGAGTTCGTGTTGAAGGTGTGGAACGTCTACAGCTTCTTCGTGACCTACGCGAACATCGATGGTTGGACCGGGCCGCGCGTGGATTCGTTCGCGGCGACGCAAGCCGGTTCCGATCGCTCGAAGCTGGACCAGTACATTCTGGCGGAGCTCGATCACACGGTCGCAGCCGTTCGGGCCGCGCTCGACAACTATCAAAGCCACCTCGCGGCGCGTGCGATCGAGGAGTTCGCGGAAGCGCTCAGCAACTGGTACGTGCGCCGCAGTCGCGCGCGCTTTTGGGCCGAGACCGAGAGCCAAGACAAGTCGAGCGCGTTCGAGACGCTCTACGTCGTGCTCGTGGAGCTCAGCAAGTTGATCGCGCCGTTCGTACCGTTTTTAGCCGAGGCGTTGTATCAGAACTTGGTCGCGCGGCGCGATCCGACCGCACCGGCATCGGTGCACCTCGCGAACTATCCCGAGACTTCGCACGCGCGTGGCGATGAAGCGCTGCGCGAGTCCGTGGAGACGGTGCGCGCGCTCGTGGCCTTGGGGCAACGCGTGCGCGCCGAGCGAAAGCTGAAGGTGCGGCAGCCGCTGTCCGAGGCGATCATCGCGGTGGCGAACGATCGCGACCGGGCGCGGCTCGAGCTGTTCTCGGATGCGATCCGCGACGAGTTGAACGTGCACACCGTCACGCTGACGGCAGAGCCGCAGAAGTACGTGCACTTCGAGCTGATGCCGAACTTCCGCACGCTCGGGCCGAAGCTCGGCAAGGACATGCCGCTCGTGAAGCAGTTGCTCGGCAAAGCCGATGGCAGCGCCCTGCACGCGGCGCTCGAGAAGGATGGCTTCATCGATCTCCCGCTGCCGAATGGGTCGTCGCTACGGCTCGGGCCCGAAGAGCTGCAAGTGCGGCTCGCGGCGAAGGCGGACTACGCGGCAGCGGCCTCGCACGGGCATGTCGTCGTGCTCGACACGCGCGTGGATGATGCGCTCAAGCGAGAAGGCATGGCGCGCGAGGTGGTGAATCGCATTCAGCGTGCACGCAAGACCCTGGACTTGGCGCACGAGGCGCGGATCAAGCTGAGCTACCAGGCCGAAGGCGAGCTCGCGAGCGCGATCGTGGAGCACGCGGAGTACTTGAAGGCGGAGACGTTGGCGGTCGAGCTGACGGCAGCTGACAGCGGCGCAGGCGAGTTGAACGAGACGGACATCGACGGCGCACCGCTGAAGTTCTGGGTTGCGAGCGTCTAAAACTCCCGGCAGTCGGCTGGGCGCATGGCGCGACCGAACGTGTACGGTCGCGCTTGCTTGAACACGACCTGCCTTGCATCGCCCACGATCTTGATCTCCACGTCCATCGCGAACCAGCGGTTCTGGTACTGCGGATCCAGCAACGCTTGGAAGTGATCGTGCACCGCGCGCAAGCGACATGCGATCTGCAGCACATCGTTGATGTTCAGCACGTCTGCACCGTGTGTCAGGCTGCTTTTCGCTTGATACTCGATCACCGGTGTGTTCGGTACGACGCGCCAGTGATGGATCAGCTGCTCGGTCGTCACGCCCGGCGCGGGATTCGCGACGCTCGCTTCGCCTTGCTGCGCGTTCAAGTAGTGAATGTCCGCCCGCGTCGGGTCGAGCACGTCTCGACTGATCGCGATCACGTTCGCGCGCTCTGACTTGAACGAAGGATGCACGAGCACACCCATCGCGACTTGCGACTGATCGATGTGCCCGAACTCGCGTTCGTCGTACGCGCGCGTGTTCCACAAGCTCGCCCAGGTCTCCCGCAGTGCACCTTCGATCGGCCGTTCCGAATCGCCGATCTCCGCCGGCAACGACTCGTACAAGCCGGCGCCATTGAAACCGGAGAGGTCTTCGGTGTTGCTGCTGCTGCGGAACCGCAGCCGCGCGCGGCCCCAGCGGGTCAAGATCGCCTGCTCGATCTCGGACATCAACGCGAGCTCGACCGGAGTATCCAGGATCTTCTGGCGCACCTTCGCAAGCGCAGCGCCACGCTCGCGCAAATCGACGCGGAACTCCGGGCGTTGCATCGCAGCTTCGAGCTCGGCTTTCGCGCCGCTGCGCTCGAAGTGCTCGAGGTAGTGCACCAGCGGAATCGCAAAGCTGTGATCGGGAACGGGAATCGGGCCGACGCAGTTCGCTCCAGTGGCTTGAATGCGCCCCATCTCCGCCAGCTGCGCGGCTTTCGCACCGATCGCGGGCAAATCTGCCAGGCCGCGCGCACCGAGGTCGACGACACCGCGCACGGATGCGTCGAGTCGTGGCGCGATGCGTGGCCCAGTCGGAGTGCGCATCTGCACGAACGCGTCGACTTCAGCCGCCGTCGCTTTGCGCAGGGTGAAGCCGGCGCTCGAGACCTCGAGCCTCACGAGCTCGTTGAGCAACGGCGAGATCCGCTCATCCGCTCGCGCTTTGCGAAGCGCCATGTTGGGGGTACCGCGGTTTTGGCTCAGCACATTCACGTGTGCGAGCGGCGTTTGAAACGCTTCGGTGATGAGCCCCGAGACGAACGGCAAATCGTTCGGCACGGCATCCGTCACGATGATCACGTCCTGACCGAGCTGCGCCGTGTCGATCTCCGTCGCCGGCACGAAGCGCAGCGTTCCAAATGCGACGCCTTCCGTGAGCGGTTGATACTTGAGGTTGCGAAACGGCGCGTTGCTGCTGACGATCGGCGCTTGCCCTTCGATCTTCCGAAGCTCGGTGATCTGCCGGGGTTCGGCGGGATGGAGCGACCACGCGTCGACCGGTTCCGCATCGAGGTGCAGCATCGCCCCGTAAAACGCGCGCAACATCTGCGGCGCGGTGATCTGATCGCCGAGCGCGAAGTCGAGCGTCCGCAAGTCGCTACCGGAGTAGCGATCGAGCGTGCCGAGCAGGTATCGCCGAGTCGCGACCTGCACGTATTCGCGCTCGCTGAAGGCCGACCAGCCGCTGTAAAACAGCTCGTTTTGCGCGGCGTCGCAGCGGTCGAGCGGCGGTTGGTGATCGATCTTCTCGCGAATGAACGTGTAGTGCAGCGCCCACGCGCGCGTCGACAGCAGGTGCACCGCGTCGCCCGTCGCCAGATCGAGGATGAACTTCACGCCTTGAAGGCCAAGGTTCGTCTCACCCTCGGCGAGAGCGGCGTAGTCGCCCGGGGTGTACAGGTGCCGTACGCGATCGCCCACGTCGCGGCTCTGCAACGGATCGCACGCCGTGTCGTTGGCAGCGCCTTCACTCGCCGTCGAACAAAAGCGCAACTTCTGTGACGACTCCGGCCAGCGCGAGAGCACGGCGCCTTCCGGCCAGCGCATGAAGTCGACGCGGTCGACGACCGAGCCATCGGCCGCGAACAACGTCGCGACGCCTTCGAACGCAGGATCCACTTCGATCGAGCTCGTCGCGGCTTCCGGCACCATCACGACCACGCGCTCACCCGGTGCCAGCGTGTTCGGCTCGGGCCAGCGTAGCTCGTCGCCTTCGGTCGCAGTCGGCCAAGGCATGCCGGGGCCCGTCGTGTGCAATCGAAGCGAGTAGCCTTCGAGCTCGACCGGATCGGATCCGATGTTCAACACCTCGATGAAGCGAGCTGGATGAAGCGCGAGCTCGCTCAGCACGAGCGGACCTTTTGCGTTCGGCCAGCCCGCCGGCCATGTGAACTTCGCCCACGCGCTGTCATCCGGTAGCTCGAGCGGCGCAGGCGGCGAGCAACTGTCGCCGTTGTCAGACTCGGGCGTCGCGTAGCGGCACACCTTCATCTCGCCCGTTCCGCTCGGAAAACGCGAGAACGTCTCGTTCAATCCGAGTGCGGGAAGCTCGACGTCGTCCACGACGTGACCGCTCGCGCGTTCGAACAGCTGCACCTTCTCGCCCTGCGAGCTCAGCTTCCACGACGCGTGAAGCGGGCCTTGGTCTTCGTCATCGTCTGCAAAGACCACGACGAATCCGCCCGGGGCGAGCTCCACGTCGGGAAACTCGAACGCGCGCCCACTCGAGCCACGCAGCGCGTAGTTGCGCAACTTCACCGGCTTTGCGGAGATGTTGGCGATTTCAATGTAATCGCCGACTTCGCCCGCCTCGTCGATCCACGCGGCGTCGTTGTCGCTCATCAGCTCGTTGATCACGAGCGCGCCGTCGTCGGACCCGGCGGGCTCCGGATCAGGCTGACAGCTGGTGAGGATCGAGATCGTGAAGACGCAGATCAGCGCGATTCGCGCTCGCGTTGTGTCAGTTTGTGTCATCGGCTCTACAGCAGGCGCAGACGCACTTGAAGCAGCAAGCGTCATACCAGCGTCGACCGCGCGCTGGGGTTGTAGGTCTGTGTGTGAGTCCGACTGTCATGACGGTGGACCCCTAAAACTGCACCCGCAGGACCTCTGGATAGTACACGGCGTCGTTCGGCGTCGGCGAAGACACATCGTTTTGCATGTACGTGACAACCAAGTCTGCGCCGCGTTGTTCGGGATGCGCTTTGGCTGCGTAAGTGAGCAGCTTGGTCGGATCGGTGTGATCGGGCGCGCTCGGTCGCAAGATGGTTCTCGGCTCGGACCACGGACCTTCAGGCGTACTGCTCGTTCGAAGCACGATCCCGGTCTGCGGATCGCTCGTGAACAACCCGCGCGTCTGAATCTCGATGAACTGCTCCAGCTGCGGCTGGAAGTGGACGCTGAGCTCGATCTGTCCGCCGGCTAAAACCGGCGCCGGTACTGCGCCTGCACTTGCACTTTGACCGCGATAGCCTTGCGCCGTGTACCACTCCGGATCGCTCAGCGCGCCGGCAGAGAGCCCACGCAGCTGGGTGAGTGCAAAGCGCGCCAAGTAGACAGTGTGATCGTCGTCGGCGTTTTTAGCCGCATACACGTAGAGATAGTCGCCGTGCTGCATCACGCTCGCACCGAGCAGACGCTCTGCGTTCTCGGACTGATCTGCGACTATGCGTGGATGCCAAGCCGTCGGTGCTTCGTCGGGCTGATCGATCGCAATCGCGTCCCACCCCGTGACTTTGAAGCCAAAACCGGTGCTCACCTTTGCGACGCGCATTCGAAATAGCAGTAGTGGTCCGTCTGATAGTCGAATGCCAGCTAGCGGCCAGTACCAGTCGCCATCTGCAGTCTCCGCAAAAAACGACGTCGCACTGCCGTTGCGGTCGGGACCCGTAAAGAAGTTCAACTCCGAGCGACTCAATTCGTATTGCGCCGCGTCGTTCGCCGCTGTCTGAAGCGCGACGCTATTGCGTATGAATTGGTTCGGGCCGTTCGTGCGCGAGCCGTCGCGAGAAGGATCGATGAACGTATCGCCGAACAACCACAGCACGCGGCCTTCGCGCAGATCGACCGAATATCCGCTGTCTGCGCCGAGCCATCTGCCATTGCCGCGGAACCGCGCGGTCGCTTCGGGCCACGGCGTCGCAATCGGAGCAGTCGCGCTCGCACCGGGTGCGGGTCCAGGGCCGCCGTTAGTTGCGACTGCAAGTGGCGCTGCGGGCGTCGACGCTTTGCTTGCGACACAACCGACTAAGCAGTGAGCCGCGATGGCAGAGGCGAGGAGACAACGTGTGGCAGCCCGCGAGACTGATGTTTCCAGCATGGGCGACAGAGCACGCCACAGCCGAGACCTGAGAGTCAATCGACGATACGAGTAGCGCAGATCAGCGGCGCTCGAGCTTGCAGAACACGTCGGAATCCTCGACTTGGCCGGCGGCGCATGCGTGCACGCCTTCCCCGGCTGCGACACAGACTGGATCTGCGCATTCGCAATCGAGCGGCTTGTTTCCGCAAGGGTTGTCGACGCAGGTGAATTGCGGCACGCCCATCGCGTTCAGAAACGAGACGCACAGTTGAACGCGCGTACAAACCAGCTCGGGCGAGCCACACGGTCGCTCGGTGATCCGCGTTTGGCAGGAGCCTTCGACGCAGCGCGCTTCGACGTTCGCCAGATCCGGCGCTGCAACACGTTTGTCTTCGGCACGCGCCGGAGCTTGGCGACCCATACACGCAGACAGTGACTCTGCGTCCGGCACGCACTCGTTGAACTCTTCACGATCCGCCGTCGCGACGCCGTACACGCCGCGCTTACCTTGGCAACCGAACTCCACTTCGGCGACTTCGCAGTCCGCATCTACTTCGCAAACTTTGAAATCGTCGCGATAGGCTGCGTCGAACGGCACGCATTGCGGGCCCGCGTCCACGACTTTGCGAGGTTTGGGGTCCGTCGCCCGCTTGGTATCCGTCTCATCGCCTTTGCATCCGATGCCGATTGCCAGCAGCAAAAAGAGCGACGTGGAAACGGCGGCGTTGCGAACACGCACGAGAGACTGATGAGACACGAGCGACTGGAGACTAGGAGCCGAACACAGATGAGTCATGAACATCGGTAGGCGAGTAGCAAGATCATAGTCTCATGGTGCCTCCAGTGACACCATGGCGGAATTGGCTATGCGCGCCCGTTTGTTTTGTGCCTGCCGCCTACGGCTGCAGGCACGAACCCACGAACGCATTCGACTTTTCAGCGCCTTGCTGTAACCCGCCGCCCCACCGCGACTCAGAGGCTGACCGCCGCCCGATCGCGCAGCGATCCGAGGATACCCTCCGCACGCACCAATCCGAGCTCGAGCGCCATCTGCAGAAATGCGGACTCCGACTCGGAGCTTCCTCCGGATCCGCGACGGCCACGCCCTCGCGAAGCTGTCGCTAATTCACCCCGCAACCCACCGCGCAACCCACCGCGCAACCCACCGCGCAACCCACCGCGCAACCTCGGGGCAACCGCGACGTCGGATTTGCGCCGCGCGTTCGCACGGATCGTATAGACCTGCGCCGCGCTGAGCTTGATGCCCTTTTGCTTCGCGCGGCTGATCACGTCGGCCGCGCTCAAGGACGACGGGAGTGAACGCACGAAGGCCGACTTGTTCACTGCGCCGGAGCGCTTCGCTGCACGCACCGCGCCACCCTTGCCACGCGACTCTTTGCGGCGCGCGATCGCGCGAATGGCATGCACATCGTTACGGGTTAGTGTCATGCCTTTCGCCTTTGCCTTTGCGATCACCTGCGCCGACGGCGTATCGAAGGCCAGACTACGTACGAACGCCGACTTGTTAGGCTTCGCCGCTGACTTAGTTCGTTTAGGCATACAGGACTAGTTCTCCGTTCTGGGCCTGGTTCAACAGCTTCACCACGTAAACCAAGGCTTCTCCCCCAAATGCCAGCGTAGAGAACCACAGCTCAAGGTGCGGGGCAACGCCGCGACAGGTGTTTGTCCCTGTCACGGCATTGCAAAACTAACGCACAGTTGGCGTAGTCGACTTTTAGCAGCGCAGACTACGGACAACCTTCACTCTCGAGTACGACGAACTCAACCCGCCGGTTTTGGCTGCGCCCAGCCGGCGACTTGTTGTCGGCAATCGGTCGTGTTTCGCCATAACCTTCAGACGTCAGCCGATTGTCAGCTACGCCTCGTTCGAGCAGGTAGCGCATGACCGATGCTGCGCGGCGCTGAGACAGTTCGAGGTTGTACGCATTCTTGCCGCGATCGTCGGTATGACCCTCGACACGCAACCGTTTGATCTGTGTTGCCGACTGCAACACGGCAGCGACTTGATTCAACAATGTGAATGAGCGCTCTTGAATGTGATCCGAGCCCGTATCGAAGTACACCGAATCCTTGATTTCGATCTTTTCGCAGGTCAGGTTCACGAGTCCGCTGCCTTCTTCCGGACAACCGTCAGTATCTTCGAAGCCGTCGAAGTCTTCCGGTTCCGTCGGGCAAGCGTCGTTGACATCCAACAGGTGATCTCTGTCGTTGTCAGGGTCGGGGCAACCATCGGTGTCTTCGAACCCGTCGGTGTCTTCGGGGTCCAACGGGCACTTGTCGTCGACATCCAGGATCCCGTCTTTGTCGTTGTCAGGATCGGGGCACCCGTCTTCGTCCTCGAACTGATCGACGTCCTCCGGCTTGTTTCGACATCTGTCGGATACGTCGAGAATCCCGTCTTCGTCGTTGTCAGGGTCGGGGCAACCATCGGCGTCTTTGAAGCCGTCTTTGTCTTCTGGCTCGCGCGGACACGCATCGACGTCGTCGAAGAGGCCGTCGCGATCGGTGTCGACGCGCGGCGGCACCGTTTGGCGCGGCTCCGCGTAACCGAGCATGCCGACCACGCGAAAGTCGGGCGAGCCGTAGCCGCGCAAGAGGCCTGGACCCGCAGCGGCGCCGATTCCCCAGCCGTCGAGGTCGAACTTCGCGCCGAGTAACGCTTCGGCTGGGCTGTGCTCCCGTTCGAACGCGTGATTCAGATATGTGCTGCCGTACGCTTCTGCGTGCAGCCACAACGGGTCGGCGAGACGCAACCGCGCGCCGATTCCGTATCCCAACTCCTGGCCGAGCTCGAGGTTGCTGACGGTTATTTCTTTTCGAAGGCGCGCCGCGCCCCGCACACGAACATCGAATCCACTCGCGCGAACCTCGAAGACCAACGCAGGCTCATAACTTCCGATCGAATCACCGCGGTACGTCTGATCGTCGTCAGCCCACTCCCCCGTCGGGATTCGCGCCGTGAACTCACCCGCGAGCGCCGCAGCGGAGGTTTCGTCACCCACGATCAACACGCGGCCACCGAGCGACACGTCGCCGAGTCCTGCTCCATCTGCGAGTGGCGCGGGAATCGTGAGCTGATCATCGCCAGTCATGATCAAGTGAACCGGAAT
>Ga0193752_1002909_pt1 | contig 12287 bp, 12 predicted proteins | sample H1c1metaG_FD_144924 | JGI IMG/M metagenome (GOLD analysis project Ga0193752, IMG submission 144924) | Soil microbial communities from a riparian zone of the East river system, Colorado, United States - H1c1 | ecosystem: Environmental > Terrestrial > Soil > Riparian zone | place: USA: East River... | reverse complement strand
CGGCAGATCGCTCGGAAGCTGGGGCAGGCCGTAAGCAGGAAACTGCGTGCCGCGCGGAAAGAACTCGTGCAGGAAACCCCGCAGGTGATAGTCGTGGGCATCGGTCAGCACGCCGCAGCGCTCCAAGAGCCGCGCCGGCGAAAGCACCGTCTCCTTGCACGCCTGCTCGAAGGCCTTCGTCTCGGGCTTGTTGCGGTCCGGCGCGTACAGCAGCTCGTCCTTCAGCGCCGCGATCTCCGGCGGACACTCGAAGCGTGCCAGGCGCGCCGTCCAGGCCGCGATGTTTTCCTGCAGGCGCCTTTTCTTCTCCAGACCGGCGAGCGCGAGCCTGAGGGTTTCCTCGGGCGCGGCCTGGAAGCGGCCCTTGCCGCGGCGGTAGAAGTACATCGGCGCGGACTGCAGCTTGACCAGCACGCCCGCCGCCTCCACCGACGTCGGATCGCGCCCGACATACTCGCGCGCCAGGCCCTGGAAGCCGAACTCGCCCGCGCCGCTGCACTCCCAAAGGAACGCGGTATCGAGCCCGCCGGCGAATTCCTGCGCGGCGGCGAGCAGTTCGGCCCCCGAGGGCCTGTCGAAGGAGAGCAGCACGCTCGCCGCCTTGATCTTCGAGCGCCGGCCGTGCGGGCTTTCGACCTGGAACGAAGCCGGGGCCTGGGCGAGGACCGCCCCGACCTTCAGCTCGCCGTCTTCCTCATAGAGCAGATGCACGGGCGAACTCGAGAATGCGCCCCAGATGCTCGGGGAAGCTTTGCAGGCTGTGGTCGCCGCCGGGGATCACGCGCTGCTCCGCTCCGGCGTAGCGCGCGACGGCCCGGTGGTAGTCGAGCACCTCGTCGCCGGTTTCCACGATCAGCAGGTAGCGCCCCGGGGTGATCCGCGGCACCCAGAGCTTTTCCCACTCGCCCAGGTGCGCCTCGGTGAGCGTATAGGGCGCGCCGGTATGCAGATTGCTCTGTGGGCCGAGGTAGGCGCGCAGGCCGACATGCGGATCGATGGCGGGATTGATCAGCACGGCGTTGGCGTCGTGCTTCTCGGCGAGGTAAGTGGCGTAGAAGCCGCCGAGCGAGGAGCCGATGAAGCAGATGCCGGACTTCCCGGCGGTCAGCTGCTCGATCGAGCGGATCGCCTCGCCGGCCAGCGGCGGCAGCGCCGGGCAGGCGTATTGCCCCGCAAGGCCCTGCTCTTCCATGTAGCGGCCGAACACTTTGGCCTTGTGCGACTGCGGCGAGGAATTGAAGCCATGCAGGTAGACGATCAAGCTGCGGCCCCCCGCTCGAACCGCTCCAGCAGCCGCTTGTGGACGCCGCCGAAGCCGCCGTTCGACATGACGAGCACGTGGTCGCCGCTGCGCGCCTCGGCCGCGACTGCGGCAATCAGCGCTTCCAGTTCGGTGAAGCAGCGCACCTTCTGTCCCAGGGGCGCGAACAGGGCGGGCGCATTCCAGCCCAGCCCGGCGCTGTACACGAAGCTGCGGTCCGCTTGTGCGAGGCTGTTCGGAAGATCGTCCTTCATGACGCCGCGCTTCATCGTGTTGGAGCGCGGCTCGAGCACTGCGAGCACCCGGGCCGCGCCGACGCGCTGGCGCAGGCCCTCGAGCGTGGTGCGGATGGCCGTCGGGTGATGCGCAAAGTCGTCGTAGAGGGTGATGCCGCGCGCGCGGCCGCGGACTTCCATCCGGCGGCGCACCCCGGAGAAGGTGCCCAGTGCTTCGATCGCCGCGGCCGGCTCGACCCCCGCATGGCGCGCGGCCGCAACCGCGGCGAGCGCATTGAGGCGGTTGTGCGCGCCAAGTTGCTGCCATCGGACCCTGCCAAGTACCCTGCCCTGGCGTGCAACATCAAAGCCGCCGTCGGCATCCGGGGCACCGGCTTCCCAGCCGCCAGCCACGCCGATGCGTTCTACCGGCGTCCAAACGCCTTCCGCCAGCACGCGATCCAGGGCGGGATCCTTACCGGCTATGATCAGGCCGGATTGCGGGACAATGCGGACGAAGTGATGAAATTGCCGTTCGATCGCTGCAAGATCGTCGAAGATGTCGGCATGATCGAACTCGAGATTATTCAATATTGCGGTGCGGCAGCGGTAATGGACGAACTTGGAACGCTTGTCGAAGAACGCGGTGTCGTACTCGTCCGCCTCGATCACGAAGAACGGCTCTTTTCCGAAGCGCGCCGAGACCGGGAAGTCGAGCGGCACGCCGCCGATCAGGAATCCCGGCGCGCGCCCTGCCTGCTCCAGGATCCAGGTCAGCATCGATGTGACGGTGGTCTTGCCGTGGGTACCGGCAACGCCGAGCACATGCCGGCCGGCGAGCACATTCTCGGCCAGCCACTGCGGGCCGGAGACGAAGCGCTCGCCGCGATCGAGAATCGCCTCCATCAGCGGGTTGCCGCGGGTCACTACATTGCCGATCACCCAAAGGTCCGGGCGCAGCGCGACCTGGTCGGCACCGAAGCCCTCGGTCAGGCCGATGCCGAGCGCGGCGAGCTGCTCGCTCATCGGCGGATACACGTTTGCATCGCAGCCGGTGACGCGATAGCCGGCGGCCTTCGCGATCGCCGCGATGCCGCCCATGAAGGTGCCGCAGATTCCGAGGATGTGAAGGTGGGCTGTCATACCGGCAAGGGCGGCATTCTATGCGACGCACTACGCTATGATTTCAAGGGAAAGTCAGGTCCGCTATGAGTCGCAGGAACAATCGGCAAACGGAAAGCATGCGCGCCCGCATCGCGGCCGCGGCCGCGCGCCTCATGGCCGAGGATGGAATCGACGACTTTGCGCTCGCCAAGCGCAAGGCTGCGCGCAGCCTCGGCGCCGCGCAGACCGAGGCGTTGCCGGGCAATGACGAGATCGAGGCCGCGCTGCGCGCCTACCGCGATCTTTACCAGGCGGAGGAGCACCCCCTCCGCATCTCCGAGCTGCGCGAGCTCGCCCTCGAGGCGATGCGTGCGCTCGAGAGTTTTCATCCCTACCTGACCGGCCCGGTGCTCAAGGGCACCGCCGGCCCGTACGCCGAAATCGATCTGCAGCTTTTCCCCGAGAGCTCCAAGGAAGTGGAAATGTTCCTTCTGGAGCGCAACATCCCGTTCGATACGCAGGAAACGCGGCGCTATTCCGGCGACCGCGTCCACGCGGTAAGCGTGTTCACGCTCCTGTGGCAGGACACGCCCCTCAAGCTCTCCGTGTTCGACCCGCGCGATGAGCGCGTTGCGCTCAAGACCTCACAGGCCGGCCGGGTGATGGACCGAGCCGGCATCGCCGAGGTCGGCGCCTTGCTGCGCGATGACCCCGGGCAGGCGTGAGGCATTGATCCTCGGTGCAATCGGTGCCGCAGCCGCCGGCGCCGGGCTTCTCGCGGGCGCCCTGGCGCTGCAATCGCGCAGCGGCGCAGCCGCCCTGCTCTCGGCAACCTTTCCCGACCTTTCCGGACGCTCCCGCCGCCTTGCCGAGTGGCAGGGCCGGATCCTGGTGTGCAATTTCTGGGCGACTTGGTGCGCTCCGTGCCTCGAAGAGATGCCGATGCTGGCCCAACTCCACGAAATTCATGCGCCTAAAGGCGTCGAATTCGTTGGCATCAGCATCGATTCTGCTGCCAAAATCTCCGAATTCATCAAAAAGCATCCCGTCGGCTATCCTGTTCTCGTCGCCGGCATCGAGGCCATCGATCTGATGCGCGCCCTGGGCAATTCCGCCGGGAGCTTGCCCTTCACGGTGGTGCTCGACCGACCGGGTAACCTGGGCTACCGGCATCTGGGGATCTTGTCCCGCCAGGAGCTGGAAGGGGTTCTTGCTGGCTTGTTGCGATAAAATGCCGGGTTCTGCATCGAAAATGACGAAAAACACCACAACCGCAAAATCCAGGATGAGGCTCGGGAGGATCGATGGATCTGCGCAAGCTTAAGAAGCTGATCGACCTGGTGCAAGAGTCAGGTATCGCCGAGCTCGAGATCACCGAGGGCGAGGAAAAGGTCAAGATCGTGAAGGGCGGCGGGATCGCCGTGGTCCCGACGGCGTCGTCCGCCGCCATGCCGCAGATGGCGGCCGCCGAGCAGCCCCGCGCCGCGCCGCCCCCGGCAGCTGCCGGTGCCGCACCCGCCGCTGAACCGCCGGCCGGCCAGGAAGGGCACGTGGTCAAGGCGCCGATGGTCGGCACGTTCTATCGCACGCCCTCGCCGGACGCCAAGGCCTTCGTCGAGGTCGGGCAGACGGTCAAGGAGGGCCAGACCATCTGCATCATCGAGGCGATGAAGCTGATGAACGAGATCGAGACCGACGCCTCCGGCGTGGTGAAGGCGATCCTGGTCGAGAACGGCCAGCCGGTCGAGTACGGCCAGCCGCTGTTCATCCTCGGCTAGATGTTCGAAAAGATCCTGATCGCCAACCGCGGCGAGATCGCGCTGCGCATCCAGCGCGCCTGCCGCGAGCTCGGCATCCGCACCGTGGTGGTCCATTCGGAAGCCGACACCGAGGCGAAGTACGTCAAGCTCGCCGACGAGTCGGTCTGCATCGGGCCGCCGCCGGCGGCGGCGAGCTACCTCAACATCCCCGCCATCATCAGCGCCGCCGAGGTCACCGACGCCGAAGCGATCCACCCGGGGTACGGTTTCCTGTCGGAGAACGCCGACTTCGCCGAGAAGGTCGAGCGCTCCGGCTTCGTTTTCATCGGCCCGCATCCGGAGAACATCCGGCTGATGGGCGACAAGGTGAGCGCCAAGCAGGCCATGACCAAGGCGGGCGTGCCCACCGTCCCGGGCTCCGAGGGCGCGCTGCCCGATGATCCGAAGGAGATCGTGCGCATTGCGCGCAAGGTCGGCTATCCGGTGATCATCAAGGCCTCCGGCGGCGGCGGCGGCCGCGGCATGCGGGTGGTGCATACCGAAGCTGCGCTGCTCAACGCGGTCAACATGACGCGCAGCGAGGCACTGGCGGCATTCGCCAATCCGGTGGTGTACCTCGAGCGCTACCTCGAGCAGCCGCGCCACATCGAGATCCAGGTGCTGTGCGACGGCCAGAAGAACGCGGTCTACCTCGGCGAGCGCGACTGCTCGCTGCAAAGGCGCCACCAGAAGGTGATGGAGGAGGCGCCGGCGCCCGATCTCCCCGTCAAGCTGCGCGAGAAGATCGGCGAGCGCTGCGTGGACGCGTGCAAGAAGATCGGCTACCGGGGCGCCGGCACCTTCGAATTCCTGTACGAGGGGGGCGAGTTCTACTTCATCGAGATGAACACGCGCATTCAGGTCGAGCACCCGGTGACCGAGATGATCACCGGCGTCGACATCGTGCAGGAGCAGATCCACATTGCCGCCGGCGAGAAGCTGCGGCTGCGGCAAAAAGACGTCGTGCTGCGCGGCCACGCCATCGAGTGCCGCATCAACGCCGAGGACCCCTATCGCTTCACGCCCTCGCCGGGCAAGATCACCTCGTATCACCCGCCCGGCGGCCCCGGCATCCGCGTCGATTCGCATATCTACCAGGGCTACAGCGTGCCGCCGAACTACGACTCGATGATCGGCAAGGTCATCGCTTACGGCGCGACCCGCGAGCAGGCGATCGCGCGCATGCGCATCGCGCTCTCCGAGATGGTGGTGGAGGGCATCCAGACCAATATCCCGCTGCACCGTGATCTGCTCAACGACACGCGCTTCGTGCGCGGCGGCGTCTCGATCCACTATCTGGAACAGAAGCTCGCCCAGGAGCAGAAGAAAAAGAAGTAATGCCCTGGCTCGCGGTTACGCTGAAGATCGACGCCGGGGCTGCCGAGGCACTGAGCGAGGCACTGCTCGAAGCCGGCGCCGATTCGGTCTCGCTCGATCATCCCGATGCGCCGCGCGTGGCGCTGAAGGCTCTGTTCGCCCCGCAGCTGGACGCCGCCGCCCTGGTGGCGTCGGCGAGCGCCGCCTGCGGGCTTGCCACGCCCGCGTTCGCCGTCGAGCGGCTCGAGGACGAGGATTGGGTGCGCCGCAGCCAATCGCAGTTCGTGCCTTTGCAAGTCGGCGCGCGCCTGTGGGTCGGACCGAGCTGGCACCAGCCGCCGCCGGGTATCGCCGCGGTCACGCTCGATCCCGGGCTCGCGTTCGGCACTGGGAGCCATCCCACTACGCATCTCGTGCTGCAATTCATCGAAAGAAGCATCGCCGGCGGCGAGCGGGTGCTCGACTACGGATGCGGCTCCGGTATATTGGCGATCGCCGCGGCGAAACTCGGCGCCGGCAGGATCGGCGCCACCGACATCGATCCTCTCGCGCTGGAAACGGCGGCCGCAAACGCCCTGGCGAACGGTGTCGCGCTGGAGCTGTGCGCGCCGCAGGACCTTGGCCCCGGCCTATATGACATCGTGGTGGCAAACATCCTCGCCCAGCCGCTGATTGTTCTCGCCCCGCTTCTCGCCGCGCGCACCGCGCCGCGGGGGCGCCTGGCGCTTTCGGGCATCCTCGAGTCGCAGGCGGCGGAAGTCGCGCAGGCCTACGCCGCCTGGTTCGACGTCGGCGCGGCGCAGACGGAGGAGGGCTGGGCGCTGGTGGAGGGCAGGCGAAGATGAGCCTGGTCACCCGCTGTCCGGTCTGCGCCACCGCGTTTCGCGTGCAGCGCGCACAGCTTGCGTCGCGCGGCGGCAAGGTGCGCTGCGGAAAGTGCGGGCAGGTATTCGACGGCGTGGCGTCGCTGGTGGAGGAGGGCGTCGAGCCGCTGAGCCTCGAGCCCTCGCCACAGCTCGGGCTGTTCGACCCGTCGCGCCGCGTCTCGACGGTCGACGACGATGTGCCGCTGCCCGCGTTCATGGCGGACGAGGAGCCCGCCCGCCGCGCGACGCTGCTCTGGGGGCTGCTCGCGCTGCTTGCCGCCGCCGTCCTCGCCGCGCAAGTCGTCTACCGCTATCGAAGCGAGATCGCCGCGCAGTTTCCCGGCGCGCGCGATTCGCTCGCCGCCGGCTGCCGCCTGGTCGGCTGCCAGGTGCTGCTGCCGCGGCGCATCGACCAGATGATTCTCGAATCGTCCGACCTGCAGGCCGATGCGCGCCGCGACGGCGTCATCGTGCTGAACGCCTTGCTGAAGAACCGCGCAACGCTCGCGCAGGAGTTCCCGGCGCTCGAGCTCACGCTCACCGACGAAGGCGAGCGCCCGGTACTGCGCCGCGTGCTTACGCCGCGCGACTATCTCGACGCAGGGCGCACGCTGGAGCAGGGAATCGCCGCCAGCGACGAAGTGCCGCTGCGCATCTACCTCGACGCCAGCCGCGTGCGAGCCACCGGATACAAACTTCGCCCCTTCTACCCATGAAAAAAATACTGGTCACCGGCTCCATCGCTTACGACACCATCATGGTGTTTCCGGATCGCTTCAAGAACCACCTGCTCGCAGATCAGCTGCACATCCTCAACGTCTGCTTCCTGACGCCGCAGATGCGCCGCGAGTTCGGCGGCACCGCCGGCAACATCGGCTACAACCTGAAGCTCCTGGGCGAGGATCCGCTGGTGATGGCGACGGTCGGCGAGGACATCGACCCCTACGTGCAGCGCTTCGCCGGGCTGGGAATCGGCACCCACCTCTTGCGGCGCATCGCGGGCCAGTTTACCGCCCAGGCGTTCATCACTACCGACCTCGACGACAACCAGATCACGGCGTTCCACCCAGGGGCGATGAATCACTCCCAGGAGAACCACATCGGGCGCGAGCTGGAAGCGGCAATCGCGATCATCGGGCCGGACGGCAAGGACGGCATGCTGCAGCACGCGAAGGAGTGCGCCGAGGCGGGCGTGCCGTTCCTGTTCGATCCCGGCCAGGGGCTGCCGATGTTCTCCGGCGCCGAGATCGGCGAGTTCCTGAAACGCGCGTCCTACGTCGCGGTCAATGACTACGAAGGCAAGATGCTCGAGGAAAAGACCGGCCGCAAGCTCGAGGATATCGCCAAGGGAGTCAAGGCCCTGGTGTGCACGCTCGGCGCCAAGGGTTCGCTCATCTTCACCGGCAGCCAACGCCACGAGGTACCGATCGTCGAAGCCGAAGGCGTGGTCGATCCGACCGGCTGCGGCGATGCCTACCGGGCGGCGCTGCTTCTGGGCCTCGCGCACGGCTGGGACTGGCCCTCGATCGGCCGCCTCGGCTCGGTGATGGGAGCGATCAAGATTGCGCAGCGCGGCGCGCAGAACCACAAGCCGTCGCGGGCGGACATCGAGGCGCGATTCCGCACAGCATTCGGCTATTCGCCATGGAAAGGATGACCCGGCGCAACGACGCTAGCGCAGGCGCGTGCGGATCTTCGCCGCAGCTTCCTCGAGCTTGTCGCGCGGCGGGTTCTTCACCGGCCAGGTGAGATTCATGCCGTCGTTCTCGTAGCGCGGCACGAGATGCATGTGGAAGTGGAACACCGTCTGTCCTGCCGCCTTGCCGTTCGCCTGGTAGATCGACAGGCCCTGCGGCGCGAAGGCGTCCCGCACGCTGCGCGCCACCTTCGCCACCGTGCGGAACACGGCAGCGGCCTGCGCGTCGTCGAGCGCATAGACGTTCTCGGCGTGCGCCTTGGCGGCCACCAGCACGTGCCCCGGATTGACCTGGCCCAGATCCATGAACGCCAGTGTGTCGCCGTCTTCGTACACCACGCTGGCCGGAATCTGCTTCGCCACGATCTTGCAGAACACGCAGTCGGCCATCACTCTTCTCCTGGGGCTCGATAGCCGGCGCAGCCTATCTGATAGAGCGCGCGATCCTCCAGGCGCAGCGCGCTCAGCGATCCGCCCCATACGCAGCCGCTGTCCAGGCAGCTGACGTGCGGATCGAGGCGCAGGCCGAGCTGCGACCAGTGGCCGAAAACGATCGGCGCTTCGTTCGCCGGCCGCGTTTCGTACCACGGCAGGTAGCCCGCCGGCGGCTTCGCCCCCTTGGCATGGAACTCCATCCTGCCCAGGCGCGTGCAGAAGCGCATCCGCGTCATGGCGTTCACCACCACCCGCAGGCGATCCCAGCCGGTGAGCGAATCGCTCCATGCGTCGGGCTTGCCGCCGTACATGTTCTTCAGGAAATCGCGATAGTCGGACGCGCTCAGCGCAGCCTCGACTTCCTTGCCGAGCGAGCGCGCCTTGTCGATGCCCCATTGCGGCAGCAGGCCGGCGTGCACCATGGCGTAGCCGTCCGCGACATGCATCATCGGGCGCGTGCGCAGCCAAGCCACCAGCTCGCCTGCGTCGTCCGCCTCGAGCACGTCGTCGAAGGTGTCGTCCTTGCGCTTGCGCTCGAAGCCCTCGTGCTGGGCGACAAGGTGCAGGTCGTGATTGCCGAGCACCGTTACCGCCTTGTCGCCCAGGTCGCGCACGAAGCGCAGCACCTCGAGCGATTTGGGGCCGCGGTTGACCAGGTCGCCGACAAACCACAACACATCGCTGTTCTTCTTGTAGCTGCATTTTTCCAGCAGTTCTTTCAATTCGTCGAAGCAGCCCTGGACGTCCCCGATCGCGTAGGTCGCCATCAGCTGAATCGCTCCGCCGAATACGGCGCCGGATCGACGAACGGCGTCTCGCCGCTCACCATCTCCGCCACCAGCCTACCGGTTACGGCGCCCAGCGTCAGCCCGTGGTGGGCGTGGCCGAAGGCGAACCACAGGCTGGGGTGGCGCGGCGCGCGGCCGATCACCGGCAGCATGTCCGGGGTGCAGGGGCGCGCGCCCATCCAGGGCTCGTTGTCGAGCCGCTCGGCGAGCGGGAACAGGTCGCGCGCGATCGGTTCGGCGCGACCGAGCTGCACCGGCGTTCGGATCGCGTCGCGCAGCGCGAACTCCGCGCCGGTCGTCAGTCGAATCCCGCGACGCATCGGCGCAAGAAAGTAGCCCCGCTCGGTGTCAAGCATCGGCGTATTCAGCTTCGCCTCTCCAGCGGGCCGGTAATGCATGTGGTAGCCGCGCTTCACCGCCAGCGGAAGGTTGTAGCCGAGGGCGCGCGTCAGAACGTCGGCCCAGGGACCGAGCGCCACCACGGCGGCGCCTGCCGACAGGGGCCCGTGCGCGGTGCGCAGGCGCCAGCCGCCGCCGTCGGCTTCGAGGCTGGCCGCGTTCCCCTGCACGAACTTGCCGCCCAGGCGCTCGAACGCGCGCAAATAGGCAAGCGCAAGTCCTTGCGGATCGTCGACCGCGACCGGATCGGTCCAGTGCAGGGCGCCGACCAGCACGGGCGCGACATGCGGCTCCATTTCCTGCAGCGCGCGGGCGTCGACGGCGCGGTGGTTGATGCCGAACTCGCGCTGCCAGCGCTCGGCCTCGGCGAAACGCCGGTCGCGCTCGCGCGCGGTGCGGAACACTTTCATCCAGCCGCCCGGGCGCAGGAAGCCGGTGGCGCCTGCCTCGGTGGCGAGCGCCTGGTGCTCGCTCACGCAATGCTCGATCAGCTTCGAATAGCGCCGCGCGACCTCGGCGTGGCGCGCGGGCCGAGAGTGGTGCCAGTACTGCCACAGGAACGGCGCGAGACGCGGCAGCGCCGAAGGATGGTAGTGCGCGTCGATCGTGCGATTCAGCCCGTAGCGCAGCAACGCGCCGAAGTCGTGCGGAAAGCCGTACGGATAGACCCCTTCGCGCTGGATCAGCCCGGCGTTGCCGAACGAGGTTTCTTCCGCCGCGCCCCGGCGATCGACGAGCACGACCGACCTGCCGCGCTTCTGCAAATGCAGTGCAACGCAAATCCCGATGATTCCTGCGCCCAAAACAACCGCGTCGCTACGCATCAGCCCCTAGAAGCTAGCATCCAGACGGCGATACTGTATCGCTTCGGCGACGTGCTCGGCGGCGATGACGTTTTTCTCGCACAGATCCGCAATCGAGCGCGCCACCCGCAGCACGCGATGGTAGGCGCGCGCCGAGAGCAGCAGCCGCGCGAGCGCGTGGCGCAGGAGTTGGTCGCCGTCGCGGTCGGTGGTGCAGTGGCGGTCGATCTCGCGGGTGCCGAGGAGCGCGTTGGCCTTGCCCTGGCGCGCGAGCTGCATGTGCCGCGCCTTCTCGACCCTTCCCTTGATGGCGTCCGAAGCTTCGCCGCCGGCCGGCGCCAGCAGCTCGCCTTCGCGTGGAGCGGGGACTTCGAGCTTGATGTCGATGCGGTCGGCCAGCGGCCCGGAGATACGGCCGCGATAGCGCGCAATGCGCTCCGGAGTGCAGCGGCAACGGCCGGCGCGGTCGCCGCAGTGGCCGCAAGGACAGGGGTTCATCGCCGCCACCAGCTGGAAGCGCGCGGGGAACTGCGCCTGGTGCGCCGCGCGCGAGATCGAGACGCGGCCCGATTCGAGCGGCTCGCGCAGCGCCTCGAGCACGTCGCGGTCGAACTCCGGCAGCTCGTCGAGGAACAGCACCCCGTGGTGCGCAAGCGAGATCTCGCCCGGCCGGGGCAGCGCACCGCCGCCCACCAGCGCCGCGCCGGAGGCGCTGTGATGCGGCGAACGGAACGGGCGTTCGCCCCAGCGCATCGCCTCGAAGCCGCCGGTAGACACCGAATGGATCGCGGCAACCTCCAGCGCCTCGGCCTCCGAAAGCGCCGGCAGGATGCCGGGAAAGCGCGCCGCCAGCATCGACTTGCCGGTACCTGGCGGGCCGACCATCAGAACGCTGTGGCCGCCGGCCGCGGCCACTTCGAGGGCGCGCTTGACCTGCTGCTGCCCCTTCACATCGCCGAAGTCCGGGTAGGCGGGCGCCGCCATCCGGCCGCTGCCGGCATACTCGGCCAGCGGCGTCTCACCGGCGAGGTGAGCCACCACTTCGAGCAGCGTGCGCGCCGGCAGGATGCGTGCGCCTTCGGCAAGGGCTGCCTGCGGTGCATTGCCCTCGGGAAGAACGAACGCACGGCCTGCCGAGCGCGCCGAAAGTGCCATCGCCAGGGCGCCGCGCACCGGCCGCAGCTCGCCGGTGAGGGAAAGCTCGCCGGCGAACTCCTGCCCGGCAAGCGATGCGGGCGGAAGCTGGCCGCTTGCGGCAAGAATGCCCAGCGCGATCGGCAGGTCGAAGCGGGTCGAATCCTTCGGCAGCTCGGCCGGCGCGAGATTGACTGTCATGCGCCTTGCCGGAAATTCGAAATGCACGTGATTCAGCGCCGCGCGCACGCGGTCGCGCGCCTCACGCACCTCGGCGTCGGGCAGCCCGACGATGTGGAATGCGGGTAGTCCGGGCCCAAGGTGAACTTCGACAATTACTTCGGGCGCATCAATACCCGCGAGCGCGCGGCTCGCAACAGTGGCAACTGACAGAGGGTCCTCCGTTTCTCTTGAACGAGAAACGCGGAAAGCCGAGGAGCGTTTACCGGGGAGGTTTGGACTCGAGCTGC
>Ga0193752_1002908_pt1 | contig 12288 bp, 1 predicted proteins | sample H1c1metaG_FD_144924 | JGI IMG/M metagenome (GOLD analysis project Ga0193752, IMG submission 144924) | Soil microbial communities from a riparian zone of the East river system, Colorado, United States - H1c1 | ecosystem: Environmental > Terrestrial > Soil > Riparian zone | place: USA: East River... | reverse complement strand
GCAAACGGTGAATAAATTCTATCCGGCCAACATCCCTGGTTTTCATCATGACGCAGTAACGCTCATAACGACCAGTGCTGCAGGCTGCCGAGATACGCTAAGGATAGATACCGTCTTTATCAGGGATATTCTGGTGAGCGCATTGCCTGGCGGCGATGTTTGCGCCCCGAGTAGGGTGAGGGGATGTTTTCCTCTTAAGGTTCATTTTTACACGGACCTGCTGAAATCCAATTTGCCTCCGCCACCACCACCTGCTACCGGCTGTGATCCGGAATATCATCCTCTCCTGGTCAACTCCTGGTTGTGGGATTTTGGCGATGGCAGTCCAACATCTATACTGGATACCCCTTCTCATGTGTATGCGAACGCGGGCGATTACAGGGTTAAAGTGATCATTACCACCCCCAATGGATGTATTGATAGCGGCTTTACCCAGGTGCATGCCGATACTCCGGTGCCACCGAGTTTTACAGTCTCCCCTTTAGCCGTTTGCCAGAATTCACGCATTGACTATACAAATACTACAACGAATATTCTTTCCGGAACAATATTTCAATGGATTGTAGCGGCTCCTCAAAATCGGGAAGTAGATTCAACGCTTCGTTTCGTGGGGCCGCATGCTTACTCTATGATCAGGAAGCCCGGCGCGTATAACGTCTATCTTTATTCTGACCATTATGGATGCATGGATTCGTTTGTCCGGTTAAACCACATAGTAGTCTATCCGCCCGATGCCAAGTTTATAGATTCTCCTTTTTGTGCGCCTTCCTATACAACGGTAAAATTTATTAACACCAGCGACAGTACGACCTCGCAGTTCTGGAAGTTCGGCGACGGTGATACATCTACTGCTTTCAGCCCTACCCATACCTACCCTGGTCTGGGTCATTATTTCGTGACGCTGATCGTTCATAACAACATACATGATTGCTACGACACGCTCGTAAGGCGCATTCAACTCTTTGTTCCCTCTTTTGATTTTAAGGCTACCGATTCCTCCATTTGTGTGAATGAAGGTGTCCAGTTCGAGGCGTCTTATTTTGGCTATGGGATACCGACATACAGCTTTTCTTCAGATGGAATTACTACACCTTTTGATACCCTGCCCCAGGCCATTTTCAGATATTTTAACAGGGGCAATCATGATGTAACCTTGTATCTGGCAAGCGGCAACGGATGTTTTGATACATTGACCAAGCCGGCATTCATTCTGGCAAGTTCACCTAGACTGAAGTATAGCGTTTCTCCACCGATTGGTTGCATGCCGCTGACCGTTACTTTTCGGGACAGCTCTGATAATGTTCCCGGCATTTCAAATGTATCCAGGTTCTGGGTGTTCGGGGATGGCGACACATTAACGACGAACCAGGCTACGATAACCCATACATATACCACTTTAGGACGCGATACCATTCAGCTGATTGTTACAGACAGCTTAGGATGCAAGTCTGATGTGTTCACGGGCTTTCAGTACCTGTCTGTGCATAAGCCTAAGGCCACCTATACAGTAAGCGATACCGGGGTATGTACTTATGAGGAAGTACGTTTTAATGATACGTCTGCAGTTGCCGGAAGTCTGGGCCATCGTTGGAGCTTTGGTGATGGTCAAACTGATACAGGCGTTTCCGCGATGCACAGATACACCGCGCCCGGGAGGTACAATGTCCGCCTGATCGTCACAGATTCCGTGGGCTGCATGGATACGCTTGCCTCCTATTTCATTCAGGTGAATGCGCCCTATGCTGCTTTTAGTGTTAGCGATACTTTGGCTATCTGCCCGCCGCTGCTCGTTCGCTTTGCCAACCAGTCCACCGCAGCTTCGACCTATCGCTGGGACTTTGGAAACGGGAGCGCTCCGGTCGTCGTCACTAACCCCGTGACTACTTACGCCAATCCCGGTGTGTTCAATGTGACCTTGGTCGCCACTGATCTGGTCGGCTGCACAGATACTGCAACAGCACAGGTACGTGTCCTTGGATACAGCGGCGCCTTCTCCTATACGCCGCTGGCCGGATGCGCACCCGTAACGGTTACCTTCACCACGCCCATTACCGGCATCCCGTTCATCACCTGGGACTTCGCAGATGGTTCGACCACCACTACTTCAGGTACCACTACCACCCATACTTATCTCAGCGCCGGACCCTATCTACCTAAGGTCATCTTCTCGGATGGAGCAGGATGCTCTTCCCCCTCCTTCGGGCTTGATACGATAAAGGTTGACCAGGTTAACGCAGCCTTCGGCTGGTCGGTTCCTTGCGTCGGTACGCCATTCACCCTGACCGACAGCTCTACTGCCTTGTACACTGCCCCAGGCCAAAGTGCCTGGTATTTCGGAAGTAGCGATACCGCTGCCGGATCGCCAGTCTCCTACACCTTCCCTACACCCGGCAATCACCCCGTAACCCTGGTTGCTGCCAATACCACCGGTTGCCGGGATACTATTACCAGGGATGTCTTCATCAACCCGCTGCCTGAGATCCGTGTATCGGATGATACCAGTGTTTGTCCGAATGATAAGATCAGCCTGCTGGCAATGGGCGGAGCCTCCTATACCTGGAGCCCCGCTCCCGACTCGATGAATAACTGCCCCGTCTGCGATATAGCCTTTGTGCACCTGGACAGCGCCGCAGGCGGAACCTTCAGGATAATTACCGTGACCGGCACCGACGGCAATGGCTGCGTCAATAAAGACAGCGTCCGGGTCAGCATACAGCTCCGGACTGAATACAGCACCGGAGTGGGTGGGGATATCTGCGTGGGCGAGAGCTTCCGGCTGCATGCGGAAGGGGCCCATAAGTACGAGTGGCTGCCTGCTGCTACCCTGGATAGCCCTTTTATCGCATCGCCGCTTGCAAGCCCGCGGCAGACGACGACCTATATCGTGGCAGCCCGGGAAGGGAGCTGCGATATCGACAGCCAGTCTGTGACGGTGGTGGTGCATTCGCTGCCGCTGTTCAGCGCGGGCAATGACGAGATCATCGCCCTGGGCAGCGCGGTCACGCTGAAGCCGACTAAGATCGGCATCAGCAGGATCGAGTGGGCGGCCGATACCACGCTGACTTGCCTGGACTGCTTTGATCCGGCTGCTCATCCGCATTATACCCGGACCTACTATGCAACGGGTTATAATGAGTTCGGCTGTCCGGCGACGGACAGCGTGACGGTGCATGTTCGCTGCAACGGGAGCCTGGTGTTCATTCCAAATACATTCACACCGAACGGTGATGGCCTGAACGATTACTTCTTCCCCCGTGGTGATGGGATAGAGCGGATGAGCGTATTCAGGATCTACAACCGTTGGGGAGAGCTGGTCTTCGAGCGGAGCAATGCGGTACTGAATGACGAGCGCGGGGGCTGGGACGGTTCGTTCAAGGGTAAGTCGCTGGCTCCGGATGTATATATGTACATCATGCAGAGCACCTGCAGCTCGGGAGATATCATTGAATGGAAGGGCGATGTGACGATCATGAGGTAAGCGATAACAGTTACTAATGAATAGATGTTTAGTTTTTGAATTGAAATACGCTGCGGAAGTAGGTATTAATGCTGCATTCCGAATATGAATAGACGACTACAACTTTTCGCAGCATTTATCCTTTTACTGTTATTTATAACAGGCAATAAGGGCTTAGCCCAGACAGCCGATTTCACTGCTTCTCCGACGAGCGGTTGCTCGCCGCTCGTAGTCAATTTCACCGATCTTTCCACGGGGCCTGTAACTTCTTATAGCTGGAACCTCGGCAATAGCGTCATCTCTACATTACAGCATCCATCCACCACCTATACCAGTCCGGGGACCTATACTGTAACCCTTACCGTCAACAGTCCCGGAGGCTCCAGCACCAAGACGATTTCTATTATTGTCTACGACCAGCCTGTGGTGTCGTTTAGCGCGGCTGCACCGCTGACGGGCTGTACACCACATTATATACAGTTCAGCTCCACGGTTACCCCCAATTCACCCGGGAACCTCGCTTATAACTGGGACTTCGGCGATGGCAACACGGGCACCGGGACGAGTCCGGGTCATATGTACACTACGCCGGGTATCTATACGGTATTGCTCACCGTCGTCAATGGGGCTGGCTGTCCAACGACTATAGCCCAGAATGCCTATATCACCGCATACCCCGTGGCTACAGGGAGTTTTTCATCAAGCCAGAATTATTTCTGCAGCATCCCTGCCACGGCGATATTCACCAATACTTCTGCGGGAGGCACGCCGCCCTATACAACCAGTTGGGACTTTGGGGATGGAGGCACGGCGGCGGGCAATGCCGTGTCCCACACGTATACCGCAAGCGGCAACTTTACGGTCACCATGATCACGACAGATGTTCATGGTTGCGGTGATACCGTCGTCAAGGCTAACTACATGACTGTTGTGGGCACTACACCGACGTTTACAGCACCTGCGGCTGTATGCGAAGAGGTGAAGGCGACATTTGGCAATACGACAGCCGGAAGCAATAGCACATCCTGGGATTTTGGGGATACGACGGCGAACGGCAGTACTGTAACGCATGCACACGTGGCGGCGGGTACTTATACCGTCACCATGACCACCAATATCAGCGGTTGTATCAAGACAGTCTCCAAAAGCATTCTCGTCAACCCCAAACCTGCGGCTACAATTGCAATGCAGCCATCCATACCATGTCCTGCGCCGGTGACGGTGAACTTTAGCGGGAGCAGCACCCATGCTATCAGCTATTCGTGGAGATGGACCACCGGCGGTACAGCAACGGGGCCAACGGTCAGTAAACACTACACCGCTAACATCCAGGATACGCTTTTTCTCTACACCGCAAGCGCTGCCGGCTGCCTGGATACGGCGATGATCGACACGATCATGATCCGGGAAATAACCACGCTGATCAGTGTGGGGCCCGGACCGGAGGCCCGAGGTGGCTGTGCGCCCCATTCCGTTGATCTTGGAACCTATCATTACGGTTCTTTGCCGGAGCCAGGTTCCATTCAATATCCTGTGGCCGTCAGTTCCTGGTCATGGGATTTTGGTGATCACAGCACCGGCACATCTGCTTACCCCGTACATGTCTACGTGGATACGGGCGATTTTGTTATTCGTTGCATCATTACAACCTATAATGGCTGTAAGGATACAGGCTATGATCTGGTACATGTTGATTCTCCGACTCACCCCAGTTTAATCGCGTCACCACTTAACATCTGCACGAATGGTTGGGTGGAATTAATTAACACCACGGCATTGCCGTTGCCGCGGACTTCATATAAGTGGACCATTACTGATGTGCATATATCACTCCTGGATACGGAATTATATAGGCCTGATACGGGAAGAGTGTGGAATAAAATTGAGCATCCGGGATCTTATTCGGTATATCTGGAGACTAATCATCGGGGGTGCAAGAAAAGTGTTGTACGGCACGACTACATCGTGGTTAATCCTCCGGGGTCGGACTTTATTGATTCTATTTATTGCGCGCCATCGACAACGGTTAAGATGATCAATACCAGCATTAGTCCTACATCCCAGCTATGGTTTTTTGGCGATGGGGACACTTCCACGGCATTCAGCCCTACTCATGTTTACGCAGGTATGGGAAGCTATTTTGTGACGCTTGTAACGCATAATAATATCTACGGCTGTTCCGATACAATATCAAAAGAGATACAGTTACTTAGCCCGAAGCTCGATTTTGTCGTCAATGATAGCGCTATCTGTAAGGATGAGAACGTGCAATTTGAAGGGAAGTTTTTTGGAGCAAAGCCCACAGTGTTTAGCTGGCGTTCCGACAATGTCCAATCCCCATTCGATTCAGGGAATATCTTTAACCATCAATACCTGACAAGGGGTCGTTATGATGTGACTATGTTTGTCAAAAGCGGGCATGGATGTCTGGATAGCTTTACGAAGCCGGGGTACATGCTTGTAGCGCACCCGGAAGTGAATTTCGGCGCGTATCCGCCTATTGGCTGCAGGCCCCTGCCAGTACTATTTATAGACAGCACTACCAACACGGCCGGAGTCAAATCGATACGTAATCTCTGGGTGTTCGGAGACAGCGATACGTCGATGAATATCCTTCCATCCGTCAACAAAACCTATGCGGTAAACGGCAGTTACTCTGTTCGTCTGGTCGTGACCGACAGTTTGTCTTGCACTGATTCGGTGATCCGCAACAACTATGTATCGGTGCATAAGCCCAAGGCATCATTTACAAACAGCGCCAACTTTGTATGTAATTATGAGCCCCTTCAGTTTAACTCTACCTCTACAGGCACTGTTGCGCTGTACCATCACTGGGATTTCGGCGATGGCGCGACGGATACTGGCTATAATCCCAGCCATAGATATGTAACCCCCGGCATTTACACGATTCGGCTCATCGTCACCGACTCCGTGGGATGCACGGATACGCTCATTCGCAATAATTATATAAATGTTAACGCCCCTCACGCGGCCTTTATCCAGAGCGATACCCTGGCTATCTGCCCGCCGATGATGGTCCGCTTTGCCAATCAATCCACAGCAGCTTCCACCTATCTCTGGGACTTCGGCAATGGCAGCGCAAAGTCTCCCGTCACTAATCCCCTGAGCACCTACAATAATCCCGGGATGTTCAACATTGTTATGGTCGCAACCGACCAGTTCGGGTGCACCGATACGGCCACAGCCCTCGTCCGCGTGCTCGGCTACAGCGGCGCCTTCTCCTATACACCACTGGTCGGGTGCGCTCCAATGACGGTGGCCTTCAACACACCCCTTACCGGCATACCCCAGATCATCTGGGACTTCGCGGATGGGACCACCCAGATTACTTCCGGTACCACCACCACCCATACTTATCTCAACGCCGGTCCTTACCGCCCCAAAGTCATTTTCTCCGATGGCGCAGGATGCTCCTCTCCCTCCTTAGGGCTCGATACCATCAGGGTGGACCAGGTGATCGCCACCTTCGGCTGGTCGGTGCCCTGTGCAGGTACGCCTTTCACCCTGACCGATAGCTCTACCGCCCTGTACACTGCTCCTAGCCAGAGTGCCTGGTACTTCGCGGGAGGCGACACTGCTGCCGGATCGCCAGTCTCCTACACTTTCGCCGCACCCGGCAATTATCCTGTGACCCTGGTTGCGGGCAATGCCACGGGCTGCAGGGATACTATTGTCAAAGACGTCTTCATTAACCCGCTGCCTGAGATCCGCGCATCGGATGATACCGGTATCTGTCCGAATGATAGGATCAGCCTGCTGGCAACAGGCGGAGCTTCCTACACCTGGAGTCCTGCTCCCGACTCGATGAATAACTGCCCCGTCTGCGACCTGGCCTTTGTTCACCTCGACAGTGCCGCAGGCGGGACCTTTAAGATATATACCGTGACCGGCACCGACAGCAAAGGCTGCGTCAATAAGGACAGCGTCCGGGTCAGCATACAGCTCAGAACCGAGTATAGTACCGGAGCCGGAGGGGAGATTTGCGTAGGCGAGAGCTTCCGGCTGCATGCGGAAGGAGCTCAGAAATACGAGTGGCTGCCTGCCGCTACCCTGGACAGTCCGTTCATCGCCTCGCCGCTTGCAAGCCCGCAGCAGACGACGACCTATATCGTGGCAGCCCGGGAAGGGAGCTGCGATATAGACAGCCAGTCTGTGACGGTGGTGGTGCATTCGCTGCCGCTGTTCAGCGCTGGAAATGACGAGATCATCGCCCTGGGCAGCGCGGTGACGCTGAAGCCGACGAGGATCGGGATCAGCAGGATCGAGTGGTCAGCCGATACCACGCTGACCTGCCTGGACTGTTTCGATCCTGCTGCCCATCCGCATTATACCCGGACCTATTATGCGACGGGTTATAATGAGTTCGGCTGTCGGGCAACAGACAGTGTGACGGTTCATGTTCGCTGCAACGGGAGTCTGGTGTTCATTCCAAATACATTCACACCGAACGGTGATGGCCTGAACGATTACTTCTTCCCGCGTGGTGATGGGATAGAGCGGATGAGCGTGTTCCGGATATACAACCGTTGGGGAGAGCTGGTCTTCGAGCGGAGCAATGCGGTGCTGAATGACGAGCGTGGCGGCTGGGACGGGTCGTACAAGGGCAACTCGCTGCCTCCGGATGTGTATATGTACATGATGCAGAGTACCTGCAGTTCTGGGGATATCATCGAGTGGAAGGGTGATGTGACGATTATGAGGTAAAGCACATCATTGGTAGTACCGGCCAGGTTTTGGCTTATCTTACAGATGGAGTAAATAACTGTTACCTACAACGTGAACTGATTGTTTTGCCCACCATGATCAGACGACTACAACTAGCAGGTGTTATCATGCTCCTATTGCTGCTATTTACGGGCAGTCCATCCTCCGGGCAGACGGCAGATTTTATGGCATCGGACACTACTGGCTGTGCTCCTCTGGTAGTGAATTTTGCTGATAACTCGTCCGGTACAATCAGCTCCTATAGCTGGAATCTGGGGAATGCGAGCTCGTCCACACTTCAGAATCCCTCAACAACCTATACCAGCCCCGGATCTTATACGGTAAGGCTGACAGTCACGGGCCCCGGGGGAAGCCATACCCTTGCCAAAACTGCATACATCACCGTGTATGATAAACCAGCCATCTCATTCACGGCAAGTGGTCCGGTAGCAGGATGCACGCCACACAGCACGCAGTTCAGCTCAACGGTTACAGCCAATTCACCGGGTCCGGTTACCTATCTGTGGGATTTCGGCGATGGTTATTCTGCAACAGGTTCCAATCCTTCACATACCTATGTGACTCCCGGTACGTATCCCGTATCCGTCGTCGTAACCAATGGCGCAGGCTGCGTCAACACAGTGCAGCGCACTGCCTATATCACGGCCTATGATGTTCCTGTAGGCGGTTTTAGCGTCAACCAAACCTCTTTCTGCAGTATCCCTGCCGTGGCAAACTTTACGGCTTCAACGGTAGGCGGCACCACACCGTATACAACGTCCTGGACATTTGGTGACGGTGGTACCGGCGGTGGCAGCACAGTATCGCATACCTATAGTGCGGCAGGCGGGTTTACCGTTACGATGCGTGTTAGCGATGCGCACGGATGCACTGATACAGTTATTGCACCTGGCTATATAGCCGTTAATACTACGGTACCAACATTCAGTGCGAAGGATTCCGTGTGTGTAGATGCAGCCCTGAGCTTCATCAATACAACGCCCGGTGCGGCGGGCGCATTCTGGGATTTTGATGATGGCAGCACTTCTACCGGAAGCCAGGTATTCCACGTTTTCTTATCGTCCGGGACCTATGCGGTAAAGATGACTACCGATATTGCCGGATGTACGAAGACGGCCTTTAAAACGGTTACGGTAAATCCGAAGCCAATACCGACTATAACCATGTCGCCTTCCATACCTTGTCCGGCGCCGGTTACTGTGACTTTTTCGGGCAGCAGCCTTTCGGCAGCGGTAGCAACTTATAAGTGGGTGTGGACAAGCGGTACGGCTTTAGGCCAGGCGATTAGCAAAAACTACCAGCTTACCGATTCCGGTTACCAGCAGGATACGGTGAAGCTCATCACTACCAGTGCCTTCGGCTGTACGGATTCCGTAGTGATGGACACCGTAATGATCCGGGACATCATTGTCGACGCCGGGGCCAGCCCTTTCGAGGGCTGTGCTCCACTTGACGTTACTTTTGGTGTAGGACTCCGTACCCATCTGCCTAAGCCACCACTTCCCAACAAAACACGACCATATCTTTTACCTGCCATTTCCTGGTCCTGGGATTTTGGTGATGGCAGCCCGACGTCTACTTCTAATCTGCCCACGCCAACGCACCGGTACCTCGATACCGGCGTCAACTATATTGTGCGTGCAATAATAACGACACCAAACGGATGCCTGGATACAGGCTACGGTGCGGTGCACACTGATAGCACCGTAACTCCCTCCTTTACGATATCGCCGCTACAGGTATGTACAAATACACCGGTAACTCTGATAAATACAACCGCCAAGCAGCTTACCGGTACAACCTTTCAATGGATTTTCTACAACGGGTCTATTCTCGATTCCGTTATTAATAAAAGGGACACCGGTCGCGTAATAGCCGGCTTCCCCGGGCCAGGGACATACAGTGTTTATCTGGCAAGCCATCATGGTGGTTGTAGTGACTCGGTCTGGCAACATGGTGCGTTCGTGGTGAAGCCGCCGGGTGCAAAATTTATTGAAAAAATTCATTGTTCCCCTTCCAGAATGGTGGATTTTACCAATACCAGTATCAGTGCCACTTCCCAACTCTGGTTTTTCGGTGACGGCAGCACTTCCACGCTTAATAGTCCCTCTCACAACTATACTACTACCGGCACATATACGGTAACCCTGGTAGCGTACAACAGCAGCTCAGGCTGCATCGATACCTTCCGAAAGGCGATAACTGTGTTCGATCCCATGATTGATTTTGTTGCTTCCGATACCGCCGTTTGCTCTAATAGTCTCGTGGAGTTCACTGCGGCATTCACAGGTCCCGGCGCAGTCATGTACAGCTGGGTTTTCGGTACAAATCAAACTCAGTACGACACTGTAAATAAGATGTATTTTACATATCTGTCCAAAGGATTCCATGATGTTGCACTAATAACTGTTACCGGCAACAACTGCTTCGACACGCTCCTTAAAAGGAACTATATCCTGGTTTCCCGGCCAGCTGTAAACTTCGGCGCATATCCTCCGATCGGATGTGAGCCCCTGGTGGTGCTCTTTCGTGACAGCACAACCAATACGCCCGGTGTTCGGGACACTATCCGGAGCTGGAACTTCGGTGACGGAAGTACTTTGGTAACATCAGGTACCGTCAATACTGCAGCTCACACTTATTACGTAAACGGTAACTATAGCGTGGTGCTGATAGTGACGGACAGCCTGCAGTGCAGCGATACGCTGAATCGGAGCCATTTTGTATCTATCCACAAACCCGAGGCGCTGGCCACCATCAGCGATGATTCTGTATGCAGGCTGGCGCCGGTACTCTTTATTTCGACATCTTCTGCTGCCGCCAGACCCTTGCGCCATCACTGGGATTTCGGCGATGGAAATACTGACACAGCCCGCATTGCTACCCACCGCTATGCGAACAGGGGCAGTTACGCCGTACGACTGATTGTTACGGATACGGTGGGTTGTTCTGATACCCTTGTCTTTGTTGATTCCATCCGGGTGGATGCTCCTCATGCTGCCTTTACTATGAGCGATTCGGTAGCCATCTGTCCGCCCTTGCAGATAACGTTCAGCAATCAGTCTCTGAATGCCGTGTCTTACTTATGGAAATTCGGGACAAGCGGTTCAAGCATTGCAACAAATCCGGTAACCACCTTCAATGCTTCCGGGCTTTATCCCATATCACTCGTAGCGACCAATGTTAATGGCTGTACCGATACAGCCAAAGCTTTCGTTCGTGTACTAGGCTACAGTGGCGCTTTCTCCTATACGCCGCTGGCAGGATGTGTGCCAATGACCGTTGTTTTCTCCACACCAATAACTGGTGTTCCAAGCATTATCTGGGATTTTGGTGATGGTAACCTCAGCACTACAACTACGAATTCGACTTCGCATACTTATCTGACACCCGGCCCCTATCTCCCCAAAGTGATCTTTTTAGGTGGGCCTTCCTGCACATCTTCTTCACTGGGCCTCGATACCATAAAGGTGGACCAGGTTAACGCAGCCTTCGGCTGGTCGGTACCCTGCGTCGGTACGTCATTCACGCTGACCGACAGCTCTACTGCCTTGTACACTGCTCCAGGACGGAGTACCTGGTATTTCGGAAGTAGCGATACCGCTGCCGGATCGCCAGTCTCCTACACATTTGCCATACCTGGCAATCACCCGGTGACCCTGGTTGCCGGCAATGCCACGGGTTGCAGGGATACTATTACCAGGGATGTCTTCATCAACCCATTGCCTGAGATCCGCGCATCGGACGATACCAGCGTTTGTCCGAATGATAAGATCAGCCTACTGGCAACAGGCGGAGCTTCCTATACCTGGAGCCCTGCTCCCGACTCGATGAATAACTGCCCGGTCTGCGACATAGCCTTTGTGCACCTGGACAGTGCCGCGGGCGGAACCTTTAGGATATTTACCGTGACCGGCACCGACGGCAATGGTTGTGTCAATAAGGACAGTGTACGGGTAAGGTTACAGCTCCGGACTGAATACAGTACCGGAGTGGGTGGGGACATCTGCGTAGGCGAAAGCTTCCGGCTGCATGCGGAAGGGGCCCATAAATACGAGTGGCTGCCTGCCGCTACCCTGGACAGC
>Ga0193752_1002907_pt1 | contig 12290 bp, 10 predicted proteins | sample H1c1metaG_FD_144924 | JGI IMG/M metagenome (GOLD analysis project Ga0193752, IMG submission 144924) | Soil microbial communities from a riparian zone of the East river system, Colorado, United States - H1c1 | ecosystem: Environmental > Terrestrial > Soil > Riparian zone | place: USA: East River... | reverse complement strand
CTTTCCGTTCAACGATTTGAAGAGGGCGCCACCGAGTACAGAATTCATTTTAGCGGGCCTCCGCTTACCCCTCTCTCATCGGCGCATCCGTCCTGAGCGAACGAACATCAGCCAGCACGCCGGTTACTTGGGAGTTGCCCGCGTGTTTTCAACGCCAAATATTCGGAATGAGGTATTTGGATTCAACGAAGGATCGCGCTCACCGTCGTGGCAGTGGCGACCAAGGCGCGGAGTTCAACGGATCCCGTAGGGAATTGTTAAATCCAAATCAAATAGCTCATTTGGAACTATTTGGTACTATTTGGCCTCATCCATAACGCCATCTACCCGTTATCTACCCGTTGAAGACGTATTCAGCGGCGAGCGTTATGAGCAACGACCTCGTGGTGAAGCGCGCTGCCGCAACGGCCCTGTTGACGGGAGGGATCGCTCGGGGCTTGCCTGGCAACACCGTTCCTCGGCGGACGAGCCGATCGCATTCGCGTCTTGCACAGAATGAGCCGCCCACGGTGCTGGAATCCGCTGGTTCACGACCAGCCTCGCTGCATGTTCGTGCGCGCTGACCTAGGATCTTTACTGCGACCCGATCGAGCTGCGGTCGCGGCTTTGGCAAAGCTTTTGTGCTCGGCGACGGCGACAAAGGCCGAGAGTTCAGCGGAGACCGTTCAGCGCATTGTTAGGTCGCAATCAAATAACTTATTTGGATTGTTTGGTATTATCTGGCCTCATCCCAGCTGCCATCTTCTTGTTGAAGTCGTATTCAACGGGTGCGCGTTATGAGCAACGTCCTCTTGGTGCTCCCAAGTCTGTTCGGCAAATCACGCAAGATCGCACTCGATCTCCTCAACGTGTGGCGCAGGAGTCGTCCCGGGTGGCGTTTGACGACAAGCGACGCGAACACGATGCAAGACACTCGAAACCGAACCGTACTTCGCAGCACCAACATGTGCGCGATGCTCGTGGGATTTTCCTGTTGGTGTTTGAACGCGGCGCGTGTGCTCTCACCCTACCTGTTCACGCTTGCGCTTGTCTTGTTTGCGTCCGGTAACGCGAGTGCCGCAAATGCGGACAAGGCAAACGCGGCCGAAACCTTCGTGCAGAACAGCATCGACAAGGGCCTTGCCATACTGAATGATTCCACGGGTTCCGCCGACGAACGGGAAGACCGCTTTCGTGCGCTTCTGGTCACCGTCATCGATTTCAAGCGGATTTCCGCCTTTACCCTAGGTCCCTACGCCCGCGGTGCCTCGGACGCGACCATCGACTCTTTCGCCAATGCCTTCGCTGATCTAGTAACCGCGATCCTCCATCGCAACCTTGACGTTTACGGCAAAGCAATTCGCGTTACCGGCTCAACAACGAGAGGGACGGATGATGTGGTCGTCTCCGCCGATGTCATTCGTACAGAGGTCAACGAACCGCCATTGAAAATCGCATTCCGCGTGCGCAAGACCGACAAGGGCAACGACGCCATCGTTGACGTTCAGACCGAGGGCGTATGGCTTGCGCTGACTCAGCGCGACGAATTCACCGGTTATCTGCAGCAGCATGGCGGCGACGTTCTGCAGCTTGCCGGAGAACTCGAATCCCGCCGCGAACGTATTCGCGGCGTCGGACCGGGGCGGCGGCCCCCCAAGCGGCTTCGGCCCGACGCTAGCTTCTGACAAAGAGGCTGAATATGATTGAGTTGTCTATTCCCGTCATGGCCGCCTGGGTGAATGCGGGAGCCTTGTTTGCAGCTGGGTTGGCAAATTTGGTGGGATTTCCCAAGCTGCGCGAGATCTACGCGGACTGGGACATTCCGGCTGGGCTTTATAGCACGATCGGAATCGCTGAAATCGTCGCGGCGGTGTTTCTCGCGACGCCGGGTCTGCGCTTATGGGGAATTCTCATCGCTGCGGCGATCATGTTCTTTTCGGTCGTCATCTTGCTCGATCATCAGCACTACGCCTATGCCGCGCCCGTCGCCTTGTTGATGGTGGCACTCGTTACAGCGACGCTCGCCGTTCCTTCGGTCGGGGCAGAAATGCGACCCCATTTCATCCCGAACATGGCCGCTCACGAGCGAGCCGCCGGCGATGCATCGGCGAGGCGACCGTGAGGCCGTTTGAACTACTGTGTGATGCCTATAATGGCGTTGGGGAACGGAGCCGCTTGCGCGAACGGTCGAAGACCACTTGCGACGTGCTGTAAAGGCACAAACGGTTCCTTGCGTTGTTCAGGATTATGTCCGCCGTCAGACGCCTAGCCTGCGTCCTTCCGGTCGAACTTTTTCCGCGCTTTGAGGATTTCGCTCACATGAGCGCGGGCCCACGAACTGAGTGGTTCCACGGCCTCCCACAATGTGCTGCCGAGCTTGGTCAATTCGTAGTCCACGCGCTGTGGCGTAGTGGGGAAGACGGTCCGCTTCACCAGTCCGTCCCGCTCCAATCCACGCAGGGTGAACGTGAGCATCCTCTGTGAAATCCCGCCGACCATCCGCTTAAGTTCGTTGAAGCGCTTCGGACCATCGCCGAGCAGGACGACGATCAGCACGGTCCACTTGTCGCCCACCAGCGCCAGAATGGAACTGAGGTCGCGGCAATCCTCGGACTTTGGATTGGGGGGCTGGACGGTCATCTCGGTGTGCTCAGGTATCAGATGTGTGCGTTCTTGCGGACCATAGAGGCGGTATCTAAGTTAGTCCAGGTATAAAAGTTATACCGGGTGCCCCGGAAACGATCAGCGAAGCCTGGGCCAGGAACCCTTCTGTTCGGCGAATCGCAAGGAGTAAAAGCATGACCGTAATTTCCGTCATTGTTGGAAGCACGCGCGAGGGCCGATTCTCGGAAAAGCCCGCGAAGTGGATTTTGCAACACCTGAAGAAGCGCAAGGGTGTCGATGCCCGGCTTCTCGATCTTCGCGACTTTCCGATGCCGTTCTTCGATCAGCCGGCAACGCCGGCCACACCGGGTCGCTCGCCTTACAAGAACGACGTGGTGCAGAGATGGACCGCCGCGATCGCGCAGTCCGACGGCTTCGTCTTCGTCACCCCCGAGTACAACTACGGCCCCTCCGGGGTCCTCAAGAACGCGATCGACTGGGTCTATCCCGAGTGGAATCACAAGGCGGCCTGCTTTGTGAGTTATGGCTCTGCCATGGGCGCACGCAGCGTCCAGCAGCTCCGACAAACGGTGATCGAGCTTCAGATCGCCCCGATCCGCTCGTCAGTCCACATCCCGGTCTCCACCCTGATGTCTCACTATCAGGGCGGGAACGTCGAGGCTGGACTCGCCGAGCTGGATGCACCCGCCGCTGGGCCGATGATCGACGATCTATTGTGGTGGACCGCAGCCTTGAAGACGGCGCGGGCCAGCACGTCCTGATATCGTTGTTAGACCCCACGCCTGCGTACTATTTTGAGAAAGGAACTCAATGATGCTTGCCCCAGCCAAATCACCACCTCTGCGTTTGGCGCGGCCGATCATACGGCGCACCCGTGGCCGCACGCGCGGCCCGGTAACACGTCTGATGAGCCCGTCTGACTTCGGCGAGATCCTAAAGCCATTCGTCTTTCTCGACCTGTTCGACCATGAGGGGCCGCCGTTCAACGGGGCCCTCCATCCTCATTCGGGTATCGCGACGCTGACCTACGTCGCGGAAGGCGCGGTGAGCTATATCGATCCCGATAACGTCCGGGGCACACTGCCAACCGGCGGCGTCGAATGGATGCAGGCTGGACGCGGCATGTGGCACGGGGGTGGTCTCGACAAAGCGGGCCGGACGCGCGGCTTCCAGCTATGGATTGCCCTGCCACCGGAACTCGAATTAGGTCCAGTGGTGAGCATCTACCAGGCGCCTGAAGATGTGCCGCAAGCCGGACCGGCGCGCGTCCTCCTCGGCACTTACGAGTCCGCGTCCAGCGCCATCGAATCCCCCTCGCCGATCAACTATCTCGCGGTGCGTCTGAAGGCCGGTGAGCGCTGGCGATATCAGCCCCCGGCGGGTCACACCGTTCTTTGGACCGCTGTTGCATCAGGCGTCGTGTCGGCGCCCGACGAGCTGCGGCACGGCGACCTCGCGGCCTTCGAGCCGTCAGATGAACCCGTCGAGTTCGAGGCCTTGACCGATGCCGAATTCGTTCTCGGCTCGGCCGCTCCGCACGAGCACGATCTCATCCTCGGCTATTACTCAGTTCACACAACGCCTACCGCGCTTCGCGACGGAGAAGCACAGATACTATCGATTGGCGAGCGCCTCGCTCAAGAAGGCCGTTTGTAACCACTTGCTGAGCGCTGAACATCAGCCCGAGCCGTCGATCGGATCGCCCAGCATGACGAGCGATGAGGATTGCACACCGGCTGTGATGTTCAGATCACGCCTGCCTGCTTTGCGTACTATGGGGGCAGGTCAGGAGCCATATTCAAGTCTCTATGATCCGTTCACATTTCTAAGTGGAGACAAACTCGAAAAATAACGCGCCCGAAGCTCACTCACGAGCGCTGCTGTAGCGCACCGCGTATCATGAAGGTGGCGATCTCCTGCTCTTCGCGGCGCGCTGTTAAGTAAGCAAACACTCCTCCACCTAGAACGGTGATCAGCAAGAACTGGAGGAGTGCCTTGTATGGGTCCATTCCGAGAGATCTCCGGATGGCGCCGCTCCACAACGGCTCGTCAAACATGACCCCAAAGCCAATAAGGAGGGCAAGATCGTGCCAGTAGATGCGGACTCCGGACGGGAGTAGTCGTATTGGGTTGGGACATCCGCGGATTTCTCCTCATCAAGCTCAGAGCTTAGCCCACACCGGCTGTGACGCAGGAGGTCCGTGGGATCCAATCGGACGCGCAGTCCGATTGGACCGACAGGCGAGGGCGGGCAGTACTTCTCGTGGATCATCCTGTGGCCGAATTCGGATCGTTTGGTCCGTGCCGGAGTGCTCCACTTCGGGCGTAGGGTCGCGGCTCAAGTCTCGAATGTCTGCTCGGACTGTGGCGGCCCATGGAACCCATTCGCATCGTACTGTGCTGCTCCAAGGAGGGTAACCGCTACGGAACGATCCGCAGCTGGCCGGCGACCGTGATCGGGATGTTGATGTACGTGCTCTGGAAGAGCTGCGGGGTGCCGTCGACCTCGACGGTCCTGCCGACGAACGGATCGGGTTTGCCGCCGAGGTCGCCCCAGACGTCACGCGGAATCATGATCACGACCATCTTATAGCGCTTCCCTGTGCGGAGTCCGATCTGCAGGTACGCGGCGTCACCGTCCTCCATCATGCCGCCATGAAGCACCGTACCGCGCAGCGTGCTGGCGATGTTGATTGCACGCGTGACGGCGGCCTCGTCCTGCGCGTCGACGGGGCGCAGCGCAAGCGTCGTGAAGCGCCAGCGCCACGTGCCGGGTTTGCCGTTCCACGTCGCGTCGACCCACACTTCGTAGCGGCTCTCCGGACGCAGCGGCAGCTTCGGGATGAGGCTTACGACACCGTACTGACCAAACGAGGCCATCGCCGGGTGCTCCGGATCGGACAGATAGAACGCGACGCCCTTGCCTCTCTCGTCCACGAGCTTGGCGCGGACGCCGGTGACCTTGTCGTATGGCGGGAACTGGATCGTGATCGGATAGCCGGCACGCGCGCCGCCAGGTACGGGGTTGGGGAACTCGCTGCCGAACTCCAGCGGGACGCCGCTCTGGCTGTCGGCCGGGTACGTGACCGGCCGCTTCGCCGAAGCGTCGACGCCTGGTACATCCACGAACATCAACGCCGCCATGTACGAGCCGTCGCGAAGCTTGGCGTAGCCGACGCCGATCCGCTCGAGGGTCGGCGACAGGATCGGCCGGCGGTGATAGAGCGTCGACATCCACCCGTCGACGGCGGTCTCGAGATCCGAGACTCCGAAAAACAGGTCGGCGGTCTTGCCACACGCAGCTCCCTCCGCCGATGCGCCGCGCAGTTTCGGGCGCTGGTTATGGGCATTGAGCCCGGCCATCGCGTCGGAGTCCTTGTTGAGCAGCATGTAGCGCGCGTGCTCCATACAGCCCTTCGAGAGCTTCGCGTCGAGTGTCACCGCCGGGAGCCCGACCGCGGCGCGGTAGAGATCGACGCGCCGCTTCACGCGCAGCTCGATGGTCTCGTTCGCCGCGGCCCGTAAATTCTGCTTCGGTTCGGCGTACGGATCGATCGACACGGCCGCGTCGGCGGCGACGGCGACGCACGACACGAAGGCGACCACGAGCAGGCTGCGCAGCATGCCCTTGGAATGACAGACCTCGGTTGCCAATCCTTTACGGACTGCCCTCCCGTGGCGGCAAATGACGCTACGGTTAAATGTCCGTTTCCGGCGAGCAGCGAAACATGTTCAGCCGCCGAGAAGCGGCAGATTTTGACCCCAAACGACATTCACTGCGTCATGGTGAGTCGGAGTCCTTGTTGCGCCGCACGTACGGCGCGTGGCGCAGAAACTACAAGTCAGCGGCCGAAGCGCAATCGCAGCTCGCGTCGGCCAGTCGGCGATAGTGCGCGGGAGGTAATTCGCACATCGATCCGGCGCGGTGGTCATATAAGCTCGCCGAGGGCTTGCGATGGACACCGCAGGGAAATGAGCGATTGGCCCGCAGCAGGCGCGTTTACCCCTTCGTCAAGGCGCGCATGGCGAGCATAGCCGCCGCGGTCCGGTTCTCGACCCGAAGCTTCTGGAAGATCTGCTCGAGATGTTTGTTCACGGTGCGTGGACTGCATGCGAGGATCGCGGCGACGTCCCGGTTCGACTTTCCTTGCGTGATCCACAGAAGCACTTCGGCTTCCCGGCCGGTCAGGTCGAAATCTTTGCGCAGAATCTCTTCGTCGCCTGATGAGTTGTCGTCGCTCAGGCGGATCAGATGCTCGTCGTGCCTCGATTCCCCGATGAACGACGCGTAGAGCGCGCCCCCTGGCGTGTTGCAAAGCAGCGTCCGTCCGAGGCGATGCGCAAAAATCCGGGCCAGCACCGGGGCCACCACATCGCGCCACTGCGGGTCTTCGGTGCTGAATCCTTCGTGGACCTTGCCGAAGAGCTTGGCGGCTTCGGGCGTGATCCACAGCACCTGCCCCTCGGAATTGACGGCGATCACTCGCGTGCCTGAGATGTCGAGCGCGATGCGCGCGCTCTGCGCCAGGCGCGAATTGGCAAGATGGACGCGGATGCGCGCCAGCAATTCGTCGGGCACGATCGGCTTGGTGACGTAATCGACCCCGCCGCTCTCGAAACCTTTCACGACATGCTCGGTGTCCGACAGCCCCGTCATGAAGATGATGGGAATATGCGCGAAGTCGCGCGCCTTCTTGATGCGGCGGCAGGTTTCGAAGCCGTCCATCTTGGGCATCACGGCATCCATCAGGATGAGATCCGGCTTGACCTGCGGCAGCAGCGACAGCGCTTTGGCGCCGTTGCGCGCGATAAGCGCGGTCATCCCCGCGGCCTCGAGGATGTCCGTCAGCAGGCACAAGGTTTCCGTCGCGTCGTCGACGGCGAGCACGATCGGCGGCGTTGCCGGCTCAGGAAGCATGGAGCGCCAGCGCCTCGAGCGTGTCCTTATAGCCCTCGAGGTCGCAATCCTCCGCCAGGCGCCGCAAATGCGCCAGCGTCGGCGCCGCCGAAGGCTGCTCGATGCCGATTTCATCCAGCATCGCCAGGATGCCGCGGATGTGTCCGATCTGGCCCAATTGGCCGAGCCGCGCGAGATGAGCCGGCGGCGGTATCTGCTCTGCCGACAGATCGCCGAGGCTGAAAGGCATGCGGAGCGGCAGGGCCGTCCCGTCATGGATCCATTGCAGCTCCATATGCTGCTTCATGGAGTCGAGCAGCGCCGGCAACCGCAGCGGCTTCATCAAATAGGCCTCATGATGGCCGGCCGCCGCGTCGCGCTGATTGTTCTGGCGCGGATCGGCCGAGATCATGATGATCGGTATCCGTCGCGCGCTGCTTTCGCGTAAGTGCCGCGCCGTTTCCCACCCATCCATTCCGGGCATCGAGATATCGAGCAGGACGACGTCCGGATCGAGTGTCGCCGCCGCTTCGAGACAGCCGCGGCCGCTGTCCTCGACTTCGACCGCGAAGCCGAGTCTGGTCAGGGCGTCCCCGACGAAGCCCACATGGTTCGGATCGTCATCCACGAGAAGCACTGTCCGCCGCCGCCCCTCGTATCCCAGGATCGTCCGCTGCGCGGCTTCGCGCGGACGCGCGCTGGCTGCGACCGGCGACAGCATCAGCCGCACGGAAAAACAGCTGCCCTTTCCCGGTGTGCTCTCGACGCTGATGTCTCCGCCCATGGCTTCGGTGAGCAGCTTGGTGATGGTGAGCCCAAGCCCGGCGCCGAGCTTGTTGGGATGGTCGAGGTCCTCGATCCGCTCGAACGGTTGAAAAATGCGTTCGAGATCGGTTGAGGGAATACCGACACCGGTATCCTCGATGTCGAACCGCGCCACTTGATTCGAGTACGTGATGCGCAACGCAATCCGGCCCTCCGGCGTGTAGCGGATCGCGTTGGACAGAAGATTGAGCAGCACCTGCCGCAGCCGTTTCTCGTCGGCATGGACGATGGCGGGCAGGGTCCGTGGCGCTTCAAAGGTGAAATCGAGACCGTTGTCGCGCGCCTGAAGGCGGATCATGTCTGCGATCTGATCGAGGAACTCCGGCAGGTTCACTTCGTCGCGGTAGATCTGCAGGCGTCCCGCCTCGATCATCGAGATATCGAGAAACCCGTCGACCAGGCTCGAGAGATGATCGCCGCTCCTGCGGATCACGCGAATGCTGTGCTTGAGATTGGCCGGGATTGCCTCGCTCCCCTCGAGAAGCTGAGCATAGCCGAGCACCGCGTTCAGCGGCGACCTCAGCTCGTGGCTTATCCCGCGCACATATTTGCTTTTGGCAAGGCTTCTCGCCTCCGCCAGTTCCTTTGCCTTCTGAAGCGCCTGATCGGTGCGCTGATGCGCTTCGATTTCGTCGAGCAGCATCGCGGTCTGATGTTTGGTCTCTTCGCGCGCGGCGCGGCTGCTCTCATGGGCGAGGATGAACGGCCAGACCGCGATCGCGGCGACAATCACGACCACGAAGAACACGTTGATCAGCGTGCCGGCGATCGCGGCGTTGGGTGCCACGACTCCGCTCGTCATCTGCACGTAGATCATGGCGAGAAGGGCTGCCGCCGTGCATCCGCACAGGAGGACCAGGCTGAGATATTTGGCCAGTCGCGTGTCCAGCCTGTTCGCGAGCGGCGCCGGCAGCAGCCACGCCAGGAAGCGGTGCCATTGCTCCGAGACGTTCGCGCCATCCTTGCAGGCATCCTCGCAGCGCGCGTCGAGCGAGCAGCAGAGCGAACAGATCGGGCCGGAATAGAACGGGCAATGCGCCATGTCCTCCGGCTCGAAACTGTGCTCGCAGATGCAACAGCGGATATCCTTGTCGTCGGAGAGGCCCGTGCGCGGACGCGCGATGTAGTACCGGCCTTGCGTGAGATACGCGATCAACGGCACCGTGACGATCGAAACGCCGAGCGCCACGAACGGCGCGAGCCCGTGATACGCGGCGCCGAAAACCCCGGCATAGGTGGCGATGGCGGCGGCCGATGCGAGCAGCATGCCGCCCACGCCCACCGGGTTGATGTCGTAGAGATAAGCGCGCTTGAACTCGATGTGTTTGGGGCTCAATCCAAGCGACTTGTTGATCGTCAGGTCGGCCGCGATCGCCCCCATCCACGCGACGGGGATGTTCGAGTAAAGCCCAAGCGTGCGCTCGAGCGTCTCGTAGATGCCGAGTTCCATCAGCAACCAGGCGAGCGTCACGTTGAAGAACAGCCACACCACGCGGCCAGGGTGGCTGTGGGTCAGTCGCGAGAAAAAATTCGACCATGCGAGCGAGCCGGCATAGGCGTTCGTCACGTTGATCTTCAATTGCGAGACGACGACGAAGATTCCCGTGAGCGCGATCGCCACTTCCGGCACGCTCACCGCCTGCGAAAACGCGAACAGATACATCTGCGTCGGCTCGCCGGCGCGCTGGTAAGACATGCCCGATTGCACCAGCAGCACCGCAAGCATGGAGCCGGCCAGCATTTTCAGAATGCCCGGAACGATCCACCCCGGGCCGGCGCAGATCAGCGCCGCCCACCACGCGAACCGGCGCCCGGCCCGCTGCCGCGGCAGGAAGCGCAGGAAATCGACCTGCTCCGCGTTCTGCGGCACCAATGCGAACACCACCGAAGCGGCCGCGCTGAACAACAGAAGATCGAAATGTCCGTCCGCCGGGCCCTGCTGTCCCGAGAACGTCGTCCACTGTTCAAGCGAAACCAGGCCGTGTGCGCCGATATAGATGAAGGGCAGGAGTTGCAGCACGATCCACAGGATCTGGGTCCAGAATTGGAACCGGCTGAGGAAGGTAAAGCCGTAGGTCACCAGCGGTATGACCACGATCGCGCTCAAAAGGTAGCCCGCCGCGAGCGGCAGCCCGAAACACATTTCGAGCGCGAGCGACATGATCGCCGCTTCCAGCGCGAAGAAGATAAAGGTGAAGGAGGCGTAGATCAGAGAGGTGATCGTCGATCCGATATAGCCGAAGCCTGCGCCGCGCGTGAGCAGGTCGATGTCGACGCCGTACTTCGCGGCGTAGTAGCTCACCGGTAGGCCGAGCGCGAAAATGATCGCGCCGACCACGAGAATGGCTGCTGCGGCATTGGTGAACCCGTAGTTCAGCGTGATCGCCGCGCCGACCGCTTCGAGGACCAGGAACGCCACCGTGCCGAGCGCCGTGTTGGCCACCTGCGCGATGGACCACTTCCGCGCCTTGTTCGCCGTAAAGCGAAGCGCGTAGTCCTCCAGCGTCTCGTTGGCGACCCACTGATTGTACTGACGTCGCTCGCGCGGGATCTGCTGCCGTGCGATTGCCATATGTTTATCGACACCCCCGCCGGAATTGTGCATTGCACAAACACCGCCGTCCATCCTCGCCTGTGACGCATCCGTTAACAGAAATGTGTCAGAAAAATAACTGAGATATTTCAGTGTATTAAGCGACGATGGGAGCATTTTCATCGGTCGTATGACGTAGCGCCATACGTCGAATGACGTATTGCTGCACTGCACACTTAACCGGAGATTTCCCGCGCATGCACGACTGCATGGGGCTTTACGGGGGATTTCATGGGTAGATTCTTAAGAGTGGTTAACAAGACCGCCGTTGCCGGCATCGCGCTGATTAGCGTGATCGTGGGGAGCAATCCGGCTTCGGCCGCCGCAAATCTCACCGGCGATCTGGGTATCAGCTACAACACACACTTCATATCCTACGGCTTGGACGTTCGGGGTGGCGGCACCGACTTCTACGGCGACCGCTCCACGACGTTCATCTACGGCGACATGTTCCTCAAGGTCACCGACTCGCTGACCATCAGCTTCGGTGCCTGGGCCGACGTCAACCGGAACGTGACGAGCGCCATCGGCGGCTCAATCCAGGAAATCGACGTCTATCCCGGCATTACGTACACGCTGGGAATGTTCACGATGGGGGCTACGTACCAGGCGTGGAGCTATGCCGGCGACGTCGAGGAAAGCATCGACCTCAGCGTGGCGTTCAACGACATGGGTTTGATCTGGGAAGGTTTCGGCTTCAATCCGAAACTGGTCTGGCACAATCGCGTGTCCGGCAACGGAGCGCAGACCGTAGGTTCTGCGTTCGTCGCGAGCATCGGGCCGAGCTTTGGATTGGCCCAAGGCCTTACGCTGTCGATCCCGGCCGGCATCGCGTTCTTCACCACGGATGATTTTCAAGGCGGCATCGATGCCTCCGGCTACGGCTACTCATATGTCGGTGGCTCGCTTGCCTATGCGTTCGGGTTCGTTCCGCCGCAATACGGCGTGTGGACGGTCAACTTCGACTTGATCGCCTACTTCACGGATCAAGACGCCATCCCGAGCAATCCCGAGAACAGTTTTCTCACCGGATCTATCGGTCTCAAGGTTGCGTACTGAGTTGCACGCCAACATCTAACCAAGGAGTACTTCCATGAAGCTTAGGAACTTGGCACTTGCGGGCAGCGCGATGCTGATGTGGGTGTCGGCGGCCTACGGCGCCGAAGGCACCATAAAGGTAGGTATCCTGCACTCGCTGTCCGGCACGATGGCGATCAGCGAAACCACGCTGAAGGACGCCATGCTCATGTTGATCGACGAGCAGAACAAGAAGGGCGGCATTATGGGCAAGCAATTGGAAGCGGTCGTCGTCGACCCGGCTTCCGATTGGCCGCTGTTCGCCGAGAAAATGCGCGAGCTCATCTCGGTGCA
>Ga0193752_1002905_pt1 | contig 12294 bp, 12 predicted proteins | sample H1c1metaG_FD_144924 | JGI IMG/M metagenome (GOLD analysis project Ga0193752, IMG submission 144924) | Soil microbial communities from a riparian zone of the East river system, Colorado, United States - H1c1 | ecosystem: Environmental > Terrestrial > Soil > Riparian zone | place: USA: East River... | reverse complement strand
GCATAGGGGTATCAAAATCCCGGATGATAAATTGAACTGTTGCCTTTTCGATCGAGCCGGCAATGGCCAGAGGATGCACAAAGCCTTCCCTGTCCTGTGTATGTTCGGGGCTCCAGCTATCAGCGGGCAGGGAATGAACAAAATGGGCGGCAGCCTTAATGGCGCTTACCAGCTTGCCTTTCGCATATCCCGGATGCGCGCTGATGCCGTGGAATGTAACGGTAACGCCATCGGCGGAGAAAGACTCGCCTTCCAGGTGGCCACGCTCCCCGCCATCGAGCGTATAGCCGAAGTCGGCGCCGAGCCGGCTCATATCCACGGCATTAACGCCTCGGCCTATTTCTTCATCAGGCGTGAACAGGATACGGATCTTACCATGCTTTATCTGCGGGTTGGCGATAAGATATTGCGCCAGGTCCATAATGATGGCGACGCCGGCCTTATCATCCGCGCCGAGCAGGGTAGTGCCCGATGCGGTAATTATATCATCGCCAACGCGCTCCTTCAGGTAAGGATGATTGCGCGGCGAAACCACGACTATAGGGTCGTCGGGTAGAACGAGGTCCTGACCATTGTACTGTTCGTGTAGAATAGGTATTACACCCGTGCCGCTGCTGTCTGGTGAAGTATCCACATGCGCGCAAAAGCACAGCACTGGAATATCTGCATCTTCCGCAGTAGCGGGAATGGTTGCATAGACATAACCATGCTCGTCGAGCTCTGCATCGGCAACGCCTATGGCGAGCAGTTCCCCGACTAATACCCGGCTCAGGTCTTTCTGCTTTTCCGTAGAAGGCTGCGCGGGGGATGTAGGATCGCTCTGGGTATCGATCATTGCATAGCGCATAAAGCGCTCCGCAACGGAATGGAAATATCCTCTATAGGCATAGAAAATCTTTGGCCGCAAAAGTAACTACTGAATTCGCCAATTCCTCAATTAGCCAATTAGCTAATACGGACATTGGCCGAATTCTTCTTAACTGATTGAAGCCAGCAGCGCTTGATTGTTTCCCGGGAGTCGGAAAGGCCGGCCATGCATAGCTTGGATGTCCGATTAATGCACAGGGCAATGCTCTTTGAAAGGGGTGCTAGATATCGGTCAGGCATCCGGGCGTTTAGCACACACGAAAAAAGGCTGCCTGTTGGGGCAGCCTCAATATCTTGTACGGAAGATTATGCAGCAGCCAGTGCTCCGATCTTCTTCGCCAGTGCAGACTTCAGGTTGCTTGCCTTGTTCCTATGAATCACGTTGCGCTTAGCCAGCTTGTCAATCATAGATATGACGTTTGGCAGTTCCTGTCCGGCAGCTGCTTTGTCTTCAGTAGCGAGGAGCTTGCGGATAGCGTTACGGGTAGTCTTGCCGTAATAACGATTGCGCTCACGGCGCTTCAGGGCCTGGCGGGCGTCTTTCTTGGTTGCTTTATGATTAGCCATGTATAAAAGTCAGTTCTTTTCTAATAGGAGCGCAAAAGTAAGGTAATATGCTTATTGCTGCAAAAGTTTTCTTGATAAAATTCCTTACATCACTTCGGCGCTGAAGATTTGTTTGCTTTTGCGGGTCAGGAAATCCTTCTTTTCTACAAAACTATCCAGCTTTTCTTTCGGAATCCGGAGGCGGTAAAAATCTTCGGAATAGGTATCAAATACGAACAGGTCGTAATCAGAATTCCATTTATTAAGCAGCTTTTTATCGATACCCAGCTCGGTTACCAGAAGTTCAAGGCTGAGGGGCTCGGAAATGCGAACGATAGCCATGCTTTCGAGTTCCTCCTTGGTGAACAGCGGCTTGACCGGAATCACTGGTTCACTTACGCCGGCAAGGGTCGGCTCCTCGGAGCCAAACTTAAAATCAACAGGCAGCTGGCCGGGGCCGATAAAGCTGCTCATTTTTTCAAAAATGGAAGCGGTAGCGACAAATGCCAGCACATGGCCTTGAGTTTCACGGGGCAGATACTTCTTTATGTCCCAGAAGCTATGGCTCCCTGTACGCTGAATAGCACGCTGAACAGGGACCGGGCCGCTGTTATAGGCAGCTACCACCAGCAGCCAGTCACCTAGTTGGCCGTGCAGCCAGCTCAGGTATTTGGCAGCCGCATTGGTGGACTTGAACCAATCAGTGCGGTCATCGCGCTTGCCGTTGACCGTAAGGCCCATCTGGCGGGCAGTGGCTTCCATCAGCTGCCAGGGACCAACTGCGCCCACGGGTGACACCGCACTGTTATTAAGTGCCGATTCAATGACCGCCAGGTATTTCAGTTCCAGGGGAATGTCGTGCCGCTTCAACACATTATCGATCAGGGAAAACTTCTTGTTGCCCCGGCCCTGCACGGTAGAAAGTGTTTTGTTGTGGGCGCCGAGATACTGGCGCACATAGCCATTCACATAATCGGTCATCGGGCCGAAATAAGCCTTGTGACCAGCCAGCGGAACGCCCGTAAAAGGCGCAGGTACAACAGACAGAGCGGCTGCTATACGTTTATCCGACTTCTTCGACGGCGTGATAATTGTATCCGTCTTAATGACCTTAGCGGGAGCCTGTAAAACTATAGACTTGCCATTCTGTGCCTTGGCTGCACCAGAAGCTAAAATCGCCGCAGATAAAATGATTCCCTTTAATTGCATGTGCTCGTCGTCGTTTTTTTAAGGCGGTGAAATCATGCAACCCTTCCGCAGAAGCGTTGTAATCAGCAAAACATTGTTCCCTTAATGCAGGGAACCAGGATGGGTGGGGGAATTGACTACGAATTCGTAGTTGTAGAGTTGGCAGGCTTATCGTTTACGTTTACGCCATTCTCTATTTCTTTCTTCACACCTTCCTTTGCATCGTTAAACTCGCGGATGCCTTTACCAAGGCCACGTGCCAGTTCGGGAATCTTACGGCCGCCAAAAAAGATAACTACTGCGAGCAGCAGCCATATCATTTCGCCACCACCGGGCATTGAAAAGAGCATTTGCGGAACGATGTTGAGTAAGGCCATAATTCAGGTGTATTTTAGAAAGGCAGGAAAACAAAGATAAGTGTCCAGTGGACGAAATACAAGTTAACAGGTTACAATAAAGTCTATTTTAACACCGCAATATCCAACGGTTTTACCGCAAACAGCGTCGCCGGGGCTTAAACCGCTTTATTCCCCGCCATGCCTTGGGTGTACGTCGTCCAGCGCTCGATGACTGCCTGCATATCAGCAGGTAAGGGGGAAGTGAACTGCATCCGTTCTCCGCTTTCCGGGTGGGTAAAGCCCAGCTCCTTTGCATGCAATGCCTGCCGGGGAAGAAGCGCAAAAGTATTTTCCACAAATTGTTTGTACTTGCTGAAGATGGTCCCTTTCACAATGCGGTCACCCCCATAGGTGGTGTCCCCGAACAGCGGATGGCCGATGCTCTGCATATGCACCCGGATCTGGTGCGTGCGGCCTGTCTCCAGTTGCAGTTGTACAAGCGTTACATAGCCAAAGCGCTCCAGCACAGTATAGTGCGTAATGGCCTCCTTGCCATGTTCCCCTTCCGGGTAGGCCGCAAAGATCTTGCGGAAGCGCTGGTGGCGCCCGATGTGGGCGATAATCGTCCCCGATTCTTCGGCCATGTCTCCCCAGACGAGCGCTACATACCGGCGGTGCACAGTATGCCGCTTGAATTGGGCGGCGAGATGGCTCATGGCTGCTTCCGTCTTCGCGATCACTACGAGGCCGGTGGTATCCTTATCGATCCGGTGAACAAGACCGACGCGAGGCAGGACAGACGTGTCGCCAGACTGCTGCTGCAGATACCAGGACAAGCCATTGATCAGCGTGCCGGAATAATTGCCGCAGCCCGGGTGGACCACCATGCCGGCCGGCTTATTGATGATCATTAGCGTGTCATCTTCGAAGGCTATGTTGAGCGGCATCTCTTCAGGGATGATCTCCGTCAGCTCTGGTGAACGGGTATCGTACACGACAATCTCATCTCCCGGCCTGATCTTGTAATTGGGCTTTACGATGTCACCGTTTACGAGGATTCCACCTGCTTCCAATGCCTGTTGCAGCTTATTCCGGGTCGCGCCTTCTACGCGGTTCATCAGGAACTTGTCGATGCGCAATGGTTCCTGACGCCTGTCGGTCACGATGCGGATACGTTCCGTTAATGGCTCATCTTCCGTTAATTCAATCTCGTCTTCCCAGTCCTCCTCCTCAGAGATATGATGTATTGCTTCCGCCATGGGTGCGAAATTACTGTGGCTAATCCGTTAAATAGACGGAGGTCGGACCTTTGGGGCAATCTGTGTCGTATTTTTGCAAATTGTAGTCTCGCGGCTACGCGTACATACGTTATGACAGGGATAGACGGCGCCTATGAAAAAAATATAACCATGAGAACGGGAAAGGAGCTGATATTGGCCACTAAAGAGTTTGCTCATGAGATCCGCTGGAAGAGCTGGTTTCATACGCTTACCACATTTGCAATGCTTATTGCAGCCCTATTGGGCTCCCTGTTCCTCGAAAATATCTGGGCGAGGGTGGCCTGTAGTATTGCGAGTGCTTTATTGCTTTCCCGCTTCTTCATCATTTTTCACGATTTTCAGCATCATACCATCCTGCATCGTTCGAAGCTGGCCAACGCTATTTTTACCGTGTTCGGGATTTATATGATCACGCCTCCTTCCATTTGGAAGCGCTCGCACGATCATCATCACAACAACAACTCGAAGCTGTTCAGCGCAAGCATAGGCTCTTACCCCATCATGACCCGGGCGAAGTTTGCGGAAGCGCCTAAAATGGACCGCTTCGGATACCTGGCGATCCGGCATCCACTGAATATGGCGCTGTCCTACTTCACGATGTTCCTGTATGGCATGTGCCTGCAGTCGTTCCTTGCCTCGCCGCGCAGGCACCTGGACTCGCTGTTTACGCTTCTTCTGCATTTCAGCATCGCCATATTCCTGTTTGTTAAGTTCGGCTGGCTGGCCTGGCTGCTTACTTTTTTCCTGCCTTTTTTCCTGTCGCATATGCTTGGCGCCTATCTTTTTTACGCGCAGCATAATTTCCCCGGCGTCTCATTCCGCACGAATAAGGAATGGAACTACGCCAAGGCTGCGCTCGAATCCAGCAGCTATATGAAAATGAATTTTTTCTGGCAATGGGTCACGGCCAACATCGGCTATCACCACGTGCATCACCTCAACGCACGCATTCCGTTCTACCGCTTGCCTGAGGCAATGGAAAAAATACCGGAGCTGCAGAAGGTGACGGTTACCACGCTTAATATCCGGGACATTATTGCCTGCCTGAAGCTAAAGGTCTGGGATCCGGAAGCCAATAAAATGATCGGGCATAAGGAATTACGCCGGGATAGCAGCATGCGGCAGTCCGTAGCCACCGAACTCAAATCCTGAGTCGCTCCCGATAAGCTTTTTGTACTGGAGAAGTTATCCGTTCGCGGCTTCCTTAGCTGATTTCTCAACAGCGCTCAACCGCTGTGCAATACTGTCAAGGTTGCGGAAGTGGATAAATGCCTTGCGGTATTTGTTCGCGTCGAACCCAGGTGAGCCCATGTAAACTTCCCCCGGTTTAGAGATGCTCTTGGAGATGCCGCTCTGGGCGGTCACGATGGTATTATCCGCGATATTGAGGTGGCCTACTATGCCTACCTGCCCGCTGAACATACATCCCTTACCAATTTTGGTGGAGCCGGCCACAACATTGGCAGCCGCCAGGTAAGATCGTTCGCCGATCTCTACATTATGGGCGATATGTACCAGGTTGTCAAACTTTACCCCTTTGCGGAGTATGGTAGATCCCAGCGTCGCCCGGTCGATGGCGCAGTTGGCGCCGATCTCGACATCATCTTCTATGACTACGTTACCGATCTGCGGCACTTTGGTATTGCCCTCGTTCTGAGGGGCAAAGCGGAAGCCGTCTGAACCTATGACGGAGCCGGAATGAATGATGCAGTCCTTTCCGACCACGGTATCTGAGTAGAGCTTCACCCCGGCATACAGTGTGGTATTGTCGCCCACTACAACGTTTTCGCCGACGTATACCTGCGGGTAGATCTTTACGTTGTTGCCGATCTTAGCCCCGTCGGAAATGACGGCGAACTCACCGGCGTAGATATTTTCGCCGACGGTAGCCTTATCGGAGATATAGGCCATCCTGGAAATACCCGTCTTATTCAGCTTTACCTGATTGTAGAGCTCCAGAAGTTTAGCAAAAGCCAGTTCCGCGCTGTCTACGCGGATCATCGTCGCGCTGACCGGCGCGGTAGGCTCAAAGTCTTTATTTACAATCACCAGCGATGCTTTGGTGGTGTATATATACTGGGTATAGGCGGGATTGGCGAGAAAAGAGATGGAGCCGGGCACACCCTCCTCGATCTTGGATAATGAAGTAATCTTTACATCGCTACTGCCTTCTATCGTGCCGTTGAGGAGTGCGGCTATCTGCCCTGTAGTAAATTCCATGGTCCTGTTTGCTGGGTCGGTAAATGGTTTGGGCGATGAAAGTAAATAATTTGCCGAAAGCGGTCAAAGGCTTTTAGCTCAGGCCATGATTAAATCGCCATGTTATACCAATTATGTGACTAATTATCGCATGGAGTTATTTCCCAAACCTTTGTCATCCGCCGCGGCGGATCTTGCTTACCGTATACTTAAAGATCCCCTGCGGGAAAGACAAAATTCGCTGTAAAAAGCTCGTTCTCTCTCTCAACGGCTATTCCTAAATTAGATGTCCAATTGGTATTAGCTCTCTAAAGGCAGCAGGATCTGAAAGTTTGCGCCTTCGCCAAGGCAGCCGTCTGCTTTTACATATCCGTTGTGAATATTGACGACCTTCTGGACAATGGAAAGCCCGACCCCGCTTCCCGGGTAGTCTGTTTTTCCGTGTAAGCGCTGGAACAGCTGGAAGATCTTATGGGAATACTCGGCTTCAAAGCCAATTCCGTTATCCCTGACCTGGATCAGTTGGAAGAACTGATCCTGTTCCTCCGGCGTAATGGGCATGCCGGACTCTTCACCCCGCACTATCCGGGCGCTTATGTTTATGACGGGCGGCTGGCCATCCTTGGCGAATTTCAGCGCATTTCCGATGAGATTCTGGAACAGCTGCCTCAGGTGCATTGGTTCGCCCTTTACCGGGAACAGCTTGCCGCAATGAATGACAGCATGTTTTTCATTGATCGAAGTTTCCAGATCCAATAGTACAGCCTCCACCTGGGCGGACAGGTTCACGAGCTGATGCTGATCCTGAGTGAACGAAAGCCTTGAAAAGGACAGTAAGCTATCGATAAGGATTTTCATCCTTGCCGATGCGGATTGCATTCTGCCTACCAGATCGGTGAGCTCATCGGCTGAATCGGCAGGCATTTTTGCTTTAAGCATATCACCGAAGGCCTGGATCTTCCGGAGCGGCTCCTGCAGGTCGTGGCTGGCAACGAAAGCAAACTGCTCCAGCTCACTGTTAGACGCTGCAAGCTGGAGATTAGCTTCCTTCAAGTCCTTCGTCCGTTCGCCGACCTTCCACTCCAGCTCGGCTTTTGCCAATACCTCATCTGTAATATCCAGTACCGTCCCTATGAATTTTTCGGGTTGCTGTCTGATATCAAAGTACACTTTACCCTGCGACCGGATCCATCTTACGGAATTATCATCATAACGCAGGATGCGGAACCTGATGTCGTAATCCCCTTTGGCTCCTGGTTTCTGAACGTCTGCTATGGCGCGGAGGGCGTATTCCGCGTCTTCGGGATGTATCAGGCGGGCAAAAAGGTCAAAATTAGGATCTAAGTCTGCGGGCAAATGGTAAATATTGCGGCATTCCTCCGACCAGGAAAGATGATTCGTTACTGGAGAATATTCCCAGGTCCCCAGCTGGGTGGCGGAAACCGCCATTCGGAAGCGCTCCTCGTTTTCCTTGATCCGGGCCGCAGCAACCTTTTGCGCGGTGATGTTACGGGCCACCTTTGAAACGCCAATGACCTTTCCGTGTACATCTCTGATCGGGGAAATCGTCAGTGAAATATCAAGCAGCTGATTGTCTTTGGTAAGGCGTTTAGTTTCAAAATGATCCACCCGTTCGCCATTTTTGAGCTTATGGAGTATTACAGGCTCTTCTTGCCGTCTGTCCGGTGGGATCAGCCGCATGATTGGCTGGCCTATCATTTCGGCTGCAGTATACCCGAATATCCGTTGGGCAGAGTCGTTCCAACTGGTAACGATCCCGTCAAGGCTCTTGCCAATTATAGCATCATCGGATGATGCCACGATAGCGGCCATGTGGGCGGTTTTTTCTTCGAATTTCTTCCGTTCGGTAATATCCTGGAGCATATTGACCGCGCCGCAAATGCCGCCGGCCTGATTGAACAGCGGTGTCGGATGCGGCTGTATCCAGCGACGGCTGCCATCCGGCCGCTCAATGATGATCTCCGCTCCGTAAAACGGCCGGCCTTCCTTCAGGGTAATAGCCATAGGGCATGAATCCAGGTCCATCGGGCTTCCGTCAGTCCTGTATATTTTCCAGGACCCACACCAAAGTTCTTTGCCTATTTCGGGGCTGCGTCCCCAAAGCTCTGCTGCAGCATGATTATATTCGGTAATGTACCCGTATTCGTCGCAGGTATAAATGGCAATCGGAAGATTAGCCATGATCTGCATATAACGGTTTTCCGCCTCGCTGAAAGCCGGAGCTTCAGGCAAGGCAAAACCAGACATAACGGTCGTAATGGTAGCGTCAGGATTTATCACATTGGAGTATTAGCGGCCGGCGTTTGAGCATTCGTGTCCTTTTCGGATCCGAAGATCAACGAAGCGGTTAACAAAACTATGCCTTAGAATATCAGGGCTGAAGAGGGTAATGTATTCGTTTTTCTTGCAAACAATACATTATTATAGCAATACGGATACAATAAATATAAAGATTGAATTGAAAATTCAGCATATCTCTTTGAAGGTCAACACTACTAAAAACGGCATTAGCATCCTGAAAATGCCGCGATGGTGGCAAGTACAATGATGAGCCCTATGACCGCAGCGACGATCTCCAGGATGCCGAGTACCATTCCGGCTATAGCCAGGCCGTTCATTGGCTTTCGTAATCCTATCGCGCCGAAAACTATGCCCACCACGGCCATTATGAGGCCGGCAGCGAGCAGAGCGCCTGCGCCTGTTCCGATAAAAAACAGTCCAAGGAATGCCAGGCCGACCACGGAGGCAGTGAGTGATATAATGCCGAACACAGGATCGTTGCCATATCCATACGGTGGCGCGCTAAGCAATGTCCCTGCTTTTTTTAAAAGGATTCTATTGAATAATTTACTGCCAAGTCCATGCTGCCGGGTCTGTTGTAAGGCTGCCGCTTCCCGGGGCGCTGCCGGCTTTTTTTGCCGGGATATAAAGGATGCTTCTGCCCGTTGCAGGGGTATCCACTGCAGCAGAAGGGTGATCAGGGCTATCAAAATAAATGGGTGATAATAGCCCCGCCATTTATTTATAGTAGAAAGTGGCATGGTGGTGGCTATTTTTAAAAGTCCGTTATATCCAAAAATGCGCTTGACGGGTTACTATTCCTAATTGATATCTGTATCCAGTCACCTTTCAACGGCATTATTTGCAAAAAGCTCATAAGGGAGCCTGATCTGCTATTAAATGAGCCCTGACAAAGCCGTTCGCAAGCAGAATTTGCAAAATTTGCAAAACTTGCACCCGCTGAATCCTGATTTTTGATAATATATCTGCTCCGCAGCAAATTCGATCTGCACATTGAATATAATTGATATGCAGTTCCTCAGCCAGCCCTATTAAAAAACAACAGCCATCCGTAGATGGCTGCGTGCGAGAACTTCAGGGCCGGCGGGCCTTTCCGGTAGTTTAGTTGTAATAGTATAATGTGTTGGTCCCGGGGACGTAGATAAAGAACACTGAGAAGTTGATGCGCTGCGACCTGCGGTCGCCACCACGAACGTCGTGGAAATTAAGTGTGGAAAACATGTAGCATTTTCTCAGCTCAGGCGTATAGGAATGGCTCCGGCAACCGGCCAGTTTGCCGGCATCATAGCGCCAGCCTCCCTTGCCGAAAAAATGAGGCTCCATTTCCCTGGAATACTGCTTCTCATATACGATCAGGTCATCCGGACGATAACCGCCATCCTCGAGGGAGATGCAAACGCTGAATTGGTTGTACACCATGCCCTCCAAGGCCCCTGGTATCCGGAAATCCGGCTTGATCCATCCATCGCGCAGCAGATCATCGCAATGCAGCACGGTGCATTCATTGCCTTCGGACGTATAGCAGTCGTCGGGTATACTGATCTCCCGGCACACTTTGGAATGATACGGCAACATAGTCACTGTATCTACGAGAGGCGCTACGTTGAAGCCGTATCCTTCGAACATACCAATTACGCGATCGAGAAGGGGAGCAGTCAGCTGCTCAAAGGCCTCATCCTGCTCCTCCATCAGGTAATCGTGGAAGGAAGGGCTGTCGACAAAGGTGAGGCCATGCACGGATACTTTTTCGGTTTCCCCGGTATTATCATACCTCCGGATACTGAGGGTTTTCAGTGCGCTGACAATCTCCAGGCGCTCGCTTTCGGTGATGATGTCCTCGGGCAGCACGCCGATAGGGAACCTACCGGTCACGACTTTTCCAACGCTGTTACGGCTGTCTAAACGCGCAGTTTCCACGCGATCCCAAATGGGCGTCCTGCGGGAAGGGAGCCACCTGGATATGGCCTGAATAGCATGGGAATCTGGATTCGGAATGCTGATGGAAAAGCTCATAACGTCCTGTTTAGAACGGCAAGCTACTTTCAGGGGGAGGCAGGCGTATCTGTGAATTGATGAACGGCTGCTGTGGTTTAACGAACGGGGCCGCTGGTTTTATGCATGCGCCTTTCATCTTTGGTTTTTTTTTGGAAAATGGTGACAGCCATGACCGCAGCAGTGCCCGCGGCCGCAATGAGTGCAACAGATGAACCAGGGGAGAATCGCGTCTATGATCAAGCCCGGATCATGACTGTACCTGCGGCAAAATCATGAATGGCCCTTTTGTGTGGATTGCTATGAATGGTCAGGAACGAAATCCAGCCCAAAGCGAACTTTACGATGTAACGCAGGTACGTATCATACAATGTCAATTCGCCGGTATCTGCACTAATTACGCGCATACCGGTGATTCGCTGCCCGATAGTATATGCATAACGGGTCATGAGCGGTTCGTACGAAAGCCCGATTATAAGGGCTACTACTTTCACCCAGCCGCTATGCTCATCTATCGTATTGGCAAATGCCATCAGGCTGCCAACTAAAATAAAGCTGAGAATCCCATCTATAAAGGAAGCCTGAAACCGCCGAACAAGGGAAGGGTATTCGGTTTCCTGGATATCCAGGACAGGGTTAGTAGGGGTCATTAGAATGGAAGATGAACTTGTTGTTGTCAAAATTATACGTGAACACTCCGCGTCTTTAATCTCCGACGGTGATTCGATATCCGTTACAATCCCTGATGATAAACTCGCGGCTGCCATACACGCGCTTAACGATGCCGCCTTCGATATCGGCATTCCGGGATTTTAGTTCTTCATAGAATGCATCGATCTCCGGTACCCAAATAATGAAATCGGTACTGATCCTGCGAAACTGCTCATTCGGCCCTATCGCTTCGCCATCCTACTTACCGAAATGAACCTGCATTCCGTCCCGTTGCACCATTGCATACACCGGTGGATCCAGGAAGTAGTCAATGATGGTAAATGCCAGTACGTCGCGATAATATTCAGCCGTTTTTATGACATCCGTGACGACAAGCTGCGGACCAATCCCAATGAGCCGGGGCCGGTTATCCATTGTGTATTGTTTTATGAATGACTGTCGGTATGACGCAAACGAATATAATAGGATTTCCGCTCGATCACGCTATTGCGGATCCAGTAGATAGCCGGTACGTATTGCCCGGCCATCGAAGAAAAGGCGGGCGTATTGGACAGTAATGTCTGTGGCACCCTGCCGGATTTCGTCTCTGCCAGGAAAGACTTCTTCAGCGCTTCCGTTCCATTCAACGCCATAAAAACCGGCAATTCAGGGTAGCGGCGGTGCAGGATCTGCAAGAGGTACGCGCCCTTTTTGCAGTGCGGGCAGGTAGTGCTGAAAAAGCAGATAATATGCTTTCCCTGCTTCAGGTCGACCGCCGGCCGGGGCGAGCCATATTCATATAAAGGCCCGAGATCGACAGGCTCACTGACCTTTTCTCCGACCCCGTGGACGCGTATCGGATCAATAACAAATGGTGCGGTAAAAGCGGCCACCGCCAGGAACAGTGCTAC
>Ga0193752_1002904_pt1 | contig 12296 bp, 20 predicted proteins | sample H1c1metaG_FD_144924 | JGI IMG/M metagenome (GOLD analysis project Ga0193752, IMG submission 144924) | Soil microbial communities from a riparian zone of the East river system, Colorado, United States - H1c1 | ecosystem: Environmental > Terrestrial > Soil > Riparian zone | place: USA: East River... | reverse complement strand
CGGGCAACAACTGGCCAGAAACCACTCGGAGAGTAACTTGAAAAAGCTCATTGCACTCACATTGGTCGCAGCCCTCGCAGGCTGCACCACGACCGGCGGCCAGATCAACTGGCAGGCACAGCTCGCCAAGGCGTGCGCCACGTCGAAGCCCATCGTCGGTGTCCTCGATACACTCTATGTGTCGGGCTCACTATCAACAAGGAATGCCCAGCGCTACGAGACCGCCAAGGTCGTTTACGATCAGGTGTGCGACGGCACGGTGACGGACTTCGCCACGGCGGCCGGCAAGGCTGCTGCGATCGCAGTCACCCTGACGCTCATTGCGCGTGAGGAGAAGGGCGCATGATGGAGGCGTTCGGTTTCGACGCCGCCGTCAGGTGTCTCAAGAAGGGCAACAAGGTTGCTCGCAACGGATGGAACGGCAAGGGTATGTGGCTGGAGATCCAGCGCCCCGACAGCGGGTCGAAGATGACCCTGCCGTACATATATATGTCAACTGCGCAGGGCGATCTTGTGCCATGGCTGGCGTCACAGACTGACGTACTAGCCGAAGATTGGGAGATTGTTCACGATGCCTAATCCCATTGTCATCGATATCTCGCACTGGCAGTCAGAGCCGGACTTCGCCAAGGTCAAGAAGGGTGGCACCGTCGGTGTCATCCTGAAGGCCACGGAAGGGACCAAGTACGAGGATCCGACCTACGCCCCACGTACCACCAAGGCGCGCAAGGCTGGTCTCCTGACCTCGTCCTACCACTTCCTCAAGCACGGTAGTATCCAGAACCAGATGGACTTTTACCTGAAGGTGGTCGAGCCTACCCCGACAGAGCGGGTCTGCATCGACTACGAGGATCCGGACTGCACGCTGGACGATCTGACCTCTGCCGTGCGCTATCTGCTCGAGCGCGGTATCAAGAACATTACGATCTATGCGGGGCACCTCCTGAAGGAGCAGCTTGGCACCAAGGTCACCAACGACTGGCTCAAGAACTACACGAGCCTGTGGTTGGCGCACTATACGACCGGCACGCCTGTCTGGCCGAAGCAGGTATGGCTCTACTACTCGCTGTGGCAGTACACCGACAAAGCGAGCGTGGACGGGATCAACGGCGGCGTCGATGGCAACAAGTGGAACGGCGACAGCGCCTCTCTGCCTGGCTGGTTCGACAGCAGCCTGATCAAGAACCCCGAGCTGGATGATGACGACGTGCCTGTTACGCCGCCCGTCAAGCCGGTCAGGGAAGTCACTATCAACATCGACACCCCCGAGGACGTGCATGTAGCCGTCAGATTGAACGGGTTGCTACTTTGAAATTACGGGAGGGTGTGGGCCCTCCCTAATACCTCGCCGCGGGTTGAGCGGTTATTACTACGGGAAAAACAAAATGAAAAACCTCATCGTATGCTCAGTCGCAGCACTGGGCCTTCTAACTACATCTGCCTTTGCCGATGGTGGCAACAAGATCAACTCATCCTCGAGCTCTGCGAGCTTCAGCCAGTCGTCTGCACGGGGCGGTAACGCTCGCGCAACCGGTGGCAATGCGTCGGCAAGCAACTCCGGCGTGAACAACTCGACACGGTTTCAGGACAAGCTCCAGGCTCCGGGTCTGGCTGTGGGCGGATCCTACTGCTCGAATGCGTTCGGCGTATCATTCCCCGGCGGCGGCCTTGGTTTCTCGACCATGGTCCGCACCTGCAAGACCGAGATCGGTGCGCGTGTCGCCAAGACTTATCTCGGTGGACAGGCCGCTGCGCAGTACGTCTGCCAGCAGTCCGAGTTCAAGCAGCTGTCCGTCTGCAAGGGACGACGTTAACCAGCCTTGTCTCCCGGCGCGAATGCCGGGGGAGCGGGGTGGTCAATGGTGACCACTTTTACGGGAGTTATAAAATGAAGAAAATTATCATCGCTGGCTTTGCCTCGCTTGCTCTTGCCTCGTCTGCCTTTGCAGGTGGCAACGGGACAGGCTGGTCACTTGGTGGCACGTTCGACAGCACTGCAACCGGTTCTGCCGCTGGTGCCCTCAAGACTGGCAATGCCAAGGCGAAGGCTTCCAACAGCAACGGCGCATCGTCCGAGACCAAGCAGAAGAATGGCAAGGTCTCCACGAAGCAGAGCACTGGGTCGGTCTCGACATCCAGCACATCCGCCAAGAACAACGGTGCGGCTATTGCCGGTGCCGGTGGTTTCGGCGCTGCACTGGGCGGGGGCTTCTCTGCTCGCGGCCATCAGCGTTAATCACTCCAACCGTGTCACACTGCGCTATGTATAGCGCAGTGTGACATTATTCCGGGAATAACCATGACAGACGAACAGCCTGAAGACCGGATCCATTATTTCTGGATCATCTACGACAAACCGCTAGACTACCCGAACGGGTACGCAGCGCGGCTGTGGGTAAGGCCGGTGGGCTTCGACCTGCCGCTCAACTCTGAGATCACGATCAAGTGCGACACGCTGGAAGAAGTCCGCGAGGCGCTCACTGCCAACAAGGTCAAGTGGTTCATGGACCGCAACGAGAGTGACCACCAGACAATCGTGGAGATATGGGAATGAAACACGTTATCTGCCCCCGCTGCAAGACCGAGCACGGCATCTCCGAAGAGATCTACGTCCTCGCCAAGGAACGCAACGAAGAGATGTCAGTCTACTGCCCCAACGGACACTCATGGCACTTCCCCAAAGGCGAGAGCGCGGAAGACAAGCTGCGGCGCGAGCGTGATTTGCTGAAGCAGCGCCTCGCCCAGAAGGACGATCAGATCTCGTCGCTGCACTTCCAGAAGACCAACATCGAGCGTTCGCTCGTGGCGACCAAGGGCCACCTGACACGGACGCGCAAGCGGATCTCGCACGGTGTGTGCCTAGAGTGCAACCGCACGTTCGGCAATCTGGCGCGGCACATGCAGTCAGAGCATCCGCTCTTCATCGCGGAGGCAGCAGAATGAGATGCCGGTACCGCACGGGGCGCAATCTGTTTCGGATGGGGCGCCACCGTTGTGTAATACGCATATCGTTCATTAAGAATTACGGCTGCCACAACCCCGGTAGACCATGGGAAACGAGGCATATGAGATGAGCAAGATGGTTGAGCTGCCCTGCAACTGGCCTCTGTTCGGCTACCGCGAATGGCATACCAAGGACGGCGGGGGTATGCAGTACAAGGATATTGACCTGACGCACCTCCAGAGCATCAGGCGGATGCTGGCTCGTCAGGGCGCCGCGCATTCACTCCAGGGCAACGCATACGCTGGTGATGATCAGGGCGGCGAGACAACGATGGATTATCACTTCGAGAAGGCCCACGGTTATCTGCGACACGCGGATCTATTAGGCGAATACATCACCTGGCGGGAGGAGAACAACTATTTCTTCCACGCCCCAAAAGTGGAATGGGACAAGACAGATGGTCAAGAAAAAAGCCTTGGTTATACCGACACCAAACAAGGACAGTGAACAAATCATCCACATCGACGCGAGCAAAATCCGCGAAGGATTGCCGCCAGTCGATGACAACCCCGCCTGTGTCGATTGCGGCAGCAAGCTGCATTACGGCATTGGACTGGCAGGGGGCGGCTTCGGCATGTACGCTTTCTGCGAGAAGTGCAACGAGATCAAGCAGAAAACGGAGATGGAAGAATGAGCAAGGTCACACAGAAGTTCATGGACCGCAAGATCGTCGGTGACAGCGCGACGATACCACCGAAGCAGGTTCTCAGCCGTGCTGCCGACTATGGCCTGACAGAGGTCGTTGTCGTCGGTGTCAAGAACGATGGCGAGATCTATCTCGCCGGATCCCACGGGGCACCAGACACAGCCCTCCTTCTGCTACTCGGACAAGCTGAGCTGGTCGGCTTCACCAAGGAATAGGAAAGACAATGACTGAACCTAACCTAAAAGGACTGGAAAATGACATCAACAAGGCGGTCGAAGAGGATGCGAACGTTGTTTACCGGCAGCGGACTGCTCAGGAAAAAGCGGCGCAGCTCGTCTCGCTCGCACGAACAAACCACGAAGAAACAGGTCGCAAGCTCGCCCTCCTTCGTCGTTCGCATAGCGCCCGAACCGTTGACCTCGCGCACAATGCCCAGCTGGCGATTGATAAGATCCAGCAAGAACTGGCAAGTGATATTAAATCCATCGACGCCCAGTTCGCCAAGCAGATAACCGAACACGAAGCGCTGCTCGAGCTCTATGGGCGTCTGCTTAAATGATCGAAGATCTGTTCATGGACTATGAGACCTTCTGGTCTCAGGAATACACACTGCGGAAGATGACGCCCATCGAGTATGTCTATGATCCTCGCTTCGAGGTTCTGGGCTGCGGGTTCAAACGTCGTGGCGAGAAGTCGATCTACGTCGAAGCACCGGAGATGCCCGCCTACATGGAGAGCATCGACTGGTCCAAGACGAACGCCATCTCCCACAACACCCTGTTCGATGCGCTCGTTACCGCAGTGCACTATAAGAAGGTTGCAGCGCACTATGGGGACACGATCTCCATGGCGCGCAACTGGATTGTGCACTCGACCGGCAGGGTATCGCTGGACGCGTGCGTCAAGTTCTATGGCGAGAGCCCGAAGATGAACACCGTCACGAAGACCTGCGGGTTGACGTGGGCGGATATTATTCAGCTGCCAGAACTGCGCAGGGAGCTCCAGGTTTACGGGGCAGACGACACGGACAAGTGCGCGTTCCTCTACGACCAGTTCCTGCGTGAAGGGTTCCCGGTGAAGGAGCTCGACATCATTGACATGGTCGTGAAGATGGCTGTGGATCCGAAGTTCGAGCTCGACATCAACGTCGTTGCAGAACACTACAGTCAGGTATTGGCAGAGAAGCAGGCGCTGCTCGATCGCGTCGGCCTCGACAACCGCGACAACCTGATGAGCGATGCGCCGTTCGCGGCGATGCTGCTGTTTGCCGGCCTGACGGAGGTACCGGAGAAGATCTCGGTCAAGACCGGCAAGAAGTCATTCGCCTTTGCCAAGACGGACAAGGCGTTCCAGGCGCTGCTCGAGCACGAGAACCCTGACATTCAGGCACTCGTGGCAGCACGGCTGGGCGTCAAGTCCACGATGGAGCAGACGAGATCCGAGCGCTTCCTGCGTATCGGGGCAGTTGCGCCGATGTTCCCTGTGCCGCTCAAATACTCGGGCGCGCACACGCACCGGTTCTCGGGTGACTGGTCGCTGAACCTACAGAACCTCAAGCGTGGCGGCAAGCTGCGCAAGGGGATGAAGGCGCCGAAGGGCAAGGTGGTTATCTCTGTCGATGCCAGCCAGATCGAGGCGCGTCTCAACGCGTGCCTGTCCGGTGAGGACGAGCTGGTCGAGGCATTCCGCAGGGGTGAGGACGTCTACGCATCGTTCGCTGGTCAGATCTACCACAAGACTATCAACAAGCGGGACCATCCGAACGAGCGCTTCGTCGGCAAGACCGGGATCCTGTCACTGGGGTATTCATCGTCAGCGATCGTGTTCCAGAACATGGTGCGCAACCAGTCACGGGATCAGTCGCAGGGCAAGAACATCATAGACATGCCGCTCATCGATGCGCAGGCGATCGTGGATCTCTATCGGGCGACATACCCGAATATCAAGCTGAACTGGGACCACGCCGGTCGCATCGTCATGCCGCAGCTGGCTGGCCTGATGGGGCTGCACGACGGTGGCATGTGGGGTCCGCTCGAGATCCACAAGTTCGCTATCCGGCTGCCTAACGGCAACTGGCTACGGTACCGGGATCTTTGCCAGATCTGGGATGAAGAGACCAACCGGCAGAAGTGGATGTTCTATCGCGGCCAGATCCCGACATATCTTTACGGCGCCAAGCTGGTTGAGAACGTCATCCAGGCGCTGGCCTTCGTGCACATCATGGAGGTGGCGCACCGTGTCTACGTCATGACCAACGGCCTCCTGCGCCCAGCGCACCAGGTGCATGACGAACTGATCTACGTCGAGGATGAGAAGCTCGCTCCCCAGATCGAGGAGCTAGTCCGTACCGAAATGTCACGCCCGCCTGTCTGGATGCCCGACGCCCCGCTCGCAGCGGAAGGCGGCTGGGGCCCGACATACGGCGACACGAAATAGTCCGGAGGGGGAGGAAGTCGACCACATCCGGGTAGCAACGGGTGAGTGTGGAAGCCATGACCAAGGGCAGGTTCGGCCCCTCTTCGGACTTCAGGGTCCATAGAGCCGTGAAACCTGCCAAGCTACCGATAATTATTCCGAGAATAACCGCACATCAGGCCAAATGGTTGGCCTAGTAGGAGCAGAAGATGAGCTACAAAGAGCAAGAGAAAGTGTCGAAGGTCGATCTGGCGCTGTACTATGCCAGGCAGTTGAAGAGCACCATGGAAATGGCATCAAAGGAAACCCCTAGCCGCGAACTGTCGTCTGCGATCACAAGGTTGCAGGAAGCACAGTTCTGGCTGGGAGAAGCTGCCACACGGCAAGCCGCACCGCTAGAAATGCCGCGGGATGAGAACGGACGATGAAGCCATTCAGCTGGAGCTGGTCGAAACTCAAGAACTACCGCACCTGCCCCAAGCGGCACTATGAGATCGACCTAGCCAAGAACTACAAGGAAGGCGAGAGCGAGCCGCTGAAATGGGGCAACCTCCTGCACAACTCCATGGCGCAGTACATCGAGCGCGACCAGCCCATGCCGACGATGGTGTCCCGCTACAAGCAGTGGCCGGACAACGTCAAGAAGCTGAAGGGGCTGCCGGGGGTGGAGGTGACTGTCGAGAACAAGATGGCGATCGCCCAGGACTTCACCGCGACGGCGTTCTTCGACGCGGCAACGTGGTTCCGGGCGGTCATCGACGTAAAGATAATCCTGCCGCCCGAGATGAAGACAGCGATCACGATCGACTGGAAGACTGGCGGATCCGTGAACCCCGAGTTCGAGCAGCTGGCCCTGTCATCACAAGTCATCTTCGCCAACTATCCGGAGGTTGAGCAGGTAGGGTCCATCTACGTCTGGTTCGGCCACGACACGCAGACGATCAAGGTCTACCGGCGTGAGGACATGGTCCCCATGTGGAACGAGCTGTGGCCCATGATCAACGAAATGACGGAGGCGTACCGGACAACGACGTACCCGCCAAAGCCATCGGGACTGTGCAAGAGCTACTGCCCCGTGGTCAGTTGTCCTTATCATGGGAAGGGATCGCAATGACGAACGGTAAGTACGTCGTGATCAAGATGGAAGCCGATGACCAAAACAAAAACATTACGTCGGTAGCCGACGCGATCAATTACCTAGCCAAGCAGGTTGATGACCCTGTGCTTTACACGCAGAGCATCAGCTTCAAGGGTGGGGAGTGCACCATAATTTGGGAGCGTGCGCCTGATGAACTCCACAACGACCTGAAGAGGATATACAAGCGATGAGCAAGAAACCCAAATACCGCATGAAGCGTGACGTGATCATCACCGAAGGCCAGAAGGTGCTGGTGGATCCGCCAGGCACTGTGATGCGCACCGGCTGCGAGTTCGTCAGCCTGTTCATCGCGATCAACCGCAACGTGACGGCAGAGTTTCGTATGCCGCTGGATGAAGCCATTGAGACTGGCATCGTGGAGGAAGTATGAACCAGAACCTTAATAATTTAAGCGCAGCTGCGCAGCACCAGCATACGTCTGCACCGGGAGCACACTCCCACACGTTCTCCGGCATCGGCGGTGCAGAGAGTGCCGCGGTCGGCATGATGGACGTGAAACTGCCGGAGAACCACGGCGGTTTCTATATCCAGTACCGTGTCAATGGCCAGAAGTTCTGGCGCTGGAAGAATGCCCGCGCCATGGCTGTGGCGATCGAGGCGCTAGACCTGGAGCCGGTCATAGAGGTCAGGGGTTTCAGCCCGATCGACGGATGGGAAACCATCTGGTGCAAGGGTGTATCGATCCTGGGCGTGGATTGGGCGGCAGCTTCTGGAGCCATGGGACACAGCCACGGTCTTGGGGTAGCAAACCCGGGTCCAATGACTGCCACTGAGCTCGCTATTAAGTCGCAGGAAGCCCACACGAGGGCTATGGCAGATTTCGAAAAAATACTGCGGAACCCGCCCCAAAAGTAGTTGACTTTGTAACACGAAGGGTTACCAATATGAGCACACCTGAAGGTATCGTAAAGACCAGGGTGAAGAGATTACTCGGCGCGTTTGATGGCATGTATCAATACTGGCCAGTGCCGTCCGGGTTCGGTGACACTTCTCTCGATTGCATCATATGCTTTCGGGGTAGATTTGCCACCATCGAGACCAAAGCGAAGGGTAAGAAACCTACGCAGCGGCAGATGGTGGCTATTAACGGAATTGAATATGCCATGGGCAAGAGCTTCATCATAGCTGGTGAGGACAGCCCCGTGCTGGAGGAACTGCGTCTATGGCTCATCAACTTAACCCTTACGGTGCCGCATGATCCACATCTCACATCGGACCCAGTCCATCGTTCTCCCATTTAGGCCAGACGTACTCCAGCTGTTCCCTCACAGCCAGCGTCTGACCTGGGAGGGACAGGATCTGCTGGCTCTACCCCACGGCATCGATGAGACCACGATGCTGCGCAACCTGAAGATCGAGGTACCTGCCCCGATCATCGAGCACTACCACTTCCCATCTGCCGACAACAAGCGCCCGTTCGCAAAGCAGGTGCTGACGGCAGCGTCCATGACCATGCACCGCAACTCGTTTGTGCTGAATGGCATGGGTACCGGCAAGACGAAGGCAGCTATCTGGGCGTACGACTATCTGCGGATAATCGCTCGCGCCAAGAAGATGCTGGTTGTCGCGCCACTATCAACACTCGACTTCACCTGGGCGCGGGAGATCTTCCAGACCATCCCCATGCTCAGGGTTGTCGTGCTGAAGGGAACGAAGGAGCGGCGGCTGCGGCTGCTCCAGCAGGACGCCGATATCTACATCATCAATCACGATGGGATTAAGGTCATCTTCAACGAGTTACAGCAACGGCGCGATATCGACGTGATCTGCCTCGATGAGGTGGCAGCCTACCGCAACGCTCGAGCCGACCGCTCGAAACTCGCAGGGAAGCTCATACAGGGGCGTAGCTACGTCTGGGGCATGACCGGGTCACCGACCCCGTCCGCGCCTACGGACGCCTTTGGATTGGCGAAACTGATCACGCCCAGCACCTGTCCGCGATCGTGGGTGCGGTTCCGCAACGACACGATGCTCCAGGTCAGTGCGTTCAAGTGGGTACCCAAGGCCGACGCGGCAGAGCAGGTATCGAAACTGTTGCAGCCATCGGTGCGCTATACGCTCGATGATATCGTGGAATTGCCACCTGTAATCATCCGTGATGCAGAGGTGGGCATGGGCCCACGGCAGCAGGCTGCGTACAACTCGCTGCGCGATCATGCGTCGGCACTGATGAAGGAAGGCTCGATCACCGCGGCCAATGCCGGCGTCGTCTTCTCGAAGATGCTGCAAGCCTCGATCGGGTGGATCTACTCGGACGACGATCGCAAGATCATCGAGCTCGACAACCACGAGCGCATCTCTGCCATGATCGACTTCATCGAGGCGGCAGAGCGCAAGGTCATTATCTTCTCGCCGTTCAAGAGCGCCACAGCTGGCGTGGAGGTGGCATTGCTGAAGCAGGGGTACGATTTCGCCACGGTTACCGGCGACACGCCCCAGAACCAGCGCACGGACATCTTCACGGCGTTCCAGGGAACGTCGAAGTACCGGATCATCAACGCACATCCGGAGTGCATGAGCCACGGCCTCACCTTGACTGAGGCTGACACGATCATCTGGTTTGGTCCTGTGTCCAAACTGGAGACCTATGAGCAGGCCAACGCACGCATCACGCGTGTGGGGCAGGCGCATAAGCAGCAAGTCATCCGGCTGGTTTCATCGCCAGCTGAACGCATGTTGTACCGGCGGCTAGCTGCCCGCGAGGATCTGCAACACAACGTGCTCAACATATTGGCCGAACTTACGGGAGCCTGAACATGACCGAAGCAGTATTGGAAGAGAAAAAGCCGGTGGAACTGGTGGCAGAGTACATCACTCTGCGCAACCAGAAGAAGGCCGCATCTGCCCGCTACGAAGAGTGGGAAAAAGAGAACATCACCGATCGCATGAGGGATCTGGAGATGAAGCTACTCGATATTCTGAACACGCTTGGCGCAAACAGCCTTGCCGGACCTCCCGGCACAGGTGAAGTGCACAAGATTGTCTCGACCTCAGTAACTGTCGCTGACAAGAGCGCATTCATGAGACACGTCATCGGATCCGAAGATTGGGATCTGACTGACTGGCGTGCCTCTAAGACAGCAATTAACGACATGGTTGAAAAAGGCGAGCCTTTACCTCCCGGGATCAACCGTACCCAGTTTGTCACCGTGGGTGTAAGGAGCAAATAATATGACCCAACTGGTACCAATCGAAACCGTGTCGACAAGCCTGTCGCCACTGATGAAAAAGCGCATGGCAGAGGGGACCGCACTCAGCCGTAACTTCGCTGACGGTGTACGGGACGCCTTCCCTCTGCTCTCGATCAAGGGCAAGGTTTTCCGCGCCCGTATCTCGGGCCAGGAAACCGCTTTCCTTGACCCTGCAACGAAGCAGCCTATGGCATATCTGGATCTCGTTCTGGTCAACGGATCCAAGAACCTGTCGAAGTCCTACTACTCTAAGGGCTTCGTGGATGGCGACTTCGACCCGCCACAGTGCTGGTCCATGGACAGCTACAAGCCGGATCCGTCCGTGGCGCAGAAGGTGTCGCCTACCTGCCAGAACTGCCCGATGAACCAGTTCGGTTCGCGGGTAACTCCTGACGGCAAGCAGGCGAAGGCGTGTTCTGACGCGCGGCGTGTTGCCGTGGTCATGCCGCACCAGCTCCAGGGCGACGATCAGCTTCTGATGCTCCTGCGTATCCCGCAGGGTTCGCTGAAGAACCTGAAGAACTACGCCGAGCTGCTGATGCGTCATGGTGTAGAGCCAGCTGGCTGCATCACCCGCCTGACCTTCGACTACAACGAGGCGTTCCCGAAGCTGATTTTCAACTTCGTCGCCCCGCTGCCGGAGGCTCTGTACGAGAAGTCGATCGAGATCGCTGACGGCCCGCTCGTCACGTCGATGCTGCACGCTCCTGACTTCGAGCAGGTGGCATCTACGAACACGCAGGCCAACGCCACCGAAGACAATATCAAGGGTGGTGGCATCGTGCAGCAGACTGCGCCTGTTCTCGGATCCGTGCTGGCAGATGCTGGTCCGGAACTTGGGGCAGTAGCGCAGGGTGCGGCTGACGATATCATCAACCTGCCGAACGGTATGCGGTTCAACAAGACCAAGGGCGTGATGGTCACGGAGCCCGAGCCGGTAGAAGAGGACGAAATCCTCGATCTGCCCAACGGTATGCGCTTCAACAAGACCAAGGGCATCATGGTCGAGGCTGCACCAGCAGCAGCGGCAGTAGTGGAAAAGGCGCCGGATCCGGTGCTGGATCCGAACGTGCTCTCCCTGCCGAACGGGCAGTTCTTTAACCAGAACACAGCCAAGTTCGTAACAGGTCCGTACGTGGGTGACGCCGATATGGATGCTGCCCCGGTAGCACCCACTGAACCAGCCAAAAAGAAGCGCCGCACAAGCGCCGAAGTAGCTGCGGAAAAAGCTGCCAAAGAAGCAGCTGACGCAGGGGTGCAGGTCCGACAAACTACACTGCCGGATCAGGCAGTTACCGACCAGCTGGCCGCTCTCACCAGCGGTCCTGACCTGTCGGTTGTGGATAACAGTGTAAAACCTGACCTGAAAGCTGCGCCAGCTAACGACACAAACCCTACAGTTAGTGCCGCACCGGCCTCACTGGAGAACATGTTGGCGATGCTGGTACCGGCCAAGACGTAACGCAATCATCGCTTGCGTCAGGGGCCCAAACGGAGATACGTTTGGGCCTTTCCACCTCTAATCAATTGGAACGAATATGCCTGTAGCCCAAGACCCGTCGATGGAAGAATATCTTGACTTCATCTTCCCATGGGATCCGCAGGGCGAAACTCTCTACAAGTCAGTCACCTGGACCTTCTTCATGGAAGGCAAGAAGATGTTTGCGAACTACGCTGCGCAGACAAAGATCGACTTGGTACGGCTCATCGAGACACGCGCGCGCCTCCCCCAGGCTGACATCTACGTCGCCATGGGCACGCAGCGCATGGCCCTCGCTGCCCAGAAGGTTTCGCGTGACGGCTTCCCCAAAGCGAACCGCGTCCAGCAGAACATGGTGTCCTATAACCAGATCGTGCTGGACATCGATGTGGGCAAACCGC
>Ga0193752_1002903_pt1 | contig 12296 bp, 8 predicted proteins | sample H1c1metaG_FD_144924 | JGI IMG/M metagenome (GOLD analysis project Ga0193752, IMG submission 144924) | Soil microbial communities from a riparian zone of the East river system, Colorado, United States - H1c1 | ecosystem: Environmental > Terrestrial > Soil > Riparian zone | place: USA: East River... | reverse complement strand
GGTTTAGTCACCTTAAAGAACCAGCGAAACTGGCCCTTTAACCCCATGACGCTTATTAAGTTATCCCCCAGCTGTTTTTTGATTTCGCTTACAACTTAATGACATTGGGCTTAAGCCCCCGGCAATGAACAACCCCAGATCGCTCAACCGCTTAAGCGGTTTTTAATAACTCCTGGTAGCCAAAATGAGCCACTACCGCCTCCAAACTCCAAACTCCGAACAGTTTCGTACATTCGATCCCCCAATCATTTTGTATGCAAAAGAAAATCCTCCTCCTCGGCTCAGGCGAACTCGGCAAAGAATTTACCATTGCTGCGAAACGTCTCGGCCAATATGTAATTGCGGTTGATTCATACAATGACGCACCTGCCCAACAGGTTGCAGACGAACGCGAAGTCATCAACATGCTCGATGGAAATGCACTTGACGCAATTGTTTCGAAACACCATCCTGATCTGATTGTGCCGGAAATCGAAGCGATACGCACCGAACGTTTTTACGATTACGAAGCCAACGGAATTCAAGTGGTACCAAGTGCGAAAGCGGCGAACTTCACCATGAACCGTAAAGCCATTCGTGATCTCGCTGCGAAAGAACTTGGATTGCGTACAGCGAAGTACGATTACGCAACGACGCTCGACCAGTTTCGTGAAGCGATTGACGCAATCGGAATTCCCTGCGTGGTGAAACCGCTGATGTCGTCTTCCGGCAAAGGACAAAGCGTTGTAAAGACTGAAGCCGACATTGAGAAAGCCTGGAACTACGCCATGAGCGGAACACGCGGCGATTTACTCGAAGTGATCGTGGAAGAATTCGTGAAGTTCGAATCGGAAATTACTTTGCTCACGATCACGCAGAAAAACGGAAAGACATTGTTCTGTCCGCCGATCGGTCACCGCCAGGAGCGCGGCGATTACCAGGAAAGCTGGATGCCGCACCCGATGAGCGAAGAGCACATCAAAGAAGCGCAGGAGATGGCTGCGAAAGTCACCACCGCACTGGGCGGAGAAGGAATCTGGGGCGTTGAATTTTTTCTTGCGGAGAACGGCGTTTATTTTTCTGAACTATCGCCACGCCCGCATGATACGGGAATGGTCACGCTGGCCAATACATTACCGCTGAATGAATTTGAATTGCATCTCCGCGCAGTACTCGGGTTGCCCATTCCTGATCTGACTTTAATCAACGCCGGTGCCAGTGCAGTTGTGCTTGCTGCTCACGAAGGCGTTCCGAAAATTTCCGGACTTGCCGAAGCACTGAACGAACCGAAAGTGGACGTAAAGGTTTTTGGAAAACCGGTTACGCGTGCGTATCGCAGGATGGCGGTTGCGTTGGCGTGGGATGCACCAGGAAGTGACGTGAAAGCGCTGGTTGCAAAAGCACAGGCGGTTGCGGCGAAGATCAAGGTGGAATAGGAAAAGTGTCAGCGTCAGTATCAGTGTCCGGGGTCATTACGAGCGAAGCGAAGTAATCCCATCTTCGATGTTGGGATTGCTTCGCTTCGCAATAACGTAACACGCCTTCAATGACGTAAGCCGACGTTTTTCTTACTCTATCACAAGACGCCCCGTAGCCTTTGCACCTTCGGAATATACACTCACAAAATAAACACCCGCTTCAAATTCACGCACATCAACTGTCGTTGAAGTTCCGGTAGCTTGCACGCTGTACACAACCTGTCCGAGTGCGTTTGTGATCTCGATTGTTTCAGATCCGTTGGTAGTGATCACCACTGATTCTTTCACCGGGTTCGGAAAAATAGCAAGCGATAGATTATCTGCAGGACTATCCTCAACGCTTGTTACATCAGACAGATTCGCGCGCAACATGAACGGATATGCATATTCACTTCCGAATATTTCTATGTTCTCCCACCCGCCAAGTGAGGGCCACTTCACCCATGTTGATCCAGGTGTATAATGTCCATCTGAAAGTGAAAGATCGATGAACACTGAACTGAATTGTTGCGCTGCAATTACAAATGTATCAGCACCGAGGTACACGGGTCCATTCAGCAGGGAGAAAGTAGTCCAAAGCGGGTATGCACCCAGCGAAAAGGTATCTGAAGTTGCGAGCGGAACGTAGCCAGGCACTCCATTATTATAGCTGAACAGGACGAAAGCAACATTACATGGCTGAGGGGAAAAGAGGTAGCCGGAAATCGATGTCAGCATTGCCGGTTGAGTTAACACAAATTGCTGCCCGAGAAATCCTCCACCGTTTCCACTTGTGGCTACGGACACATAAGCGTTATCATTATCCCGCGCGAACACACTATCTGTAACATAAAACGTATCACGCAGCATCTTGTCATTGTCTGAAAGATCAGAGTCAACATTCGTCAAGATTGCAATAAACTCAATCGTATACTTATCAATAACCGGAAGTACCTGGTACGGGGGAATTGTAAACAGCAAAGAGTCCCCTGCATTGAGTATTGGTGTTATCGCTGAGCTGTCAGTATATACAATCACAGAAGCGGAGTTGTAGACTCTTGCGACAACCTGTACGTTGGCAGCAGCAGAATCGCCAATATTATCGACCACACCGCTGAACTGCAGCTGGGTGGAAAACATAAACGGTACACGATGGTATTCGTTCACAGGGTTGCCCGTACGAAGGTATAAGTTACTCTGACCGTGAATTGAACCAACGGAAATGAGGACGGCGAACAGGATGCGCAGTAGTTTCATTTTGATCAATTTTTGTAACGGGGATTCTGCAAGATAAAGAATTCTCCTTACATGAAAAAAAGAGGTGACGTCATGCAAAGCACAGGCCGTTGCGGCGAAGATTAAGGTGGAGTAAAAAGTGTCAGTGTCAATGTCCGGCGTCATTACGAGCGAAGCGAAGTAATCCCGTCTTCGATGTTGGGATTGCTTCGCTTCGCTCGCAATGACGTAAGCCGACGTTTTTACTCTATCACAAGACGCTCGGTATTCTTCGTGCCTTCCGAATACACACTCACAAAATACACGCCCGCTTCAAACTCACGAACATCAATTGTTGTGGTTGTTCCGGTTGCAGTTGTTGTGTACACAACCTGTCCGAGTGCATTCGTGATCTCAATTGTTTCTGCTGCGTTGGTCGTGATCACCAATGATTCCTTTGCAGGATTCGGGTAAAGGCCGATGTGATTTGGAGCAACAGGATTTGTAATCCCTGCAGCCGGATCAATTACAACCGGTGCGCCCATCGCTGCGATTGGAATGTTCACCATCTGCCCGTTCATCGCTTTCACGTTTGAAATTTCAAGGTTCAACGTAGACAGCGAAGTAACGCCGGCTGTAGTGATGCGCAGCGTTCCAACGTATCCGTAACCATCAACTTCGGTGTGAGTCAACCGGCAAAGTGCAATGTCGTTTTCACCCGTTGCAGAATTGTCGTGCGCCATCGCAATCATCGTACTATTCTTCACACCCACGAATGAACCGTTGAATGTGGTTTGTGCGGAGCCGGACTGAACCAGCGCATTGTCATAAGTAATCGTGAATGAAATTCCGTACAGGTCATTCACCGGCATCGCTGCATTCGCGAGATAAATGTCAACGTAAGCAAAGCTTAATGCGCCAACGGTATCCATCACCGGATCGAGATACAGCATTGGTGCGGTGAGCGGATCAACAGCCGGATTCTGCTGGCGGAACGTGTGCGTTTGATTGTAGTTCAGTGAAATCGCCAGTGTGTCGTTGATGTCAACAATTCCGTCACCGTTGCTGTCTGCATGTTTGTAATTCGCACCCAGCGGAACAGCCTGTGCCCAATCTGCAGACGGTTCAGCCTGCCAGGTTGTAGTTGCGCCTGCACGCGGAGTTCCGGTTGCGCCGTAAGCAACACCCAGTGTAAGTACGTCAACAATGTTTGCCTGGAGATCATAATCGCAATCGCCCGGCCATACATTCGGAATGGCAGAACCGAAACAGGATACATCAATGTACGTGTAACCGAAATGCCCGGAGAACACGCAATCGGCATTCACGAACTCAATCGTTACGTTGGTTCCAACGAATGCCGACAGATCAATGCTCAGTGGAGTCCACCGGCGATAGAGGAGATACGGATCGTTGCCGGAAATGAGATACGGCACGGTAATATCACCCGCCCAGATGGTATCGCACAACGATGGAATCGCGGTCATGGTCTGGTCATACACATTGACCATGAAAAACGGTTGCTCGTGCCACTGGTGTCCCGGATCCTGCATCACCGAAGCATACTGGAACTGGAACCAGGTGTTGGATGAGGTTACGGTGTAGGGCAGGACCAGTTTCTCTGCTTCGTAATTTATGTTCGAGTTTCCGAGACGCACAGATGCAACGCCACCGTTCGGTGCGAGCAAAGTCATCTGCGTATCGGGCAACAGGGTAAGCGGATCGGTCACCGTCGGATCAAGTCCGTTCACAGTGAGAATGGTGTGACGTGCGGCCACATCGGTACAGGCTGCGTTATTTCCATTGGAAACGACTCCGGAAGTCCATGTGATGGGTTGCAGAATTCCATTGGTATTGAGACCGGTTGCAGCGCTCCAGTTCGTGAATGTACTGTCTTCAAAATCCTGGTTGTTGCAGCTACTTTGTGCTGAAGCTGTATTCGCCCAACTGAGAAGAACGCACGCCGCAGCGATAGAGAAAAGGTGTTTCATGTGAAAGCGTTGTTTTATTTGCCCATGCAACTTAACACAATAAGGTCTCAAAAGCAAATTGAAACATGGACGCAAAGCCGCAAAGAGCGCAAGCGCAAAGGAAAGCGCAAAAAAACTTTTAAAATTACCACAGGAGAGTTGTTTCCCTTGTGCCTGCGATAAAATAATTCTATAGTATTCCTTTGCGGAAACCTCTGCGTCCTTTGCGGCTTTGGTAGTGTCTCACTTTGCTTTATGACACGGTCCCGATAGCAATCGGGAGCGCATTTTTACGGCATTTCTTATTCTAAGCCCGGGCGTTCACGGCGAGGTAACGGTAACGCGCCGTGAGCGCGCGGGCTTAGAACGGGTTTCGTGCTTCTTTTAGCGCCGTGTCAAAATATCAAATGCTCAAACTGAGACACTACCGCGGCTTTGCGTCTATACTGCACTACCCGCACAACCGAAACATCTTACCCGGCAACGATTTCACCACTCCTGCAAATTCCAGCTGTAACAACATCGCGGAAGTTTTTCCCGAAGAAAATTCTGACAGTGTGCAGATTTCATCGATGTGCACATTGCCTTGTCCGCGCATCGCAGCAACAATTTTTTCTTCTTCATCCGTAAACGCGCGCATCTGTGATTGTACCATTTTCGGTGTGGTGTTCTGGTCTTCCCACCCCATGGCTTTTGCAACATCGGCTGCCGATTCAATGAGGTACGCCTTGTGTGTTTTGATCATGCGGTGACAACCGGCAGAACACACATCACCCACACGGCCGGGAAATGCAAACACATCGCGGTTGTAATTGTTCGCGAATTCGGTAGTGATCATCGAACCACCGCGCTCACCGGATTCAACCACAATCACCGCATCTGCAAGACCGGCCACGATACGGTTGCGCTGCGGAAAATTCTCGCGATCAGGATTTGTCTCGCAGGGAAAATCGGTAAGCAATCCGCCCTGGTGCAGCATTTTTTTCGCTGTGCCGGAATGTACGCGCGGATAAATTTCGTCGAGTCCGTGTGCCAGAACACCAATGGTGTCGAGCCCGTTCTCCAATGCGGCGCGGTGTGCGCAGATATCAACACCGTATGCAAGCCCGCTGATGATTAACGGATTCCAGGATTGCAAATCGCTCACCAGTTTTTCTGTGAGTTGCTTTCCGTAATCGGTGATGCTGCGTGTGCCGATGATCGCTACAATTTTTTGTGCGTTGAGATCAGCGCTGCCTTTGTAATAGAGCAGGGGCGGACTGTCGTAGCAATGTTTCAACCGTGAGGGATATTCTTTCTCCGTGAAATACAGCATGCGGATTCCTGTTTTTTCAATTCGTCGAAGCTCTTCTTCCGCACGCTGATGACAGGATGCATTGACCAGCAATTTCGCGGTAATCGTACCGATTCCCTGGATCACTTCGAGGTGTTTTTTCTTCTCCCGGAAAACAGCTTCGGCACTGCCGCAATGCGTCACCAGCTTTTTGGAAATGACCGGTCCGATGCCCGGAATCATGGTCAGGGCGACACGCGCCAGATATTCGTCGAAACCCATAGCACTTAACAAACTTTTATTTTACATTGCAAAAACTATCACCGCTTCTTATGAAGTATATTCTATACGTAACCAGCTTTCTGATTACAAATTTCCTCTTTATTTCTGACATAAGGGCGCAGCAAACGTTTGTAAACGGTTCTGTTGCAGACAGCGTTTCCGGTGAGGGATTGATTGGTGTTGTAGTGACAACTTCGCAGGGCAAGGGAGGAGTGACCGATGTTTCCGGAATGTACCGCGTGGAAGTTTCGCCGGGCACTGTTACGTTCACAGTTACCTACACCGGTTACGGCGCGAAGAAATGGGACATGGTGATTGAAGCCGGTGTTGATCAAACGTACAATGTTTTGCTCACGAGCCTGAGCAGGGAACTGGATATCGTTGTGGTTTCTTCCGGACGTTACGAACAGAAAATTGGCGAGGTTCCGATTTCCATGGAAGTGATCAAGCCACGGATGATTGAGAATAAGAACACCACGAATCTCGAGACGATCATTGACCAGACACCCGGTGTAAATGTAACCGACGACCAGGCGAATATCCGTGGAGGAAGCGGCTACAGTTACGGAGCAGGTTCGCGCGTGCTGATGGTTGTTGATGACATGCCCATGCTTTCCGGCGATGCGGCAGATGTGAAATGGAATTATCTGCCGATCGAAAATGTTTCGCAGGTAGAAGTCATGAAAGGCGCGGCATCTGCGTTGTTCGGCTCGGCTGCGATGAATGGAGTTATTCATTTTCGCACGGCGTATCCAACCAGCACACCGAAAACAACACTCACCATGTATTCGGGTTTTTATGATAACCCGAGACGCGACGAACTGAAGTGGTGGCCCAATGGAAATCCTTCGTTCAGCGGAATCAATTTCGGGCATTCACGCCAGATCGGAAATTGGGATCTTGTAATTGGCGGACACGTGTTCAATGATGATGGCTACCGTTATCTCGAAACAGAAGACCGTATCCGCATGAACGTGAATACGCGCTACCGGTTCAAAAAAATTGAAGGACTCACAGCCGGCATCAATGTGAACATGATGCGCACCCGCGGAGGATTATTCATTCTCTGGGAAAGTGACTCGCTGGCCTACATCCCTTCTGATTCCGCAATCCAGAATTTCAAGAACTACCGGTACAACATCGATCCGTTCATTGTTTATCACGGGGCGAAAGGACACAATCACGCGTTGCGTACACGGTTGTATGTAACCGACAACAACAACGATACAGAGCAAGGCGCACTCGCGAAGTTTTATTATGGCGAGTACCAATACCAGTATCGTTTCGAGAACAGGCTGTCGGTTACGGCAGGACTGGTAGGTTCGTACACCGATGTGAAATCTGATATTTATGATGATGCTGCTTCGGGTACATCGGTGGATGGTGCGAAGAACCGCACGGCGCAGAATCTTTCGGCGTATGTGCAGTTCGATAAAAAATTCTTTGACCGGTTGTTCGTAACGATTGGCGGCAGGGTGGAGTCGTACAAAATGGATACTGCAGTAACGCAGTACGAGTTGCGCCTCAACAAAACGGATACATTGAAATTGCCCTTCCGCCCGGTGATGCGTGTGGGTGTCAATTACCAGGCCGCAAAATACACGTACATCCGTGCATCATACGGACAGGGATACAGATTCCCATGCATCGCGGAAAAATACATCAGAACGAGTGCGGGTGGATTGGAGATTTATCCCAATGAAGAATTGCAACCGGAATACGGACAGTCTGCAGAGATTGGAGTGAAACAGGGAATCGCCATTGGTAAATGGAAAAGCTACCTGGATGTGGCCATCTTCTGGATGGAATACACGAACATGATGGAGTTTACATTCGGGCAATTTGGAAATCCGGCAACTGATCCGTTCTTCGGTCTTGGATTTAAGTCGGTGAACATTGGCAAGACACGTACACGCGGCCTGGATATTTCAATCATGGGTGAAGGAACCGTAGGCAAGTGTGGTCTGACGTTACTTGCCGGTTACACGTACATGGATCCTGTTCCACTGGATTTTGAAATTCACGCCGATACGGTTTACGGTGTGACGCATGCAAACATGTTGAAATACCGTTACAGGCACATTGCAAAATTTGATGGCGAAGTGAGTTACAAGAAATTCACGTTTGGCATGAGCATGCGTTACAACAGCTTCATGGAAAATATCGACAAGGTCTTTATCGATTTTTCATTCGTCATTGCCGGTATCCGCGAGTACCGCGAAAGATTTAACCGCGGAGATCTTGTTTTTGATTCGCGCCTGATGTACCAGATCAACGATTACGTTCGCGTTTCAATGATCACCAACAATTTATTCAACCGCGAGTACACTTCACGTCCTGCGGATGTAAAAGCTCCGAGGAATTTTGCGGTGCAGTTGATGGTAAAATTCTGATCCTTTTTTTGCCACGAAGGCACAAAGTCTCAAAGGTCCACGAAGCTTAATTCTTTGTGCTGCTTAGCGGCTTTGTGCCTTCGTGGCAAATGAAGCATCTCGGCAAAAATTAACAACCGTTAACAGCTTTTTTTCGCCGCCCCCCGACACTTATCCACTCAAACTGCATTACGGAATAACAGGAATTACCACTTGCACAGTTGGCGTATGATCTCACTGCCAATTGAAGCAATTTGGTACTATGATCATTGTTAACGTATGACCGGCCGCTCAACCACACTCCAGCTTACCTTGAAACAGGCGCTCGCAGCGATCTTCTGGATTCCCACAATCCTGCTGAGCCTGTTGCTGGTGTGGAACACCATTCCTTATTTTTCGTTTGATCTCAATATGCCGTTTCTCGCGGAGCGTGCCGTGCTCGTGGAGAAGACCGTCTGGAGAGTTTGTTTTTACACGCACATTTCAGCCGGTGCTTTGTGCATCACTGCTGCGCTCATCCAGTTTTCATCCTGGATATTGAAGAAGCGCAAGAAGATCCACATTCTCTCAGGAAAAATTTACGTGTTCGTGGTGTTGCTCATCGGTGCACCGTCTGGGTTGTACATGACTTTTTTTGTCAAAGGCGGTTACGCAGAGCGCGGCGCATTTCTCGGCATGGCGGTGTTCTGGTTTTTTACAACGTACAAAGGATTCGTCACTGCAGCGCGCGATAAAAATTTCGTGGCGCACAAATACTGGATGATCCGCTCGTATGCCATGGCGCTCACCGCGGTCACTTTCCGGATCTACCACATCGTGTTCCATGAATTGGGTCTCGATGGATTTAACAATTATTCGATTTCACTTTGGATCAGTATCCTGGGCAATGCGCTCATCGCAGAACTCATCATCTACAAACAAGCACGCAACTACATCAAAACTCTTCAATCATGAAAACCTTCCTTCTTACCTGCACCGGCTTAATGGTTCTTGCCGGAATTTACGGCGCCGCAGACATGTCCGTTGATATCGGGAACGGTCGTCTTATCGAATACGAACACGTTCGGGAACGGCATGCGAAACATTTGCTCGCGATCATCAAAACCACCGGTCTCAGCACGTTGCGCTACAACGGTGCGGGAACCGGCATGGAAATGAAAAAGGAAAGTGCCGTTGTTGGCAAAGAATCCAAAAAGGAAAAGGAGCAGGTGCAGGATAAGGGGAGAACAGCCAGCGAAATGATTGAGATCTTTGGTCGTGGCGATATTGAGATCGTGGAAGCTGAACCTACTACCGACGAACTCGCACGTTTTGAAGCGGAACAACAACGCCATACGAACGGGTCGCACGAAATGAATAGTGAAGTGCGCGTAGTGACCAGCGCCGATCCCGAAAAATAAAATCAACCGCGGACTGTAACTTTCGCCGTGTCGTTTGTTATACTAATGGCGACCACGGAACTGCTATCGGTTGCCGCGGAGATGGCAGGGACCGCAGCCTTGCTCCGCATTTAAAAACTCACCGGGATGTCCTCCTTGGTGGGTTTTTTTGTGTCGTTGAAAGAAGGGTGCGGTGATCGCCTGCGGCAGCAAGGAATCTTTTTAGAACCTTTCACTTCGTTCAAGGGACATGTGATCCCTCCGGGATCATAAATGCACAATAGTCCATTTCGACTTCGGAGAAGTCGTATGTTCCTTGAACGAAGTGAAAGGGAAAAAATAAAAAAAATTCCTTGCTGCCGCAGGCGCTTCGAGTCCCGAGCCTGCCGAAGGATCTTGTTCTAAACTAAAACCCTGCCCGTCATCTCCACCGGAATCTCCAGCTCCATCAACGTTAACAACGTCGGTGCTAAGTCTGCCAACCGTCCATCCGAAATTTTCGTGTACCGGTCGTCAACCAGGATACACGGAACCGGGTTCGTGGTGTGCGCCGTGTTCGGAGTCCCATCCGGGTTAACCATGTAATCGGCGTTACCGTGATCCGCGATGATGATAAACGCGTAGTTGTGTTTTTTTCCGGCTTCAACAACGCGACGCAAGCAGGCGTCCACAGTTTCCAGCGCTTTGATCACTGCTGAATAAACGCCGGTATGTCCAACCATATCCGGGTTTGCAAAGTTGAGACAGACAAAATCCGGAGAACCATTTTCAAGTTCCGGAACAATTTTGTCGGTGACATCAATCGCGCTCATTTCCGGTTGGAGATCGTACGTGGCAACTTTCGGAGAAGCTACCATGATGCGGCGTTCACCGGGAAACGGTTCTTCTCTTCCCCCGGAAAAGAAAAATGTGACGTGCGGGTATTTTTCAGTCTCAGCAATGCGTACCTGCGTTCTGTTGTGCGAGGCGATCACTTCACCAATGGTATTCTTCAGGTCTTCTTTCGAATAAACAACGTGCACATTTTTATACGTGTGATCGTAGATCGTCATGGTCACGTAATACAACGGCATCGTTTTCATTCCGTGTTCCGGCATGTCCTTTTGTGTGAGCACGGTTGTGATTTCACGGCAACGATCGGTGCGGAAGTTGAAACAAAAAACGGTATCACCTTCTTTGATCAAACCGTTTTTATCGAGCACAACCGGGAGAATAAATTCGTCCGTCACGCCGTGTGCGTACGATTCGGCAATTGCTTCTTCCGCAGACGATGCAGTTTTTCCGATCCCGCTGGTCAGCACGTCGTAGGCAATTTTCACACGTTCCCAGCGCTTGTCGCGGTCCATCGCGTAGTAGCGCCCAATGACGGTGGCGATTTTTCCAGTCGATTTTTTCAGATGCGCGTCAAGCTTTCCAAGATAACCGAGCCCACTTTTCGGATCGGTATCGCGTCCGTCGGTAAATGCATGCACGAAAACATTTTTCAACTCATGCGCTTTGAAGATGTCGAGCAAATGGTGAAGATGTTCCTGCGAAGAATGTACACCGCCGTCGGAAACGAGTCCCATCAGGTGAAGCGCCTGGCCCGATTCTTTCACGTGTTTGATCATCGCCAGGATTTCCGGGTGCGTATCAATGGTTTTTTCCCGGCACGCAATATTGATTTTTGCGAGGTCCTGGTACACCACGCGACCCGCACCAATATTGAGATGGCCTACTTCGGAATTTCCCATCTGGCCATCGGGTAAGCCTACATCTTCACCGGAAGTTTTGAGTGTGCTCCACGGTTGCTTCGCAATAAGCTCATCGTAAAACGGGGTGTGTGCATGTTTGATGGCATCGGAATGGGTTCCATCACCGATTCCCCATCCATCCAGGATAACTAATGCTGCTTTTCGGTTACTCATAATTAATAGTAGTTATTCCTTAAAGACGATGAAATTTAAATAACCAGGGCGACACGGAGCGTAATATTTGATCACCGTCACCCGCGTCGGCACGGCGCCGCTAAATATCACTTCGTGATATTGCATAAACACATTTTGAATAACACGTCAAATCGCGAAGCAGTTTGCTCCCTTCGCCGTGTCGGAGCCTGTCCTGACGCAGGAAGGATGGTTATTTTTTTGTGCGTACTATGAGTCATGGCTGATCAATTCGCGGGTATATGCACACTGAAAATACTTCCTCCGTTTTTATTGTCGCTCAGGTCAATGGTCCATCGGTGCATTTCGGAAAGATAACGCGCGATGTAAAGTCCCAATCCTGTTCCTTTCGTGCTGCGGGTTTCTTCATTACCGGTGCGGTAGAAACGTTCGAACACGGTTTGTTTTTCTGAATTCGGAATTCCCTGCCCGTGGTCGGCCACG
>Ga0193752_1002902_pt1 | contig 12298 bp, 10 predicted proteins | sample H1c1metaG_FD_144924 | JGI IMG/M metagenome (GOLD analysis project Ga0193752, IMG submission 144924) | Soil microbial communities from a riparian zone of the East river system, Colorado, United States - H1c1 | ecosystem: Environmental > Terrestrial > Soil > Riparian zone | place: USA: East River... | reverse complement strand
ATACGGGTGACGCCGCGTGGCGTGTCACGCTGCCGGCGGCGCGGGTCCCTCCCGGTGTCGTCGACCAAGTGATGTCGGTGTGGATGGGACCCGGCGGGCACTTCATCGCCTATTACATCAGGGGCGGCGGCGCCTTACTCAACTTCGTCGGTCTGATCGAGACGGACGAGGTGTCGGAGGAATCCTGGACCGCAAAATTCCCCTGGGCCAAATTCAAGAGCGATTTCGCCGGCTGGCATGACGACGTACAGACGCTGATCGATGCGGCCGACCGCGACGAGTGTTACCGCTGGTCGCTGTTCATGCGGCTGCCGATTGCGAACTGGAGCACGCCTGGCGTCACGCTGCTAGGCGATGCCGCGCATCCGACCCTGCCCTATCTGGCGCAGGGCGCGGCCATGGCGATCGAGGATGGCGTGGTGCTGACGCGCGCGCTCGGGATGAGCCCATCCGTCAGCGATGCGCTCCAGCTCTATCAGCGCAACCGCATCGGCCGGACGTCGCGAATCGTTGAGCAATCGCGCGCCAACCGGGCGCTTTTCCATATGCGGGACACGGCCGAGATCCGCGCGCATTTTGCCAGGCGCGACGAAGGGGCAGAGCGCAACGTATGGCTTTATTCCTACAATCCGCTGACGGTGCCCTTGGTCTAGGGCCTTGCCGGAGCGGGGCCGGCCGGTGACAAACCTGTGGATAATCCGAACCGCGCAGGATTCTCAGTTAGCCCCTTGCGAGAATGGCTTGGTGACGGACAAACCGGGGGCGGACCATGCAAGTGAGCGATGATGGACGGAGCGTCAGTCTCAACGTCAAGTTCCGGTTTGAAGATGACGGCTCCATCCGGCTGACAAGCGAAGCCGATCCCGCGCTTCGCGTCATCATCAAGAACGATCCCGAACGGCCCAGCGGCCACCCAATGCTGTTCAAGCGCTTGGCGCAATGCCTGCGCATCATGGGCGTTTCGGAACCGTCCGCGTAAATCGCTACTTCGGGTCGGGAAGACCGACCGCGGGTCCGGTGCGGCCCATCTTCTTCCCGTTGGGAAGCTCGGCCGCGAGATACATGCCGCCCCGTGATCCGTCCTTGAGGGGGTGCATCGTGACGGTGATCACATCGCCCGGCCTCAGCGTGTCGCGGTTCCAGCCGTCCTTCGTCGAGCGGATGACCGAGCCCATCTCGAACGCATATTCCTGCTGCTTGTTGGTCGCAGGGTCCGTCACCATGAGGCGGATCCAGGCATGGGGGTTCGCCCACTCGAATTCCTTGACCGTTCCCTTGAGCGAGACGGTCTTTTCCTGATCGAACATGGCGAAGGAGTGATGCGCAAACACCGGCGCCGCGAACGCGGCGGCCGCGGAGGCAGACACTGCAAAGATGAGCGTTTTGGAATTCATCGGCGTCTCCCAATCGTTTGGTGAACACACGCGATGCTTCGATGATCATACGGCGGCGCGGCGGCACGGCACAAGCAGGAGTTGCGAGGAGTAGACGACAATGCACGTCACGCAACCCTCCGGCGCAGCCAGGCTTCGACCTGGTCCAGCACGAATGTGTCGACCTTGTCCTGCGGAAGCGCGGCGCGTTTCGGCACTTTGAAGGAGTGATCGGCATCCTCGATGACGCAGAGCTCCGTGTCCTTGAGCGTGCGGAGGATTGGTTTCAGCTCGGCGGGCGTGCCGAATGCGTCTTTCGCGCCCTGCACAAACAGCATCGGCGCGCGGATCGCGGGCAGATGCTTGGCGCGCAGAGTCTCGGGCTTGCCCGGCGGATGCAGCGGGTAGCCGAGAAACACCAGCCCGGCGATGCCGGACGCGTTCGCGGAAGCAACCTGGGACGCGATGCGCCCGCCCATCGACTTGCCCCCGATGACAAGCTTGCCACCACCGGATTCGCGGAACGTCTCGATGACGCTGCGCCAGCAGATTTCGAGTCTGTCGTTCTTGTCGGGAACGCGCTTGCGCTGCTCGCTGTAAAGAAAATTGAAGGTGACCGTCTCGAAGCCGCGGGCGGCAAGCGCGGTTGCCATGCGCGTCATCGAAGGCGTCATCTGATTGGAGCCGGCGCCGTGCGCGAGTATGAGACGGATATTGGTGCGGCCGCGCGATGCAGCGGTATAGACGATCGCGCTCACGTGCTCGAAAGGCGAAATGTCGACGCGAACGTGTTCGCTCATGGTTTGAATTTCGGGATGCGCTGACGGATTTTGAAGAAACCCGGCCACGGATCGCTTTTGAGATGCTGTAGCCGGTGGCGGATATTGCCGAGCGTGAAATGGTCGGAGCGCATGGAGAGCTCGTCCCACGAAAGCGGCGTCGAAACCGAGGCACGCGGCAGCGCGCGAGTCGAGTAAGCGCCGACTGCGGTCGCGCCACGCCCATTGCGCAGATAGTCGATGAAGATACGGCCCCGGCGCACGCGTTTCGCCATGATCGCGACATAGCGATCGGGCCTTTGCCTCGCCAGCGCTTCCGCGACCGACTGGGTAAACGCCTTGGCGGGCTCCCATTCCATCGACGGCTCGACCGGCACGACCACATGAAGCCCCTTCCCGCCCGTGGTCTTGACGAAGCTCTCAAGACCGATCCCGGCGAGGAAATCCCGCGTCTCACGTGCCGCATCGATGACATCCCCCCAACGCACGTCTTCACCGGGATCGAGATCGAAGATCAGCCGGTCGAGCCGATGCTGACGCTCATAGCGCGAACCCCAAGGATGGATTTCCACCACGCCCGCCTGCACCAAGTCGAGCAGTCCCTTGAGGTCGCCGATCGTCAGCATCGGCTCTTTCTCGCCGACATCGACCTTCGTGACCGCGTCACTCAATCCGGCCCAGCCGTGTTTGGCGAAGAAGCACTTCTCGCCGGTGCCTGATGGACAGCGAACCAAACTGAGAACGCGACCCGTGATGTGCGGCAGAATCCAGTCGGCGATGTTGGTGTAGAAATCCGCGAGCCCCTGCTTGGTGATGCCTTCCTGAGGCCAGAGGATGCGTTCGGGATGCGTGAGCCTCGCGATGGGCATCTTCGGAGCACCAGCCGCACGCTTCCCGCTCGCTTCCCGGACAATCTCGCCGGGCGGCTTGTCGTCGCGGAGGCCCTTGAACGAAGCCTGCCGGACGACATCGTCGTGCGTCCAAGCGCTGAATTCGATCTCGCAAACCAGACGCGGCTCGACCCAGACGACGTCCTTCTCGGCACCCGCCGGCAACGGTTTGTCGAATGCTGGTTTCTTGGCTCTGATCTTATCGAAGTCCTTCCACAGCGCGGCCGCGACGGCGGTTGACCAGCCGGTACCGACCCGGCCGGCGTATTGGACTTTGCCATTCGCGTAGTAACCAAGTGCGAGCGAACCGACCGATTTGGTCGCGGCGGTCGACGGCACGTAACCGAGGATCACGAATTCCTGGCTCTCGCGGCATTTCGACTTGAGCCACGATTCGCCACGGCCCGATCTATAAGGCGCGTCCGAGCGCTTCGAGATGATTCCTTCGAGCCCGAGCCGGCACGAATGTTCGAGCATCGTCGGACCATCGGTTTCCAGATGTTCGCTGAACCGGATGGGCGATGATGTGGAGAGGCCAGCGAGCGCCTGTTGCAGCAGCGCCTTGCGATCGACCAGCGACGATGCCGTCAGGTCGTATCCTTCGAGATAGAGCAGATCGAAGGCGTAGTATCGCATCCGATCCTGACGGCCTTCCTTCAAATCGATCTGCAAGGCGCTGAAACTGGAAAAGCCCGAATCGTCTTCGACGACGGCCTCGCCGTCGATCAGCGCGGAGCCGAGATGAAGCTCGCCAAGCGCATCCGCGATACGCTTGAACCGCGCGGTCCAGTCGAGTGATTTTCGCGTCAGCAGCTTGACCTTGCCACCGTCGATCCGCGCCTGCAGGCGATAACCGTCGTGCTTGATCTCATGCACCCATTTCGGCCCCGTCGGCGGCTTCTCGGCGAGTGTCGCGAGCGACGGCTCGACGAACGGCGGCAAGATGCGTTTCTTGGTGCCTGCGATCTTGGAGATATCGGGGAGCAACTGTTTGCGCGCTTTCGTCTCCTTCGCGCGCGCCTTGTGGTCGCTACGCATGTCGTTCGCGGCCGCAAGCTCGGCATTGGTGCGCCCCGAGAAATACGACGCCGTCTCCTCTTCGGTGATCTCAGGCGAGCCGGGAGGGCGCGCGAATTCGTCCTCGGATTTCATCAGCAGCCAGGGTTCGGATTTCTCGCCGGGCTTGGCGCGCATGCGCACGAGATGCCAGCGGCCCTTGAGGCGCGAGCCTTCGAGCGCGAACGCGAGGTGGCCCTTCGCCATGCCCTTGCGCGGATCGCCATCGGGGAGCCAGCGGCCACGGTCCCAGACGATCATCGAGCCGCCGCCATATTCGCCTTTGGGAATGGTGCCCTCGAAATCGAGATACTCGACCGGATGATCTTCGGTGCGGACCGCAAGACGCTTCTCGCCGAGCGTGAGGCTGGGCCCGCGCGTGATCGCCCAGCTCTTCAGCACGCCATCGAGCTCGAGCCGCAGATCGAAATGCAGCCGGCGCGCGTCGTGCTTTTGCACCACGAACGCGCCGACGGAGTCCTTTGAGGGCCTCCCCTTGGGCTCCGGCGTGCGCGAGAAATCGCGCTTGCGCGCATATTCGGCGAGCAGCTTTTTCTTTGATGCTGGTCCCGGAGTGGCGCGCGCTGCCAAATTTGTCGTCCTTAAGAGCCGTGAACGTCAGCAGCAGAGAGTGTAGTCCGCGCCATCACGGCTCGCGCGCTCGGCGGACGAGCAAAGTTCTTGGCTACGCTCGACAATTCCCGCCTCCAATAGTTTATTCGTTCGAAATTTGAATTTTTTCGGCGGCATCGGGTGGGCGCGGGCACATTTTCCGGCTCGTGTCCAAGCGGTTGGTGAAGCTTGATGATTCCGTTTTCATTGGTTTGTTCGCTCGAATTCGCGAATTTTCTAAAGCTGATTGCTGCCGCGCCGGGGATAGTCCCGCAGTTTCCTGGCAACGGACAAGCCGAGCAGGCAACCGGGTCATCGCGGACCAGCGCATGCGTCCCGGCATGTCACCTCCAAAGTAGGTCCCACCGAACCACAATAGGCCTATTCCTATGGAAATAGGAGTTTTCTCCTATTGTCAGGCTATTTTTGTTGGCTGCGCGGAGGAAGCTTGAGCGCGCGCGCGCGCTCGTAAACTGCGCCTAGACCAGAGGGTAGCGTGACGGGTTAGTTCCTACTCCGCAGGAGTTGGGAAATGCTTTTCAAGCCAGGTTCGCCACATTGGCTCCTCCCGTTTTGCAATGCTCGCTGCATCGTTGCCAAAGAGGAAAAAACGCACGGACAGGAATGTCATCCCGCCCATCGGCAAGGCGAAGAGGTGTGCGAAGCCCGGCGCGGGCTGGTCCAGCCGGACCACTAGCTCGGGATGGTCTTGCGGCCCCGTTCGTTCGACGACGCCCTCGAATGCCAGCGTGTCCGAAGGTGTGACCACGCGCCGTTGTTCAGTCGCATTCGCCACGCCCAAGGGTTCAACCAGCTTTCGCCATGCATCCGCTAAAGGTTCAGAAGACGGGAGCAAGAGCTGAAAAGCCGAGCCGCGCTGCCCGGGAAAATGCGTGAGGTAGAGGCGGAGCAGGCGGAAGAAGGAGATCCATCCGTAGCTGTGGCCCTCGAACTGATCATCCCAATCATCGGAACTCGCGAACCACCGATGGACAACGCGAACGGTGCAAACCCCGCCGGACTTTGCCTTGACGGTCCATTCCGTCGCTACCGTCCCCGACGCACCGGGTGCTTCTGCGACAAACCGCTTGAGCGGCTCCCAAGCTGTGATGGTGGCGATGGCATCCATGCTTCCATCGGAAGCGAAATGCGAAACGGTGGTTCCTCCGGTGCGGCCTTCGAGTTCGCTCGGTACGAACCATTGAGATATTCCAGGTCCCGTTGCGATCGCGCTCCAAATGTCCTCCGGTGTACCGGGGACATCGACTTCGGCTTCGACTGAGCGATTGCCGGCAGCATCTTTCTTTACTGGCATTGAAAGTCCCTTCCTTGCGGATTGGCTGGTGAAGGATGCGCCGTCACGACAAGGCGATGGGACCGTCCCTGCGGCGCGGTTTCGTCATGATAGCGGGCCGCGAGTGTGGTGATGGCCTCAGTCAATTCACGCGTGAACGAGGCGCGGTCGGCGGCGGAGCGGAAGCGGATTTCGGTGTCGATCGCCAAGGTCGCCAGGCGCTTGCCGGCATCCGTTGCGGCGCGTTGGAGGGCCCCGATTTCCCGCACCAGCCGAGCGCCGAGCGCGATGAGATAGCTCGCCGACAGGCGGTCGGCGGTGCGATCGGGATCGGCGCCGACCGGGCCGAGCGCGCTCGTCGAGACGACATAGGTGGTGGCGCTCGCCACCATGAGGCGCTCCGTCAGACCGCCCCACTTCCGCGTGTCTGCAACTTGGACAAGCCCGTGCTCCTCCAGAGCATGCAGGTGGTAATTGACCTTCTGCCGCTTGAGACCGAGCCGTGTGGCGAGGGTAGCGGCCGAGGCGGGCTCCCGCAGTTCTGAGAGGAGTTGACTCCGAACGGGCTCCAACGCGGCTGCTGCCGCGCTCGGCCGATCTATAACTTCGATGTCGAGCATGCTCGCTCTCGCTTTGACAAACTTTATTGTCAATGCCATTGACAGGAAAATTTGTCAATAACGGAAGCCAGCTGTCCCGCTGACGCTTTGCGGGCAAGCAAGGGGAAGGCAAAAACCAAATGCGTAGGTCCGAGCGGAGACAGCCATGGATCGCCCGAGCGTCCCGCGGCCCAGCGTAACCCCGGATCGAATCCTGCCGCCGAGCGTTCTCCTCACTTGGCCGGAAAGTTCCCGGCGGTTCCATATTTGGAGGGTTCGATCATGCTAAAATCAAGAATTCTTGGCAGTATTACAGCTGCGGCCCTTACGGCAGCCATAGCGGCCACGACGGCTGGCGCTTCCGTACCCTCCTCCCCAGCTGAAAAAGCCGCAACCGCAGCGTTGAACAAGAAGATCGCCGACGACAACGCCGCCGAGGAGGCTCGTGCGAAAGCGCAGCAAGAGGCGTACCAGCAGCAGATCAGGCAGCAGGAGGTTCAATACGAAGCGCAGACGAGGACCTACGAGCAGCAGAAGGAACAGTACGAGCAGCAGATGAAGAATGCCGAGTTCAATCGCGCTCCTTCGCCGGCGCCAGCGCCCTGATCGCCAGCAAAATTACTGTTGAGCACATGAGAAAAGGAGCGGCCTACGCGCCGCTCCTTTCGCGTATTCCATTTGAAGCGCTGGCCGCTAACGCGTTGCGAGCTGCATTTCGCAGTATTTTAGGGCGCGGCGCGCGCGGGCGGCCCAGGGGGAATTGTCGTCGAGTTGGAGATAGCGCTTCCACATCGCCGCTGCTTCGGCGTGGCGTTCGAGGCGCTGGAGCAGCAGACCCATGTTGAACATCGCATCCACGTAGGCGGGGTCGGCGTCGAGCGCTTTGGACAAGGCGTCGATCGCTTCTTTCGCGCGGCCCTGATCGTCGAGGAGATCGGCCAGATTGTACCAGGCGGGCGCATAGTTCGGATCGGCCTTGACCGCGGCGCGGTAGGCGTTCTCGACTTCGATTCCACGGCCCATCGAACGCAGCACATTGCCGAGATTGAAAGGCGCCACCGGATCGTTGCGGTCGAGCTTCATCATGCGCGTGTAAAGCTGCACGGCGGTGGCGAGGTCTCCCTGTTCTTCGGCGGCGCGCGCCTTGGCGAAGAGCGCGTTCGCATCCTCGTGGGGCGCGTCGACATCGAGGATGTATTGCCCGGTCCGCTCGGTGCGACCCTTGATCTGCTCCACCAGAATGCGGTCGGACGATTCCGGAAAAAGACGGAGGTTCGAGAGCCCTGCGTCGGGCAGCCATTTGCGAATCTCGTAGAGGCTGCGCGTGATGATGGAGAGACCAGTGCCCGCGCCGAGCAGTGACGAGACCTGGCGCGCCGCGGCGAGGTCGCGGAAGCCGAAGAGACCGTCACGGGCCTCGATCAGCCCGAACATCGCGAGCTGATCGACAATTTCCGGCGGCAGCTTGCTCAGCGAGGCGAGCTGGGCCGCGGAGTAGGTCTTCGACAGCTCTTCCGGCGCGTTGCGTCCGATCCAGGCAAGGAACTGACGCTCGCTCGCGACCGGGATCCGGTAGGACTTTGCCTGCGCGAGGCTGTTCGAGGGGCGGCCATCGTCCAGGAGCGGCCAGCCGAGCTGACCGACGATGAGAATGTCGGTCTGCCGCGTCACGCCTTCGCGGGGTTTTCCGCCGTGCTTGCGGACGATTTCGAACGCATCCGCGCGACGCATCGACGCGAGCCGGCCGGTGAAGGCGACTGTGCCTTCGAGCGCTGAGCGATTGGGTTCGGCTGTGCCCGTCACCGTGCGAGGCTATCGCATATGACTGTTACACGCATCGCGGGCGGCCACCTGCCTTCGCTGACTACGGACCGAAGCCCCCCCACCCGAACCGCTTCGCGCTTGCGCGCTACAGCGGTTCGACCTCCCCGCAAGGGGGAGGTGGAATTAAGGACTGTGCTCGCCGAGCCATATGCCACCGCCGAATGTCAGCGTGCGGTTTTTCTCTTGGCGGCTTGGGGGGCGGCGCGTTCGCGCACTTTGGTGCTTGCGGCCGCGGGCTTCTTCTTGGATTCGGAACCGATGCTCGCGCGCAGCGCATCCATGAGATTGATCACGCGCGGGCTTTGCTGAGGCTTCGGCGCTTCGATCACGCGGCCGGCCTGCTTGGCGCGCAGCATCTCGACCAGCGCCGTCTCGTAATGATCCTGGAATGTCGTCGGATCGAAATGGCTCGCCTTGCTGTCGACGATATGGGCGGCGAGCTCTTTCATCTCTTTCGGCAGCTTCGTCTCCGGCACATCTTCGAAATACGCGGATGCCTCGCGCACCTCGTACGGGTAACGCAGGGTCGTCGCCAGCAAGCCTTTGTCGAAGGCTTCCAGCATCACGACATGCTCGCGGCGCGCCAGCACGACGCGGCCCAGCGCCACCATGCCCTTGTCGCGGATCGTGTCGCGGATGACGGCGAAGGCTTCCTGGCCGACCTTGTCGGTGGGTGCGATGTAATACGGACTGTCGAGGTAACGGTTGTCGATCTCGGATTTCGGCACGAAGCTGTCGATATCGATCGCGTGCGTGCTCTCGATCTGGATCTTCTCGATCTCCTCATCCTCGATCTGGAGATACTCGCCTTTGCCGACCTCATAGCCGCGTCCGACGTCTTCGCGCTCGACCTGATCGCCGGTCTCGGAATCGACGTTGAGCTGCTTCAGCCGATTGCCGGTTTTCTTGTTGATGCGGTTGAAGGAGACGCGTTCGCTGCTCGACGACGCCGGATAGAGCGCGATCGGACACGAGACCAGCGACAGTTTGAGGTAACCCTTCCAATAGGCACGCGGAGCCATGGGATCTCCTAACTCAAGGATTCAGCACCGATTCTTCATTGCCGAGATGCAGCCATAATATCAAGTCCTGATAAGAAATGCGTTGACGGCGTGGCGAGTTCATCACTCTACGGAACAATTGAGGAACGCGGAGGCACTGGCCCGCACGGTTCTTTCTCGCTAAGCCTTGGCGGGACTCGGATTTTTGAGGGCTAAGACCATGGATTTGAATCTGAAAGGGCGCCGCGCGGTCGTCACCGGGTCCACCGGCGGCATCGGCTATGCGGCGGCGCGCGAACTCGCCGCGATGGGTGCAACCGTGGCGATCAACGGACGGACGCAGGCCCGGGTGGATGCGGCGATCGCGAAGCTCAAGGGTGAAGTGGCCGGCGGGAGCTTCATCGCGGCGCCGGGCGATCTTGGGTCCGCAAAAGGTGCAAACGATGTGATCCGTGCGGCTCCGGACGCCGACATCCTGGTCAACAACGCAGGGATATTCGAGCCCAAGCCGTTCTTCGAAATTCCCGACGAGGACTGGATGCGCTTCTTCGAGACCAATGTGCTCTCGGGCGTCCGGCTCGCGCGGCACTATACACCGCTTATGGTGAAGCGCGGCTGGGGACGCGTGGTGTTCATTTCATCCGAGTCCGGCCTGCATATCCCGACCGAGATGGTGCATTACGGCATGACGAAAACCGCGCAGATCGCGGTCGCACGCGGGCTCGCGGAGACCGTGTCGGGGACGGGCGTAACGGTGAATTCGGTTCTGCCCGGACCGACGCTGTCGGAAGGCGTGGGCGATTTCATGAGCAAGATGGCGGGCGGCGCGACCAGTCCCGATCTCGAGAAGATGGGCCGCGAGTTCATCCGCGATCATCGCTCAACGTCGCTGCTCGGCCGGATGGCGACGATCGAGGAGGTAGCGAACATGATCGCCTATGTCTGCAGCCCGGCCGCAAGCGCGACCAGCGGCGCCGCGCTGCGCGTGGATGGCGGCGTGGTGCGGGCAATTCCGTGAGCACTGGCGGGACGGTTCGTGCCGCGGAGCAGATCAAGGCCCGACGGCGTAACCATCATTTGGGCGAACCCAGAGGAAGGTTTCCGATATCGCCGGGTGAGCCACGCCACCGACGGTAAGTTGAGTCGTAAAGGTCGAACCGTTCGGCACGAAGGTCGAGCATACCTCTTGATTGAGATGGCTACGCAGTACTGACAGGATTTGGGGACTCATCAGCTGAACCATCTGTTGAGGGACAGGACGTCCAGCAATCCTGAAGGTCGACGCCTCAATATCGCGTGCGCGCACCTGCCCACACACCGCACCAGACCGAACTTCGACTGACGTTGACGTTCGCATCACGGCGAGAAGGCTGGTAGGCGCCATCAAAATGTCGGCACGAATTTGAATCGCGCGGCCTGGGCCCCACGTGTAACCGGCCAAAGCCCGGCACGTCTTGCGGGATGTGTCTGGGGTAAAACATTGCAACTGTCCCGACCTGGCCGGCCCAAGCGGATCCTTTGCCGCTGGTACGGACTGGGCGGCCGCCAAGATCAATGCGGCAGTCAGATACACAGAGGAAGCCATCCGCCGCCCTTACTTGGAGTCGCGCAAGCCCACCGTACGGTTAAAGACGGCGCGATTATGGCCGGGGGCCTGATCTAGACTAAAATAGCCCTGGCGCTCGAACTGGATCGCCTCGCCGGCCTTGGCTTCGGCAAGCGCGGGCTCGACGCGCGCATCGCTTAGGACTTCGAGCGAATTGGGATTGACGTCGTTCTTGATGTCGCCGCTCGGATCGCTGCGCGTGAACAGCGGATTGTAGAGGCGCACTTCCGCGGGAAGGCTCTTCGCTGCTGAGACCCAATGGAGCGTCGCTTTCACCTTGCGGCCGTCAGGGGCGTTTCCCCCCTTTGTCGCGGGATCGTAGGTGCAACGCAGTTCTACGACTTCGCCGGACGCATCCTTCACCACCTCGCGGCAGGTGATGAAATAGGCATAGCGCAACCGAACCTCGGTTCCCGGCGAAAGGCGGAAGAATTTCTTCGGCGGGTTCTCCATGAAGTCTTCGCGCTCGACGAAGAGCTCGCGTCCGAAGGGAACGCGGCGTGTTCCCGCGTTCGGGTCTTCGGGATTGTTGACCGCGTCGAGCTCCTCGATCTGAGTCTCCGGATAGTTCTCGAGCACGACCTTGAGCGGCTTCAGCACCGCCATGCGGCGCTGAGCGTGCGTGTTCAGATATTCGCGCACCGCATGATCGAACATCTGGGAATCGACGACGCTGTTCGCCTTGGCGACGCCGACACGCTTGACGAAATCGCGGATCGCTTCAGGCGGTACGCCGCGGCGCCGCAATCCCGCGAGCGTCGGCATGCGGGGGTCATCCCAGCCGGAGACGAGCCGCTCGCGTACCAGCTCGGTCAGGATGCGCTTCGACAACATCGTGTTGCTGATGTTGAGCCGCGCGAACTCGTACTGATGCGGGCGCGACGGCACCGGCAGATTGTCCAGGAACCAGTCGTAGAGCGGGCGGTGATCCTCGAATTCGAGCGTGCAGATCGAATGCGTGACGTGTTCGATCGCATCCGACTGGCCGTGCGCGAAGTCGTAGCTTGGATAGATCTTCCAGGCGTCGGCGGTGCGCGGGTGCGTCGCATGCAGGATCCGGTAGAGCACGGGATCGCGCAAATTGATGTTGCCCGATGTCATGTCGATCTTGGCCCGGAGCACGCGCGCGCCGTTGGGGAACTCGCCGGCCTTCATGCGGCGGAAGAGATCGAGGTTCTCCTCGACGCCGCGTTCGCGGAACGGGCTGTTCCTGCCGGGCTCGGTCAGGGTGCCGCGGTTGGCCCGCATCTCTTCCTGCGGCTGG
>Ga0193752_1002901_pt1 | contig 12301 bp, 12 predicted proteins | sample H1c1metaG_FD_144924 | JGI IMG/M metagenome (GOLD analysis project Ga0193752, IMG submission 144924) | Soil microbial communities from a riparian zone of the East river system, Colorado, United States - H1c1 | ecosystem: Environmental > Terrestrial > Soil > Riparian zone | place: USA: East River... | reverse complement strand
CCGGTAATCACGGATTTCACGCCGGGCATGGCGCGCGCCGCGCTCAGGTCGATGAATGTGATACGCGCGTTGGGATGCGGGCTGCGCAGTACCGCGCCGTGCAGCATGCCGGGCATTTGGATGTCGGCGACGTATTGCGCGGCACCGGTGACCTTGGGTATCGCATCGGTGCGTTGCACGTCTTTGCCGACGACGAGCAGCCCGGCGGTACGGGGATCGGGCGCGTTCATGCTTTCACCTTCGTATTCTTCTGCGCGGTTGCGATGGCTTCCCTGTACGCTTCGAAAATCCGATGGTAGCCGGTGCAGCGGCAATACACGCTGTCCACGCTAGCTTTAATTTCTGCTTCGGATGGATTCGGATTTTTCTCCAGCAGCGAACACGCCTGCATCACATGCCCCGGGATGCAGATACCGCATTGCAGCGCCGTCCGGTTAACAAAAGCCTGCTGCACCGGATGCAGTCCATCGGGCGTCGCCAGGCCTTCTATCGTGCGAATGTCGGCGCCGTCGCACAGCGCGGCGAGTTGCAGGCACGCGGGCGTGGGTTCGCCATTTACGATGACGGTGCAGATGCCGCAGGCACCGATGCCACAGCCGAGCTTGGCACCGGTAAGTTGAAAGTCTTCGCGCAATACCTCGGCGAGCAGACGATCACCGGCCTTGAGAGCGACTTCAACCGGATCGCCGTTAAGCGTGAATTTGATCAGCATGTATCAAGCCTTCAAAGAGGGCGGAATTATAAGCGGATTGCGCCTGATGGGTAATTTGGTCTTACAATGTGCGCCCTCTTGTTCGATCATTGTCTGCGGGAGATTCTGCGGTGTACGACACCCATTTTCATATCATCGACATGCGCTTTCCAGTGCAGGAAAACCAGGGCTTTTTCCCGCCCTCGTTTCCCGCGCCGGACTATCAGGCACGTACCAAAGGCCTGGGTATTACCGGCGGAAACGTTGTGTCGGGATCGTTTCAGGGCTTCGATACCGGCTTCATGCACGAGGCGCTGCGCGTGCTGGGGCCGACGTTCACCGGCGTAATCCAGATTCCGTCCACCGCCACCGATGAAGAAATTTTGAAACTCGACGCGATAGGCGTGCGCGGCGTGCGTTTTAACATGGTGCGCGGCGGCTCGGCGGATGTCGCGGATCTCGAAAACGTCGCCAGGCGCGTGTGGGCGCTCGCTCGCTGGCATGTGGAGTTGTATGCTGATGCGCGTGACCTTGCATCCATAACCGGGGCGCTGTCCGCGTTGCCTGCGGTGAGCATCGCGCATCTCGGCCTTTCCGACGAAGGTCTGCCCACGCTGGTGAAGCTCGTGGAGAAAGGCATGATGGTGAAGGCCACCGGCTTTGGCCGCATGACGCTCGATCCGGTGAAAGGCATACGTGCCTTGGTGAAAGCAAATCCGGATGGTTTGATGTTCGGCACCGATCTGCCGTCGCAGCGTGCGCGGCGTCCGTTCTTGCCTTCGGACATGGATTTGCTGCGCGAAAACATGGATGCTTCGCTGGTGCGCAAAGTTTTCTTCGACAACGCCGTGAAGTTTTACAAGCCGCGCCAAGTGCCTGTTTATAAAGATTAAAAATGTTGTTTAAAAACAAATACTTACGTTTATGCTTCGGATGTGCTGCGATGTTGATTGCGGCCAACGGCATTGCGCAAACCGCTTCGACAAGTTTGGGACAGGCTTATCCGTCGCGCCCGATTCGTTTGGTCGTGCCGCAAAGCGCAGGCGGTTCCACCGACCTTGTTGCGCGTCCGCTGGCGCAGCGCGTGGGCGATGCGTTGAAAACGTCCGTCGTCGTCGATAACCGTCCCGGCGCCGGCAGCACCATCGGCACCGACATCGCGGCCAAAGCGCCGCCCGATGGCCACACGCTGCTAGCGGTGGCAGCGTCGTTTACCATGAGCCCGAGCCTCTACAAGAAATTGCCCTTCGATCCGGTGAACGACTTCGCGCCGATATCGTTATTGTCTTCGTTGCCCAACATTCTGGTGGTGCATCCCGCGCAGCCGGTGAAGTCGGTAAAAGAATTGCTGGCGTATGCGAAATCGCAACCCGGAAAACTGAACTACAGCTCCAGCGGCGTAGCCACCGGCACGCATATGTCGATGGAACTGTTCAAACACATCACCGGCATCAGCTTAGTGCACATCCCGTACAAGGGTGGCGCGCCTTCGGTAACCGCACTGCTGAGCAACGAAGTGCAGTTGTGTTTTGCAACCATTTCCACCGCGTTGCCGCATGTCAAGAGCGGCAGGCTGCGTGCGCTGGCGGTGTCTACAGCGCGCCGCGCCACCGCCGCGCCCGACGTGCCCGCCATCGCGGAAACCGGCGTGCCGGGCTACGACTACGCGTCGTGGATCGGCCTGCTGGCGCCGGCGAAAACCCCGCCGGCCATCGTTGCGCGCTGGCACGGCGAAGCCGCGCGCGTGATGCAAACGCCGGAAATGAAAACGCTGTTGCAGCACGAAGGTTCCGAGCCGGTCGGCAATTCGCCGCAGGAATTCGGCAAAATTATCCGCACGGAAGTGGAACGATGGCGCGCTGTGGCCAAAGCCGCGAATATCGTCGCCGACTAGCGAGTCAGTCTGCACCGGCAGATCACAGCTTAGGCGGCAGCAGCGTAACGATCTCGCCGCTCTTGGCGTCTATCAATACGGCGCCGAAACCACGCCGCGTTTGCAGCTCAATGTAATTCAAATCGGATGCCTTGCGTCCCGATTCCGCGAGGAATTTTTGCGCCAGCGTTGCAAAGTCTCCGCCGCGTTTCACGGCGGGATCGAGCGCCCGGCTTTGCGTAACAGCTTTGGTTTTATGTTGGGCATAGGAGACGTAATACCTGGGCAGATGCGTTACGATCTTCCCACTTTTTTGCGTTTCCGCGATGATTTCCCGGAGTTGCTTCATATCCTTCGGCAATTCAACGGCGACGAACACCGGGCCGGTGAGCGGTAAAGATCGAAACGCGGGGTCCGGCGCTTGCGCGAGATCGGCCGCATCAAGGTCGTTCGCGCGCACTGTTTCGAATTGGTCCATCGCCAGCACAATGAAAACGGGCCGCGCCACAAACATGACGTGGCATCCGTAAACCAAGGCACACGCCTGAAACAATGCAATCACGCTGAGATCGAAGCGCAGACCTGGCTTGCCGGATTTAAAAATGACCAGCGTAATCAACGGGCCGATTACCACATCCACCGCGACCAGAATAAACAGCAATTCACTACCGCCTTCCGCTGTAAATAGCGGTGGCGGATACCATACTCTGAGCGTGATAAACAAAGCGCCGGCCGCAATAGCCGCACTGATAAGTAGATGGATGCCCGAAGCTTGCCAGCGGGTCAACCCTCTTGCGATCGGTATCGTCGTGTCAGTCATCTGGTGTTCCGTAATCCCTATGTTGGCAGCAAGCATGACAATTATATGGAATTGCCGGCTCGCGTAAAGGCAAGCTGAGGACACACCTTGGCCCTCAAAATACCCAAACGCTAGTTTGCAGCCATTCGGATTTTAGTTGCGTACGCCGCTTTCGGTTGAAGGAACTCTCAAATGCTTGAGACGGAAGGTCGGGATCGCTTTAGAATGTTGTGCCACCCGCTGTAACTACACGCACTGGCAGCAATAAGTAGATGTAAGTTCCCCACGTTGTTATTTCAAGTCTGCGCCCGTCAGAGAGAGGTGATGATGCTGAAAATGAATCGAGTGATTATCATTTTGGTAACGCTCGCCGCTTGCCCCATGACCGCCGTTGCCGCGGATGCCACTGATCCTCGCGAGAGCGATCGCAAGCAACTGTTGCAAATTTTTTCCGAAATCGTGGAAGGCATTAACGAGCAGAATATCGATCGCATGGTTGCGCAAATGGACGAAAATGCAACAGTGATTTGGCTTAATGCCGAAGCGTCACGCGGTCATGCCGATATCAAGGCCTATTACCAGCGCATGGTGGGTACCGGCGACGCGATACTCAAAAAATATAACACCAAGGCCAAAGTGGCCGTGCCTGCGCGGTTCCTGGGCGACATCGCGGTAGCGGATGGCACCATGGAAGACGAGTTTTTTCCGATCCGGCGCGGCCCGTTCAAACTCAATTCCAACTGGTCGGTCACGTGTGTGAAGCAAGACGGGAAATGGAAAATCGCGCACCTGCATCTGTCCACCAACGTCTTTAACAACGAACTGCTGGACGAAGTGAAGCAAATGGTGTGGTACGCGGCGGGCGGTGGTTTGCTCGCAGGTCTCGCGTTGATGTTCGGTATCGGGCGTTTAACGCGCGGTAAAAGTACTGCTTAAGAAAGCGCCCAGCCGTATTTGACAAAATAAAAAAACAGCGGCGCCGACAGCCACAGCGAGTCGAAGCGGTCGAGCATGCCTCCGTGGCCGCGGATCAGGTCGCCCCAGTCCTTGATGCCGCGCGCGCGTTTTTGGGCAGACAGCATGAGGCCGCTGAGAAAGCCCAGCAGTGCAATCTGCAGGGAGAGCAGCGCCGCCTGCGCGGGCGTAAACGGCGTGATCCACCACAAGCTCGTGCCGAGCAGCGTGGCGCAGGCGACACCCCCAACAAAGCCTTCAATGGTTTTCGAGGGGGAAATCGACGGTGCGATCGCATGCCTGCCGCACAATTTGCCCCATACATATTGCAGCACATCGCTCGCCTGCGCGACGAGCACCAGAAAGATCAGCAGAAAAATGTTGCGGCCCTGGTAACCCGGAATATCGAGCGTCAGCAGCATCGGTATGTGTGAGACGCCGAAGACGCAGATCACCAAACCCGCGATCCAGTTGCGGGGGCACGGCACGGTCTGCGTTGTCAGATATTCGCGAAGCGCAATCAAGGCAATAATCGTAAACAGGGTAAAGGTCGCCAGCGTGCCCGCCCACAACGCGCCGCTCAGCACGGCTGCCATTACCCACCACGAACGAATACGGGCATTCAGGTTATCGATCACCGCATGCGGCTGCCCGTACGCCCTGCGCATTTTCAGCATCGCGCCGGTGATCGACGCCAGCAACAGCACGCACGAGACCGCACCGCCCAGCCAGATAGCGTGTTCGTGCACCATCAACTGTACCGCGCACGCGCCAGCGCATCGAGCGAGAGGCATTGCGCATCGCCGAGTACAATCTGTCGCCGCACCAGACGAATGCGCGCTACGGCATCACGCGCATTCGCTGCGCGGCCGCTGGTAATCAGCCACGCCGCTACTGCAGCAGCGCTGCGCGAATAGCCGAGCGCGCAACACACCAGCACCGGGCCCGCTGCGACCGCGCGGTACCGGACGCTTACATCGCGCTCCAGTTGCTCGGTGGTGAGTGCGATGAGGTCGAGCACCGGTGCGGCGATGTAAGCGTCCGGTGGCGCCGGGCACGGCAGTTCGGCGCACAGATCGATGACGGTGACGACACCCGGCGGCAGATCCGCAGCGTTGTCCGGCAAACGGCCGACCCAAACCTCGGGCGTGATCGCGCTGGCGGCGTCCGTGTGACGCGTCCACCAGCGCGAACTGAGCCAGGCACCGAGCAGGTACGGCGCCAGCAGCCAGCAGCTCGCCGTGCTCAGTGCACCATCGGCACCTTTTTGAAATGCCGTCACATCAAGGCATGCATAGATCAGCGACACCAGCAGCAGCGCGCCCGCAACCCATAGTAACCACAGCGCCCAACCGCCGCTGACCAATGCGATCGCAGCGACGGCCAGCGCGCCGGCGAAGTAACGAGCTGCGAGTTGCAGACGGCGGCTATCGTGTGTGATGTGCGCGTTCGCGGAAACGGGTTTTGCATTGTCGGAAAACAACCACACGCAGAACCAACCGGCCCACAATCCTGTCGGGATGTCGAAGAAATGATGTTGATAGGTGGTGAGCACGGAAATGCCGATCAAAGCAAACCACCCATGCAGCATCCAGCGCCACACGCCGATGAGATGCTTCGCATAACGCACCCACAGAATGATTAGCAGTGAAATATGCAGCGCCGGCGCCTGATTGAAGGGCTTGTCGAACAGGAGCAGGGCATCGAGCATGGCGCCGAATAGCCCGGTGGTTTCGGGGCGGGTGAATGTATAGCGCAGCGGTGCGAGCACGAAAATCGAGATGGAGATCAGTTGCACTGCGAGCAGTCGGCGCGCGTGGGTGTCGAGTTCGCGCTTTGTAACACAGATGAACAGCGAAACGCAGTAAAAGAGATCGATGGACCAGTATGGCACTATCGTCCACGGCCAATACGGAATTAGCGTTTCCCAAGCGAAAACAATCGACGGCACATTCGCGCGCTGGTTCGCCAGCCAGTTGGCGGCGTTGTAGCTGGAGAAGAACAATACGCCCAGGCCCAGCAGCCAGAATGATGCGCGCTTCCAGGGCCGGGGTTCCGCGGCGGCGTTTCCCGTCATGACGTTTTCGCGTGCCTCAACTGCGCACGGCCACGCTGACCGTGAAAATGCCCCAGTCGTCGATCCACTGCTCGACTTTGGTGAAACCGCTGTGCTGTACCAGTTGATCAAGCTCCTGTTGCGTGCGCCTGCGCATCACCCAAGCCTGTCCATCACGGTGACGGGTGAGCGTGCGCGCGATGAATTCCAGTTGTGGATGCCACGGTTGGCCGGTGTAAATCAGGTAGCCGCCCTTGTCTATGCTGCGGGCTAGTCCATTCAGTGATGACAATACTTTATCGTTTTCGGAAAACAATTCATAAATGCCGGAAGCGATGCAGACCGTGGGTGCGGGAGTAATCGCGGCGATATCGTTTTCCGCAAAAGCATCGCCATTGGCAAATTTTGCGACGCCATTGAGACCGGCTTGCTCCAGCAAAACAGTTCCAGCGTGTACGTTGGACTCGTCGTAGTCACGTAACAAAACAGATTCGGGCTTCGACGGCAAACGCCGAATCGCTTCGACAACATAACGGCCATGACCCGCAGCGATATCGAGTATACGCAACGGTTGACCCGCCTTCGCCAAACGGCCAGCGGCAAACGCAATGGCTTGTTCCAAATGCGCTTTGCGCACGCGTATGCCGCGCCAGCCGATGGCATCGAGATAGTTGCGGTCGATCAATCGTCCCAGTAGCGATGTACCGCGCGCTTCATCGCGGTACACGTAATCGAGCGTTGCGCCGGAATCAAAGCCCGTGGCGAGGCCCAGTCGAATACCGTCCGCACTGCGACCCAGTGTGAGCATTGACAGGCGCGTGAAAGCGTACTGCATGTTCTTGAACGATAGCGTGGGCAGCGGCTGTTTGTTTTTGGCTGCTTCATCTTTGGTGTAGCCGTGCTGGTCGGCATCGAGCAGTGAAACCGGTCCGGCAGGCGAGGCCTGGCAGCGCGTGATGAACGCGCGAATTTTATCCAGCGCCAGATGGCGATCTTTTTCGCCGAGGGTATCGTGCAAAAAGCCCGGCAGCTCGACCAATTCTTTCACGCGTGCGCCGAGGTTATTGTAAAACTGCCGCTGCGGACCTTGATGAACCACCCAGTCGTTGCCGGAGATCAATACCTGTGTCGGTAGTGTGATCGCCTGCGCGTCGGGCACCACACGATCCGCGGCGTCGTAGAGTCCGAGCAGGATGCGCACTGAAATATTGGGTGTGATCAACGGGTCGGCGTCGTAGGAACGGATACGTTCCGGATCGTGCGTCAAAAATTTCGCCTTGATATAAGACGTGACGAAAAAATTGCCGCGCAGTTTATAAAGCAGGTTCAGCCCGGCGCGGGCGAACGGCACATAGAGCTTTACCTTGAATGCCGGTGCGGTGAGCACCAGGCAGCGCACTTGTGGCGCATAGTCGTGCGCCCATGCCGATACCAGCACTGCGCCTACGCTCTGGCCGATGACCGAGATGTTTTCAAGCGCGATGCCATGAACGCTGGCGATGTGGCGCACGAAATAGTCGACGTCTTTCACCGAAGCCGCGAAGCTGGGACTGTCACCACGCGCACCGGGCGAGCACCCGTGTCCGCGCGCGTCCCATGCGAACATCGCGGTGTCGTCGAGCTGGAGTTCATCGACGATATGCCGCGAGCGGCCGGAATGTTCATGGCCGCGGTGGAACATCACGATGGCTTTTTTTTCTTTTGCTGCAGTGGCGGGCCAATGACGGTAAAACAACTCGACGCCGTCGTGGGTTTTAAATATCAATTCTTCAGCCTTGCGCGTCACGGATTGTCCCCGCGGCCGCTAAGCGCCGACCGCGCACGATTGATAATGGTTACCACCAGCAGCGCAGCGGTTAGCGCCCACACCAGGTTGGCGAAAGGCGCGATAGATATACCACAGCCGATCAACAACCCAACGATACCGAACACCAGCGCGCGATCGCTCTTGCCCATCGGTCCCGCGTAGCTGCGTTCACTGCTTATGGCCACGCCGAGCACGCCCGCAAACTCGCTCAGTACCGCAAGCAACACTACGGCAACAATCAGCCACGGCTGTGATCCCACGACAAACGCGAACGGCAAATAAAGCGCGATATCGGAAATCACATCACCGAGTTCATTGAGCACGGCGCCCAAACGCGATACCTGCCCGAACTCGCGCGCCAGCATGCCGTCCAGTGCATTGGCGGCCATGCGCAACAAGCACCACAAAAAAATCAATAAAAATAAATAGTTACGATCCGAATGCATGAGCGTCATTACGCCGAGCGCGAGCGAGATCAAGCACGCGCCAACCGTAATCTGATTTGCGGTAACGCCCCTGCGATACAACCAGGCCGCCAGCGGACGCAGCAGCGATTGAAAGCGCGATTTGAGTTGATAGGTGCTGGTCATCACAGCTACTCGCACGCTATCGTGCATCAATCCGCACGCAATCCCGCCGCCTTGACTACTTTCGCCCATTTGGCGATTTCAGATTTCAGATGCAGTCCGAATGCTTCCGGCGTGCTGCCCAAGGGGTCCGCACCATCGGCGGCGAGGCGGTCGCGCAGTTCGGGTTGCTTCATGATTGCGACGATTTCGCTGTTGAGTTTGGTGATGATGTCGCGCGGTGTTGCGGTGGGCGCGACTACGCCGTACCAGGTCGCCGATTCGTAGCCGGGTACGCCGGCTTCCTGCAGGGTGGGCAGGTCGGGTGTTGCTTGAGAGCGTTTCGCGCCGGTGACAGCGAGTGCACGCACTTTGCCCGATTTCACTTGCGGCAATGCGGAGATCAGGCTTGGAAAAGTGAGCGACACTTGCCCGCTGATCACATCGACCAGTGCGGGCGCGACACCTTTGTAAGGGATATGCAGCATGTCGACACCCGCGAGCAGTTTGAACAATTCGCCCGACAGATGACCGCCCGCGCCGCTGCCGGCGGAGGCAAACGTAATCTGTCCCGGCTTGGCCCTGGCGAGCGCGATCAGTTCTTTCACGTTTTTTGCTTGTAACGAAGGATTCACCACTAGCATCAGGTTTTGCGTGGCAGCGAGCGTCACCGGCGCGAAATCGCGCAGCGGATCGTACGGCAGTTTTTTATGCAGGCTCACGTTGGCGGCGAGCGATGCCACGGTACCCATCATCAACGTGTACCCATCGGGCGGTGCTTTAGCGGTTAATTCGCCCGCGATCACACCACCGGCGCCGGCGCGGTTGTCGGTCACGACCTGCTGGCCGAATTTTTCGGAAAGCCGGGAGCCAATAGCGCGCGCCAAAGTGTCCACGCTGCCGCCCGGCGTACTGGGCACGATCATGCGGATGGGGCGCGACGGAAAAGATTGCGCGCTTAGCGGTATGGGTACGCCCACCAAAGCCAGCAGGGAAACATATAACCATTTGTTTTTAAAGGACATTTTTTTCATGGTTGAAATCCGACGGAACCTTCATATTTGGCCAGCACTTCCTCTGCCGGCAGAAATTCTTCCTCGTTCTTTTTCAGCTCTGGCCAGCCGATGAACGCATGCAGATTACCGGCCGGGTGATCCTTGGTGCGCGCCTCAAAGCGTTTAACGGCTTCAATATCATCGCGTGCGAACTCGTGCAGATAATCCCACATCTGCACCATGCCGGTACGCAGAATACCGGTGGCGTTGCTCACCATCGCGATGCCCAGTTCGTTAAGACGTGCGAGCGGCAGGCGCGGCGATACACCGGCCCGATTGAAATGCAGCGGGCCTTTGATTTCTTTGGCGCAGCGTTCGAGTTCGGCTTCGGAGGTGAGCGCTTCGGGGAAAATCATGTCGGCGCCGGCTTCAAGATAAGCGTTAGCGCGGCGGATCAGTTCGTCCACCGTGCCGCCTGCGACGCCACGCGCATCGCAGCGCGCGATCAGCACGAAATCCGGATCGAGTTCGCGCCGCACTTTGTCTGCGGCACGCAGCTTGCCCGCCATTTCCTCCGTTGCGACGATTTGTTTGCCGGCCACATGCCCGCAGCGCTTGGGCGCGACCTGGTCCTCAATGTGAATCGCTGCGACGCCCGCGCCGATGAAATCCTCGACTGTACGCATCACATTAATCGCGTTGCCGAAGCCGGTGTCGGCATCGGCGATCACCGGAATGCTCACTGCGTTCACGATGTAGCGCGATACCATCACCAGCTCATTCAGCGTGAGCAGGCCCGCATCCGGTTTGCCGAGCAGCGTTGCCGACACGCCATAGCCGGTGACGCCGCAGCAGGTAAATCCGGCTTTTTCCACCATCATCGCCGACATGGCGTTAAAGGTGCCGGGTTTGACCAGCGTTGTTTTCTGCTTAAGCAATTCTCTAAGGATGGAACTCTTGCGGCGGCGCACGGCGCTCTCCTGGTGTCGGGAAGCGGCCATTTTATTACGTGAGGAAAAATTCAGTCCATATGTTCGGCGGCGGGACGTTGGGTTTGCCGCGTGTTGGTAGAATGGCCACAAGATCAACACAGGAGCAAATCATGGCAAGCAAAGGCGCGCAGTTCAGAGCATTGTTGAAAGAACCCGGCATTCTCGTCACCCCCGGTGTGTTTGATGGCTACAGCACAAGGCTGGTTGAAGCGGCCGGTTTCAAGATGGGCGCTATCTCGGGAGCCGGCGTCTCGGAAAGCCGCCTGGGCTGGGCCGACCGCGGCGTGATGACGTTTGAAGTCAATCTCGACAACGCGCGGCGCCTGGCCGATTGCTGCGACAAACTATTGCTGCGCGCCGACGCCGATACCGGCTACGGTAACGCGATGAATGTGCACTTTGTGGTGCGTGCGTTCGAAAAAGCCGGCATGGCGGCGCTGATGTTCGAGGATCAGGTGTGGCCCAAGCGCTGCGGCCACATGCGCGGCAAATCGTGTATTCCCGCCGACGAGATGGTGCAAAAGGTCAAGGCCGCAGTCGATGCGCGGCGCGATCATGATTTCGTGATCGTGTCGCGCACCGATGCCGCTGGACCGCTGGGTGTGGATGAGGCGATTGATCGATTGAACAAGTATGCCGAAGCCGGCGCGGATTGCATGTATGCCGATGCGTTGATGTCAAAGGAGGATATCGCAAAAGTGGCAAAGAACGTGCCCAGGCCGTTGATCGTCAATATGGGCCTGGGTCTGCGTTCGCGCAATACTACGCCGCTGATGACGCCGAAAGAACTCGAAGCGGTCGGTGTCAAAGTGGTGAGCTATCCGCGCATGCTCTCCACCGCCGCGTTGAAGGGTATGATGAACGCGCTGGATGTGTATAAATCCGAGGTAATGGGCAAAAACCTGGTGGTGAATCGTCCGGATCTGTGCGCAGGTTTTGAGGAATTGAATGACCTGATGGGCATGAAGACGCTGGACGACATCGAAACGAAATTCGTTGGGGGCTGACCTGCCATGGGCATGACCATTGCCGAGAAAATTCTCGCCGCCAAAAGCGGACGTAAAACCGTCGTTCCGGGCGATGTGGTGACGGTTTATATCGATACCATCATCCTGTTCGACAACAATTTCATGCCTAATAATTGGCGCGATATCCAGCGGGTGTGCGATCCGGAACGTATCGTGGTGGTATTTGATCACCGCGTGCCGGCGCCAAATCAGATTGCTGCAGGCGCGCATCGCACCGGGCGTGAGTTCGTCAGGCGTTTCGGCATTAAGCGCTTTCATGATGTCGGGCGTGAGCAGGGCATCAGCCATCAACTCGTCGCTGATTACGGCTATGCGTGGCCGGGTTCGGTGCTGGTGTGCAGCGATTCGCATACCTGTAGCGGCGGCGTGTTCAACTGCCTGGCGCGCGGCGTCGGCGGACCGGACATTATCTATGCGGCGGTGAAAGGCGAAACCTGGTTTCGCTGCGGTGAAACCATCCGCTACGAACTTGAAGGGGTACTGCCCAGAGCGGTTACGGCGAAAGATGCGTTTTTGCAAATCGCCGGCGTGCACGGCGAT
>Ga0193752_1002900_pt1 | contig 12305 bp, 12 predicted proteins | sample H1c1metaG_FD_144924 | JGI IMG/M metagenome (GOLD analysis project Ga0193752, IMG submission 144924) | Soil microbial communities from a riparian zone of the East river system, Colorado, United States - H1c1 | ecosystem: Environmental > Terrestrial > Soil > Riparian zone | place: USA: East River... | reverse complement strand
CTTTATCGCCTGTAACCGCCGCTGATTGAAAGCTGCCATCGGAAAGCTTCAGGGAGACAACCGCGTATTTGTAAGTCGTGGCCGCAGACTGCGCACCACCGGCGATAAAGATTTTGGTGCCGCTGTTGTACAGGTTCACCGCCGCATCATACAACCCGGTATAATCCCAGGTGCTTGCCCAGACCTGGTTGCCCGAACTGTCCAAACGCACAGCAAGCATGTCATATTTGTTGGTGGTGCCTGTCCAGGCAGAGCCAACCGCGACGAGTACGTTTCCGGCCACCTGCATCGCCGAAAAAATATCGTTGCGTGATCCCGCTCCGTTATAACTTTTGGTCCACTTGTGAACGCCTGCCGTATTATACTTTATGACGAGCGCGTTACTGCTGTCTGTTGCATCTTTGTAATACGCACCGCACACGTAAACATTGCCGACGGCATCTATTTGAACATCGGTGGCGTAATCATTGGCGTTTCCCGCGCCGTTATAGGTTTGCGTCCAGACGATACCGCCGCTGGCCGTCATCTTGGAAACGATCAGATCATAATTTCCAGACGCGTTAATGTTTGCTCCGGCGACATAGAAGTACGTCGCTCCGCCGAGCGTTTTTGAACGCACGATGCTGCGTTGAAAATTGTGTTGACTGCCATTTTCGGTACTCCAGTCCTCAAAGACTTTTACCGAAGTGGTTTGCGCGGCTCCGATTGCGCTAAGCGCAAGCAGTCCGGCGAGAAGAAGCATTTTACTTCCTCTGAGGGGAGAAGTGTCTCTCATGTAGGTTTGTTTAGGTTTGTTGAATAAAAATTATCGGTTTTGTAATCAATTAAAGTCATGTCGTCATTAAAAACAATATTCATGTGAATACACCTAAAGTAGGATGCGCGACCGGATAACAACTAACCGTATACGGTTAGTTTTACGTGTCACATTCCGGGACGGGCAAGGGTTGATTTTTTTCAGCATGTCTTTTTGAAAGATAAGTCTTCGCGTTGGGCTAGTCGTTTTTAAGCGTTTGAAAACGGCTACGGGATGACTCACGCGTGACAGCACTCATCGATGGCTGGCGGATTCCGGTCAGTATAAACCGCTGCTGGGTCCTGGTTATCCGCCATGATTGCAGGCAGATGACTTCCACGCGTGCGTGATTAAAGATTTCGGCGAAAATTATTTTATCGGGAAAGCAATTCCAGAAACTCAGCCTTGTTTATCCGTTTTCAAACGATCACAAGTGTTTGTAAGCGTTTGAAAACGACTAGGCGGTAAAAAAGATTTATGTTCGCAGATATAATTCAGTACAGGGCCCCGCTTGAATGAAAACTCCGACTGCCGTCCCTCAGCGTCGGAGTTTTTTTTGTTAGGGGAGAGTGAATCCTTCCGCGAAAATCTGTTTCGGCGCACAAGATCAAAACAAAAATCCTGTGCAAATGAAAAAAGGACAACGAGAGTAACCTCGCAATCCTCTATTTTTTATTGTGATCCCGTCGCGGCTCGAACGCGAAACCTGCTGCTTAGAAGGCAGCTGCTCTATCCAGTTGAGCTACGGGACCCGGACTCCATTGTAATTTCCAATGGAAATGCAAAAGTAACACTTTTGATGGGAGCGGATTTGTTTGACTTCCGCTTTACGGACGCTTCCCTGATCATTGACATTGAACATTTGGCATTGGTCATTGAATGTTCAATACCAAACACTCAACGTACACGTGTCAAATAAAAAAACCGTTCGGATAAATCCAAACGGTCTTTTTGTAAGTCGGGGTGGCCAGGCTCGAACTGACGACCCCCTGCTCCCAAAGCAGGTACGCTACCAACTGCGCTACACCCCGATTGTGTATTGTATGGTTCGGGTGCGCTACTCCGCCGTGGCGGACGCTACACTCCAAATTATTCCAATACTTGTGAAGAACGAAAACCGGCTTTTGCTAAACCGGGCTGCAAACGTAAATATTATTTTGCAATGAATGATAAAAGAATGAAGGATTTTTATCGGTTCAGACTGTTTTTCATTGCAATCATCTTCAATGCGGTGATCGCCGCCTCATCTCCTTTGTTCCCGTGCTTCCCTCCCGAACGGTCTTTGGCCTGCTGCAGTGTATTGGTAGTCAGCACACCGAAAACAACCGGCTTTTCCAGAACGATGTTCAGTTCGGTAATTCCGTAGGTTACGCCCTGGCAGATAAAATCGAAGTGTTTGGTGTCTCCCTGGATCACGCAGCCCAGGCAAATCACCGCATCAATCGATTTTTTCTTCCCGATCAGTGCCGCTCCCAGCGTGAGTTCAAACGTTCCGGGCACCTTCACCACAACGATCGACGATTTGGCCACACCGCGCGCGCGAAGCGTTGCAATGGCCCCTTCACGAAGCGCATTGGTGATTTCTTCGTTCCACTCGGCCACAACGATCGCAATGCGACAGCCTTTGCCGGAAGGAACATCCTCGGGTTTGTATGCGGAAAGATTTTTTAGCTCGGTCGCCATAGTTCAGTACGCAGTTAAATCAGTGCGCAGTACGCAGTACGCAGTACGCAGTTAAAAAAGAAATACGCAGTGTACAGTAGTCTACTGCGCACTGCGTACTTCTTTTACTGCGCACTTATTTTACGGTGCCGCCTACTCGTACAATGTACTTGTCGATCTGGGCTGCATCCTGCGATTCAGGATAATCCACTTTGATCTGCTCGTACAATTTCAGCGCTTCCGGGTTGTTGCCACGGTCCTCTTCAGCAAATGCTGCTTTCTTCAGGAACATGGGCGAAGTGAATTTGTTCGGGTTCTTGTTTGCTGCTTTCAGGTAATAGTCAACCGCTTCATCAACGTTGCCTTTTTCCATGTAAGCGTCACCAATCATTCCGACAGACATCGAACTCAGGAACATATCGTCTGAATCAAAATCTTCCAGTGCTTCGATCGCAAGATCCCACTGACCGGTTCTCAGGTAACTTACACCGAGATAATAGTTGGCCAGGTTTCCTGCAGCTGTGCTTCCGTACTCATCTACAACGTCAGCCATGCCCAGCGTATCTCCACGACCGGCAATCGCCAGGTTGAACGAGTCTTTCTGCCAGTACATTTCTGCCTTGTACATTTTCACGGCAGCTTCTTCAGTGCGCGGTTCCTGGTACATGTATTTCCAGATGAAAAATATTCCTACGAGCGCGATTACTCCGCCAATAATGAGAGCAAGACTTTTCTTGTTATCATTAATATAGGATTCCGTCTTGTCGTATGCTGCCTCGATGTTGAGACTTGGTTGTTCTTTTGTTTCTTGTGCCATGCTAATACTGCCTGAAAAAGTTCAGAACAGGGCGCAAAAATACTATTTTTTTCCACTTTCCGCACAGGCGTGCCTTCGTTTTTGGCATTTTTGTACATTATCCACTCAGAATGATCCTCAATAAGCTTTCATTGGTCAATTTTCGGAATTATGAACAGCTCGAGGTCGAATGCTCCGAACGGATCAATTGCTTTACCGGTTTGAATGGTTCCGGGAAGACCAACCTGCTGGAAGCCATCCATTACCTGGCCCTGTGCAAGAGCTTCCTGAACCCTTCCGATACCCTGAATATCCGTTTCGATGCGCCGTTTTTTGTAATCCAGGGCGATTTTTTGAAAGAAGACCAATCAACCGATACCATTTACTGCGGGGTCAAACGCGGGCAGAAAAAAGTGTTCCGCAAAAACGGCAAGGATTACGAACGGCTTTCAGATCATATCGGGTTGATTCCACTGGTTGTGGTGAACCCGTCCGACGGTGTATTAATTACCGGTGGAAGCGAAGAGCGCCGGCGTTTTATGGACTCGGTCATCTCGCAATACAACCGGCATTATCTCGATCACCTGATTGCCTACAACCGGGTTTTGTCGCAGCGAAACGCCCTGCTCAAGCAAATGGGTAAAGGCAATTCCGACGGGGGGACCATGGAAATCCTCGACCTGCAACTGGCCCAGCATGGCGTGCAGCTTTATGAGATGCGGAAAGATTTTATCGACCGCATTCAGCCGGTTTTTCACAACTATTATTCTGCATTGGCCGGAGACGGAGAACAGGTGTCTCTCGAGTATGATTCAGTCCTGCAGAATAAAACATTCGCTCAGGCGCTTGCTGATGCACAGCGAAAAGACCAGGCGCTGGAGTATACAACTGCCGGCGTTCACCGCGATGACCTTGACCTTACTATTAACGGTCATTCGCTGCGGAAAAGCGGCTCGCAGGGACAGCAGAAAACATTTCTTATTTCGCTTAAACTGGCAGAGTATCGCTTCCTCGATCAGTCCACGGGCAAGAAGCCGCTCCTGCTTCTCGATGATATTCACGACAAGCTGGACGCCGATCGTGTATACCGTTTGATGGAAATGGTATGCGGTCCTGATTTTGGACAGTTGTTTATTACAGATACAGGCGCAGGCCGTATGCATGTGCTGTTCAAAGGCCGCGGTTTGCCTTACCGGATGTATCATGTGGAAGACGGGCAGGTGAAACCGATCTAGTGGAACCCTCAAAGGGTTATACCCTCGCAGGGTGACACCCTCAAAGGGTTATACCCTCGCAGGGTGACACCCTCAAAGGGTTATACCCTCGCAGGGTTAGTACGCGGTCAGGTAGTACAACCGCCTGACGACACTGCGTATTTTGGCATGATTGTTTCATATTATGTCCGGCTTCCTGTGCAATTTAACTTGTCTCGCGAGCCGTAAATCAATAGATTTGCACTCCTTACCCAACCAAAAATGAAAAAGCAATACCTCATCCTGTGCATGGCCTTGTTTGGCCTGACCCTCACATTCAACGCGCAAACGGCTAAAGCCAAAAGTGATCCTCCTGTTTATACAGGTCCATCGGCTGCCGGTGATATGAAACGCGATGCCGGCGATTTTACCGGAGCAATCCCGGCGTATACTGCGGAAATCAACAAGATTGATGCAGAAGCACGCAGGATCGTAAAACTCAAAGACGATTACGAAAAAATGTCTGAGTTCGACCGCATGAACGCGAACCAGGACGAGATCAAGAAAAACTATACCGACTGGGCGAAGCTCTATTACGGCCGCGCAATGGCGAACATTGGTCTTGGAAAGAAAGCTGATGCAGTTCCTGACCTGGATGTTGCAATCGGGCTGGATAACACAAACGCTGATGCTTTTTATCAGCGCGCGATGTGTACCAACAACGGTGCAACCAAAGAAGCAGCTTGTGTTGATATGAGCCGCGCATCTGCACTCGGACACGAGAAAGCTGAAATTGCATTCGGCGATAACTTCTGCTGGAACACAGCCATGCAGCATTACAAAGAAGGCAGCTCCAAACTTTCACTGCGCAAATACCAGGAAGCAGTAAATGAATTCGATAAGGCTATTGCTTTGTGTCCTGATTCGGGATTGTATTATGCAAAACGCGGACAGGCTTACATCGGATTGAAAAATGATGTAAAGGCACTCGAAGATTTTACAAGAGCTACTGAGAAATCTCCGCACGTATCTGAAGGATGGTACCAGATGGGTCTCTATTATTACAACAAAGACGACCATGAGAAAGCGTTTGACAATTTCACAAAGGCTTTGGAAAGAGATCCGTTGAATTACGATGCATACATGTACCGCGCACAGTGCTGCGAGCGCATGAACAAAATGACTTCTGCCATTTACGATTACGGCCAGGCGATCTCAATTCGTCCACAGGATCCGGAAGCGTATTACCGCCGCGGTCTCGTAGAGAAAGATTTGAAAGACAACGTAAATGCCTGCAAAGATTTCCGCAAAGCATCTTCACTGGGTCACGTTGACGCAGCAGAGTATGTGGGCAGCGATTGCAAGTAATAATCCAACCTTAACCAGGGAAAGGCTGTCCGGAAGGATGGCCTTTTTTTTGTGGTGAAGGATGGACGCAAAGGCGCAGAGTTCGCAAAGATTTTCGCAAAGAATTTCCGCTTCTCACTATACTCTGACTTAAAACTTTGCGCTTTCCTTTGCGGGCTCTGCGCCTTTGCGTCTATGTACCGTAACTTCGTAATAATGGAAGAAGAAAAAAATCCGAAGGAAGCGCACATCGCCGAAAGGGAATTCCTCGAAGGCCCGCGCTCGCGGTGGAAAGAACTCCTCTTCACCCTCAAAGTGGCGCGGGAGTTTATACGTGGGTTCAGGAAACTTCATTTCGTTGGCCCCTGCATAGCGGTCTTTGGATCGGCGCGGTTCAAAGAAGGTCACGAGTTTTATGAACTGGCGCGGAAGGTTGGAAAAGGAATTGCGGAAATTGGTTTTACGACCATGACCGGTGGCGGACCGGGAATCATGGAGGCTGCAAACCGCGGCGCGAAAGAAGCCGGAGGAAGATCGGTGGGGTGCAACATTGTATTGCCCCACGAACAGCGTCCCAATCCGTATCTCGACAAGTGGGTGAGTATCCGTTACTTTTTTGTACGCAAAGTTTTGCTGCTGAAATATTCGTACGGCTTTGTGGTCCTTCCCGGAGGTTTCGGTACGCTTGATGAATTTTACGAAGCGCTGACGCTGATCCAGACCAAAAAAATTCTGCAGTTCCCGGTGGTCGTGATGTGCAAAGATTTTCACGCACACGTTCTTGCGCACATCGCACTGATGGAAACACACAAAACGATTTCAGATACAGACGATGAACTGCTGTTCTTTACCGATTCTCCGGAAGAAGCTATTACCTGGCTGAAACAGAAAACGGAGAACCAGTTTGGGTTGAGGAAGAGGAAGGCGGCGGCGTTGTTGGGAGAGAAGTAAGTGTTTAATTTTTTCACCGCGGAGGCGCGGAGGTACCTTTGTTGTTTGAGGATGCAATGATCGCGGAGTAATACTTGCTTCGGACTACTCAGCGTCCTATGCAGGCTCATTAGTTTTGCTTTCTCTGCGCCTCTGCGCCTCCGCGGTGAAATTTTCCCGGATCGAGATCAGAGAATTTCTTCTTCTTCCTCAAAAAATACTCCACCACAATATTCCCGTTGTACACACAACTGCCGGCGTACATCGTAATTTCTTTCTTCAGTTTTTTTCGCTTGGAAATTGTCGCTGGCAGCATGGCGTAAAAACTGAAATGGGCTTTGACAACTGCTGTGAAGTGCGACCAATCGCCGGAGAAAAGAAAACGCATTCCAGCAACTCCATCAAGGACCATGCGCAGGAGAATTTTGATCCAGAAAAATTGCGGCGCGTGATTTTTGGTGAGGAGAATGAGGTTGTTGCGAAAGTTGAGATATGTTTTCCGCGGACTGGTTTTGTTCAGCGTTCCGCCACCTACGTGATAGATCATGGACTCCGCGCAATACATAATTTTTCTTCCGCGGTTTCTCAGTCTCCAGCAGAGATCGATTTCTTCCATGTGCGCAAAAAAATCGGCATCAAGTCCGCCAACCAGGTCCCAGTCCGATTTGCGGATAACTAAACAGGCTCCTGTTGCCCAGGCCACTTCGCACGAATCGTTGTACTGTCCGTGATCGGTTTCATACGAATCGAAAATCCGCCCGCGGCAGAACGGGTATCCCCATTTGTCAATGAAACCACCAGCGGCGCCGGCGTATTCGAATTCGGTTTTGTTGTGAAACGCACGCAGCTTGGGTTGACACGCAGCCACGCCCTGATTTTTATCCAGCAATTGAATCAATGGATCAAGCCAGCCGGGTGTTACTTCAATGTCGGAATTCAGCAATACGAAATATTCTGATTTCACCTGCGCCAATGCATCGTTGTAGCCTTTGGCAAATCCGCCGTTCTCCAGGTTCTGAATGATGCGGATTGCGGGATGATTGCGCTGCAGCCACTGCACAGAATCATCTGACGAAGCGTTATCGGCAACAATTACTTCTGCATACTCCGGTGAATGGGCGATAACACCAGGGAGAAATTGCTCCAGGAAAGCTCTCCCGTTCCAGTTGAGGATGACAATCGCCACGCGATACATGGCACAATGATACATATAAACCCTCAAAGGGTTTATTTAGGCATCACGTGAAATCTGCGGCAAACCCTTTGAGGGTTTAATGCGGGTTGTCGAACACGTCATCGGAATGCCCACCGTATTGATTCGGCGAATTGGTATCGTCGAGGTTCGGGTTCGCATTATCGCGTTTGGTGAGGCGGATCTGCCAGCGGTCATCACGTGTTTCACCACGTGCGTCGGAATGAATGAGCACGAAGTTGTTGGTCACGAGATCGAAATTCGCAAATACAAACTTCTTGTTGCTTTGTGTGCTGTTGTTCGGTGAGTTCACTCCCGGATCTGTTCCGCTGCCGCGGATGGTGTAGTACTGCCACACTTCGTACGGGTACGAACTTGGTTCGTTGTACATCAGAACAATCTGGTCGGGTGGACCGTACTGGAGGTATACACGTCCGCGTTCCGTGTCATACCCTTTCCGTATCTGTGTGCCGTAATTGGCATTCACTTTCTGAACTTCAATGTTGTATTTCAACCAGGCCGCTTCGGGGTTTAACTCATTCCGCGATTGCCAGAAATTGTAGAAGTACTGCTGCATCAGTGTCAGGTCACCGTCTTTGATGCGCGTTTCCGCAAATTCTTTTTCGTTCTCTGTGCTGATCGGGCGCAGGCTGCGGATGTAGTCGGACAGTGTATCCTTGCTCGTGATCCGGCTCGCGAATGTATTGTTGATGTCAATTCCGGCAATGTCTTCGAGTTTGATCTGCACACCCGGGTTGAAACGTTCGAATGGAGTTGAACGCACGCTCAGGAGCCGGTTCATGCTATTACGCACCTCAACCACCAGGTTGTAATCTCCGCTTGGAAGATTACCGATGTGGAAAGTGTAAAGAAGGGAATTTACCGGGCTGGCGGTCATCTTCTGGAACGCATTGTAATCCGTCATTTTCACCCTGGTCTCGGCGCTTTCGATGTAATAGATCACCAGGAACTTTTCGTCTTTCTTCAACACTTTAGCCGTGTTGTAAATTTCTCCGTAGAAAGACAGCTCGGCCATATTGCCGGGATAGAAGCTGGCCACGTACGGAACGAGATCGTACCCGCTTTTGGTAAGAATACCTTGCTTGTTGGTTTTCGTGTAACTCTCCAGCATTTCGATGTGTGAAAGACCAACGGAATCAGGATCAATGTCAACCATCAGCGAACGCATGTTTGTGATAACGCGTTGCGGTTTGCGGTTTGCGTCAAACATCGTGATCGTGAGATCGTAGAGTCCGATGGGCAGGGAAAACCGCTGCAGGTCGAGGAAGTTCGGTGTCTTGAGCGTGTCGTCTGTTTCGGGGCTGTTGAGTACGTAGCGACGATAATCCTTCAGTGAATCGTCTTTCATGATCGACATGCGGATATCTACAGACGCCTGGTATTTTCCGTTGACGTTCTTCACGTAGCGGACCGAATTCCCGATGATGGACAGGTACGTTTCAATGTACGTGTTCTGATCAGGCGTACTGAAAGCCGCAGAGGTAAGATTTGCGGTGAGTTCATTCGCTGCAAGGCCATTCAGCGAAACAACTGCGATTAGGGCGGCAATGAACTTTTTCATGATGAACTTAATGCCCGGGGTCAGGTTTTTCCGGGCACACCTTTCGTAAACGTAAAGTTACGAAGACCGGTGACGAAAAAGAAGGCGAAATGTGCGAATAAGTTAGGGGATGATTTAACTGGTTCAACGGAGCCGTTAAGTGGTAAAAGCGGTAGTGGCCTGCGGCGCTTACCACGGCGACACAGCGACACGGCGGCAGGGCAAAATCGCTTCGCGATTTGCGAAAACTGAATAGCACGCGGATGACACGGATTTAGCGGATCATCGCAGATGCATAAATTAGAAATCCGCAACAATCCGCTTGATCCGCAAAATCTGCGTTCTATTACCCAGCGAAATCGCTGCGCGATTTGAAACAAAAAATGGCACACGGAATACGCAGAATGCACGGAACTTCACAGAAACAATCACGCAATCGCTGCGCGATTTGAAATAAAAAATTGTACACTGAATACGCAGAATGCACGGAACTTCACAGAAACATACATTGAAAATTCTGTGTGATTCCGTGTATTCAGTGTTTTCCGTGTACTATATCAATCACGAAATCGCTGCGCGATTTGAAATAAAAAATGGTACACTGAATACGCAGAATGCACGGAACTTCACAGAAACATACATTGAAAATTCTGTGTGATTCTGTGTATTTCAGTGTTTTCCGTGTACCATTTAATCTCGAAATCGCGGAGCGATTATTTCACAATGGCGCATAAAAAAAGACGGACATCCCTGTCCGTCCTCTGTAGTATATAGCTGAGCCAGTTTTAATTCCGGAAAGCTACCGAGCGTGCGATATTATGCAAGCTTCACGTTCACCGCGTTGAGGCCTTTTTTGCCTTCCTGCACTTCGAAAACAACTGTATCGTTCTCGCGGATTTCATCTTTCAATCCGGTTACGTGAACGAAAATTTCCTGGTCTGTTCCTTCGATTTTGATGAAGCCAAAACCTTTTGTTGAGTTGAAGAATTTAACTGTGCCTTTTTTCATTGTTGTTGGGTATTAATTGTTTTATTGTTTGGTATTGATTACTTGTTGGAGTACGGGTGGTTATTTACGACCTCGATGTTTTTCTGGATCAGTTTCCTGATGTCTTTCAGGTAATCCATTTCATCTTTGGTACAGAATGAAAGCGCAATTCCGTTCGCACCCGCGCGGCCGGTCCTGCCAATCCGGTGAACGTAGGTTTCTGCCTGTTCCGGAATTTCGTAATTGATAACGTGTGATAATTTATCGACATCAATTCCGCGTGCAGCAATGTCTGTTGCCACGAGGATATTGATCTTTCTTTCTTTGAAACCATTCAGGGCGCGTACACGTGCATTCTGTGATTTGTCGCCATGAATAGAATCAGCTTTGATCCCGTTACGGTTCAATTCCTTCGCCACACGGTCGGCCCCGCGTTTGGTGCGCGTGAACACCAAAGCATGATCAATTACGTGTGACTTTATGATGTGTTTCAGCAAAGAACGTTTGTCTTCTTTCTGAACGTAATAAACAGATTGTTCAACGGTTTCCGCAGGTGTTGAAACCGGGGTCACGTTTACTTTCACAGGATTGTGAAGCAATGTGTTCGCGAGTTTCATGATCTCCGGGGAAACAGTTGCCGAGAAGAAAATGGTTTGTTTCTTCGCCGGAAGTTTCGCGATGATCTTGCGGATGTCGTTGATGAATCCCATGTCGAGCATACGATCGGCTTCATCGAGAACGAAGTATTCAATCTCGTGAAGTTTTACGTAGCCCTGTTGCATCAGGTCGAGTAAACGACCAGGTGTTGCCACAACTACCTGCACACCGCGCTTCAACGAAGTGGTTTGTGCATGTTGTGAAACGCCACCGAATACAACGCAGTGGGAAATATTGAGTTTGCTGCCGTAATCGGCAAAGCTTTTATCGATCTGTAAAGCCAGTTCGCGGGTAGGCGCAAGAATGAGCGCTTTGATTCCGGGTTTTGGATTTGCTGAAAGCGTTAATTTCTGAAGAATAGGAAGTGCAAATGCTGCTGTTTTTCCTGTGCCTGTCTGAGCGCAACCGAATATATCTTTTCCTTCCATGATATGCGGAATCGACTGCATCTGGATAGGCGTAGGCGTGGTGTATTTAAGCGTATTGAGTGCCTCCAATAAAGGATTGATGAGGCTTAATTCTGAAAATTTCATTGGGAATTTTGGGATGATCTAGAAGGCAAATAACTCAAAATCAGGGAGAAAATGAGGTCTAAACGTTGTTAGATGGGTGAGAGATTTTGATTTGATTATTAATGCGCCTTGTAGCGAATTTTTGATTTAACGAAAACAAAGGTACGTTGAATACTTGTTGAAAACAAATTTATTAAGGAGGCAACACGTGGTTGGCAATGAAGAGAGGGGGTGAAAATCAGGGTTTTGGTGGGAAAATGGAACCGGGAGCAGCTCCACTGATCACCCAAAAGGAGGGCACAACCAGTTCTTACAGGATTCACAATTGGCTTTAAGAGCAAACTTCTGATGTGCGGGATGAATGTTGCGCCTGAAAAGCGGTATTACCGGTTCGGGGTGATTGATGCGGGTGAACGGAAGGTTGAGATCAACTATACCGATTCCGGGGAGGATGAGATGGTTGGTTTCCCGGAGTATGCGGTTTATCTATACGTCTACGCCGCATACCTGACAGTTTGGTAGTGTCTCAGTTTGAGCATTTGATAATTTTTACACGGCGACACGGCGCTAAAAGAAGCACGAAACCCGTTCTAAGCCCGGGCGCTCACGGCGCGTTACCGTTATCTCGCCGTGAGCGCCCGGGCTTAGAATAAGAAAATGCCGTAAAAATGC
>Ga0193752_1002899_pt1 | contig 12306 bp, 9 predicted proteins | sample H1c1metaG_FD_144924 | JGI IMG/M metagenome (GOLD analysis project Ga0193752, IMG submission 144924) | Soil microbial communities from a riparian zone of the East river system, Colorado, United States - H1c1 | ecosystem: Environmental > Terrestrial > Soil > Riparian zone | place: USA: East River... | reverse complement strand
TTTATTGAACGATAGAGCAAATGTGCGCTGGTTTCTATCGAAAAAAACAGTCTTTTGAAATGACTGGTTTTGAAATACTCCAGGCAATGCGGCGGTAGTCCAAGTGTTTCTACCGGCAATTTTGTAAGCCTGTCAAGCAGATCAGCCGCGTGTTCCTGGATGCTATTACTTAAATCATCATTTTGCGGCAGAAAGATATCCATTAATATGTTTGCCTCATCAGGCTTTTACAGTTGTCGAATAATTTTTGCGGTATTGTTTCCATTCGTACCATCCAGCTGCACCAAGCAACAGGAATGATATTATCCCTATAATAAGGCCGATCTTGTCACCGAGTATAAAGGATTCTGGTTCGAATTTAAATTCGATTTCGTGTTTACCCGCAGGCACCGGTAATCCACGCAACGTATAATCCACTCTCACAATAGGTTTTTCTTTTCCGTCTATAAAAGCCTTCCAGCCCCGTGGATAATATATTTCACTAAGACGGCAAACTGCGGTGTTGCTGCAGTCGTAGTGTATTTAATCTGATCGTTCCGGTTGAAAAGTAATTTGATCGATGCCGCTGAATCCGGTTGTGGTGCCGGCCCTGCTTTGGCTTGCTCGCGTTTATCAATAACAACTGTAACGCCGGCCTGGAGACTATCCAAAGCCTTCATTTCCTCATCAGCATTGTTGACATACCTGATCTCTTTTACAAACCATGCTGGTCCAAGAGCGCCTGGATTTCGCTGCATTATAGGCGCGCCCGTTTGAGGATTTTGCGTGATAACATATTTTGTATTCAACATGTTTAGCACGTTGATGTTGTCTTTATAGATTTGATGTGTCAGCAGATCATCATACAATGATAACTTTGCCGGGTGATAACCTGTGATCGAATTATGATGATAAGATGATCGCGCGGTTGTGGGATTTATTTGATCAAAAACTCTATAATACGATGTGTCCTGTTTGATTTGCAGATCCGCCGCATTGGCAGCAAAAGGTGCCATAAACTCGTCTTCGGATACATAACTTTCCTTATTAAGATATCTGACATCAACACCCATAAGATCAACAGATGCCAGGACGGCAATCCCCGCAGCCGCATATACGGGTTTTAACTTCCCATTAGCCGCAAAAAATAATAGGCCTCCTCCAAGAATAATAAAAATAATTGTCCTGGTAAGGTCGCCACTATACATGGATTTTCTGTCGCTAACCAGTCCCCCGATTACTGACGAGGAAATAGTCTGAAGCTGCTGATCAATTTGTGTATTGGGAGCTTGTCCCTGCTTCAACATTTCAAATGTGCTTGCAATTTGTTTGTCAGAAGGGCCCTTAAAACTTGAATTCATATAATCGAAAGCCAGTAATAGCAGCACAGCTGCTATAGCAATTCCGCTGTATTTCAATTTCTTCGTCAGCTCTTTTTTGTCCCATTTTTCATAAAGTATGGCTTGTAAAGCCATTGCGGATAACAGGCAGACTGTTAACTGGGGTATGATCAATGCCATAGATGGCGCACGGAATTTGTTGTAGAACGGTAAATTATCAAAAAGGAAATAATTGAACGCTCCGAAATATTTACCCCACGCGAGAAAGATTCCGAGGATGGTAGCTGCAACCAGCCAGTTTTTGTGCCAGTCTTTTACAAAGAAGAGACCGGCGAGGAATAACATACAGACCAATGCACCGAAATAAACGGGGCCAGAAGTTCCTTGTACCTCAGCTCCCCAATATAAAGAAAGTGATTGTCCAAGATAATTGACTGCCTGTTGAGGCAATCCTGATTCCCGTAAAGCTTCGACAGCTTTGCTATCATCAGGGAATTGTTGTGCTGAACCGCTGCCACGGGAATTAGGAACCATCAAAGTCGAAGTTTCAGAAATGCCATAACTCCAGCGAAATGCGTATTCGCGGTCTAATCCCTTTACAGATTTATTTGCTTTCGTTGCAGAAGGATCGGAAACTTCGGTCAATTCGGACTTACCTCCCCGCATCGTTTCCTGCGCATAATCATAGGTTGACAACAAGGTAACTGAATAGGAGGCAAAGCCGATAAGGCCTGCAAGTAATGCAAGTCCGCCGGCTTTTGCCAAATGGACAAAGTCTTTATTTTTAATTTCCCGGACTATAAAAGCAACCCCCAGGCAGACAACAATTAATAAAGTATAATAAACAACCTGTACATGGTTTTGATAAAACATCAGTGTCGTAAACAAAAAGGTTGTTACAAAACCAATAACGTATTTTCTTTGTGTCAGTAATATAATACCGGCGATTACTGCAGGAGCGTAACCCATAGACGCCAGTTTCGTGGTATGGCCGGTAGCCACCAGTATGGCATTGTAAGAAGAAAACGCGTAAGCTAGTGAGCCAAACAAACGTGGCCAGAAGTTGAGTTTAGCAGCAACAGTCAGTATGTAAAATCCAATACATGCCAGAAAAAACAGCCCCGCGGGTGTTGGAAGAAATGCCGTAAAAAGATAATGCAGCCAGGCTACGGTTACATTGTACTTTGATTCAGCCATAATTTGAAAAGTAGGCATGCCACTGAAAAGACTATTTGTCCATAAAGGGAAGTACCCATATTTCTCTTTGAATTCAAAGGATTGCTGAGCCATTCCTTTCCAGCTTAACACGTCGCCCGCATTAGGCACCATTCCCTGGAAAACCGGCAAACAATAGAATATGGAAACTAATAAAAAAATGCCAATCGCAATTGCATGAGGCTTGAACTGTTGCCACAAAGTTTTATTCATCAGATATTTATTATGATTTGAATCGAAGCTGGCCCGAAACGTCAAGTTTCCGCTTTTGATTGGGCAAAATAATGCATTTTTACACCAAGTTAACCCATGAAGATCTTAATATTTTTCAGTCGTATTGTATTGATATGCAATATCTGTTTCATTCTGGCCGGAATAATGCGGTATATGGGCGGACTTCAGCTCAATCCTGTATATTCCACGCTGATAGTTCTCGGCTATATTTCTTTGTTTCTTAATGTGCTGTTTACTATTAGTGTTTTTGTAATGCTGGCCTTGAAAAAGCCCGTCTGGAAATCCCATCCGCGATGGCTATTAATAACTAATTTTCTTTTTTTGATTGCCCAACTGTTTATTTTTCTGGGGTGATTCACATTTATTACGACATCATTCTTATATTCATTATCCATATTTTGTTGCATGATCCATAATATTATAAAAGATAAAGGCACCCGGTTATTTATTATTCTAGGTGGATTTTTTATTGCCAATGCAATTATTGCAGAAGTAATTGGCGTAAAAATTTTTTCATTGGAAGATACTTTAGGTTGGCAGAAAGCTAATTTCAAGCTGCTGGGGGCAGAAAATCTTTCTTTCAGTTTATCTGTGGGTGTGATACCATGGCCGGTCATATTTGTAATGACCGACATCATCAATGAATATTATGGAGTGAAAGGCGTACGGTTTTTGTCTTTACTCACGGCCGGCTTAATCGCTTTCGCATTTTTTGTCTTTTATTTTGCTATAAAAACGGCGCCTGATACCGGGTATTGGTTAGGTTCTTATTCAAAAGATGGGGTGCCCGATATGCAGGCTGCATTTCAATCGATATTTGGCCAGGGAATGAATATTATAGTCGGTTCGATAACAGCTTTTATCATCGGCCAGATAGCTGATGCTTTTGTGTTTCGCAAAATCAAGGTCTTTACCGGTGAAAATCGTATCTGGGCACGTGCGACTATCAGCACTTTGTTTTCACAGATGATAGATAGTTTTGTGGTTACCTATATTGCATTTTATATTTTCCGCGGGGTAAGTTTTGGGCAGTGTACCGCATGGGCAATGACTTCATACAGCTATAAATTCCTGATAGCTATTTTGTTTACTCCCGTAATATATGGTGTGCATTGGTTGGTAGAAAGATACCTTGGAAAAGAGACCGCGGCAAAGATGAAGGAAGATGCTATGCGCTAAAACTCCCCTCCTGCGAAGGAGGGGAAGGCGTCGAAGACGACAGGGGTGGTTGTTCTTTGGTCTTCGCAGATTACTAGTATGCGGTTACCAAAGAACAACCACCCGCTCGCTCCGCTCGCCGCCCTCCTTCGCAGGAGGGCAGCTTAGGTCAGCCTTAACTCCATAATAAAATCATCCATCACGAATCCACTTCCTATATCGGTTTTTTCTTCTTTGAGTTTTGTAAATCCCAGCTTTTCATAAAATTTTACGGCCGGATTATGCCGGTTAACGCCAAGATGGAGGGCAGCAGCATCTTTCTGTTTAATCTCATCAACAACAAAATCAAGTAAGGCTTTGCCAATTCCCTTTCCCTGCGTGTCAGGAAGGATATAAAGTTTATGTAGCTTATAAGTATCCGGAACATTTATGGAAGCAAAAGAAGCAAAACCAACAGGTTCTTCATTTAATTCCGCTATTACGAACTGATGACTCTTCATTTGTTCATTCAATGCAGGCGGAGCATAAAACAGATTGAGCATATAACTGATTTGGTCCTCCGACAATATTGGGCCGTAAGCAGTTGGCCAGGTCTGCTGAGCAAGAAAACCGATTGTATTAACATCTTCTGTATCTGCAAACCTGATTAACAATTCATTTTCCATCACTGAAACTTTTGAACTTCAAATATATTATTAATATCGAACTGCTGCAGCTGAAAGAAGATCCTGATATTTCCTGGCAGGGTTATACTTTTTTTTGAAATATCTGTTTGCCATAGCCTGCATTCAATTTATCTGTATTTTCCCGTCTAATTTCAATGCTGAGCATGAAGTATACCATTCTATACTGTTTATTTCTTTTGACTGTCCCCCGTTTATCTGCTCAGGAATTTGGTGGCCATCCGCCATCGCAAAAATGGCGTCAGATAAATACAGATTCGGTCAGGGTTATTTTTTCACCCGGTTTGGAAAAACAGGCCGGCGAAATTGTGGATATCACACGTGCCCTTAACCGCACCACTTTGCCGACTATCGGCTCACGCACAAGGAAGATCAGTATTGTGCTTCAACATCAGACAACTCTATCGAACGGATATGTTGGCCTTGGCCCATGGCGCAGTGAGTTTTTCTTAACGCCAAGACAAAACAGTTTTGAACTGGGCAGTTTACCCTGGTACAAATCTCTGGCACTTCATGAGTATCGACATGTTCAGCAATTCGATAATTTCAGAAAAGGAATTTCCAGGGTAGTCTATACCATTTTCGGCGAACAGCTGTTATCCCTCGTGAACAGTGCCGCTGTCCCGAATTATTTTTGGGAAGGGGATGCCGTTTACCAGGAAACGATGATGAGCCGGCAGGGTAGAGGCCGGCTTCCATACTTTCATAATGGTTACCGTTCGTTGTGGTCGGCGGACAAAAATTATTCATGGCAGAAATTACGAAACGGCTCACTGCGCGACTATGTTCCGGATCACTATCCACTCGGCTACATGTTGGTTGCCTACGGCCGGGGGAAATATGGTGACAGCCTTTGGGCATCAATTACTGATGATGCCGTTCGATTCAGGAAATTATTTTATCCCTGGCAACGATCGATAAAAAAACATACCGGAGTTTCTTATCCTGTTTTCCGCAATGCAGCTTTGGATTTGTTTAAAGAGCAGCTACTGCCTTCAAAAACTTCAGACAGCTTAACAGAATTTGCAGCCGGTTCAAAGCATTTTGCAGGCGATGAACGCTACCCTCAATGGATATCCGCAAATGAGATCCTGCTGGTGCGATCAGACTATAAAAATATTCCGGCTTTCGTTATCAAAAATATAAGCACCGGAAAATATCAGAAGATCAGGGCAATGGATGTTACAGAAGATGCATATTATTCATACAAAAATAATCAGATCGTATACGCTGCAGTGATACCTGATACAAGATGGGGATGGCGTGATTACAGCGGAATCAGGCTTGTAGACATTAAAACTCACAAACAACATATTATTACAACCAGAACGAAATATTTTTCACCCGATATTTCAAATGATGGCCAGGAGATAGTCGCTGTACATGTTGACCCGTCAGGTGAATCTGCCTTACACATTTTGAAAACTGACCAGCCTGCCATAAAGTTCGTGATACCTAATCAGGGTAAACTTTTTTATACCTATCCTAAGTTCTCTTCCGACGAACAGTCTATCATTTCAGCGGCCAGAAATGAGCGCGGGGAAATGGCGCTTGTACAAATTGACAGGCAGGATGGTAAGATAGAAAACCTCACACCGTGGTCAATGCATGTAATTGGCTATCCGATGATCCAGGGCGACACCATAAGTTTTACCGCTTCCCTGCAAGGCGTTGATCAGGTGATGATGTTGGTTAATAAACAACTTTACCGGATTAATACTAAGGTTCATAATAGTACTACAGGAAATTATCAGTTGAGCGTTTACAATGGCAGATATTGCTGGTCGGCGTTTTCGGCTGTTGGTTACCGTTTGCAGATTTCAGATTCCGGGTTGGTAAATGAAATATCAGCAGTTTTTGGGGATGTTTTGCCAGGTTATGGAGCCGGGCTTGTGACGACTAATCTGGCAGATCGGGTTCCGAAAAATAACCATGTGATCAGTAAATACCATAAATCATTTCATTTACTCAACCCACATAGCTTTAGGCCTTATTTTAATGACCCGGATTTTACTTTTTCCCTGATCGGCGAAAATGTACTGAACACTTTTGTTTCTGAATTATATTTTAATTACAATAGTAATGAACGGAGTAAGGCGTTTGGTGTTAATGTAAATTATGGCGGGTTGTTTCCGTGGATAAGGGGAGGGGTGAACTATACTTTCGACCGTAGTGTACGTTTAACAGGTAACCGGATTTTCTGGAATGAAGCAGAAGCGAATATCGGAGTGTCTGTTCCTTTGAATTTCAGCCGTGGTAAATTTTTCAGGAGGCTGACGATATCATCGGATTATGTTGTCAATAAGCGCGATTTCAAGGGAACGTACAAGGATAGTTTTGATAACAGGTCGTTTGGCTACCTGCGTAGCACGCTGAGTTTTTCGAACCAGGTGCTGCAGGCCCGGCAGCAGATTTATCCGCGGCTGGCGCAAACCCTTTACCTCAATTATTCACGTTCGGTGAGTTCATTGGAAGCCAATCAGTTTCTGGCTTCCGCCTATTTGTACTTTCCGGGGTTGTTTAAAACGCATAGCCTTGTGATCAGTGGCGCATTCCAGAGTCGTGATACCCTGCGTAATGCAAATTTCAGCAACAGCTTTCCTTTCTCACGGGGATATACAGCCGAAAGTTATCATCACATGTTTAAGCTGGGTGTTAATTATCATTTTCCGCTTGCTTATCCTGACTGGGGCATTGCGAGTATCATTTATTTCCAGCGCATCCGGGCAAATTTGTTTTATGATTTTACGCGGGCAACCGATTTTAACCGGGCGGGTAAATTTGTTGCCGGTAATTTCAGGTCGGTGGGCACCGAGGTGTTTTTTGATACCAAATGGTGGAATCAGCAGCCGCTGAGTTTTGGAATCAGGTACAGTTATTTACTAGACGGGAATGTTAAGAGCCAGTGGGGATTTATTTTGCCGATTGGGATATAAGCTCCCCTCCTGCGAAGGAGGGGAGGCGTCGAAGACGACGGGGTGGTTGTTTTTTGGTAACCGCATACAGATTACCTGCGAAGTTCAAAGAACAACCACCCGTTACCTGCGAAGTTCAAAGAACAACCACCGGTTACCTGCGAAGTTCAAAGAACAACCACCCGTTACCTGCGAAGTTCAAAGAACAACCACCCGTTACCTGCGAAGTTCAAAGAACAACCACCCGCTCGCTACGCTCGCCGCCCTCCTTCGCAGGAGGGCATCCACTACTTCATAAAACACACAATACTTTCTCTGTGCGTTTTTGTTTCGTAGTTATAATTTTCGAGTGCTTTATAAAAGGTCTTGGCGCAATTTTCAACGGTTGCATCGTGGAACTCAATAACCATCACTTTTACATGCGGTAGCCATTTATCGGCATTCTGAGTAAAAACCTCTTTTTCCGATCCTTCAATATCCATTTTTAAGATGTCAATATGATCCAGTTTGAATTTTTCCATAATGCCATCAATTGAAATTGCGGGAATGGTATGGGGACCGGTTTCGTTGGTTTCTTCAACGGTGAATCCCCAGTTACCACGTTTGGCATCGCTGATCTTAAGAATGGTTGATTTGCTCCAGATGCCAGATTGAAGACAATGGACGTCATCGTACTTTTCTGTGTTTTTCTGCAGTATCTTAAAATTGGAAGATTCGGGTTCTATGGCAATGATTTTCGCGTCAGGAAATTTGTTTTTGAAGAACACTGTTGCCAGCCCGATATTAGCGCCGCAATCAACGATCACCGTTGGTTTAACCCGGTATTTCAGTTCATATTCCTTATCATAAATGACCTGGCTAAACACATGGACATCAGAAGAATCATTTCGGAGATAAATGGGATGCTTGTAGTTTTTTATTCTGCCGCTTACCAATGCCGACGAACCGGAATTTACTTTCAGGGCCAGTGAGACGCCCCCCATCCCGAATTTTTGACCATATTTAAACGCCCTCGAGATCTGTGAGGTCAAGCTTCTTTTCATGGGGGTCAAATTACATGTTTTTTTCGAAATGCCCTGCTCCCCTCCTGCGAAGGAGGGGAACGAGCGTAGCGAGGGGGTGGTTGTTCTTTGGTCTTCGAAGGTTATTAGTATGCGGTTACCAAAGAACAACCACCCCATCCCCACACAGTGTGGGGATTTCCCCTCCTTCGCAGGAGGGGAGTTTTACCTCAAACTCTCTTCAATTACTTTAATCTTAGCTTCGGCATCGGCCTTTTTTTTCTGCTCCAGGGCCAAAACATCCGGCTTTGCATTCGCAACAAATTTTTCATTGCTTAACTTTTTATCTATTGAAATAAGAAATCCTTTCAGGTATTCAAGTTCCTTTTTCAGCGTAACAAGTTGTGCGGTATTATCGATCTTAGTTTCCGTTTCAATAAAGAATTTATCTGTTCCAACAACCAGTGAAATTGTATTGTGTACAGCTTCCGATACATGGGATATTCCATTGATATTAACCTGCTTAACAAGTATATCCTGAATTTCACTATAGGCTGCCGTTTCCGCTGAAACTATATAAACTTTGATCGGCTCTTTTGGTTTAATATTGTTCTTAACCCTAACATCCCGAAGACTGGTAATTACATCTTTCAATAATAAACCCTGTCTTAATATGCTTTCATTATATGGCGCGACAGCATCAAACCTGGTAACCATTAGATCCTCCTGGCGGTCATCCAGCAAGTGATAAATTTCTTCCGTTATGAATGGCATAAACGGATGAAGTATCTGCATCAGCTCAGTGAAAAATCGAACAGTGTTATTATAGATCGCAGGATTGACAGGTTGTTCAAAACCAGGTTTCACCCATTCCAGGTACCAGCTACAGAAATCATCCCAGATCAAAGAATAAATGGTTTTTAAAGCTTCACTTAATCTGAAATCCTTATAAAGCGATTCAAGTTCTGTTTTCACCTGGTTGAGCCTGCTCCGGAACCAATCAACCGCAAAATGTTCCATCCCGGGTTCTTCCGTTCCAATCCTGGCCTCCCAGTTTTTAACCAGTTTCAGTGCGTTCCATAATTTATTATTGAAATTCCGCCCCTGCTCACAGCTGCTGTCATCAAACAACAGATCATTTCCTGCCGGTGAAGAGATCATAATTCCGAACCGAACCGCGTCAGCTCCGAAACGGGTTATGAGATCCAGCAAGTCCGGAGAATTCCCGAGACTTTTACTCATTTTGCGACCTTGCTTATCACGAACCATACCGGTAAAATAAACATCGCCAAATGGTTTTTCCAGTTTGTATTCCATACCCGCCATGATCATACGGGCAACCCAGAAGAATATAATATCCTGCCCGGTTACAAGTACGGCAGTCGGATAGTAATAATTAATTTCAGGATTCCCGGGTTTAGTGATCCCCTTAAAAACTTGCATCGGCCAAAGCCAGCTGCTGAACCAGGTGTCCATGACATCTTTGTCCTGCTCAAGTTTTGCATTGGCAAGTTCAGGATATTCCGCAAGCAGCTGATCGAGCGTTTCAGCTACATAACAGGTACCGTTTTCATCATACCAGGCTGGTATTTGCTGGCCCCACCAAAGCTGGCGCGAAATGCACCAGTCTTTCACATTCTCCAGCCAGTATTTATAGGTTGCCAGGAATTTATCACCCGGATGTATATTGATGCGGCCCTCAATTACTTCGGCAAGAGCCGGCCCCGCCAGTTTCTTCATCTTTACAAACCATTGTGTTGAGATCCTTGGCTCAACAACTGCACCGCTGCGCTGGGAAAAACCGAGACGGGTCGTATAATCTTCCTCCTTTACAAGCAAACCGTCCTGCCGTAATTGCTCAATCGATAATTTTCTTGCTTCGAACCGGTCAAGCCCGACATAAACCTGGGCAGCAACACTCATGGTGCCGTCTTCATTCAAAGTATCGATTACTTCAAGATTATGTTTGAGTCCGATGTTGTAGTCATTGATATCGTGCGCGGGCGTTATTTTCAAAGCACCGGTTCCAAAAGCGGGGTCCACATATTCATCGAATATGACCGGCACTTTGCGATTCACCAATGGCACGATCACGTGTTTGCCCGCAAGCGCGGCATACCGCGTATCATTTGGATTTACGCAAACAGCTGTATCGCCCATAATAGTTTCCGGGCGCTGTGTGGCAACGGTTATATATCTGGGTGCAGAGACCGGCGCATGAGGATTACCGGTAGGGGAATCATCTGCTACCAGGTACTTTACATAATAAAGTTTGCCCTGAATATCGCGGTAGTCAACTTCTTCATCGCTTAAAGCTGTCTTTGCAGCCGGGTCCCAATGAATCATACGGGCTCCCCGATATAATTTTTCTTTTTTGTATAGATCAACAAAAACTTTTATTACCGCCTTATAGTAATCGGGGTCCATGGTAAATGAAACCCTCTCCCAGTCAACACTGCATCCAAGCTTTTCAATCTGATGATAGATGATGTTGCCATATTTTTCTTTCCATTCAAATGCATAGCGTAGAAAATCTTCACGGGAGAGATCTGATTTCTTAATTCCTTTTTCCTGCAACATCTGAACAACCTTTGCTTCTGTTGCGATAGAAGCGTGGTCACTACCCGGAACCCAGCAAGCATTGTAGCCGCTCATCCTGGCTTTGCGGATCAGGATATCCTGGACAGTTTCATTGAGTGTATGACCCATGTGCAAAACTCCGGTCACATTGGGCGGTGGAATTACAATACTATATGCAGGACGCGCATCTGGTTCACTATGAAAATACTTGCTTTCTTTCCAGTGTTTATACCATTTGTCTTCGACTGTGGCGGGATTGTAATTTTTGCTCAGTTCCATACTTTCTTGCTTAAACATCATTAAACGGGGATGCAAAAGTAAGAAAAGAAAAGATTGTAGTCGGGACAAAAAGCAAAAGGTGCAGAGACAAAAAAACTCCTGCACCCGTCAATGAGTGGTTGGCAACACTCTAGAGAGCCCGGAATGATCCGGCTTCATAAGCGTGTTCTGTATTACCCTGAATATATCCAGAGCCCGATTACGTTAAAACCTATGCATACCAGAACAGGTAAGAAAGGAACATTACCAGGCTAAGGAATCCAAGGGCGATTAACGCAATTTTTGCGTTTTGTGGAAGGTGGAAAGAAGTAGCCTTCTTCATATGTTACGCTTTAGTTTTGACAATTAAAAAATAATAGTCTTTCTGGGTGATACGGACATAATTGATCTTTGTAAGATATTATGGCGTTTTCTAAAGGGTGGGATCAGGGGCTGTAGCGGGAAATGCTACTATCTGAAACAAAAGTAATATTTCAATTCGAACAGTGCAAGCACTTTATCACGGAAAAATGCGGCAAAAAGTTAAAAAAACACTTAGTTTGAATGAATTAAATGAAAAATACCCGCAGATCTGGGCTGCAGGTATTTAAAATTCCGTTGATCGTAATCCGAAGATTACGTTCTTTCGGCGGCTAATTCTGGGTAAACCAGAGCGAAAACAGTACCAGTGCTATAAAGTACACTACAGCGGCTGTAGCAATGGCGGCGACTTGCGCTTTTTCCTGGATGCTTGTGTTTTGCATAGATGATTGGATTTAAATGGTTAAATCATATAGGGATGGATTAAAAATTTTTAATGATTAAAGTCTTCAACACCAGACTCACAGAATTACCGGCTAATAATGTATATATAAATGCTTATTTACGGAGATTGAGGATTTATGGAAAAATCCTAATTTTTTTACCACTGTTATTACTAACT
>Ga0193752_1002898_pt1 | contig 12306 bp, 7 predicted proteins | sample H1c1metaG_FD_144924 | JGI IMG/M metagenome (GOLD analysis project Ga0193752, IMG submission 144924) | Soil microbial communities from a riparian zone of the East river system, Colorado, United States - H1c1 | ecosystem: Environmental > Terrestrial > Soil > Riparian zone | place: USA: East River... | reverse complement strand
CTTCATGCGGCCGACGTCGTGGTTGCCGCGGTGCCTTTGACCGATCAAACGAGGAAACTCTTCAATGCCGACATGTTCGGCCGCATGAAGAAGGGTGCGTTGTTCATCAACGTGGCCCGTGGCGGCCTCGTCGACAGCGCCGCTCTCGTCGCCGCGCTCAAGTCGGGCCAAGTGGGTGGTGCGGGACTCGATGTGACCGACCCTGAACCGTTGCAGAAGGGCGATCCTCTGTGGCACGCGCCTAACATCATCATCACCCCGCACATGTCCGCGCACTTCAGCTCGGCGGGCGACGGTGTCGAAAGACTCGGTAACGAGACCATCGAGGCGTGGGCGGTCATGCGCGAAAACGTACGTCGCTATATCGCCGGCGACCAGATCTATTCGATCGTCGATACCAAGGTCGGATACTGATGAAGATAGGCTTCGTAGGCACGGGGATCATGGGTCGGCCGATGGCCGGGCACCTTCAGGCGGGTGGCAACGAACTCCTCCTCGTTGCCCATCGCTCGAGACTGCCCGAGGAGCTGATTGCCGCCGGCGCACGGGTCTGTGCGTCGGCGGCGGAGCTGGCGGCCGCGTCGGATGTGGTCATCCTCATGTTGCCGGATACGCCGGATGTGGAAAGCGCGCTGTTTGCCGCGGGCGGTATCGCGGACGGCCTGCGCGGCGGCACTTGCGTCATCGACATGAGCTCCATCGATCCCATCGCAACGCGAGGGTTCGCCGCAAGGATCGAGAAGCTGGCCTGTGACTACGTGGATGCGCCCGTGTCGGGTGGTGAGGTGGGCGCGAAGGCCGCGACGCTCACCATCATGTGCGGCGCGGACAGTGAGGTGTTCGATCGAGTCCGACCGCTGTTCGCGCTGATGGGCAAGAACATCACGCGGGTGGGAGAGGTGGGTGCGGGGCAGGTAGCGAAGGTCGCCAACCAGATCATCGTCGCCTTGAACATCGAAGCGGTGGCCGAGGCGTTGCTGTTCGCCACCAAGGCGGGCGTGGATCCGGGCAAGGTTCGCGAAGCGTTGTTAGGCGGCTTCGCCGCCTCGCGCGTCCTGGAAGTGCACGGAAAGCGGATGATCGACCGGACTTTCGCGCCGGGATTCCGCATCTCGCTGCATCAGAAAGATCTGAACCTCGCGCTCAGCAGCGCGCGCTCCTTGGGGATGGCGCTGCCAAACACGGCATCCACGCAGCAGTTGTTCAGCGGCTGCGTCGCGCAGGGCGGTGCGGACTGGGATCACTCGGCGATGGTCCGTGCGCTCGAAAAACTGGCCGGCATCGAAGTCGCCGGCGGAACCGAATCAAAGAAATGAGGGGAACGATATGGATGACCTGATCTCACGTCGCAGCGTTCTGCAAGCGTTGTCCGTGGCCGGCCTTTCAGTGACAGGCGGTGCCTTCGATGCGCTGGCGCAGACTTCCCCCGGTGTGGGGGGCGCATTCGATCCACGCCGCTGGTGGACGCGCGACTACCGCATCGTGCAGACGAATCTTCGTGAGATCGACATCCTCGAGAACCCGAAAGTGATTGCGCGCGCGGTGCGTGAGTTCGGCGGCAATGCCATCGTGTCGAATATCGGCGGGATCATCGCCTTCTATCCGACGAAACTGAAATATCACTTCCGCAATCCCTACCTGAAAGGCGATTTCGTAAAGGCGATGATCGACGCGGCGCACGCGGAGAACCTCGCCTACCTGGGACGGTTCGATACGTCCAAAGGCATGGGACCGGTCTACAAGGACCATCCCGAGTGGTTCATGGTCAACCGCAACGGCACGCCGCGCGAGTACGAAGGTACCTATCAGGCCTGCCCGAGCGGACTGTGGCTCCAGGATTATGCGCTGCAGATCCTTCGGGAAGCGCTCGCGAAGTACAAGCCTGATGGGGTGTTCTTCAATGGCGTGGGCTTCGGACAGAACGACTATGCCGGCATCGATCGCGGCAGCTGCGTGTGTGAGAACTGCCGGCGGGAATTCCGCGCGATGTTCGGCCTGGAACTCCCCACGAAGGAAGGCTTCGCGGATCCCAACTGGCACAAGTATCTCGAGTACCAGGAACGGGTCACCGCGGGAATCAACGAGAAGATGGCCAAGCTCGCGGCCGAGCTCATCCCGGGGGTTCCGATCTTCCGCTTCGAGGAATATCAGTATGTGGGCCGCGGCGAGCTGCAGCGGCGCGTGGCGCGAGCTGCGCCCGAGTGGCAGTACCAGTCCGGTGAGCAGGTCCGTGGTGCCAAGGGTCGCAATCCCGGCAAGCCCTGGTCGTCCACCTCGACCGCGCACGTCGACTATCCCTGGCGGCAGGTCACCGAGACGGCCGACTATCACATCAATCGCTTCGCGCAGATGCTCGCCCATGGCGGCAAGCTCGACCTGTACTTGATGGGCTCACTCGCGGATCAGGACGACCCTAGCTACTTGCCGCCGGTGTCCAGGCTGTTCCAGTGGGAAGCGGCCAACAGCCGCTTCTACACGGACCTCAATCCGGCCGCGCGCGTCGGGCTCTACGAATCGCGCGCCACGCAGCGCTTCGGCGCGGCGACACCATTCGGGCAATACGTGAACGGCGCGTTCCGCGGCGCCACGTGCGTTTTGGTCGACTCCCGCATCGCTTTCCAGTCCGTCAGCAGCGAGCGGGTTGCTGACGGCACCGTGAAGCTGAACGAGACGTTCGACGTCATCGTCATGCCGAACGTCCTGTGCCTGTCCGCGCGCGAAGTGCAAGCGCTCGATCAATTCGTGGCGCAGGGCGGTCTGCTCATCACGACCGGCATGACCGCGGGATTCGACGGGGAGGGCAAAGCGCTCGCGCGTGTTCCGCTGGCTTCATTTCCGTTCGAGAAATACGACACGCCCGCGAAGGTCGCCGGCTGGACGCTGGACGCATCCAGGAGCGAATTGAAGTTCGCGCAAGGACGTGTGCCGATCGACGCCTACTATTTCGCGGGCACGTCGAAGGCAGGTGCTGACAACCTCGTCCCGTTCGCTCCCGATCAGCGTTATGGTCCGCCGGAATTCAGTTATGCGGTGCCGGGCGCGACGGTGCGCACCATCCCTGGCGTGGCTCATCTTGCGCATGGCAAAGGTCACGCCGTACACGTTCCATGGCTGCTCGACTGGCAGTACTACCGGGACGGCTTGCCGGTTCACCAGCAACTGCTCGCGGGCCTCATCGCGCGTTACGCGCCGGCACAACGCGTGACGCTCACCGGAGCCGGACCGGTGGAGCTCGCGATTCAACGTCGTGGCGACAAGTCGTTGCTCGTGCATGTCATCAACTACGCCGGGCAGCGCAATGGTCGTTACGACACACCGCCGGCGATCCATGGCTTGAGTCTCGGGATCGACTCGTCACCTTCGGAATCCGCCACCGCGCTGGTTGCGGGTCAAACGATCAAGGGTGCGAGCCGCGCTGGGGATCCCGGCCGTCTGTGGTTCGATCTGCCGCCGGTCGGTGCATTCGAAGCAATCTCCCTTGAAACCTGAGACGGAAAGCTGAGGCGCGCGCGTTCGAGCCAACAGAGGTGTCAGTTCGGGATGATCAGGATCGCCCGAAAATCGTTGACGTTGGTGCGGGTCGGCCCGGTCGTAATGAGATCGCCGAGCGCGTCGAAGAACCCACCGCTGTCGTGCGCGTCCAGGTGCGCAGCGGCGTCGCGTCCCAGCGCGCGCGCGCGCGCTAGGCTGTCAGGGGATAACAGTGCGCCAGCAGCGCCGCCACTGGCGCCGTCTTCGCCGTCGGTGTCACCGGCGAGGGCCCACACGCCGGCGGAACCCGCGAGTGCTTCGCCGAGCGCAAGCAGGAACTCGCTGTTGCGGCCGCCGCGTCCGGCACGACCGCCGGTTATCGTGACCGTGGTCTCGCCTCCGGAGAGGATGACCCTGGGTTGGGAGCGGTGCCTGAGCGCGTGGCTTGCCATCGCCGCGCCTACTTCGCGGCTTTCTCCTTCCAGATCATCCCCCAGGATTTCGACCGCGAGCCCCGCGCCGCGTGCGACCTCCGCGGCCGCCGTGAGTGCGGCGCCGGGCGTCGCGATCAATCGGAAATCACAATCTTTGCTGGTTCGCGCCGGTGGTGATGGCGCGCGCAGGCGTTCGACCACCGCAGTGGGGAGCAGATTCTCCAACCGTTCGATGACGGAATTCAGATCGAGGCTCGCGTCCTTGTCCGGCATCGTCGGACCCGACGCGATCGCGGCGAGTTCATCTCCCGGAATGTCGCTGATGGCCAGTGTGATTACTCTTGCAGGTGCAGCCGCAGCGGCGAGCCTGCCACCCTTGATCGCCGAAATGCGTTTGCGCACGACATTCATCGTGCGGATGTCGAGGCCGGACTGCAGCAGCACGCGATTCGTCGTCTGCTTGTCCGCGAGCGTGATTCCCGGCGCGGGTAGCGCCATGACCGAAGATCCACCGCCCGAAATCAGTGCCAGGACGAGATCGTCAGGGCTCAGCCCCGACACGGAATCGAGTATCTCCTGCGCGGCCGAGACACTGTTCACATCCGGGACCGGATGCGCGGCTTCCCGGACGGTGATGCGCCGGGTCGGCGCGCCGCTGCCGTACGGAACGACGACCACACCGCTCAATGGCACATCCGGCCACGCAGCTTCCACCGCGGCAGCCATCGAGCCCGCGGCTTTTCCTGCACCAACTACCAGGCAACGTCCGGCCGGTGGAGGAGGCAGATGGGCAGCGAGGACTTTGCGCGGATCGGCGCTCGCAATTGCGGTGTCGAACAGCTTCCGCAAAAGGGCACGTGCGTTGGCGTCGTCCCATCTTGTTGTTGTCGAACGGTCCATCTCGCCCCTGTGCAGATGGTGAGAGTATTGAGCAGTTTTTAGGTTTAGCCAAGTTTTTTTACCAAAATTCCTGGAGCCCCATTTGCTGTGGTTAGTTGTTGACGGTCGATTCAATCAAATGCAACTCTATGTTTACAGGTAATCGGAAGGTGCCAATGACTACGCAAACAATCCGGCCGGCGAAACTCGCGGATGCGATTGCAGCCCATATCCAGCAGATGATCCTCGAAGGGTCGCTGCACCCCGGCGAGCGGCTGCTGTCGGAGCGGGAACTCTCAGAGAAACTCGACGTATCCCGACCGTCGCTCCGGGAGGCGCTGGACAAGCTAGTGGCACGGGGACTCATTACCGCCAACGCGCAGGGCGTCGCGCACGTCAGCGAAAACGTCGGCAAGAGTCTGCGCGATCCGCTCGAACTGCTGATGGACGAGCCCGACGCGCGTATCGACTGCCTCGAGCTGCGCTCCGTCGTCGAGGCGGCCGCGGCGGGTCTTGCAGCGGAGCGCGCTTCCAAGGTCGATCGGGACACCATAAAAACCCGCTTCGAAGCCATGGTTGCGGCGCATAAGGAACAAAGCGTCGACAAGATCGCGAAGGCAGACGCCGACTTTCACTTCGCCATCTACGAGGCCAGCCACAACCTCATGATGCTGCACTTCATGCGCAGCCTGGAGGGCATCCTGCGCTCCAATGTCTACCTCAATCGCAAGAATCTGTACGAGCACCGGACCGAGAAGGATTCACAGCTCCACGAGCATCAGGCCATCTACGACGCCATCATGAAGCGGGATCCCGAGGCGGCGCGCGAGGCGGCGAAACTCCACATGACCACGGCCATGCGTACCCAACGCGAGATCTACGAGGCCGAGCAGCGTCTGGAGGCTTCGATCAGGCGCCTCGCGCGCAGCGACCTGGTTTCGAACCGCAAGACCAAAAACATCAGCTGACCCGTTTACTTTTCGGAGAACTTTTCTTACCATTCTGACCGGCAGGCTTCATACTGAGGCCGACCCGGATAAACAGTCAGAAAAGGTGCGGCACCAGACCGCGAGGGGAAGGCTCATGTTCCATCAGCTCGTGACCCCGGTCGGCGCCAGCTTGCTGCTGTCATTCCTCGTTGCGGTCATTCCGATCGCCGTGGTCCTCATCATGCTCGGTGTCATGCGCCGACCGGCCTGGCAGGCGTCCAGCGCCGGATTGTTGGTGGCGTTCATTCTCGCGACGCTCGTGTGGAAACTCCCCGCGAAACTCGCACTCAGCAGCATCGCCGCGGGCGCCACCTTTGCCGCTTGGCCGGTGATGTGGATCGTCGTCAACGCGCTGCTCCTCTACAACATCTCGGTGGCATCGGGCCGCTTCGAGGCGTTTCGTGCCTGGATGGTGGAGCACCTGCCCAACGACAGTCGCGTCGTGCTCGTCGTCATCGGGTTTTCGTTCGGTTGCCTGCTCGAGGGCGTGGCCGGTTTCGGTACACCAATCGCCATCACGAGTGCACTTCTGGTCGCGCTGGGATTTCGCGCGCTGGACGCAGTGGTGTTCACCCTCATCTTCAACACCGCGCCGGTCGCATTCGGCGCGCTCGGTTCGCCGGTGATCACGCTGGGCGCCGTGACCCAGTTGAGCGACGTGACGCTCGGCGCAATGATCGGCCGGCAACTGCCGTTCATCGCGCTGCTGCTGCCGTTTTATGCCATTGCGGTTTTCGGTGGCCTGCGCGCGGTGCGCGGCGTGTGGCCCATCCTGCTGGTGGCCGGTGGCTCGTTCGCGCTTGTGCAGTTCATTTCCTCCAACTATCTAAGCTATGCGCTGACCGATGTGTTGTCCTCGCTCTGTTCGCTCATCCTCACGCTGGTCTTCCTGACGATCTGGCGTCCGGCACCGGACCCTCGCTTCTCTCTGGCCGGCGTCGGCAGAACCTCGCCTGCATCCGGGAGCGGTGGGCCCGGTTTGTCCGTGTGGAGCGGGTGGCTGCCATGGCTCGTCCTGTCGGCGGTGGTCATCGCCTGGGTGCACTTCAAGGTGAATCTCATCGGCCAGATGAAGGTGGAATGGCCCGGGCTGCACAACGCGGTGTTCATCACGACTTACAACAAACCGTACGCGGCAGTGTGGACGTTTCAGCCGCTGGCCACCGGCACCGCGATCCTCGCAGCGACCTGTATCACCGCGATCCTGGTGCGGTTGTCCCTGAAGCAGTTCCTCACGGCTCTCGCCGGAACCGTGCGCCAGGCTCGACTACCGTTGCTGACCACGTTGATCATCGTCGGCCTGGCCTATCTCATGAACTATTCCGGCATCGCTTACACGCTCGGTATTGGCGTGGCCTCGGTCGGTTTCCTGTTTCCGCTCGTGTCGGCGTTCCTCGGCTGGCTCGCCGTATTCCTTTCGGGGAGCGACACCTCGGGCAATGCGCTGTTCGGCAACCTGCAGGTTGTTGCCGCGCATCAGCTCAATCTGAGCCCGGTACTGATGGCAGCGACCAATGCCTCGGGCGGCGTCATGGGCAAGATGATTTCGCCGCAGAACATCTCCACCGGTACGTCGACGACCGATCTGCGAGGACAGGAGGGCAGCGTGCTGGCTCGCACTTTCCCGCACAGCCTGGTCTTGACGTTGATCCTCGGCATCATCGTCTTGCTCCAGCAGTACGTGTTTCCCGGAATCATCCCGCATTGAACTACGCCGAAGAAATTCGGGTCGGGCGGCATGCTGTGTTGTGGTCGGCACTGACACTCGTCACCCTGCTCGTCTTGTGCGGATGCGCCACGAGCCCTGCGACGCGCCAGGTCGAAAACCCCTATCTACAGCAATTCTGGCGGTCGGAAGCGGAGGGCAGGACATTTCCGCCGGTGACCGAGCTGCTGCCGCAGATGTCGCTGCACGATGCCTACGGGTTGCAAAAACAAATCGTTTCCGCGCGAATCAAGAAGGGCGACAAGGTCGCCGGGTACAAGGGTGGGTTGATGTCGGCAGCCTCGCTGGCCGCAAGACACGTGACGGAGCCTCTCACGGGCGTTCTGTTCGTCAGTGGCGATGCGCGGGACGGCGCGCAGATATCGCTGTGCGGCTATCGTCGCGCCGGTTTTGAATTGAAGCTGGGCTATGTGTTCGCACGCGAAGCGCGGACCCGGATCGAGAGTCTGGACGAGTTGCGGACACTGGTCGCTGCAGTCCAGCCCGTAGTGGAGCTTCCGGACATTGCCTACCGCGATGACAAGACCTACAACGCCGTCGACATGGTGGCAGCCAACATCAGTGCTGCGCACTTCGTGCGTGGAATCGCGAAATCAGCCGCGGCGATCGATCTCGATGCCTTGAAGGTGACGCTGAAACGCGATGGAGTGGAGATCGCGCGCGGACACGGACGCGAGTCGCTCGGCGCGCAATGGGAGAGCCTGCGCACGGTTGTCAATCTCGTGACCGCGAATGGCGGCCGGATCGGCGCCGGGCAGATCGTCCTCACTGGCAGGATAGACAACAAGGGTGATCTCGTTCCCGGCACGTATTCGGCAGACTACGAGTCCCTCGGAGTGACCACCTTCACCGCAGTCGCCTGTTCCCGGGCAATCGACGCGCGCTGACGCGCCAGGGTCCCGCTTCCGTTTCCTTCCCGGATAGAAGAAGCCTTGGCTGCCAGCGGGCTGCAAGTTCAAGCCACGAGTGACATGCGCCGCGTTGCGCCCATTTGATATCGTTGTTGCCGTGCACGGCATCCTTCCACATCGCGGCTCAGGCAAAAGGCACGGTTCACATGCCGGCGCCCTGCGCGGCTTCATGGCGGCAACACTCCTGTGCGGCGTTTCGCTTGCCGACGAGGGGCCAAAAGGATCGGCCCAGTTCTTCGACCACTACTGCTCTGACTGCCATTACGAAGATGCAAGTGGTGGACTGGATCTGAGCATCCTGTCCTTCGAGCCGGGCAACAGGGACAACCTTGCCACCTGGGTCAGGCTGTTCGATCGTGTTGCTGCCGGCGAAATGCCGCCAAAGAAGAAGAAGGAACGCCCCGCGCCGGCGGACCTCGCGACGTTCACCCACAGCGTTTCCTCTTCTCTCACCACCTTCGAGAAGGAAGTCACGGCCCGCGACGGCCGCGCAATCCAGCGCCGGCTGAACCGCTACGAATACGAAAACGCCCTGCGCGATCTCCTGAACGTCCCGTGGGCGCAGGTGAAGGACAAGCTGCCCCTCGACGGCGAAGCGTATCGTTTCAACAAGAGCGGCGAGGCGCTCGACGTGTCCTTCGTGCAGATGGAGCGTTACCTGACCGCGGCGGACTATGCGATGCGGCAGGCCATGTCGGCGGCGTTCGAACGGCCGGAGAAGTCGGTGCGGAGAATCTATGCGCGCGATGCAATCGGCGCGGAGCGTTATCAACCGCGCGAGAATGGCACGCTGTCCGACCGGCTCATGTTTCCCGTGCTCGACTCTCACGCGCAGCCCGACGTGCGCGCCGGACGCGCGCCCAATTCCAGCCCGGAAACGCGCGAGCGCGAGGCAGTGGGTAAAGTCTCCAGCATCTTCAGCGATGCCGGTACCTACGGCTGGGGCTTCAACGCGCCGGCCGCGGGGCGTTACCGTATCCGCTTGAAGGGCTACTCTGTCTGGGTGAGCGGCGGCGGAATCGGACGCTGGTTTTACGAAGGGCAGGGCGCGGAGAAGGCGCCTGTCTACTGGCTGCCGGTCTGGCACCGGCCCAACGCCGACGAAATCTGGCCCGGCCGCAACAACGAGCCCATTGGCATTTACGCTCAGAGTTCCGGCCAGACGCGGCCCCTCGGTGCGATGGACTTCACGCCCAAGCCGTCGGTTGGCGAGATCGAGGTGCAACTCGCAGGCGGCGAGAGCATCCGCTCCGACGCGATGCGGCTGTTTCGCACGCGCGTCAACGGCACCGACGAGCAGTACGTCAATCCGCTTGCGACCAAAGAGGGCATGCCCGGTTACGCCGTTCAATGGCTGGAAGTCACAGGGCCGCTGGAAGATGCGCATGCCACGAGTGGTTATGAGCTGCTGTTCGGCAGCCTGCCGATGCGCCGCCTCGGCGCGGGCGAGATAGGCGGCGTGTCGCTGGAAAGCGTGAGCGCGGGCGGCGGTGCCCCCGGCTTGGGTGGACCCGGCGAAGGCCCGCGCGCCAATGCCGTCGGCAGCCAGACCGTCGAAGTGTTTTCCAAGACTCCGCAACAGGACGCCGAGCGGCTGCTGCGCAGTTTCATCCAGGTTGCTTACCGGCGGCCCGTCGGAGAACCAGAGGTGCAGCGGTTCCTCGGGCTCTTCAATCGGGAGTTCGACCTCGGCACAGGCTTCGCGCGCTCGATGCTCACCGCCTACACCGGCGTGCTGGTCTCGCCGGGCTTCGTGTTCGTCGAGGAGACGCCGGGCAAGCTCGACGACTGGGCTCTCGCCACGCGGCTGTCGCTGTTCCTCTGGAACTCGACACCAGACTCCGCGCTGCGCGCACTTGCCGAAAGCGGTGAGTTGCACGAGCCGCAGGTGTTGCGAGCGGAGGCCGAGCGGCTGCTCGACGATCCGAAGTCGCACCGCTTCGTCGACGCGTTCACCGACTACTGGCTCGACTTGCGCAAGATCGACGACACTTCGCCTTCCGCGACTATCTACAACGACTACGAGCTGGACGAGCCGCTCAAACTCGCCGCGCTCGATGAGACACAGTTGTTCTTCGCCGAGCTGCTGCGGGCGGATCTGCCGGCGCGCAACATCGTCGCCTCGGATTTCACGTATCTGAACGAGCGCCTCGCCGCCCACTATGGCATTCCGGGCGTGGCGGGAGCGGCGATGCGTCGGTTCGCGCTGCCGCGCGGCAGCGAGCGCGGCGGCCATCGCGACAATCCGAGTTGCGCATCGTGCCATACCAGGATGGATCCGCCGGGCTTCGCGCTGGAGAGTTTCGACGTGATGGGAGCGCGCCGCGACCGCTTCCGGGCGGTCGCTGAGAACGTGAAGCCACAGCCCGGCTTTGGGCTGAATGGTCAGGCATTCGCCTTTCACTACGGGCTGCCCGTCGACTCCGCCGGCGAACTACCCGACGGCCGCACCTTCCGCGATGTAAAGCAATTCAAACGCCTCGTCATGAGCGACGAAGTGTCCGTCGCGCGCAATCTCGCCAGGCAGCTGGTGGTTTTCGCCACGGGTGCACCGGTGCGCTTCTCCGACCGCGGCGAACTCGAGCAGATCTTGCAACGCGCGAGCGCGCGCCAGTACGGCGTGCGCACCCTGGTCGAGGAAATCGTCAGAAGCGAGTTGTTCCAGACCAAATGAAAACGAAATTTCCCGCTCCCTTCATCGCCACCCGTCAGGCCCTCTCGCGCCGGCGCTTTCTGCACGGCGCGGGCGTCGCGATGTCGCTGCCGTTCCTCGATGCCATGCAGCCGACCTTCGCGCGCGCGGCGCCTTCCTCGCAGCCCGCATCCAATGACAAGCCGCGCCGGATGTTCGGCATCTGTAACAATCTCGGCGTGCGTCCGGACCTGTTCTTTCCGACCGGCACGGGGCGCGATTACGTGGCGTCGCCCTATCTCAAACTACTGGAGAGGCACCGTAACGCCTTCACGGTGATCAGCGGCGTCTCGCATCCGAACGTTGACGGCGGACATCCCTCGGACATCAGCTTCCTCACCGCCGCACCGCACCCGGCGAGCAGCTCGTTCCGTAATACCATTTCGCTGGACCAATACATTGCCGAGCGCATCGGCACGCTCACGCGTTTTCCGTCGCTCACGCTCGCCGTCAATGGCGCGGCCCGCAGCCTTTCGTGGACTGGCACCGGTGTCGCCATTCCGCCCGAGGAGCGGGCGTCCGATGTTTTCAATCAGCTGTTCCTGCAAGGCACGCCCGAACAGGTCGAGGCCCAGATCCATAGGCTCGACACCGGACGCAGCATCCTCGACGCGGTTGCGGACCAGTCGAAAGAGCTCCAACGCAATGTCGGCGCGCGAGACCGCAGCCGTCTCGAGCAGTATTTCACGAGCGTCCGCGACCTCGAGCACCGCCTCCAGGAGTCGCGCGAGTGGGAGCGTAAACCCAAGCCGGTCGTGAGCTTTGCCGCGCCGCGCGAGCTCGGAAGTCCGACGCAATACATGGACAAGCTCAAAGCAATGTATGACCTTGCGCGGCTGTCGTTCGAAACCGACTCCACGCGCGCCATCACGCTCATGTTGAACAGCGTCGGCACGCCCGTCGTCACCATTCCGGGTGAGACCATCACCGACAGCTACCACAACCTTTCGCATCACGGAAAGACGACGGAAAAACTCGCGCAGCTCAAGGTGCTGGACGAATGGCACATGAAGCTGCTCGCGACCCTGTTCAGCGACCTTGCGGCCGTGAGTGAAGGCGGGGAGAGCCTCCTGGACCGCACCATGATTCTTTACGGCTCGAATCTCGGTGACGCCAACGCCCACTCGACCACCAACCTGCCCACGCTGTTTGCCGGCGGCGGTTTCCACCATGGCCAGCATCTCGCCTTCGACCAGGCACAAAA
>Ga0193752_1002897_pt1 | contig 12308 bp, 7 predicted proteins | sample H1c1metaG_FD_144924 | JGI IMG/M metagenome (GOLD analysis project Ga0193752, IMG submission 144924) | Soil microbial communities from a riparian zone of the East river system, Colorado, United States - H1c1 | ecosystem: Environmental > Terrestrial > Soil > Riparian zone | place: USA: East River... | reverse complement strand
CAAAATACCTCCCTGGTTTTCCATTAGCCGGGGTAACGATCAAATCCCTGCTGAACCATCGCAGTGGTATACCAAATTATGTCCATTATATGGAAAGACTCGGCTGGGACAGAAGAAAGCTCATGACCAACCAGGATGTGCTTGATTTCATCATTGCCCGTCATAATGATATTCAGATCGGCCCTCCGGATCGCCATTTCAGTTATTCAAATACCAATTTTGCACTTCTTGCACTTATCGTGGAAAAAGTATCAGGACAGGCTTTCCCCAACTTCCTCAAATTGACCTTCTTCCAGCCATTGGGCATGACGGACACTTATGTGTATACCATTGCGGACAGCGCCCGTTCCCTTCAGTCTTACTTTGCAAGCGGCCGTACCTATGCCTTCGACTACCTCGACAAGGTCTATGGTGATAAAAATGTGTACAGCACCGTTCGTGACATGTTGAAATGGGACCAGGCATTGTACGCGGGTACGATGTTCACCAGGGCTACAATTGATTCCGCCTTTTCGGGATATAGTTATGAAAAACCAGGCATCAACAATTACGGGCTTGGCTGGAGAATGTTCAACCTGAAAAACGGCAAGAAATTTATCTACCACAATGGTTGGTGGCATGGCAACCGAACGGCCTTTTATCATCTTGCCGATGAAAAGGCAACGATCATTGCCTTCAGCAACAATGACTATACAAGAGTTTATTCAAGCAAGAAGATTGCTGATATTTTTGGCAATTACTTCACGACGGCTGAAGCGGAAAGAGCCTCTGAAACGGTGAATACGGTGAAGGAAGCAAGTCCGGAGGAATAAAGACCTAAAGTCAAAACTGAGAGTACAGGCTGATCTGCAGAAATCAACCCTGCGGGTTTTTGTTTTTGGAATTTAAGATTTATGCTGAATTAATTTTACCTCGTGTACTGCAGCATCCACTCATAAATGTTCCTGCCATCAGCGTCCCTGTAAGCAGGATCGGTAGTGCGCGTCCAGCAATCATGGTGCAAATCGTTCTGTCCTACATCGAACAAGGTAAGCCGGGCGGGGATAGCTGGGCTCGCATTATTATAATCCTCCACAAATCTCTCCGATTCGTGATAGGACACCAGTGAATCATCGATATTGTGAAATTGCCAGACCGGCAATTTTGCATCGGCCATCGCTTTGCACCTGACTGCGTGGTCGTCAGTCTGGTTCATTGCTCCCCCCATTGCAGTTATAGCGGCAAGCTGGTAAGGATATTCAGCTGCGAAGTCCCCGGTCTTTATCCCACCAAGACTAAATCCGGTCATGTAAATTCTTGACGTATCTACGCGATAATTTTTCTTCACATGTGTAAGCAAGGCTTCAAGGTCAAAGGCAAAAGGTACTCTGGAAAATTGCGGAGCGATGATGATAAAGGAAAAAGGTTCGCCATTTACCTTAAAAGATGGAGGAAATTTCTTTTCACTGACGAGTTTGGGAACGGCGTCTCTCAGAACTGCAGGAAGGTCGTTGCGACCATCTCCATACTGGCCTCCGCCATGCAGGCAAATGAGGACAGGATATAATTCATTGGTCTCATGATAATGAGCTGGTACTGCCTCGTAGAATCCCTTAATGCAGCCATTTATTACGGTGTAGTTGGGAGTCAACACAGCTGGTTCCGTTTCCTCGATTTTTGGGATGGGGTTGTGTGAACTGCCAGAATTATTTGTATTGATAATTTTTCTGCAGGACTCGAATGACCAAACCGCAACCAGAGCAACCAGAATATATAGAAAGGTCTTCTTCATGTCGAATTATGGTAACGGATCACCCAAGATAATACAATTCATATACCAGACTTGTTGTATCGCCAAGATTAACTATTCACTAAGAATTTTATGAACGGTCAGTTTGTCCCTTGAAAACAATTCCAAGGCCGGGATTACCGGAAACGCTTAGCCGACCATCCTCAAAGCCGAGGCCCTCGGCAAGATCTTCGGCAAGCAATAAGGGGCCATCCGCATCGGCAAAGTCGACCGATGGCAAAAGGTGGGCAACTGCGGCTGTGCCTATGCTGCTTTCATTCATACTGCCGATCATGACCTGCAAACCGAGGCTTTTGGCCCGCGCAATCATTCTCCTGGCAGGCGTGATGCCGCCACATTTAGTCAGTTTGATGTTAACCCCATGGAATAAGCCAGCGCATCGCTCAACATCCTTTTCACCGACGCAGGCTTCATCGGCAAACAACGGAATTTCTGAAGCCGCATAAAGTGACTTCATCCCTTCCCAGTTGTCTTTCGCCAAGGGCTGCTCAATCAATTCAACCCCTATTTTTCCAAGAATGGGAATCATTTGTAAAGCCTGATCAAGGGTCCAGGCGGCGTTGGCGTCTACCCGCAAACGGGCACGTGTCCATGCCGATGGTATAATCTGTCAAGGGCATGGAAGCCGGATCATAGTTCCATAGTTTCATCAGGGGCTGTCTGCGCATTTTGCCATAAAGGTCCCAGGCGGCGATGTCCAGCGCGCAAACAAGGAAGCTGTTATCAGGAATAAGATGATGAAGAAAATGCCAGAAACGATCCGGGTCTGTCAGCGCATATTTTTCGATGAAGGTTCTCTTTTGCTCGAGGTCAGCGATCATCTTCTCAACGGGGATATGATAATAGGTTATCGCGGGTGCCTCACCGTAACCTTTGATGCCCATGTGTTCAAGTTCAACTACCAGTGTAGGTTGATGGGTCTTGGTGCCGTATGAAATGGTAAAAGGATATTTAAAGGGAAGTTCATATGACCAGTAACGCAATTTCATCGACCGCTTTCTTCCACATGTTTGCGGATCTCCTCGTTGAAGTCCTTTTGCCTCAGCAGGTCTTCAAGCGTGATGTGCATACGGTAACGCCAGTAGTAGTTGGAGATCGCAGGATTGTTTATGCGTTCGGACTGATAGTTTGGATTTCGCAAGGATTCGTCTATGCCGAATATATCCTGTAATTGAAACACTGTCCACATCGCGGGAGAATAGAGATGTTGAAGGAATACAATTTTCGAGATCCAGGCCTCGCACTTTTCAGGGGCCTCACCCCATTGACCCAATTCCATATTATAAAAATATTGGGTAGTCTCACGGTTTTCTTCCCACCAGGAACGAACCGTACTCATGTCGTGAGTAGAAGGCGTAATCACGGAAAGATAGGGTGCATCGGCAGGATGAGAGAATTTCCGGTTGAGGTCCTTGGGCATGCGCTGGATCTCCAGGCTCAGAATTCCTAGGCGCTTCATCACCTCTGGTACTGCCTTTGGCACCATGCCAAGGTCTTCACCACAGATCAGCATGTTGGTCGACCTTTTCAGTGATGGCAGCTTCTTCATTGCTTCTTTTCTCCAGAAATCATCCTGCCTGCCATAGAAATAATCATTATACAGACTCTTCAACTGGTTCTGCATATTCCAGTCGAGATGACGGAACGAAGTGGTTGAGTCGATGGATATCCTGAAATGAAATTCCTGACCGTTGGAACCGGGTTTTTCAAACAGGACCACATTGGAGATGAGTTCATACAGTCCCAACAATATTTGATGATTTTCTTCTGTCTGTTCCATCCCGGCAAAATACCGTTCTGCCTCGCGCTGGGTGTGAAAACCATCCTTAAGCACATAGTTATTGTTTCCGGTGGAGATCAGGTAGGAATGGAATTTTTCGTTGTTCGGACCGAATAACTCCCAGAGCACTGCATCGGTAATATAGGGCTTACAAAACCGGTGATAATTGAACCACATTCCGCGCTGCGCAAATTCGAATACGTGCACAGTAAGTGCAGGATTGAAAAAACCCATGATGCCCTGAACAGAATCAATAGGTATGCTCCAGATTCTGAAAAAACCAAGGACATGATCAATACGAAAAGCATCGAAGTATCGGCCCATTTGTTCAAACCTTCTCCTCCACCAGTCGAAATGGTTTTCCGCCATTTTCTCCCAGTTGTACACCGGGAATTCCCAGTTCTGACCCTTGACAGCAAAATGATCTGGTGGGGCACCCGCCTGTAAGTCCATGTTAAACAATTCCGGATCCATCCAGGCATCACAGCCACGTCTGTTCACCCCAATGGGAATGTCACCTTTGATGATGATCCCATTGCCGTGGGCATAGTCAACGGCTGATTTCAACTGCAGGTGCAGGTGATATTGCAGAAAATATGAAAAGGCAATGCTTTCGTAGTGTTTTGCCTTTGGTGAAACATATTTTTCAATCGCTGCGCGATCAAACCTGCTATATATTTTCCAGGTGTTGAAATCAGCCGTTCCATTCCGGTCGCGCAGATAACAGAAGGCGGCATAAGGAACAAGCCAGTATTGATTTTCAAGGAAAAATTTGTGGAACTCCGGATCCTCTAAAAATTTATTTTTTTGTGCCTGAAACAATTCCCTTGCCGCCAGCAATTTGAACCTGATCACCTGTTCGTAATCCATATCAGGCAGGGCATTCAGTTGTTTTTGTTTCTTCCGGAATGATTTGATGATGTCGGCATCCTGTTTACCGGCAACTGTTTCGATGTTGAGGTAAAGAGGGTGCAATGCAAAAGCAGAGATGGTAGCGTATGGATAGGAATCTTTCCAGGTATTGGTAGATATGGTGTCATTGACGGGCAGCAGCTGGATCATTTTGATGCCGCATTTCTTTGCCCAGTCAGAAAAAAGTTTCAGGTCGGTAAATTCACCAACACCAAAAGAATCGGCGCTTTTCAAACTGAATACCGGAAGACTTACCCCTGATCCCTTCCAGGTATTGTTGGGTACCCTAAGAAAACCGTCGTGAACAATATGAAGGGTCTTTTCATTCAGATCCAGGTGAAGGCCTCGGTTTGGGCCATGCTCATAGGTAACGATGGTTTTCTGCCTCGTATCGAAAATGCCATACTTGTAATCAAGCGGCAGGGTTTCGTTCTGAAGATTAACGTGAACAGTCCACCAGCCCTTTTCCAGCTTCAGCAGTAAAATGGAAGCAGGGTCCCATGAACCGGTTTTCTTGGCGCTACCCGACAAAAAGACAACTTCATTTTTTGAAGTCAAGGGCGCCTTGATCCGAAAGATATGGGTAAAGTGCCGGCCCCCCCGGGGTTTGATTGCCGGAGACTTGCCACGGAACAACACTTTTTGAAAGGGATCGGTATAAAATACATTGTCATATTCTCCGGCATAATTCCAGGAGTCGGTGATCTCTATGTTCTCTATGCCTGTTTTTGACACATCGATCAAACGAGGTTGGCCACCTTCGAACACGATCTCCCCATCGGTTCCAATGAACACATAACTGTAGGATATACGGCCAATGAGAGAAGGATCGACCTCAATAGAACCATTCCACAGGTCGCTGTTGAAGTAGTTCAGGCTTAGGTAATGCAGCGGATCATCGTTTCCAAGAGCTGGGATATTTCCTGTAATGCCAAGGGATTCCCCTGGCTTGGTGTAATAGCGTATGTAAAAATTTATTCTCACGGTTTCATCAAGTGAGCGCGAATTTATTACAAATGTGCGAATGTCTCTTTTTGTATTATTTTCGCCGAAACTCTCATGATGGAAACAGCCAAAAAATCAACGGGTCTATACTGGATACTTTTTATTCTCTCTGTTATCCTTTTCTTTGTTTTGCTTCAATTTAAAGGCGAATTGCTGACCCTGTCCCTGCCCTTTGTTTGTACTTATTTCGTAAAGGCTATGGACATCATGTGATCTTACTCTCCCCGTTCTACTACAATTGATTGCTTTAATTTGATGGCAACATTTTTTTCGAGCCTGCTGGCCGGTTTCCAATCGGGCATGTTCTCGAATTTTTCCTGGAGGTGGTCGTTGAGTTCATCATTACCGCCTTTAATCACCTTTGCATAGGCTAGTTTGCCACTTTTGTCGATGATGAATTCGATCATCACATAGGTTCGTTTAAGGTTTAGGGGTAGAAATTCAACTAATTCCCTGCTTGTCTGATCGATAAAGGCCTGAAATCCAGAATTTCCTCCCGGGTAAACAGGCAGGCGGTCAACCGATTTGGCAAGGTTGTCTTCGTTGAAGTATTTGACGGGCCGGGCCACATGTTTTGGAGGCGGTTTTTCTTTGAAGGCTTCCGCATCGTAATTGGCTACGATATACTCTCCCTTTTCACCAGTCATCATTATGGGCAAGTGCCTGGTTTTTTCAAAATACTGATAGGCCGCTTTCAACTCGCCAGAAAGCTCAGCATACTCTGGGAATTCTTTGAGGTATTTGGCCAGATAGGCAGTGCTTTTTGAATTACTGAACTGAACCGGGAAAATATGTACTGGAATAAAGTCCTGCCCCTGGCTCCTCGCATGCGCCGCCAGGATGTACAATTCTTCGATCTGAGAATCCATGATTGGAATGCAGCCAGTAGTCACGCACTTTCCGTGTATATAGATATCACCACCCGGTTCAAGTGAATCTCCCAGTATCCTGTCAGAGGAATTGGGGTAGTTCAACCCCAGGGAAAGATGATATGTACTCTTTGGATTGAACTCATTGATATAGTAAAACCCCTCAGGCACCTGGTAGTCTCCCCGCATCCGCTTGGGTCCAAGGGTACCTGCGAGCGCGCAGACTTTGTATGTTTTAAACAATTTATACTTCTCTTCATTGCCCGACCTGACCCATACTTCCAGCTGACTGTCGTATTTGAAGGATCTCAGGTAGATATTCTTCACCGGCCAGTCGAGGTTCTTTTCCCTGAATTGTTTCATCAGGGTGTCCTGTCTTTTTTTCAGCGCTTCACTGATCCTGGGGAAACTTCGCTGGTAATCAATGAAATTGAAGACCGGGGCAGCCGTCTGGGCGCCGGAATGGCTGAAAATGAATACAAAAAGTATAAATGTGGCAAAGTTTTTCATGAATCCAGATCAGTGTATAAACGCAAAGACAATGTAAAAAATTCTGCTTTTGGAAAGAGAGTGGTTAAAAATACCATAAACCATTGCTTTTGACCGTCCTGCTTATCCCCCGATGTGTATATCCTTAGTTTCGAAGGTCTGAAGGGTTCTTGACTATATTTGCGGATCAATTGATTTACATGCTTAAAGCCGGAATTCTGGGTGGAGGACAACTTGGCAGGATGCTACTCCAGTCCGCGGCCAATTATCCCGTTGAGACCTTTGTACTGGAAAATGACCCCGATTGCCCCGCGGCTCATCTTTGTCATCATTTTACCCTTGGGGATATCCGGAATTTTGACGCCGTTTATGCTTTTGGAAGGGGTCTTGATGCCCTCACCATTGAGATCGAATCAGTGAACCTCGAAGCCCTGGAAAAATTGGAGGCCGAAGGAGTCAGGGTCTACCCTACCCCCTCCGCCCTCCGGATCATCAAAAACAAGATCAGGCAGAAAGAATACTACCAGTCGGTGGGTGTGCCAACGGCGGCCTTCGTGGTCACCAATAACCTCGTTGAGCTGAATAATCACGAATCCTTTCTGCCCGCAGTGCACAAGATTGGTGAAGGGGGGTATGACGGACGTGGCGTCCAGATCATCAGCAACCCTGCTGAACTAAGTAAGGGTTTCGATGCCCCTTCCGTTTTAGAGAAACTTATCCCCATCCGGAAAGAAATCGCCCAAATTGTGGCTGTCACCAATGATCAGCACTATGCTTTCTTTCCTCCCGTGGACATGGTATTTAATCCCCACCTGAACCTGCTTGACTATCAACTCAGTCCCGCAGACATTCCCGAAGAAGCACGGTGGAAGGTTGAGGCCATATCTCTATCCGTGGTCAGGGGCCTGAACAGTGCCGGCGTGTTTGCAGTTGAACTCTTCATCGATCAGCAGGGTGAAATTTTCGTGAATGAAACGGCACCCAGGGTGCACAACAGCGGTCATCACACCATTGAAGCCAATTTCAGCTCGCAGTTCGACATGCTTTGGCGCGTCATACTCAACTACCCTGCGGGCAATACCAAACAGATTCTGCCTGCTGCGATCGTCAACCTGGTTGGAGAAGCAGGATATTCCGGAACAGCGGCATATCAGGGGCTTGAGGAGGTGTTGCAGATGGACAATGCCTTTGTGCACATATACGGAAAGAAAGAGACCAGGCCCGGCAGAAAAATGGGCCATGTGACCATACTTGGTAAATCCGCTGCTGACCTCGTGTATTCCGCTAACCGGGTTAAAGAAAAATTAAAAGTGGTCAGCACCGCAGGCAAAATCATTGAATAGCTTCTAATGAAACAGATGGAAAATATTGATAATAACCAGACTATTTAATGACGCGAACCCTCACCCCCATTCTCTTAGTAGTCCATGCATTGTTCATCCTCTCGGGTTGCTCCGAAGGGGATTCCAGTGCGAGAGCCGGCCAGAGCAGGTCAACGGACGCCCCGATACAAGCGGAAGGCTTCATCGTGCGTACCAGGCAGCTCAGCGAGAACATTGAAATGCCCGGAACCCTGCTTCCTTTCGAAACTACCCAGATCAGGCCAGAGATCTCTGGCAGGATCGTTGAGTTGAATATTCCGGAAGGCCGGCAGGTGAGGAAAGGAACGCTCTTAATCCGATTATTCGATGGTGACCTGCAGGCACAGTTGAAGAAACTTGTGGTGCAGGAACAGATAGCCAGCAAAACTTCCGAAAGACAAAAGGAACTATTGAAGATCAGCGGTATCAGCCAACAGGAAGTAGATCTTGGAGAGCTTGCGGTAAATAACCTGAATGCAGACATCGAGTTGGTGAAGGTATCGATCGAAAAAACCAGGATCATCGCACCTTATGACGGAAAGATTGGCCTGAAATACTTTAGCCTTGGCGCCTATGTCACTCCAACGGACATGCTCACCACGATCAGCCAGATAAATGAACTTAAGCTTGAATTTACTGTTCCTGAAAAGTACAGTGATAAAATGAAGACAGGTCGGAAAGTGTTGTTCCGAATTGATGGCAAGGATGGAGATTACCCTGCGACCATCATGGCCACTGAATCGATCATCGAAGCCAATACCCGCAGTCTGAAAGTCCGCGCCTTTGTAAAGGGTAGTGGTAATTCACTCGTGGCAGGAGGATTTGCCAAGGTGTTGCTGCAGTTCGGTCAAACCGACCGTCCGCTGGTAATTCCGACGCAGGCTGTTATCCCCGGAGCGCGTGATAAGCAGGTCATCGTATACAAAAACGGCAAACCGGCTTTTCAGATCGTACAGACAGGAATCCGGGATTCATCCTTTGTTCAAGTGCTCACGGGGCTGAAGGAAGGAGATACAGTGGTCACTACGGGTTTGCTGGCCATCCGTCCTGAATCGAAAGTAAAGCTCAATGCAGTAGAATAACATTAGAGACAATTCTCATTACTTATTGTTTTTCAATATGTAATAGTAAAATCAGCAAAAGGAAACTATGAATATTTCCGAATTGAGTCTGCGTCGGCCAGTCCTGGCCACAGTACTGAATGTCATGATCGTCCTCTTCGGGATCATAGGTTTCACTTTTCTGGGCATCCGCGACTATCCGGCAATCGATCCTCCCAATATCAATGTACGTACCTCTTACCCGGGAGCCAATGCGGACATCATCGAATCCCAAATCACCGAACCGCTGGAAAAAGCAATCAACGGTGTACCGGGCATCAAAAATATTACTTCCTCCAGCAGCCAGGGCAACAGTAATATCAACGTGGAGTTTGAATTGAGTGTGGAACTAGAGGCTGCTGCCAACGATGTCAGGGACAAGGTTTCACAGGCCGCCCGTAGCCTCCCTGATGACCTGGACGCCCCTCCTGTTATCAACAAGGCCGATGCCAGCTCAGACGCAATCATTTCCATGACCGTTCAGAGTGACACCCGCAATCAGCTCCAGATAACCGAATATGCCACTAATGTGCTGGTTGAAAGACTTCAGACCATACCCGGGGTAAGCAGCATCCAGATCTGGGGTGAGAAACGATATGCGATGAGGATCTGGTTTGATCCTTCCAAACTCAGCGCCTACGGCCTGACCCCGGGAGATGTTCAACAAGCCCTGTTGCGTGAAAATGTGGAACTGCCTTCCGGAAAGATCGCGGGAAACGCTACTGAACTTTCTGTACGCACCTTTGGCAGACTTACCACGGAAGAGGATTTCAATAGCGTAATCATCAAGAATGTGAACGGTGCGGATATCCGTCTCCGTCAGATTGGAGAAGCTGTGCTTGGTCCTGAAAATGAAGAAAGCTCTTTAAGGGAAAGCAGAATTCCCATGATCGCACTTGCATTGGTTCCTCAGCCCGGCACCAACTATGTAGCTATATCCAATGAATTTTATAAGCGACTTGACCAGCTCAAGAAGGACGTTCCAAAAGATATCCGGCTTAATATCGCGCTTGACCAGACAAAGTTCATAAAACGGTCAATCCTTGAAGTAGAAGAAACACTCCTCGTTGCCTTTGTACTTGTGGTACTGGTCATCTATCTGTTCTTCCGCGACTGGCTTATAGCCCTGCGGCCACTGATCGACATCCCCGTTGCGCTCATCGGTACATTTTTTATCATGTACTTAAGCGGGTTTACTATCAATGTACTGACCCTGCTGGGAATTGTGCTCGCCACAGGGTTGGTGGTGGACGATGGTATTGTGGTGACGGAAAATATCTATAAAAAAATGGAAGCCGGCATGCCGAAATATCTGGCGGCCAGAGAAGGCTCAAAGGAGATTTATTTCGCGGTGATCGCCACTTCTCTGACACTTGCGGTCATCTTCCTCCCCATTGTATTCCTCCAGGGTTTTGTGGGGCGGCTGTTCAGGGAATTTGGGATCGTCGTTGCGGGGGCAGTATTGATTTCCGCCTTTGTTTCTCTCACCCTTACCCCTGTATTAAATGTTAAGCTGACAAGAAAAGTACATAAGCATTCCTGGTTCTACACGAAAACTGAACCATTCTTCAGGGGCCTGGAAAATGGCTACCACAGTAGCCTGAGGCGGTTCATGACCTCCAGATGGATCGCCTTTGTCATCATCGCCGCCTGTTTTGGAGCCATTGTTTTTGTCGGCGCAAAACTACCTTCCGAACTCGCCCCGCTGGAAGACCGCAGCCAGTTTCGTTTACAGATCACTACACCGGAAGGCACTTCCTTTGACTACACCGACAGCTATATTGACCGCCTGTCAAAATTCATTCTCGACTCTGTAAATGAAAAGCGCACGGTCTTATCAATGACTGCCCCAGGATTCAGCGGAGCAACGGCGAATTCCGGCATGATCAGACTGACACTTGTAGATCCGGAGGATCGGGCAAGATCGCAGTCAGCAATTGTAAGAATGGTCAATAAGAACCTTGCGAAATTTCCGGAAGGAAGGGCATTCGCCGTTGAGGAGCAAACCATATCGGTCAACCGGCGGGGTGGTTTACCCGTGCAATTTGTGATTCAGAATAATGACTTTGAAAAGATCGCCAAGGTATTGCCAAAATTCATGGAAGAGGTTGACAAGAACCCGATCTTCCAGGCTTTTGACACCGACTTGAAATTCAACAAACCGGAATTAAAAATAAACATCGACAGGCTGAAGGCAAGTGAGCTTGGGGTGAGTGTGGGAGACATTTCTCAAACCCTGCAGCTGGCGTTAAGCAATGGTCGACTGGGATACTTCATCAAAGACGGAAGGCAATACGAGGTGATCGGTCAGGTACAAAGAAATGAACGGGATGATCCGACTGACCTGAAAAATATTTATGTCCGCAACAGCCGCAATCAGATCATCTCCATGGACAACCTCGTAAATATTACCGAGGAGACCACCCCTCCTACTATTTTCCATTTCAACAGGTATAAATCAGCCACGGTGTCAGCCGGCCTTGCTCCTGGTATAGCGATCGGTGATGGGATCAAGGCAATGGACGCAATCGCGTCAAGATTACTTGATGAGTCTTTTGCCACCTCCCTTTCCGGATCATCAAGGGATTTTGCAGAGAGTTCAGGTAATACTCTTTTTGCTTTCTTTCTCGCTCTCATATTGATCTTCCTGGTACTTGCTGCACAGTTTGAAAGTTTCATTGATCCTTTCGTCATCATGCTCACTGTACCCCTCGCCATTGCCGGTGCAGTAATATCCCTATGGGCCTTCGATCAGTCCCTGAATATCTTTTCACAGATAGGGATGATCGTGCTCATTGGCCTGGTGACCAAGAACGGAATTCTCATCGTTGAATTTGCCAATAAGAAACAGGCGCAAGGGATGAATAAACATGAGGCGGTGATAGAAGCCGCAACAGCGCGTATGCGACCCATCCTGATGACCAGTCTCACCATGGCACTCGGCGCCCTGCCTATTGCATTGTCACTTGGAGCTGCGGCAACAAGCAGGATCCCATTGGGTAT